>Ga0207871_100178_pt1 | contig 37530 bp, 26 predicted proteins | sample Passage260A_FD_187371 | JGI IMG/M metagenome (GOLD analysis project Ga0207871, IMG submission 187371) | Cellulose adapted compost microbial communities from Newby Island Compost Facility, Milpitas, CA, USA - Passage2 60A (SPAdes) (version 2) ...
AAGGTGTCCACATCCATCGGGTGCTCCTTTCGTGGGAGACGGATGAGAGCTATCTCCCGTATGGAAGTGGGCACCTGCCTGTGTCAAGAGGGCACAGCATGCCCCGGCTAACTCACACCAAGCGTTTGAGCCCCGGGCACATGCCACGACGCGGGATCCGTCGCGCCACCCGCCCCGGGCACAGACCACGGTGCGGGACTCGTCATACCACCAACTCCGGACATAAACCGCAGCGTATACGCGTTCCTGCGCTCGGCACGACGATGGCCCCCTGGGGGAACTACCTGCCCGCGTGCGCTTCCGCGAACTTCGCGAGGCCGGCGGGGTCGGTGATGGCGACCCAGCGGCGGCCGCTGCGGATCAGCCCGGCGCGGCGGAATTCACTCATGATCCGCGAGGCGGTCTCGGCGGTGGTGCCGGTCATCTCGGCGAGGTCCTGCCGGGAGAGGGGCATCTGGATCAGCACGCCGTGCTTGCTCTCCGCGCCCAGCCGTTCGGCCAGTTTGAGGAGCGTCGCCGCTAGCCGCGCCTCGACCGGGTGCGCGCTCAGGTGCTCGATCACCTCGTGCGCGTCGCGCAGGCGCTCGGCGACGATCTCCAGTGTCGCGAGGGCCACGGCTGGGTAGGCGCGGAGGATTTCGGCGAACTGGTCGGCGTCGACGCTCAGAAGACAGCAGGCGGTCTGGGCCTCGGCGGTGTCAGGGTACTCGCGGTCGCCGAGAGTGGCGAGGCTGCCGAAGAAGTCGCCGGGGGTGAGGATGTCGAGCAGGACGTTCTGCCCGGCCGGGGTCGGCCGGACCAGTTTCACCTTGCCGGCGGCGACGACGTAGAGGCGCGTGGCGGGCTCTCCCGCGTGATAGACCGTCTCGCCCGGCTGGTAGCCTCGCTCACTGAAGTGCAGGCTGATGCGGTCGACCTCGGCGGGGGGCAACCCGGCGAAGAACGGGGTCTGGCGCAAGATCTGGCGCCGGAGATCGAGCGTGCAGAGGTGCGGTTCGATGCCTTCCGGGGCGAGCGGGGTGCGGCGACGGCCGGCCATGGTGTGCCCTCCCTTTCTGTACCCGAGGATAGCATGCGCGAGATTGACACCGCCGGGAACCCGTCCGTAGCATGGCCGCGACGAGCGACCCAGGGAAAGGGAGGCGACGTGGCTGAGACCAGACCGGAGATCGATGGGGAACGGCTGCTTGGGGATCTGGAAGCGTTGGCCCGGATCGGCGCGACGCCGGATGGCGGTGTCAACCGCATTGCTTTCTCGCCGGCCGACCTGGAAGCGCGGCAGTGGGTGGAGGAGGCGATGCGCGCGGTCGGGATGGAGGTGCGCCGCGACCCGGCCGGGAACACCATCGGCACCTATCCGGGTCGCGAGCCGGGACTGGCGCCGATCGCGCTCGGGTCGCACACCGACACGGTGCCCAACGGCGGGCGTTACGACGGGGCGCTCGGGGTGCTTGCGGCGCTGGCGAGCGTGCGGGCGCTGCACGCGGCGGGGCAGCGGCTGCGTCACCCGGTAGAGGTAATCAACTTCGTCGCCGAAGAGGCGACGATGGGCGGCGGCACCTTCGGCAGCCGGGCAATGGCGGGGTTATTCGACCCGGCGTCGATCCATCATGAGGCGGTGGATGGCCGCCCCGTGGCCGAGCACTTGCGTGCGGCCGGGATCGACCCGGAGGCGGTGGTCACGGCGGCTCGGCCGGCGGGCAGCCTGGCGGCGTATGTGGAGCTCCACATCGAGCAGGGGGGTGTGCTCGACGCGGCCGGGGTGCCGGTCGGCGTCGTGGAGGGGATCGTCGGCATCCGGCGCTACACCGCGGTGTTCGAGGGGGAGGCGAACCACGCGGGCACGACGCCGATGGACGGGCGGCGGGACGCGCTCGTCATGGCCGCGCCCTTCGTGCTGGCGGTGCGGGAGAACGCCGTTGCCCACGGCATTGTCGGCACGGTCGGGACGCTGCGGGTCAGCCCCGGCGCCTCCAACGTCATCCCCGGCCGGGTGGAGATGACGGCGGAGATCCGCGGGCTGGATGAGACGACGCTGGACGCCGCGGAGGCGGCGTTGCAGGCGCGGGCAGCGGCGGACGGCGCGACCTTCGCGCGCATATCGGCCAAAGAGCCCGTCGTCTCCGACCCGGCGGTCGTGGCGGCGGTCGAGACGGCCTGCCGCGACCTCGGGCTGGCCTACCGGCGCATGCCGAGCGGGGCGGGGCACGACGCGATGTGCATGGCGGCGATCACCCGCCAGGGGATGATCTTCGTGCCGAGCCGCCGCGGGATCAGCCACTCGCCGGAGGAGTACACCGCGCCGGAGGACTGCGTGACCGGTGCGCGGGTGCTGCTCGGCACGTTACTCGCGCTCGACGCCGCGCTCGACGCAACCAGGGACAGCTAGCACAGCAGCGCCACGGCTCATCCGTTGCGCCGCGCCGGGCGTAGTGCCGGTGAGGGCCGCTCAGGGGCGCGGCACGGCGGAACACGGTCGCGCCCCAGTCCAGATGGGAAGGACCGGTGCTGCGGGGCTGGCTGGCGGACACCGCGCGCCGGGCGGGGCGCGGCGATTCAATCACACGCGGCTGGGCGGTGGTGACCGGCGGCAGCGCCGGTCGCTTGCTCCTGGGCTTCGTCTCCAGTGTGCTGCTGGCCCGCGCACTCGGTCCGGCCGGCCTCGGCGTCTTCAGCGTCCTCGGCGCTGTGGCCCTGCTAGCCGGGGCGGTGGCCGACTTCGGCGTGAGCAACGCGGCAGTGCGCCGCATCGCCGCCGTCTGGCCGGCCGACCGAGCGGCGGCCGTTGCGCGGGTACAGTCCTTCTTCTGGGTCCGGATCGCGCTGGCGCTGACGACGGCCGTCGTGGTGGGGCTGCTGGCCGTCGGTCCAGCCGGGACTGCGCTGCACCTGCCGCGCGATGCCGCGCTCATCTGGCTGGCGGTGCTGGGTGTGCCGGCAACAGCGCTGAGCGGCGCGGTGACCGTCGTGCAGCAGGCGACGGGGCGTTTTGGGCGGCTCTCGCTGGTGTTCCTCTTCAATGCGGCGTTGACGACGCTGCTGGCGGCGGCCCTGGCGCTGCTCGGCTGGTTGACGGTGACGACCGCGCTCGGCGTCCTGGGTATCGGCACCTCGCTGGCATCGTTCGTCTTGGCCCGGCGCCTCCTGGGACCAGGCTGGTCGCTTCGCTTCCCCGGGCGGGCGACGATGCGGATGGAAGCGCGTCACCTGCTCGGCTTCGGCGTCTGGCTCTGGCTGGCGAGCTTGTTCGGGCTGGCGGCGGCCCGGCTCGATCTGCTGCTCGTCAACCGCTGGGTCGACCCGGCGGGCGTCGGCGCCTACGCGCTGGCGGCCAACCTGGCGAGCAAGGTGGAGATCGTCAACCACAGCCTGTACACCGTGCTGCTGCCCGTGGCGGCGACGCTGCCCGGCGGTGCGGCGGTCCGCCGCTACGTACGGGACAGCCTGTTCCGCGCCCTGGTCGCGGGGCTTGCTCTGGTACCCGCCGTGGCGCTGGCCCGCCCGGCGATCGTGCTCGTCTATGGCGCGGGCTTCGGTGATTTGGCGCCGCTGCTTCAGGGCCTGCTGGTCGTGACGCTGCTGGAGATCCTGGCGACCCCGCTGCTGCTCCTGACCATCACCGCCGACCGGCCGCGCGTGCTGGCGGGCTCCGAGGCGCTACGCGCCGCTGTGTTGCTGGGTGCCGGCGCCTGGCTCATTCCGGCGTTCGGACCGGGCGGTGCTATCGCCGCCCGCGTAATCGCCCGGACGACGTCGGTGGCGTTCGCGCTCGCGTTGCTGGCGCGGCGTGGAGCGGCGCCGGCACCCGAGCGCGCCGGCCCGGCGGCTATGTCTGGAGGCGGGGAGGGCACCGGGACGTAGCGGTCCGGTAGAGCTGCTCCAAGGCGGCGACCGTGTGCGCCAGCGTGTAGCGCGACGCTACGGCTCGGAGGGCTGCCCGGCGCATGGTCTGGCGTTGTGCCGGGTCGACAAGCACGTCGCGCACTGCGGCGGCGAGTGCGGCCGGATGGCCCGGCGGCACCGTGCGCGCCGCCGCCCCGAGGTCGGGTAGGATGCCGACGGCGGTTCCCACGACCGGCAGTCCGCAGGCGGCAGCCTCCAGCACCACCATTCCCTGTGCCTCGTAGCGTGATGACAGCACGAGCAGATCGGCCGCGCGGTAGAGCGCGGGCAAGCCGTCGTGGGCGACGTCACCGTGGAACGTGATCCGCTCCCCGAGCCCGAGCCTGGTTGCCAGCGCTTCGAGGTCGCTCCGCAGTGGGCCGTCCCCAACGATGTCCAGGTGGAGGCTGGGGAACGACCGTGCCAGCAGCGAGCAGGCGCGGATCAGCGTCGCCTGGTCCTTGACCGGCACCAGCGAGGCGACATGGAGCAGGCGAGGTCCATCGCTCTGGGGCGCCGTCGCGGCCGGGGTGAACAGCTCGGTGTCGACCCCGAGCGGGAGCAGCGTGGGCTCCCGATACGGGGCGTGCCGCGCGACAAGGCGAGCCAGCGTCATCGATCCGGCGGTGACATGGGTCGCGCACCGCAATGCCACCCGCGTCAACCAGCGATTGATCCGGCTGGCCTGGCCGCCGTAGCCGATGTCGCGCAGGTGTACCAGTTCACCTCCGGCGAGCGAGACGACGGTCGGGACGCCCAGCCGGTGCCCGGCGGCGACGGCGACGAACCCCGGCTCGTCGGCCCAGAAGGCGTGCAGCACGTCGAACGGCTTGGTGCGGTGCGCCCGCACCACGGTGGTCATCGCGCGGCGCAGCAGGGGCAGCCGTGCCGTGCCGCGGGTTTTGCCGCCGCCGATGGGGATGACCGCTGCCTGATGCACGACATACGGACGAGTCGTGAAGGGGTAGCGGAGCGGGAAGACGCGCACGTCGTGCCGAGCTGCGAGGGCGCGGGCAAGCGCCAGCAGCACCGGTATCGCCCAGTCCTGCTCGCTGGCACTGAACCCTGGGAGAATCAGCCCGATGTTCATCCATCCCCGCTCCCCTGTGAGTGGGGAGCGCGCCCGGCTTGAAACGTCCGGGGTTGCGTTCATCGCCGGGATCGCGCCCCTCCGGTATACGTGTGAGCCTGCGGGTTGGACGGGGCGTGGAGTGATCAGGCGTGGTGCGCTTGAGATCACTCGGGTGGGGGTGGGAACAGATCCAGACCGAACCCGTCGGCTTCGGGCCACTCCAGTTCCGGCCAGTCCTGCCCCTCGGGCGGGTAGCGCAGGGTGATCCGTACCTTGCCGTCGGGAACGTCGACATACGGCCGGAAAATGAGCGGCTCCGGGCCTTCCATCACCGCCAGTTCATCCTGGAACCGGCTGGTGAAACGGGCCAGACCGCCGAGCACGAGCGTGAACGCTACGGCTTCGCGCTCGGTCAACGGTCGCGCTTCCAGGGACCCCGTGGTTACCCGGTGGAATGCCGGGATCATGGATTGGTTGGCGAGCTTGAGCCCGTGCTCATGGATCCACTCGACATAGGTGGGGTCGACCCCATCGGCTGTGTCATAGAAGCAGATGAGGCTGTCACGGATGACGTCGGCGGGAGTGGTGCCGGGGGCGTAGGTAGGCGGCAGCATGTCGCGCACCATCTCGCGGACGACCTCGGGCGGCAGCTCGTCCAGCGGGGCACCGAGCTCGCGCATCATGGCGATGGCTTCGTCGACCATGTCGTCGTCCGCCAACGAGGACTCTCCGACGCGTACCAGGGCCTCCAAATCGTCCAGCGAAAAGTAGCAGGCGACGCCCATGGTCAACCCGGCGCCGCCGAGGACGCTGGCGTAGACGCGCTCGACTCCCGGTGCGGGGCCGTACTCACCGAGGTCGATGACGACAGGTGGGAAGTCGGGGAAGAACTCCCACGGGGCTTGCCGGGCACAGCGCGCGGCCGCCTGGTAGAGCGGGCGGAGGACTCGGTCCGGGACGTCCCACGTGAAGGGTTCCGGTGGTCCCTGGCTCAGGTCCGCGTCCATGGCGTCCGCGAGCGCGTTGTACGCTTCTTCGAACAGCGGCAGGTGCTCTGCCAACTCGACCGGAACATCGGCCGGGGCGAGTAGGGTCTCTGCCGCCGCAGCCAGCTCCGGATCGTCGACGACCACTTTGGCCGGGCGGCCGCGCTGCGGTGCGTGGCCGGCCAGAGGCTCGTTCGGGGAGTGCATCGCCTCGACCAGGACGTCCAGTGCCTGGCTACGCCCGTCGTCGGCTGTCTCCTTCGGGCTGATCAGCCGGCTCGCACGGACGTAGCCGGTCCCGGCATCGACCCAGATCGCGACGAACGGCTGGAGCGCCTCGCCGCCTTCGCGGAACCAGACGCCCAGCGGCCGGACGCCACCCTCGATGACGAGGCCCGGTCGACGGGGAAGCTGGGTCAGGCGCTTGGTAACGGCCTGTTGCTTGGGTTGTGGCATTCGGGAGCCTCACTTCCTGATTCGGATCGCGGATGAGGGTGGCCCAGGGGAAACACTCAAGCGGCCGCAACGGCGTGGGAATGACAGCGCCTCAGTGCGCCGACGTGTCCATGATGGGTGCAGAATCCCTGCCGCGCAACCCCAATGTACGGGTGTTGCGCCCGAGGGTCTAGCCGGCGTAGAGGGTCCACGACCGCGGGACCGTCGGCCGCGCGGCCTTGTGCCGATACATGCGCTGATCGGCCACGGTGATCAGCTCAACGGGCCGGTCACCGTCGCTGGGGTACGCAGCCGCGCCGAGCGAGATCGACGGCAGCGGCAGTGTCCGGCCGTTTGCCTCGAAGGTACCGGAGGCGATGGCCTCGATGAGGCGGTCGCCGAAGCGCACGGCCTCGGCGTGGTCCATGCCGGGGAGGATGATGGCGAACTCATCGCCGCCGCAGCGCGCGACCGTGTCCTGGCGGCGGCACTCATGCCGCAGGGTCGCGGCGATCGCCCGCAGGGCGGCGTCGCCGGTAATGTGGCCGTGGGTGTCGTTGGTGGCCTTCAACCCGTCGACATCGATCATGATGACCGCGAGCGGCTCGTTGTTGGCCTGTGCGGCATTGAGCGCCTCCTCCAGCCGCTCGTAGAGCGTCCGGTGGTTCGCGACGCCGGTCAGGCTGTCGAGCATGGCGCTGCGCTTGACCTGGTCGTGCAGTTGCGCCACCTCGATGACCTGCGCCAGTTGCTGGGCGATGATCGTCAGGAGCGCCTCGTCGTTCTCGGTGAAGACACCGACGCGGCGGCTCTCGACGCTGATCACCCCGATGGTGCGCCCGTCGATCGCGAGCGGCACGGCCAGCGCCGAGCGCATCGGCGAGGACGCCATATTCATGGTGCGGACGTCGTTGTGGGTATCGGCGACACGGGCTGGCGTCTGGTAGCGCGCCACCCAGCCCACCAGCCCCTGACCGGCAGGAACGCGGACCCCGGTGACGGCGCCCGGCCCCGGTGATTGCCCGAGGAGATCGCCCGTCTCCGGGTCGACCAGGTAGAGCTCCAGGTGACCTACGCCGATCTCGCGGCGGAGCAGATCGGTGACGTCGGTGATGAAGGCGCTGAGGTCCGTGACGCCACCGATCATCTGAGCGACCTTGTAGACGATGTGCATCGCCCGGGCGTCGACCGCGGTGATGCGCCCGGCCATCGGATCGCGGTTCGGCAGCGCCACCGGAGAGACGGTCTGCTGTGGATGCTCCGGCCAGTCGCCCCGGTCGAGCGTCCGCAAGAAGGCGGCGACGACGCGCGGGTTGAACTGGGTGCCGCTACAGCGCAGGATCTCAGCTCGCGCCCGCTCGCGCCCCGGCGCTTTGCGGTACGGCCGGTCGGTCGTCATGGTGTCGTAGGTGTCCGCGACGGCGATGATCGCCGCGCCGAGCGGGATGTCGTCGCCGCTCAAACCGTCCGGATAGCCGCTGCCGTCGTACCACTCATGGTGGTGCCGCACCAGGGGCACCAGCGGCATCAGGGCGAGGTTGTCCGCAAGGATCTTCGCGCCGAGGGCCGCGTGCTCCATGATCAACGCGCGCTCGTCGGGATCGAGACGTCCGGGCTTCTGCAGCACCAGGTCGGGCACGCCGATCTTGCCGATGTCGTGCAGGAGGCCGGCCAGCTCGATCGTCTCGACTTCAAGCTGCGGCAGGCCCAACTCGACGGCGATGGCGCGGGCGTAGGCCGCCACGCGCTCGGAGTGACCGCGCGTGTAGGAATCCTTGGCGTCGACCGTCGCCGCCAGCGTGCGGATACCCGAGAGGTAGAGATCGCGCATACGGCCGTAGAGCTGGGCGTTCTCGGTCGCGATGGCGAGCTGGTTGGCCACGGTGCTGAGCAGCGCCTGGTCCTCGCTGGTGTAGGGCAGGTCCACCCGCTTCGGGCCCAGCGTCAGCAGCGCCACCGCCTGCCCCTTGTTGATCAACGGCACGATCAGGGCTGCGTCGGCCGGGTCCACGTCCAGGTTCTGCACCGGACCCTCCGCCTCCCGCACGGCCTCCACCACCGAGTGGTGCGGGCCGAGGGTCTGGTCTTCCGAATCGGGCTCGATGCCGACCCAGGTCCAGAGGTGGTAGGAGCGCATCGCCGGGTCGTACAGGTAGAGCCGGACGTGGGTAGCGCCCATCGTCTGGGAAATCAACTGCACGGTTGAGTCGGCCAGCTCATCCGGATCGAGGATGCCGTTCATGCGCTGGCTGAACTCCAGGAGTTGCTGGCGGTAGTCGTAGCTGCGCCGGTCGAACAGCCGGTCGATCTGGCGCTGCACCGCATGGCGCAGGCGATCGCCACCGAGCGCGAAGACTGCGCTCATGATCGCCACTGCGACGATGCTGCTGGCTCCGGTCTGGTCCTTGACGAACAGCGTAGCCGCGAACAGGAGCAGCGCGTACGCGCCGGTGATGAGTGCCACCAGGGTCGAATAGACCACCCCGCGCCGGATATACAGCCGCAAGTCCATGATCTGATAGCGCAGGATGGCGTACGCGAAGGAGGCGGGCATGAAGATCATGCTGAGGATGCTGATCTCCGGGCGCACGAGCCCCTGACCGAACAGAATGCGCGGCACCAAACTCAGCGCCAGGAATGGCAGAATCCCAAGGAGAGTCCCGAACGTGACGATCCGCAACTGTGTTGCAGCGCGGGTCGATCGGGATTGCCACCAGCTGCGGGAGAAGCAAGCGCTGGTCAAGAAGAGGCACGTGGAAAGGTACGTATACGCTATTGCCTGGACATAGTTGAAGAGAGTCGGCATCACCGTGGCCGAGAACAGCCAAGCCAATCCGACGGGAATGGCCAAGAGCATCGCAAAGCCGCGCGGAATAGCTAGCCGACGGATGACCACTCGCCGCTCGATGGGGAAGACGAAGGAAAAGGAGGTCAGACTTCCGATTGAAAGTGGAACCAGCAAACAATGGAGCGCCACTGCCCAGGGCGCTTGCCAGTACGCGACGGGACCGACGATCAATTCAGCCCCACCGGAAAAGCATGTTAGTGCAAGCGTGCGAGGTGCTGCGCCGCGACCCCAGACAAAGGCGACCAACCCCACCGCGTAGGTAATCGCGCCCGCGATAAAGAACGCCCCGCGGTTGGGGGTCCGCTCTCGGACATCGATCGACACCAACTGGCCATCGGCAGCACGCTGGACTACGATGTGCTCCGCCTGGATAACCATTCGTTGTTCGGAGGAGTCCCCCCTTGCGACGATAGTACCGTCGACTTGGCGGACGACATCCGCGATCTCAATACCCGCGTCTGCCGCTGCACTGATCGGTGGGATTTTCGAAACTACCCACGCCTGCTGGTTAGGGTTCCATTCTGCTTCAACCCCGAGCGGCGGCGTGCTGGATGTCGTGGCGACAGCTAATAGGAGAAGGCACACGTATACCAGGGCAAGGATCCCGCTGCCCTGGTATCGCCAAACGGAGGGGAATGTCCCTCTCTCGGAGGCCGTTGTCTCGCTACTCGTGCGACGCTTGGTCAACATCTATCAGCCTAACAGTTCCACGAGTGGAGCAACGTCCTGGCCCTGACCCGCCAATTCATCAAGCACCGCGCGCGCCTGGTGGAGTTCAGCCGTTAGCACTACCTCCACAAACGCTCGCGTCTCCGTATCGACCGAGCACTCGCATCTCTGATGCGGTAGGTGTGGTTGCACTTCCCGGTGCGAAGACCTGTTGTAGACCAAGGGTAATGTGCTCTTCTGCCGCGCGACATCGGTCTTGTAGCCGATGCTCTGGGCATCGAGCAAGTCGTTGTTAATCTGTGCGATCACCCCCATGTGGGTGCCAAACGCTTCATAGAGACTCAGGAGCTGCGCGTCGTCTGTTCCGACGAGTGCTCCGAGGCGGGTTGCCATGCCGGCTAGCGTACCTGCTTTCGACCGCACTATGGCATAGGCATCAGCCGTTCCGACTTCGTTCTGTCCCTCAGCTAGGAGGTCAAGGTGCTGACCGCCGGCACTCCTCAAAGCACCGTGTGATAATGTCCTCGTGAAAGTCGGAACCCTATGTACCGGGACTCCGTATTCATCCAAGCCGTCCAGAATCGCATGCGCCAAGACGAGTAGAGCCGCTGCGGCGTTCAGCCCCTGGGGGAGTCCGACCACGTCAAGCACGGGGGACGGATCTCCGTCTTGGATATCGTCGATCAAGTCAGCCCCAGCGATGAAGCACTCGACCGCTGCGGCCACGCATGCGCCGGTGGGAATGTTACCCCCGCTTGCGACACATGATGAAAGAACCAATGTGGACCAGCGTGGGGCGGGATCGCCCGACAGGACTCTCCCACGCTGGCCGAGTGCAATCTCGAGGATGGGCCGGAACGACGCTGGGAATTGATGCGCATCAAGTGCTTTGGCCAAAACGGCCTTTACATGTGAGTAAGTATCTGGCGCTCCCACAATAACACGTCTTCCGGCCTCGGGTTCTACAGCCAGTAACCCATCGGCGTCACCGGCCCCGCATTGAGCTTCGGGCCGCCGGCGAGCTGCAGGCAGAGCTTGCTCAGCGCTGCATGCTCCGCAGCACCCAGGCGGTACTCGCTCAGCGCCGCCGCCGAGTCCTCAATTGCACGGGCACGGAACTCGGCGTCGGTAAACAGACGTCGCACAACAGCTTCAACGGTTCGTAGATCCACGGTAACCTCCCTTAAACCGAAGCGGATACGTTGCCCGTATTGTACCGTATCCAACCCAACTGTACGCAAGACTTTCCCAGCCTGCCTACTACCAAAAGGTCATCTCCGCGGCGGGGAGGATTGTCTGACCAGATCAGGTGCTGCGCCGGCTGTGCACTGCGGCGCATGTCGGCCGACATGCGTCACAACGCATCGCTCACTCCCTGCCCCTCCTCCAGCAGCGAAAGCTGGAGAAGGACGCGACGACCCACATGGATAACGCACCACGCATGCCGGAAGATGAGGTATGTATCGCGCTGGGCGAGAGATGTGGGACTTAGAACCCCGCCGTCTCCGGACGCTGGTAGGCGATCAATCGCTGCAGCGCCTGAAGTTCCCACGGGTAGCGGTACCACCGGAGGTGGTAGCGCCAGGCGCTGATGCCGCGCAGCAGCCAGCGCCAGCGGCGACGCAGCCGGGCGTCGGTGATCGTGGGGTAGTAGGCGTTCAGCACGCGCTCGAAGTCGTGTACCTGGCGGCGCAGGGGGTCGTCGAGCCAGGGCATGTGCGCGCTGCGCCGCTGGGCGAACTCCTGCCACTCGGGGCTGATCCACTCGTCCAGCGTCTCGGGGAAGCGGAAGCCGCTGGCTTTGGCTTGCTCGTAGAGCTCTCCGGCCAGGGGCACCGGAGTGTACATGTAGAAGATGATCTCGGCATCCGGGTTGACCCGCTTGACGGTACGGATGAAGTCGAGTGTCTGGCGCACGTCCGCTTCCGGGTCGGGCGGGTTGCCGAGGACGAAGGAGAATTCGGGCACGATGCCGTAGCGGCGCATCTTCTCGGCGATGGCGAGCGTCTTCTCGGTCGAGGCGCTCTTGCCCTTGTTCATGCGCTGCAGTGTCTCGTCGGAGCCGGACTCGGCGCCGAGGAAGACCATGCGCAGGCCCGAGTCCCGCATGAGCTCCCACGTGCGGTCGGAGTACTTCCACAGGGTGTCGATGCGCCCCTCGCCCCACCAGGCGATGCCAAGGTTCATGATGCGCTCAGCGAACTCGGCGGTGCGCGCCTCGTGGACGAAGAAGTTGTTGTCGTAGAACTCGACGGCGTCGACGCCCCATTCCTCCACCAGCCGGCGGGTGACCGCCGCGGTGCGCTCAGCCGACTGGGGGAACCAACGCCCGTTTACCATGTTGACCACCGCGCAGAAGTTGCAGAAGAAGGGGCAGCCGTAGCTGGAGTGGTGCGGCAGCGTACGGCGGCCGAGGAAGGTGGGGCGGATGTAGCGGGCCATGTCCACGCGCTGGTAGGGGTAGTCGGGGAGCCGATCGGGGTGGGGAATCGGCGGCATCCCGGTCGTGACGATCTCCCCGCTGTCCGGGTGGCGATAGGCGAGACCGGGGATGGTGCACGGGTCGGCGCCGCCGCGAAGCGCGTCGAGCAGCGCCAAGAAGGTGACCTCGCCGTGCCCGCGGACGACGTAGTCGACGAAGTCGGCGCGCAGGCAGACCTCGTAGTGCTGGGTCGGGAAGTAGCCGCCCCAGACGATCGTCAGTTCCGGGTGGCGGGCCTTGATCTGGCGGCAGAGGGGGACGGCGTGGCTGAGTTGTGGGCCGGGCATGACCGTGACGCCCAGGAAACGCGCCCCGGTCTCGCGGATGGCACGGTCCAGGGCGGCCGCCGGGTCGGGTTCGAGATTGCCGTCGACGATGCGATAGTCGTAGCGGCCTTCCAGCAAGGCGCCGAGTGCCAGAAGTGACATCGGGAGCACCGGCTTGCGCCGGGCGTTGCTGGGCGGGTTGTAGAGGATCAGCATCGGTATCCGGCCCTCACCTCCGACCCCTCTCGCCGTCCGGGGAGAGGGGAGACGATTGCGGCGCGGTTATCCGGTAAATTCGTAGCACCTCGTTGATGAGATCCCGCTCGGCGATCACCTCGATCGCCAGACCCGCGCTGGATGCGGCACGGAGGAAACCGGGCGCGTCGCCGTCGGACGAAAGGACCACGAGGGCACTGCCCCCTGGTGCCAGGTGCGCTGCCAGTTCGGCGGCGAAGCGCTCCGGGACGTCCTCCGAGCGCCAGGCCCGATCGGCGTCGTCGCGCGGCGTGCCCCGGTAGAAGGGCGGGTTGAACAGCACGAGGTCGAAGCGCTCACCCGCGACCGGGGTGAAGAGGTCGCCCTGCCGCACCTCGACCCGGTCACCGACGCCGTTGGATGCGGCGTTGATCCGGGCGCAGTGCACGGCGGCCGGGTTGATGTCGACGGCGACGACCCGCGCCGCGCGGCGGGCGGCGACGATCGCCCCTACGCCGGAGCCGGTGCCGAGGTCGAGCACGCTGCCGCCCAGCGGGACGAGGCTCTCCGCCACCTCGGCGAGGTAGGCGCCGGTGCGGAAGAGCACCGGGTTGAAGACGCCGGGCAAGACGACGATGTCGCGGCCCGCGACGCGCTCCAGGCGCGCCCGGTCGAAGCGATCCCGGTCGAGGAGGCGTGCTCGCCCGCGTAGCCAGCGGCGCCAGAGCGCGCGGGTGGCGCGGGTGTGGCGGGCGATCGGTGGACCCGGGCGGAGCGGCTCGGCGCGCTCCCCGGTGATCACGAGGAACCGGGCCGGTTCGCGGCGGCCCCGGAGCCGGGCCTTCCATGGTCGGAGCGCCCATTGCCAGCCGTACCATGGCTCGTGGGTGTGCCAGCGGAGGCCGAGCGCGGCGGCGAGCGAGTCGAGCCGGCCGACGGTGAGGTACCCCTCGCTGGGCAAGCTGTTGGAGGGAAAGCCGAAGCGCCGGGTGAACTCGGCCTCCCGCTCCCGTAGCATCTGCTCGCCGCTGCGTGCGTCCCGGTAGACCGGGGAGTCGAGAATGACTACCTGCCCCTCCGGCGCCAGCACGCGCAGCACCTCTCGCAGCGTCGTCGCGTAGTCCGGGGAGTAGTGGAGCGATGCGTTGAAGATGGCGAGGTCGGCCTGACCGTCGGCGAACGGCAGGCGGTCGAACTCGGCCTGTACCGGCGTGAAGACGGCGTCGTAGTGGGCATAAGCGCCAAGGCCGTCACGCAGGTCGGTGAGGAGGTCCACGGCCACCACGCTGTGCCCGCGGCGCGCGAGGCGGTAGCTGAGCCAGCAGTTGCCCGCGCCGAGGTCGAGGATGCGTAGCGGCCGGCGCCACCGGGTCTCCAGGGGCGGGAGGACACGGTTCACGAGCGCCTGGTAGCTGACGGCGCGGATGCGCCAGTCGTCCACGAACCGGCCGGTCAGGTCGTGGAAGGGGAGGGCGCGGTAGAAGCTGGGATCGTCGTCGCCGCGGCCCTCGGCACGGCGCACGGCGGCGTACTCGGCCATGAACTGGGCCAAGCGCCGCTCGCGCTCGGGCAGCAGGAAGCACCAGATTCCGTCTTCGTTCGGGAAGCGGTCTCCCTCGACGGTGCAGCGAACGGCGCTGTCCCCGTCCGGCACCAGCGGCGCGCGGCAGCGGGGACAGGCGAGGGTGAGGTCACCGATGCGCGCGGCGGTGGTTGCTTGCTCGCCCGTGATCAAGGTCGATCCTCCCCGTTCGGTCGCGTACCCGCCGGGGCGGCGGTGCGCTCCAGCACCATCAGGTAGTGGTCGGCGAGCCAGGGCCAGGGGAACCGGCCGGCGATGCGGCGCTCGATGGCGGCCAGCCGGGTGAATGTGCGCGGCCACCGCTCCACCAGCCCGGCCAGATACGAGGGCGGCAGCAGGACGCCGATCCCGACCGTGCGGACATGCCGGAACGCGGGGGCAAACTCCGCGCGCAGTCGCCGGGGAGTTGGATACCAGACGCGCACGGAGGCCCCGCCGCCCGTGTGGGCCAGGGTGCCGTCCCGGCCCGCCGCGAGGCGTCGGATCGCGCGCCGGGGTTGGCCGCGGATCAGGTGCCAGCCGATCTCCCAGGCACAGAGCGGACCCATCAACACCAGGACGAGCCGCCCGCCCGGGCGCACCCAGGCCGCGAGGGTGGACGCGAGCGCTCGCCGGTCGGGCAGGCAGTTGAGCGCGCCGAACGACGAAAAGGCGCCGTCGATGCAGTCCGACCCCCGCCACGACGCGGGCAGGGACAGCGGGTGCTGCCGGAGGTCGAGCTGGAGCAGATGGACGCGGTCGGCCACCCCGGCACCCTCTGCCTTCTCGTGCGCGCGGGCCAGCATCCCGGCCGAGACATCGGTAGCGAGCACGTCGATGCCGCGCTGAGCCAGGCGCACAGCGTCCTCGCCGGTGCCGCAGCCCAGATCGAGGACGCGGTTGCCTGGGTGGAAGGTGGCGTCCAGGTGCTCCCACACGACGGCGCGCAGGAGACGCCCGAGCGTGCGGTGGGAGAAAACCGCGTCGTAGCTCGGCGCGGCGGCGTCGAAGGGTGCCGCGGGCGCAGCCATCACTGCCCTCGCTCCACCTCGTGCTGGGTCACCAGCATCCCCAGCCGGCCGATGCGTGCATTCACCATCGCCTTGGCGAGGCGCCGGTAGTTGGGCTGCGCCTGCTGGCGCTCCCGGTGCGCCGCCACCTCGTTGACCATCCAGCGCGTGGCGTACTGGTAGAAGCGGCGCGAGTGGCGCCCGGCCACGGTGAAGTCCCGGTCGGACCCTTCGTCCCACGGCTTGAGCGGGATGACCCGGTCCTTGACCACCTCGTAGTACGGCGTGTTCTTGATCGGGTAGGCGACGGTCGTGAGGAACAGGTCGGGGTTGGATGCCTTCAGGTGCTCCACCGTGGCCTCCAGGTCAGGCATCTCCTCCCCTTCGTAGCCGAGCATGATGAACATGCCCGCCTCGATCCCGTAGCGCTGGAGCAGGTGCACCATCTCTCGCACCCGCTCGGCCTTGGTGCGGCGGCGCATGGCGTCGAGGATGCGCTGCGAGCCGGACTCGGCGCCGATCCAGATACGGAAGGCGCCCATCTCCTTCAGGGTGCGGATGATCTCCTCGTTCAACCGGTCCTCGCGGGAGATCGTCTCGAAGGGGATGTTGATACCCCGGCGTTTCAGCTCGGCGGCGTAGCGGAAGAACCAGCCCTTGTGGATGGTGAAGACATCGTCGGCGTACCAGACCATGTCGGGCTGGTAGATCTCGATGATGTGCTCCAGCTCATCGGCCACGTTCTCCGGCGAACGGCGCCGGTGGCTGTAGCCGTAGACGGCATGGCTGCACCAGGTACAGGTGTAGGGGCAGCCCCGTGCGGTGATGAGCGACACCGAGCCCATCCCGTGGTGCTCGCGCCAGGTGCGCACGTAGCGTGGGATGTCGATCGCCGCGCGGTCGGGGAAGGGGAGCTCGTCCAGCTTGGGAATGTAGGGCCGCGGCTCGGTGCGGACCAGCCGGCCGTCCCCGTCGCGGTAAACGATGCCCTGGATGTGCTCCATGCCGTTCGGCCCGTAGCGGGCCAGGTGCGGCAGCACCTCCTCGAGCGTGAGTTCGCCCTCGCCGATGACCACCACGTCGGCCCCGCGTGTCAGGTACTCCTCCGGGTAGTTGGCCGGTTCCGGCCCACCGGCGATGACCGTGGCGCCGACCGCCTTGGCCGCCTGCATCGTCTGGATCACCCGCGGGCGGGTCATCAGGTTGGCGTACACCCCGACGACGGGCGGGCGCTCGCGCTCCAGGTACGCGCGCTGCTCTTCGGGGCTGCTGAAGGTGGAGTCGAATACCTTCACGTCGAACCCGCGCGACTTCAGGTAGGCCGAGATGTAGAGGATGCCGAGGGTGGGGTAGGGCTTCATGACCTGCAACTCGTGCGGATCCTGGTAAAGGAAATAACCGTGGGTCAGCAGGATATCCATGGTGCCTGATGCCCTCCCTCTGGCGTCGTCGCGGCAGCCCTGGCGTCCTGACCGTCTCCCCTACGGCTACCGCGGAAACAAGTGGCCGGCGCTCCCGACTGGCTGCTCAGTCTCCCTTGGCCGGTGACTGCGGCGTCGGGATGGCCGCTTCCTCGGGCGAGATGCCGGGCCTCAGCGGCCCCATACCCTGGTGCGGCACGCTCTCCAGCCGGTCGAGGCGGCGACGCTCCAGCGGCAGCGTCGCGGCGTAGAAGGCCGCCGCGGCCGCCATGCGCAGGTGGCGGCGACGGATCTGGCCCGGCCGCCGCGCCAGTCCCCGGAGCACCCGCCAGTGCTTGCGCATCCGGAACTCCTTGTGCACCACGACGTGGAGTTGCCGGTAGAACTCGGTGGTGAAGGGTCCGCGGTAGAGCATGGCCAGGTCGTTGGAGTCGAGCCAGTTCTGCTTGACCCCGAGCTGATCCTTCACCCGCTCGTGGAACGGCGTCCCCGGCAGCGGGTAGGCGACCGAGATGCCGATGTCGTCCGGCTGGCAGTCGCGCACCATCTGCAGCGTCAGCTCGATGTCGGCGCGGGTCTCACCGGGGTAGCCGAACTGGAGGAAGAACCCGACCTGGATGCCCGCGGCGTGCAGGCGCCGGGCCGCCTCCGCGATCTGCTCGACCTTCGTCCCCTTCTCCATCGCGTCGAGGATGGCCTGGGAGCCGGACTCGGCTCCGACCCAGACGATTTGCGCGCCAGCGCGCGCCAGTGCCTCGATCGTGTCGCCGCGGAGCAAGAGATCCACCCGGTGCAGGCTCTTGAAGGGCGTGCGGATGCCGAGCCGCTCGACCTCGTCCGCGTAGCGCTGGAGCCAGCCCGGCTTGAGACCCATGATGTCGTCGACGAACCAGATGTGATCGGGCTGGTAGGTGTCGCGCAACCACTTCAGCTCGGCTGCGACGTTCTCCGGGCTACGGGCGTTGTACCGCTGGCCCCAGATCGGCTTCGCGCACCAGTTGCAGTGGAAGGGGCAGCCACGGGTCGTGACCATGTTCATCGAGAAGTACCCGTGCCGCCGCAGCCAGATGTTGCGGTAGCGCGGCACATCCACCAGATCCCACGCCGGGAACGGCAGCGCGTCGAGGTCGCGGATGTCCGGCCGGCGTGGGGTGCGCGTGACCCCGTCGGGTTGTGCCGGATCGGGGTAGGCCAGACCCAGGATCTCCTCCCGTGGCATGTCGCTCCGGCCGGTCAGATGGTCGAGGAGTTCGGCCAGCGTGTACTCCCCCTCGCCGATCAGGACGAAGTCGGCCCCGGCCTGCAGGTAGCGCGCGGCATGGTCGGTGGCGTCGGAGCCGGCGACGATCACGGTGCAGCCGCGCGTGAGCGCGGCGCGGATCATGGTGAACGCCGCCTCGCGCATGCGCAGGAGGCACATCTTGGAGAGGTAGTTGAAATTGTCCTCGTAGAGGACGGCGAAGCGCGGGCGCTCCCGGTCGAGCGCCGCCGTCCACTCCGCCTCCGACTCGGCGAGCATGGCGTCGAAGAGCGCCACGTCGTAGCCGCGGGATCGCAGGTAGCTCGCAGCGTAGAGGGTCCCGAGCGGCGGGTAGGGCTGCATCGCCTCCCACAGCTTGGGGTCGAACCGCAGGTAGTAGGACTGACCCAGCAGCACCTCGCTCACGTTCCCCACCCCTCGTCGGCATCCAGCAGGTCGAGCGCGCGCAGTCGCTCCGCGTAGGCCGCCAGTGTGCGGCGGCCATGGCCGTCGAAGTGGCCCTTGCACCAGTCGGCCGAGAACGCCGCCTCCCCACCCGGCCCGTGCGCCTGGCTCAGCCGCCGGATCTTCCGCCCCCGCTCCCAACGCTCCAGCCGCTCCCCAGCCGGCGATCGCAGCGGTGCCTCGGCGAGCACGCGGGCAACCGCGTGGACTGGGACGTCGGTTGTCACCAGGGAGGGCGGTCCCTCGGCGTTGGGCAGGAAGCGCGCGGTCCAGTCGTTGAGCCGGCGCAGCCGCGCGTAAATCTCCAGCCCGCTCAGCGGCACCATCTGGGTCATCTCATGGGCGGTGTAGAGGTTCCGCTCGTGCAGCACGAGGGCGCGTTCGGAGAGCAGGTAGTTGGGACAGATGATGTCGCCGCCGTGGCGGGCGAGGCGGACGATGCCGATGATGAGCGCCCGGCAAAGCCAGAGGCGCCCCGGCTCGGTCACGATCAGGTAGTCGATGTCCGCGCCGTCGTCGACGCTGTTCATCGCGAGTTCGCCGGTGATCCCGACCATGCGTACGAAGGGGAGCCGGGCGATGGCGCGCCCGTAGCGCACGGCGCGCGGCCAGACTTGTGCGGCCAGCGCTGCCCGGCGGCGACGCGTCGCGACAATTCCCTCCCGACCCCGGAGCATGAAGTAGCCGTCGTAGGTCGCGATCGCCGCGGGCCGCGTCGCCGGGTCACGCAGCAGCGCGTGGACCTCCGCGGGTGTCGCTGCCACGCCCACGAGATACCGGTGCACCTCGGCAGCGGTGAGGGGATAGTCGAAGACGTCGCCGTAGGCCACCGCCCGCACCGCCGCGCGCGCCAGCGCGGCGCGATCGGCGGCCGACGCAGGCGCGTCCGCGGGCTGAGTCGCCGCGTATGCTGTCTTCGGGATCGCCGCCATGCGCCTCTCCCATCCCCACCCGATGAACCCGCATCGGTGGCAGTACGAGGAAGCGGGACGATTGGATGTTTGGGGAGGGATAAATGCGCGGTAATGCCTGCGAAGCTGTCCTGATAGGGCTGCTAAGGCGCATCTACATTGAAAGGAGGTCGGACGCTATCCATCAGGTATAGGCGCGTGTGCGTACCTGGGCCCCGCCCGGTCTTCCGGCTGGCCTGTCTCCAGCCCGCCACCATGGACTCGTGCGGCTGCGGCCCCCTCCGCGACGGGTGGCGTGAGGATCCCCGCGCCACGGCGCGGGATCCTTCGCACCACCCACCGCGGCGACCGGAGCGGCACCAACCCCGATGCGCGACTGATGTGGCGCCATCCCAAAGCGGCGGCTGGGGCCGCCTCACTTCAAAGAGCCGGCTTCAGCCGGCTTTCCTTGTCAGCCCGGCGGCTTGAGCCCCGGGCACGCGCCAGGCGGTGCACACCCAACACCGGGGTGTGAGTGCTGTCCCCCAGCCGGCTGATGGAGTTTGACGAAAGACCGTGGGACGTGGACCGGTCACCGTCGTTCGATTGCTGTCATCCTTCGCTGCGTGGCCGGTTCGACTCGCCTGCCGGTTGGACCGAACTTTGGGGATGGGGCGGCGAGCAGACCGTCTGGCTCCGTTGGTGCTTTACGGAGGTGGAACGCCTGAATGACATGGAGAACGCTGGGGCCTGGCGCGTCAGTGAGACAGCCGAGAGAGGTGGCGGTAGATGTCGCGGCGCTGCCCGATGAGAGATATCTCCCGAGCTCGTGCCAATGTCGGGCGTTGCCCTCCCGCGGCGCTGACTAGCTCTGCATTCGCATTGTACCGTCAGATCAAGCCGCCCTACTCGGCCGCCGGGACTTCCTCGTCCAGACGAACCCCGCCGTTCAGCGTGGCCGGAGCGTCGTCGGTGACGAACTGGGCGCGGTAGAGGGAGGCGTAGAGCCCGTCGCGGGCGAGGAGTTCCTGGTGGGTGCCGCGCTCGACGATGCGGCCCTGATCGACGACCAGGATCTGGTCGGCCGCGAGGACGGTGCTCAGCCGGTGGGCGATGGCGATGGTGGTCCGGCCGCGCATGAGGGGCTGGAGGGCGGCCTGGATCAGCCGCTCCGAGTGCGTGTCGAGGGCTGAGGTCGCCTCGTCCAGGATCAGGATGCGCGGGTCCTTGAGGATCACGCGCGCCAGCGCCAGGCGCTGCTTCTCCCCGCCGGAGAGCTTGTAGCCCCGCTCGCCGACGACCGTGTCGTAGCCGTCGGGCAGTTCCATGATCCGGTCGTGGATGGCTGCGGCACGCGCGGCTGCCTCGATCTCCTCCTGCGTTGCGTCCGGCTTGCCGTACAGGAGGTTCTCGCGGACGGTGGCGTGGAAGAGGTAGGTCTCCTGGGTGACGAAGCCGATCACCCGGCCCAGGCTCTCCAGCGTCACGTCGCGCACGTCGTGCCCGTCGATCCGCACCGCACCTGACGTAACGTCGTAGAGCCGGGGGAGCAGGTAGGTGATGGTCGTCTTCCCGGCGCCGCTCGGCCCGACCAGCGCGACGAGCTGCCCCGGCTCGATGGTGAAGCTGACGTCATTCAGGGCCAGCGGCCGCTCGGAGGCGTCGTCGCTCCCGGGCGGGGCGGAGTCGTAGCGGAAGCTGACGTGGTCGTACTCGACGCGGCCGCGCACGCGGTCGGGATCGAGCTCCAGGGCACCGGGCCGGTCGGTAATCTCCGGCTGGAGATCCAGGTACTCGAAGATGCGGTCGAACAGTGCCAGCGCTCCCTGCACGTCGACGTGGACGTTGAGGAGCTGTCCCAGCGGGAAGAAGAGGCGGCTCTGGAGCGTGGTGAAGGCGACGATGCTACCGATTGTCAGCTCGGTGTCGCCGCCGATGATGGACCGCCCGGCGACCCAGTAGACCAGCCCCGGGGTGATCGAGAAGAAGACGTTGATGACCATGAAGAACCAGCGGCCGATCATCTGCTGGCGGATCTGCAACCCGGCCAGGCGCTCGTTCTCAGCGGCGAAGCGCTCGGTCGCCTCGCGTTGGCGCCCGAACGTCTTGGTCAGGAGCACGCCTGAGACGGAGAGCGTCTCCTGGGTGATCGCGGTCAGGTCGGCCAGGCTGCGCTGCGTGGAGGTCGAGAGCTCACGCCGCAGCGCGCCGACCCGGCGGGTGACGATGAGGAAGATCGGTGCAAGCGCCAGTGACAGGAGCGTGAGTTGCACGTCAATGGCGGCCATGAGCACGATCGTGCTGCCCACGGTGGCGATGTTGCTGACGATCGTCGCGGCGGTCGAGGTGACCACCTGCTGGATGCCGCCGACGTCATTGGCGAGACGGCTCTGGATCTCCCCGGTGCGGGTCATGGTGAAGAAGCGCAACGGCATGCGCTGCAGGTGGGCGTAGAGCGCGTTGCGCAGGTCGCGCATGACCCGCTGGCCGACCACGTTGCTCAGATAGCTCTGCCCGACGCCGATCAACCCGGAGATGATCGGCACGACGATCATCAGCCCGACGAAGAGGTTTAGCAGCATCATGTCGCGCTGGGGGATCGCGGTGTCGATGATCAACTTGAGGAGGTACGGGTTGATCAGGCCGAGGCCGGAGGTGATCAGGATGGCAACCAGCACGAGGGCGATCTGCTGCCAGTAGGGTCGGAAGAAGGTCACCACCCGCCGGAAGGTGCCCGGGCGAGCTGCCTGCTCCGGCTTGTCGAATTGGCCCATCAGTCGTCCACGGTGCATCGGCCCCCCTCTCCAGATCTCCGCGGCGCGGCAAGCCTACCACCGGGCCTCCGTGGGGCAAACCGGTCGTTTGGGTAGGTCGAGTCCTGCCCGGAGCGGCAGGGCAGGGGCGGAGACGTCACGCCCGCGCGGGGGCGGGGGCGCTCACCACGTTCTGGGGGGTGCCGTCGAGGAATGCTCTGACGTTCTCGATCGTCACGTCCATGATGCGGTGCACGGCCTCGGTGCTGTAGAACGCGATGTGGGGCGTGATGACCACGTTTTCGCGGCGAGCCAGCAGGTGCTGGCGCAGCACGGCCCGTAGCTTGTCTTCCACCGCCGGCTCGGTCAGGAGTTGCGATTCCTCCTGGATCAACTCCTCTCCCTCCAGCACGTCGAGACCGGCACCGGCGAGGATCCCCTGATCGAGCGCCCAGATCAGCGCCTCGGTGTCGACGAGGCCGCCGCGGGCTGTGTTGATCAGCAGCGAGCCGCGCTTCATGCGGGAGAAGGTCTCGCGGTTCATCAGATGGTGCGTCGCCGGGAGGTGGGGGACGTGCAGGCTCACGATGTCGGACTCCTGCAGCAGCTCGTCCAGCGGGACGTAGCGGAAGCCGAGCACCTCGGGCAGGATCCGGGTCGGCCGCACGTCGTAGGCGACGACTTCCATGCCGAAGCCCTTGGCGATCCGGATGACGTGGAGCCCAATGCTGCCCGTGCCGACCACGCCGAGGGTCTTGCCCTTCAGGTCGAATCCCTCCAGGCCGGCCAGCGAGAAGTCGCCGCGCTGTGTGCGGACGTAAGCGCGGTGGATGTTACGGGAAAGCGCCAGGATGAGCCCGAAGGTGTGCTCGGCGACGGTCGTCTCGCCGTAGTAGGGGACGTTCGCCACGACGACGCCGCGCTCGGCGCAGGCCGCAAGGTCGATGTGGTCGTAGCCGGTCGAGCGGGTGGCGATCAGGCGCAGCCGGGGTAGGCGCTCCAGGGTCGGGCGGTCGAGCCGCGAGTGGATGAAGACCGATACGATCTCAGCCTCCGCCGCCAAGTGCGCGTTGCCCTCGTCCAATGGCTCGCTGTGGAAGACCGGGCCCAGCGACCCAAGTGCCTCCCCGAAGTACGCCTGCTCGCGCGAGTCCGTCTCGAAGAAGACCACGCGCCCTGTCGTGCCGCTCGCCCGATCGCTCATCCCGCCGCTCCCTCCGAGGCCCGGTCGCCACGTCCGTCGGGGGCTCGGGGTTGCAACCCGTGTGCCAGGCGGGTAGGTAGCGCCCGCACCCCGGATGGGTGATCACCAGGGTGCGGGCGCCGGTTCGCGGGGCGTTATGGCAGACCGCTCGGTGTCACTGGCGCTGATGCTTGAGGAGCACGCGTGGGATCTGAGCGATCAGCGCGCTGGCATCGCCGCCGAAGACCGATTGCGAGAGCGGGTCCGGGAAGCCCTGGGTCAGGGCCACGACGATCACCGGGCCGGAGTCGAAGAAGATCACGCCCGAGTCGTGCCGCACCCCGGGCAGCTCACCGGTCTTGTGCGCGACGTGCATGTCGTCCGGCAGATAGAGCGGCAGGCGGTCGCGCACCTGCTGGCGCGCCATGATGTCGATCGCGAGGTCGCACGCCTCCGGCGTCAAGATCTGCCGGGTCGCGATCAGCCGGAGCAGGCGCGCGATGTCCGCCGCGGTGGTGATGTTCTCCAGCCCGCGATCGCGTGCCTCGTAGTCAAACATCTTGCGTTGCAGTTGGGTGCCCGTCAGCCCGAGCGAGGCAATGGTGCGGTTGATTGTCTCCAGGCCGAGGACGTCGATGCAGAGGTTCGTCGCCGTGTTGTCGCTGACGACGATCATGAGCGTCAGCAGATCGAGCAGCGAGAGCGACTCGACGCTGGTCAGCTCTTTGAGGATGCCGGAGCCACCGACCTTCGCGTCGTCCGGCACCGGGACCATCTGATCGAGACGGACGGTCCCCTCCTCCGCCTGGCGAAGTGCCTCGACCAGGATGGGGATCTTGATGATGCTCGCGGACGGGAAGCGCGCCTCCGGCGACCACTCCAGCCGCTCGCCCGTCGCGAGGTCTTCGATCACGAGCCCGACGGTCCCCGGCGCACGCCGGATTAGGTCGTCGAGCTCGGTCCGCACCGCGGTCAGGTTCACCACCGGGGCCTCCCAGTTCACCCTAGATCAGGATCCACAAGAGGATCACGAACAGGACCAGGTTCGCAGCCAGGATGGCCCAGCCGTTGTACAGCATCGAGCGCAGGTCACGGGATCGCGCCAGGCCCATCTGCCCGATCATGTCGGCGTTGGGGAATGGCCCGAACCAGTCGATCTGCGAGGAACCGAGGAGGACCAGCACCCACGCGAGCGCCGGGATCCCCAGCGCTTGCGCAGTCGGCCCGAAAACCTCGTTCATCAACACGACCTGGGCTACCGCGGCCCCGGCGACGCCGAGCCACCCGATCAGGAGCGCGACCAGAGCGAAGCCGTAGCCGCCGATCTCGGCAAGGATCGGCTCCCCGGCGTCCAGTAGTGCCTCGTAGGCTTGCATCTGCCCGACCAGCTCGATTAGCGGGTTGAAGAGCCAGAAGAGCAGGAACAACCAGACGAGACCGGACGCGCCGCGATAGATCGCCTGCAGGATCCCCTCGAGGCTCATGCCTCCCGCCAGCCCGGTGGTGAACGAGGTGACCAGCATGACGAGAATCGCGAAGGACGCCCCGGCCTCCGCACGGATGCCGTAGGCGACCATGACGGCGAGGGTCAGGACAAAGGCGATCGTGCCGCGGCGGGCTTGCTCGCCCAACGACTTCTGCTCCGCCGTGGCGAGCGCCTCTTCATCGTAAGCCTGCGCCCCCTCGGTCCGGCGTTGGATCCAGCGCGCCATGAGGAAGCCCACGACCCAGGTCGTGATCGCCATCGGGAGTCCCGCCGCGGCGAGGTACGGCACGTAGTTCACGCCGGCGGTTTCGGTGAGGGTGACGACGGGCGGGGTGAACGGGCCGATGAAGAGCCCCGGCGCGCCACCCGCGTGGAGCATGACCGCGAGCGCCGCCGGGGTGAACCCGACCGCCGCCGCGATCGGGATCACGATCGGCGCCAGGATCGCGTTTGCGCCCGCAAGGGTGCCCAGCGCACCGACGAGAATCGTCGACGTCAGCATGATGCCGAGCTGCACCCGCGTCCGGGTCCGCAGGCCGATGGTCTGGGTAATGATGCGGACAAGGTATTCGGCAACGCCGGTCTCGCGCGTGACCTGACCGAGCCCACCGCCGAGGATGATGATCAGGCCGACGGTCACGATGAACGACCCGAGCGATTGGGCGAAGAGCCCGCTCAGATCAAGTGGGCGGGTTCCGGTCATGATCACGGCAGCGATCAGCGCACCGAGTGTCGCCAGGACGATGTCGAGCCCTAGCAGGGCGAGGATCGCGTAGAGCACGATGGGGACGAGACCCCACACGCTCGGGGGTTCAACCGTGAGGTTGATGATGATCGCGGCGATGATCCCGACCACGAAGGCCACGATGCCGGCGGTTCGCGTCAGGCTGCGCTCCTTCTCGGCTTCGGCCGCCTGCACTCCACGGTTACTCATCAGGCTCCCCTTCCACTCCGTCCCGAATCCACTTCCCCGCGACGTGGCCGGACCCCGTTACGTGCCACACCAAGACCGGGTGGCCACCCGGTGTGTGAGCACCCCCGGCCCACGACGCTGAGCCTGCTGAACGTGCCCAGCGTTTCCCTACGGTACTTCACTTTCTCATCGCGGGGAAGCAGTTTGGACGACGTGGTTACAGCACGTATGGGCGGATCACCTGTCGGTGGGAAATCCCAGTCGTGGGAGGAAAGGATGCCCCCGCCCCACGGGTGGGGCGGGGGACAGAGGGAGAGTCGCGATCACTCCCGGCCCTTGACCGGCCAGTCCTCCAGGCGCCAGGCGGCATCCCAGAACATCCACTCGTAGGTCGAGCAGGTCACGAAGTGGCGGCGGATTCGGGCGCGCCGGGCTTCGGAGAGGTCGGCCACCATCTCATTGGCGATGGCGAGGACCTCGCGCACCGGGACGGCGAAATCCTCGGAGGCGTAGGTGTCGATCCAGCGCTGGTAGTCGGGGTTGGGCGATCCGGCCTCTTCGAGCTGCTTGCCGACCTCCCAGTAGATCCAGTAGCAGGGCAGTAGCGCGCCCATCGCCTCTTCGAACGGTTCGCGGTAGGCGACCCGAAGGGTGTAGGAGGTGTAGGCCAGGTTGGAGGGGGAGGGGCGGGTGCTGTAGACCTCCTCGGTGGTGATGCCCCAGTCCTTGAAGAGACCCCCGTGCAGCGCACGCTCGACGGCCAGCGCGTTGTGCGCATGGCTCAGCAGCGTCTCGGCCCAGTCGTCCTTGGGCGACTTGGCGGCGGTCGCGGCGATCGAGCGTGCGAAGTCCTGGAGGTAGAGGGCGTCCTGAATCACGTACTGGCGGAAGGCCGGTTCGGGGAGCGAGCCGTCGGTCAACCCCTTAATAAAGGGGTGTTCGAGGATTTGCTGGTAGATCGGGGTGATGCTCTCCCACAACTCGTCGGTGAACCGCGTGTCCATCAGCCGACTCCTTTCGCGATGGCCCGGGCGCGCGGGGTGGGGAGCCGTCGGTGGGACAGAGAACGGCGCTGCCCGATCGGACAGCGCCGTTGAACGGTCTGGTCAGCAGCCGTCCCTTCGCTGGCATTACCCAGGTCAGGTTCAGCGGTCGGTGGCGGATCGCTGGCCACCCTCTCAGCCCGGGTCCCCGGGCTCCCGTCGCGCTGTGCCGCTTATTGATCTGTCGCGAACACCGTAACAGGTACCCGCGTCCGTGTCAAACCTAGTCGGCCGCGGTCTGCTGCGGCTTGAGCACGACCTTCGTGTAACCTTCCACCCGCTTGTCGAACTTCTCGTAGGCCTCCGGCGCCTTCTCGAGCGGCACCCGGTGGCTGACGACGAAGCTCGGCTTGGCGCGACCGGAGATGATCAGGTCGCGCAGGAAGACGTTGTACTGCTTCACGTTGGTCTGGCCGGTGCCGAGCCGGATCCCCTTCTCGAAGAGCTTCCCGAAGGAGAGGAGCAACTGCCCCTGCTTGGCGGCCTGGTCGACGCCGCCCGGATCGGTCGGCACGTAGAGCCCGGGGATGCCGATCCGCCCGGTCGGGTTCACCACCCGGATCAGATCTTCGAGCACCCGGTTCGGCTGCTCCTGGGTCCCGGACCCGTGCGAGAACGCCTGGTATCCGACGGCGTCGATGCCGCACATGACGCCGATCATGCTCTCTTCCCCGGGGCGCATCGCACCGGTGACGCCCGCGTTCTGCCGGCGCATGTCGAAGATCTGCTCCACCGGGTCGCCCTTGGAGAAGTCGATCGGGATCGCGCCGATCTCCTTCGCTTTCTGAAGGCGCTCCGGCACGCGGTCGACGACGTAGACCTCCGAAGCGCCACGGAGAAGGGCGCTGTAGGCCGCCATCAGCCCCACCGGGCCGGCTCCGAAGACGGCGACGGTACTGCCGGGACGAACACCGGCCAGCTCCGTCCCGTGGTAACCGGTGGGGAAGATGTCGGCCAGCATCATAAAGTCATCTTCCCACTGATCGCCCGGTTGGCCGGGGAGCTTGAGGCAGTTGAAGTCCGCGAAGGGGACGCGCAGCAACTCGGCCTGCCCGCCCGGGTAGGGGCCCATGGCGACGTAGCCATAGGCGCTGCCGGCGAAACCGGGGTTCGCCGTCAGGCAGAAGCCGGTATAGCCCCGCACGCAGTTGAAGCAGAAGCCGCAGGCGATGTTGAAGGGCATGACCACGCGGTCGCCCTTCTTGATCGACGCGACGCCGCTCCCGACCTCCTCCACGATGCCCATGTTCTCGTGGCCGAAGACGATGCCCGGTGAGGCGGCGGTACGCCCCTCATACATATGAAGATCGCTGCCGCAGATGGCGGTGGAGGTGATGCGGACGAGTACGTCGGTGGGTGCTTGGATCTTGGGATCGGGGACTTCCTCGACGGCGACCTGGTTCGGGCCCTTGTAGACGACGGCCTTCATGGAACCACTCCTCTTCCCGCAGCGGCCAGCCAGCTTGACTGACCACCACCTGGTACGACGAAGTCAGGTCGTTCGGAGTGCGGGCGCGGCCGCCCCGTTGGCTGCGTACGGCGTCGGTGTGCGCCGCTGGTGCGTGAGGATGCGGGACGTCCGCGATGAGCGGTATGGTCGCTGGCGCCTCCTTCCCGGTCGAGATGCGGGACGCCCACCGCGCGGGGTGGAGGCCGCCACAACGCGGCAGGTGCCGCATGCGTGACGTGTTCGTGCCATCTGGGTCATGCTAGACGCTAACTATTCGCTTGTCAATGCGTGATGGCTGTGGCGCGGTGGGAGCGCTGCGGGCGGGTCCGCGGAATCGTGGACTCGGACGATCCGATGGCGCGTGTACGGTCGGCCCGTGCCCTGGGGAAAACGCCTGGGCTCACAATGAAAGCGGGCTATGGAGTGCGGCGGCCTCAGCCGCCGCTCTTGTAGGGCGCCGCATGGGTCCGAGCCGGGGATTGTCGACGTGACGATTCCCTCACCGTCCTCGGAATGTGGGATCGGCGACGCAACGATGCGCACCGCGGTCCGGACGCCGGGGGGGGTGGTGCGAGAACCCCCGCGGCGGGTTCGGGAGGGGGGCAGGTCGTGCGAACGAGCTCGCGCCGCGGCGTGTGGGCGGGGTTATGGCGGACGAATGATGTGGGTGTCCGCTGGTCGGCCCGTGCCCGGAGGTAATCGAGTTTGACGAAATGACCCGACCCGCCGGTTGCCCCGTCTCCCGCCCGCCTCTCCCGGCTCGGGCGGCCGCAGACCGGAACCGGGAGGGGTGGCGAGACGGTTTCCGCACCGCGGCCCGTGCCCGGGGCTCAAGCCGCCGGGCTGACAAGGCGAAGCCCACTGAAGGGGCTGGGGATTCCGCTCCAAGCGGGCTGCCGGAGCGGATCCGCCTGTGCGTGGTCATCGTAGCCCCTTCAGTGGGCTTACCTACTATTTAGCCCGGCGGCTTTAGCCCCGGGCACGCGCCGAACCGTGGGCTCCTTCCACCAGGGGGTGGGCACCGATCTGCCCCAGCCCGTTGCAGCGAGCGTTCCTCGTCAGCCCGATGGTGGACCCCCAGGTCGATACCAGACGCGGGAGCCCCGACACCAGCCATCAGAGAGTCCGGCGACAATGCGGCACCAGGTGGGCGCGGCTTCTGCCGCGCCGTACCAACGCGGCGGCTGTGGCCGCCGCACGCCAAAGCCGGCTTCAACCAGCTTGTGCGGATAATGTTCGCGTGAGCCTGCCAAGACCCGCGCGGGGTGGGGCGCGGTCGCGCAGCCGGATCGGGTTGCTTGACACCCGGGTGGGTTACGAGTAGAGTCAGCGTTGAAAAAAGTTTTTCAACAATCGCCCAGGGGCGAGTGCGCATCTGTGGAGGAACGATGCCGGGGGGAGCGGGAACACCGCCTGCCGCCGACGACGAACCAGCCGAGGTGATGGTGGTCGAGGAGCTCGACCAACTCCGCATCCTCGCCAATCCGCTCCGGGCCGCGATCATCCAGGAGATCATCCCGGCTGCGCGCACGGTCGCCGAAGTGGGCGAGGCGCTCGGCATCAGCCCTACCAAGCTCTACTACCACTTCCGTGAGCTGGAGATGGCCGGGCTCATCCGGTCCGTCCCCGTGCGTGAGGGCCAAGCGCACCAACGCTACCGGGCAGTCGCTCGCTTCTACCAGTTGTCGTCCCGGCTCCTGCACGCGAACGGCGCGTCGGAGACGCAGAGCGCGACGGCAGAGTTCGCTATCGGTGCAGTCGATTACGTCGCGGCGCAACTGCGCCGCGCCTTCAACGAGGGCAGCATTGCCCGAACACCGGATGTGGTGACCGTGCAACGGCGCACGGCCCGCATGTCGGTGGCAGAGGCCCAGCAGTTCGTCGACCGGCTGCGCGAGCTGGCCAGCGACTTCGAGAAGGCCGACCGGCCGGACGGCGAGATCACGGTCGAGCTGGGACTCGCGTTGTTCCCGCGCCCGAGTCAGCCCGCGGTCAACGGCGACCAGGCGGTGCATCGCGCGCGGCGCTTCCCACAGCGTCAGCGTGGACGGAGTCCGCGTTCCAAACGGTAGTTGGGTGTACCCGCGGGTATGCATGGTTGAGGAGGACGTACGAGAATGGGCGTTCAGGACCCGCGCGCGGGGGACGCGCAGGCGGTTGATCTGCTGGGGAGCCAGTTGAGCCGGCGGCGACTGGTCCGCTTGCTGGCGACGGCGCCGGTGGTGGCCGGCGTCAGCTCGATCCTCGCCGCTTGCGGCGGGGGCGATTCCACCTCCGATGGTGGTAGCAGCGGCGACTCCGGCAGCGGCAGCGGCGGCTCGTCGGCCACGCCGTCCGGCACGGCCGACAGCGGGAGCGGCGGTTCCAGCGGCGCGCCGAAGCAGGGTGGGCGGCTGATCATCGGGCGGAGCGGCGACTCCGACAGCCTTGACCCGCAGCACACCATCGCGTCGATCTCCTGGCAGGTCTTCCAGCACATCTACGACCCGCTGATCGGCCGGAACCTGGATCTCGAGTATGAGGGCGTCCTGGCCGAGCGGTGGGAGGTCTCCGAGGACGGCAAGGAGATCACCTTCACCATCCGCAAGGGGATCAAGTTCCATGACGGGACGGATCTGACGCCGGAGGCGGTGGCCTTCAGCTTCACCCGGCTGATGGACCCGGCGACGAACGCGCCCGCCGCGTCCTGGATCACGCCGCTGCAGAAGACCGAGGCGGTCGACGACACGACCGTCAAGATGACGCTCTCCGAGGCGTTCGCCCCGCTGCTCGGCAACATCAGCAGCGCCTACTTCGGCATCGTCTCGCCGGCCGCCGTCGAGAAGTACGGCGAGGACTTCGGCCAGAACCCGGTCGGCACCGGTCCCTACAAGTTCAAGGAGTGGATCGCCGGGGAGAGCATCACGCTCGAGCGGAACCCGGACTACCAGAACTTCCGCACCACGTCGGAGAACAAGGGCGCTCCGTACCTCGACGAGATCGTCTTCCGCAACATCCCCGAAGAGCAGACGCAGGTGGCTTCGATGGAGACGGGCGAGATCAATTGCCTCCTGTCGGTGCCGCCGCATCAGGTCAAGAACTTCCAGCAGAACGACGATCTCCAGGTGTACATCCCCGAGGCGAGCACCAGCATCGCCTTCATCGAGTTCCACATGATGGACCCGGGGCAGGAGTACGGCCAGGTCTACAAGCCGCCGTTCGACGACGTCCGCGTGCGGCAGGCGGTGGCGTATGCCATCAACGCCGACGAGATCATCGAGAGCGTCCTCGACGGTCTGGCCACGCGCAACTACGGCCCGATGCCGACCGGTAACTACGGCTACACGCCGGACATCAAGCAGTACGGCTACGACTACGACCCGGAGAAGGCCAAGAGCCTGCTCGAGGAGGCGGGCTGGGTCGCCTCCGGCAACGGCCCGCGCCAGAAGGACGGCCAGCCGCTGGAAGTGCTGCTGTGGACCTGGAACGCGAGCACGCAGGAGCGTGTGGCGCAGGTGATCCAGAACCAGCTCAACCAGGTCGGCTTCGACGTCAAGCTGGAGACGATGGAGGTCGCGACCGTCCTGGCGCGGCTGGGCCAGCCGGACGATCCGTCCCACTTCGACCTGATGTCGTGGGGTTGGTCGGAGTCGGACCTGCTCTACATGATGACCGACACCGAGAGCGGCATCGGCTGGTACCGCCCGAAGGAGTACCGTGACCTGGTCGAGGAGGCCCGCCGGGTGACCGAGCTGGAGGAGCGCGGTCGCCTCTACTTCGAAGCGATGAAGATCATGCTGCGCGACTGCGCCATGGTTCCGCTCTGGAGCCAGGTCGCCGTGGTCGGCACCCGCGCCGAAGTCAAGGGCATGAAGCTCGACGGCCAGGGGTACCCCATCTTCCACGACGTCTACATCGAGGCTTAGTCCGACCGGGAAGTCCCGGCAGGGGCGGGGAACATCCCCGGCCCTGCCGGGGCCTAGGGGAGTGCGCTCATGCTCCGCTATATCGCCGTCCGCCTGCTCTCAGCCATCCCGGTGGTCTTTGGCGTGACCCTGGCGGTTTTCTTCATGGTCCGGCTCGTCCCCGGCGACCCGGTCGACATCATGTTCGGCAACCAGGCCCGGCCGACGCCCGAGCAGCGGGCGGCGATGCGCCATCAGCTCGGGCTGGACCTGCCGATCCACAAGCAGTACGTCAAGTTCGTGTCCGACGCGCTGCGGGGCGACCTCGGGCGCTCGTTCCGCAGCAAGCGGCCGGTGATGCAGGAGATCCTGCTGCGGCTGCCCAACACGCTCAAGCTGACCTTTGCCAGCCTGGCGGTCGCGGTGGTGATCGGGACGGTGACCGGGGTCCTCGCCGCTACCTTTAAGGGATCCTGGATCGACAACATCAGCATGCTCGGCGCCGTCCTGGGCGTCTCGATCCCCGGGTTCTGGCTCGGCCTGATGCTAATTCTCCTGTTCTCCGTGCGGCTCGGCTGGCTCCCGGTCTCCGGGACCGGCTCCTGGAAGCACATGGTCCTGCCAGCCTTCACCCTCGGTTTGCTGAGCTCGGCCATCCTGGCCCGGCTCACCCGCGCCAGCATGCTCGAGGCGCTCTCCGGCGACTATGTCCGGACTGCCCGCGCCAAGGGGCTGCGCGAGTGGTGGGTGGTGGTGCGCCACGCGCTGCGCAATGCCCTGATCCCCATCGTGACGATGCTCGGCCTCCAGATCGGCGGGCTCCTCTCCGGGGCCTTCGTCATCGAGGCGGTCTTCGGCTACTCGGGCATCGGCTTGCTCGCGGTCGGCGCGCTACAGACGCGCGACTTCCCCTTGATCCAGGGGATCGTGCTCATGGTGTCGCTGATCTACGTCGGGGTGAACCTCCTGGTGGACATCATCTATGCCGCGATCGATCCGCGCATCAGCTACTCATAGGCAGGGGGACATGAACGCAGACCGGCAAACCATGCAGCGGGTCGATGCGAAGAGCGCTCCGGCGCTCGGCGCCAGCGCCGCGCCGCGCACCCAGCGTCAGGTCGTGTGGCGGCGACTGCGCAGGAACCGTATGGCGATGCTCGGCGGCGTCATCGTCGTGACGCTGATCTTGGTCGCCATCTTTGCCCCGGTATTGGCGCGCTACGACCCGACCGAGATGCGGCTGTCGGACCAGTTTCTGCCGCCGAGTCTGGACCACCCCTTCGGCACCGACGACTTCGGGCGGGACATCCTGACGCGCCTCCTCTACGGTGCGCGCATCTCGCTCCAGGTCGGGCTGGTCGCGGTCGGGATCGCCGCGATCGTCGGGTCGATCGTTGGCATGCTGGCCGGCTATTTCGGCGGCTGGTTCGACATCATCAGCCAGCGCGTGATCGACGTCATGCTCGCCTTCCCGGATCTCCTCCTCGCGCTGGCCATCATCGCCGTGCTCGGCCCGAGCCTGATGAACGTCATGATCGCCGTCGGGATCGGCTCGGTGCCGACCTACGCCCGGCTGATGCGCGGGCAGGTGCTCTCGCTGAAGCGCAAGGAGTACGTGGAGGCGGCGCGGGCTATCGGCGCGCCGACCCGACGCATCCTGTTTCTCCACATCCTTCCCAACGCGCTCTCGCCGATGATCGTGCTCGCCTCGCTCGGCATCGCCAGCTCGATCCTCTCGGCCGCTGCGCTCAGCTTCATCGGCATGGGCGCCCAACCGCCGACGCCCGAGTGGGGCGCGATGCTCAGCAACGGCCGCGAGTTCCTGCGGGAGGAGTGGTGGATCGCCACCTTCCCCGGCCTCGCGATCGCCATCACCGTGCTCGGCTTCAACATCCTGGGGGATGGCCTGCGCGACGCACTCGACCCGCAGGCCCGCGACTGACGCAGGTGCAGTGGAGGGAGTAGGGAACCAGATCTCTTCCGGGCCGGGACGGCCCAACGGTCATGAAAGGACGCAGCGCTGTCGCCCTCGCCCGGGCACGGCGGGGGCCGGCACGCCGGAAAGGTTATGCAACGCATGAGCAACGAACTGACGCGGCCAGGCACGCTCGACGAGGCCGTGCGCGATGCGATGACGCGCTGGTCGGTTCCTGGTATCGCGGTGGGGATCCTCCGCGATGGGGCCGTCGAGACCCACGGCTACGGCGTGGCCAGCCTGGAGACCGGCTTCCCGGTGCGCCCGGATACCCTGTTCCAGATCGGGTCGATCTCCAAGGTCTACACCGCGACGCTGGCCATGCAGCTCGTCGAGGAGGGCAAGCTGTCGCTCGACACGCCGGTGATCGAGTACCTGCCCGACCTGAAGCTGGCCGACGCCGATGCCCAGCGCACCATCACCATGCGCCACCTCCTGACCCACACCAGCGGCCTGGAGGGCGACCGCTTCGACGACTACGGCAACGGCGACGACGCCCTGGCCAAGGCGATCGCCGAGTTCCACACCCTGCGCCAGTGGACCGCCCCGGGCGAGCTCTGGACCTACTGCAACAGCGGGTTCTATCTCGCCGGCCGCGTCATCGAGCAGATCCTGGGTCAGACCTTCGAGCAGGCCATGCGTGAGCGGGTCTTCCAGCCGCTGGGCATGGAGCACAGCTTCTTCTTCGCGTACGAGGCCATCGTCTACCCGGTCGCCGTCGGCCACACGCAGGTTGCCCCGGGAAGCGCCGAGCACAAGGTCGCCCGGCTCTACCCGCTGCCGCGCGTCGTCAATGCCGCGGGCGGGATCATCGCCAACGTCGCCGATCTGCTCCGCTTCGCCGCCTTCCACATGAGCGACGGCACGGTTGGCGGCAAGCAGGTCCTTACGGCCGAGTCGATCGCGGCGATGCAGGAGCAGCAGGTCAAGGCGGGCAACTTCGCCGAGGCTTACGGCATCGGCTGGTCGCTCCACACCGTCGACGGCGTCAAGGTCGTCTCGCACGGCGGCTCGACCAACGGCTTCCAGGCGCAGCTCGCGCTGGTGCCGTCCCGCCGGTTCGCCATCGCCATCCTCACCAACGCTGACCGCGGGGCCGCGGCGCACCGCGACATCCAGCGCTGGGCGCTCGAGCACGAGCTGGGCCTGCGCCACGCCGACCCCGAGCCGATCACGCTCCCGGCCGAGGTGCTGGAGCGCGTCACCGGGACCTACAAGCGCCCGCACAGCACCATCACGCTGTCGGTCGACGAGGGGCGGCTGAAGGCCGAGATCCAGATGAGCAGCCCGCTGACCGGCGAGACGGAGACCCTGCCGCCGCTCTACATGTCGCCCATCAGCGAGCAGGAGTTCATCATCACCGAGGGCGAATACCGCGGCATGCGGACCGACGTCATCCTCGGCGACAACGGCAAGCCGCGCTTCCTCCGCTTCAGCGGCCGCCTCGCCGAGTACGTCCAGGACTAAGTGGCCAGATCACTCAACAACCCCCCATCCGTGGCTGGGACATCCCAGCCACGGATCTTTTTGGCGCGTCGTCCCGCGCACTTCACCCCCACGCGCGTGGGGACAACCGGCGCGACACGATTGGCCTCTCGCTGAAACTCGGTTCACCCCCACGCGCGTGGGGACAACGGCCAGTTCCACCGTGACGCGCTGCTTCTCGACGGTTCACCCCCACGCGCGTGGGGACAACACCAGTCAGTACCTGAAAGCCACAAACTTCGGCGGTTCACCCCCACGCGCGTGGGGACAACCAGCTCGTCTACGCCATCCGGCAGGACGTAACCGGTTCACCCCCACGCGTGTGGGGACAACATGTTTTCCGCAGTCGGCTTGATGGGTTTCCCCGGTTCACCCCCACGCGTGTGGGGACAACTCCTGTTGACCAGCAACCTGACGCTGAACCAGCGGTTCACCCCCACGCGTGTGGGGACAACCACCTGGGGCTCCCGCGACCGGACCCGGTTCACGGTTCACCCCCACGCGTGTGGGGACAACGCCGCGAACCCAATACCGAACCCGACCGAGGCCGGTTCACCCCCACGCGTGTGGGGACAACCCGGCCATCGCACAGCTGGCGGCGGGAATCCCCGGTTCACCCCCACGCGTGTGGGGACAACATATGGCGCCAAAGCCGTCGTTGTCACGCCAGCGGTTCACCCCCACGCGTGTGGGGACAACGCCGCCGATCTTCCGGAGCTTGCGCTCAATCGCGGTTCACCCCCACGCGTGTGGGGACAACGGCCGACCATCACCATCTCGGGTGGCGCGCCGCGGTTCACCCCCACGCGTGTGGGGACAACGCCCATAGCGCGTGCGCCGCAGGTACGTTCCCGCGGTTCACCCCCACGCGTGTGGGGACAACAGTGCGGCGTGGTGGATATCCGTGAGCATGACCGGTTCACCCCCACGCGTGTGGGGACAACGCTGGCGTGCCCGACCTGCTGCTCGGTTACCCCGGTTCACCCCCACGCGTGTGGGGACAACGCTATCCGGCCATCCGGGTAGCTCACCTCGAACGGTTCACCCCCACGCGTGTGGGGACAACTCCCAGCGGAACGTGACGTACGCGTCAGGATACGGTTCACCCCCACGCGTGTGGGGACAACGCTGCCTCGGCGATCCACCGAGCGCGCCGCGACGGTTCACCCCCACGCGTGTGGGGACAACGACCACGCCCCGCTTCTCCGACAACGGCACGCGGGTTCACCCCCACGCGTGTGGGGACAACGCTCGGCGCGAGGGGACCCGCACCATCGGCGCCGGTTCACCCCCACGCGTGTGGGGACAACACGATCCCGCTGGTGGAGACGGCCGACGGGGCCGGTTCACCCCCACGCGTGTGGGGACAACTCCACCGTTACCGCTCCTCGGCCGGCTCAACGCGGTTCACCCCCACGCGTGTGGGGACAACACCGTCTCCAGCCAGGCCAGATACCGCCGCGCCGGTTCACCCCCACGCGTGTGGGGACAACGCAATCCGTCGACGCTCCTCCACATCTGTCGTCGGTTCACCCCCACGCGTGTGGGGACAACGGGGAGCGCGGTTGCCAGCGCGCCCCCCCACACGGTTCACCCCCACGCGTGTGGGGACAACTCGCGACGCAAGCCGGAGAAGTTCTACACGCTCGGTTCACCCCCACGCGTGTGGGGACAACCCCGTGGTCGTGTCGAAGAGCACGAGCGCCATCGGTTCACCCCCACGCGTGTGGGGACAACGGCGTCGCCTATGATCCGATCGATTCTCCGTCCGGTTCACCCCCACGCGTGTGGGGACAACTCCACGGCCTGGGCGATCGCCTCACCGCGGCGCGGTTCACCCCCACGCGTGTGGGGACAACGATGGAACGGTTTCGCGCGGCGGTGGTGATGCGGTTCACCCCCACGCGTGTGGGGACAACCCGGGGCACGAGCCGGG
>Ga0207871_100183_pt1 | contig 36556 bp, 29 predicted proteins | sample Passage260A_FD_187371 | JGI IMG/M metagenome (GOLD analysis project Ga0207871, IMG submission 187371) | Cellulose adapted compost microbial communities from Newby Island Compost Facility, Milpitas, CA, USA - Passage2 60A (SPAdes) (version 2) ...
CGGATCGACCTGTACCAGGTCCATTGTCCGCCGACGGACATCATCCGCCGCGGCGACGTGTTCGAAGCGCTCGACCGGCTGCGCGAAGAAGGCCTGATCCGCGCGTACGGCGTCAGCGTCGAATCGGTCGAGGAAGGGCTGATCGCGCTGCAGTATCCGAACGTGAAGGCGCTGCAGGTGATCTTCAATATCTTCCGGCAGAAGCCGGCGGAGGAGCTGTTCCCGAAAGCGCACGCGCAGGGCGTCGGCATTCTCGCCCGGTTGCCGCTGGCGAGCGGGCTGCTCACGGGGAAATTCACCGAGCAGACGACGTTCGAACCCGACGACCACCGGAACTTCAACCGGAACGGCGAGGCGTTCAACGTCGGCGAGACGTTCGCCGGGCTGCCGTTCGAGACGGGCGTCCGGCTGAGCCGGGAGCTCGCCTGGATCGGTGAAGGGCGCGGCAGCATGGCGGTCGCCGCGATCCGGTGGATCCTCGATCATCCGCATGTCAGCTGCGCCATCCCCGGATTCAAGACCGTCGCCCAGGTGGAGGAGAATCTCAAGGCCGCGGACGTTCCGCCGTTCACGGAAGCCGAGCGGGCGCGGCTGCGCGCGTTCTACGAGCAGAAGGTGCGGGCGCATATCCGCGGGAAGTATTGATCGCCGGCGCCGACGGGTGCGCGCCGGACGGGGACCGGACCGGAAGGAAGCATCATGGACGCGGAGGTAGCGCCGTGAGCCGGCCGTCGGCCGGGATGGAGCGCGCCTCCCGGGGGGCGGCGGGCTGCGGGTACATATGGAACCCATCCCCCTCGCGCGGAAGCGACGGGGACGGGCATCGCGCGCCGTGTTTCGCAGGCAGGCACCAAAAAACCGGCAGGCGCACGCGGTTCGGGTCCGCATGCGCCTGCCGGTTCACACGATCGGAGCGCACCTGCCGCCGCCGGGTCCGCGTCCGCCGCATGGGTGCGGCTTTCGCCGGCCGCATCCGCGGCGTCGGGATCCGCTGCGGCATCAGGATGGGACGGCATCGGGAGCCGTCGCGGCGCCGGCGTCCGGCGCGGCATCCGCTTCCGCGGCTTCGTTCGCGTCCGCCGCTTCATCCGCGCCGGCGGATGCATCCCCTGCACCGGCCGCGGAAGCGGCGTCAGGGGCGTGACCGATGCCGGCAGCGGACGCGGCATCGGGAGCGGAAGCGTCATCGGCGACGTATGCGTCATCGGCGACGGACGCGTCACGGTCAGCGGCGCCGGAAGCCCCGGCTCCGTCCGACGCATCCGGCGCGTCCGCATCCGGCGCTTCCGCTTCTTCCGGCTCCGGCACCACCGCGACCGGCCGGTCATCCGGCGAGCGCTCCGGCAGCTGGCGGACATAGCTGTCGGAGAGCTGCAGCAGCCGGAGCGCCCGCTCGAACGCGTCCTTCGTGACGACGGTCTCGTCGCCCGGGACGCCGGAGAGCGGATAAAGCGTGCCGTCTTCCCAGGATTCACCCGGGATGAAGAGCGACCGGCCGTTCACCACCGTGCCGGAGGGCAGATAGTACCGCTGCGGAATCAGGTTGTCCTGATCGATCAGCAGGTTCTGCCCGAAATGGACGTGTCCGTTCAGCGGGATGCCCATCAGGGCCGCGACCGTCGGCAGGACGTCGACCTGGCCGCCGAGCCGCCCGTCGAACCGCTCCGCAGGGAGCCTGCCTTCCGCCAGGATGAGGAGCGGCACGTTGATCATGTCGGCGTAGCCGTATTCATGCCCGATCAGCTCGGCCAGCAGTTGCTGTTCGCGCCGGTTGAGCGAGTAGATCGGCAGGCCGACGTGGTCGCCGTAGATGACGACGAGGCTGTTCTGCCAGATGCCGCGCGCCTTCAGGTCCTCGACGAAGCGGCCGAGCGCCGCGTCCGCGTAGTGCTGCGCCTCCAGGTAGTCGCCGACGAACGTGCCGTCATACCGGGCGGACAGCCGGAGGTCGATCTTTTCCTTCGGCAGCGTGAACGGATGATGCGCCGTCATCGAGATGACCTGGGCGTAGAATTTGTTGCCTTCGGCCGCCACGCGCGCGAGCTCTTCGGCGGTTTTGCGGTACAGCACGTCGTCGGAGGCGCCGAAGAACACCGAGTCCTCCGTGCCGAAGAACCGGTCGTCGTAATAGCGGTCCCAGCCGAGCGCGGCGTACAGCTCGGTGCGGTTCCAGAATTCCGCGGTGTTCGTGTGGAACGTCATCGTCTCGTAGCCGCGCGCGCCGAGGAGCCGCGGCAGGCTCGGCAGCTCGCGGTCCACGTAGCGCATCGTGGCCGCGCCCTGCGGCGGAATGTAGAACGACGTGTTGACGACGAACTCCGCGTCCGACGTGTTGCCCTGACCGACCATGTGGTAGAAATCCGGGAAATAGAGCCCCTCCCGCGCGAGCGCGTTCAGGTTCGGCGTCACTTCCTGCCCCTCGACTTCCAGGCCGATCAGGAAATTCTGCAACGATTCCATCTGGATCAGGATCAGGTTCCGGCCCGCGGCCCATCCCTGGTACGGGGACGGGAACACGCGCCGGACGCCCTTCAGCTCGTCGATCGCATCCTGGGTGATCTCGGATTTGTCGATCAGCTCGTATTCATCGTTCGCGATCAGGGCGTACGCCTCATAGTTGAGGATGCCCATCTCGGCCGCCTGGACGACCTCGTTCATGCTCGTCCGGTGGGGCCAGATGTTCATGATGCAGCCGATGACCGACAGCGCGAAGATGAGCGTCATGATGCCGCGGCGCTCGTTCGGCCGGTTGCAGATGCGCAGCAGCCGGTAGACGGGCCCGTGCTTCTTCCGCCGGCCGTCGATCAGCAGGTAGATGAACACGACGATGTCGCTGAAGATGAACAGGAACTGCGGATGGATCAGCGAGAAGACGCTGTTCTTCACCGCCGTCACCTGGTTGACCTGCTCCAGCGCGCGCCAGGTGGCGATGACGCCGTAGTATTTGTAGTAAATGATGACCGAGAAGAAGATGGCGGTCAGCGCCAGATTCACGATCAGGTAGGCGGTCATTTTGCGCTTGGACGAGAACCACTCGATCAGGCAGAAGATCGCCCAGATGAACGGAATTTCCGAGACGAGCGGCGCCCAGAACGGCATGTCGTCGAAGATCGCAAGCCATGCCACGTAGCTCTTGAACACCATGATGATCGAGAAAAAGATAAACGGCCGCGAACCGAACATCCGGTAGACTCTGCCCGGCAGAGCCGACCTCATGGGACTTCCCCCTCGCCAAGACAACAAGCCGGTTACGATCGTGCGCGGCCGGCTTGCTGTTTTTTCTGTATAGACGTATCATTCCTTGTCAGGGTTGGCTCATTTCATTATGCATCGGAGGCAAGCCGCTGTCAAAGGCGATTCGCGGATGTGACGGGGTGAGAATGACCAAATTTCCATCGAATTGGCATTTGCCCGTGCCGCCTTTGCCAATTTGTATCCGGGAGTGGTGGAGAATTGGATTTGTTCAACCTGTGGTGGGGCGTCCTGTTCGGGATCGTCCAGTTCGCGCTGTTCCTTGCATGCTACCGGCTGTTCGGGCGAGTCGGCCTGTTCGCCTGGGTCGGCGTCGCGACGGTGCTCGCCAATCTGCAGGTCGTCAAGACGATTGAAATGCTCGGCCTCGTCATGACGCTCGGCAACATCACCTACGCCTCGATCTACATGGCGACCGACCTGCTGAACGAGCGGCACGGCCGGGAGGAGGCGAAGCGCGCGGTCTGGTTCGGCTTCTTCTTCCTCTTCGCGTCCACGCTGGTCATGCAGCTTGCGCTCGTGTTCCGGCCGGACGCGTCCAGCCTGGAGATGCAGACGGCGATGGAGACGGTGTTCGGTCTGGCGCCGCGGGTGGCGGCGGGGAGCCTCGCCGCCTATCTGGTCAGCCAGGTGCTCGACGTGCATCTGTTCAGCCGGCTCAGGCGGCGGTACGCGGCGCACGGGCAGTTCTGGATCCGGATCCTCGGCAGCACGCTGGTCAGCCAGTTCGTCGATACGCTGGTGTTCTGCACGATCGCATTTGCGGGCGTGTTCGAGGCGGCGATCTGGGTGGACATCCTCGTGACGACGTATCTGATCAAGTTCGTCGTCTCGGGAGCCGGCACGCCGGTGCTCTACATCGCGCGGAGCTTCAGGGACACGGAGGGGCTGTGGCACCGGCTCGGACGGAAGGACGGATAGCCCGGATGCGACGGGAGCCCGTCTCTTCCGGGGGTACGGGACGGGCATCCGGGATGTTCCTTCGGCCGCATGGCGATCCTGTCCCCTTCGATCGGCGGCATCCGTCCGGTTGATCGAAGGGGATATGCTTCAGTTGAGCGAAGGGGATAGGATGCAAAAGAGCCGTGGACAACCGCCTTGCCGGGTGAAGGGGCCCCATCCGGCAATTTTTGGCCGGGGCATCGCTCCCGTTGACAGGCGGACCATTTTCGGGTTATGATCCGGGTGAGAATTGGTCCACCCAATCGACCAATTTTGATGGAAAGGGTGGAAGAAAGAACCGATGGCGATCAGGAAAATCAAATATCAGCGGGTTTACGAAAACGTGATCGAACAGATCAAAGAGATGATCATCGAAGGGAACCTGAAGCCGGGGGATCTGCTGCCGACCGAGCGGGAGCTGGCGCAGGCGTTCGGCATCAGCCGGGGCACCCTGCGCGAAGCGTTCCGCATCCTGGAACGGGAGAATCTGATCGAGACGAAGCCGGGCGGCGGCCGTTACCTGTCCCGCTCGATCGAATCGATCGAGGACCAGAACCGGATTCTGGACAACATCGAACGCGCGACGATCATCGAGCTGCTCGAGGCGCGCGAAATTTTCGAGACCGGCATCGTCCAGCTGGCCTGCGAGCGGGCGACGGAGGAGGACATCGCGGAGATCGTCGCCGCCTTCGAGCGCTGGGGCGCCGAGGACGAGGAGGACCACACGCGACCGGACCAGGCGTTCCATCTCTCGATCGCAAAGGCTTCGCACAACGTCGTGCTCATCAACATCATGGAACTGCACATGGATTTGCTCCGGCGGACGCTGAGCAAGACGCTGCAGAACGCCGGCCGCCGCGAGGAGGTCTACCGGGAACACCAGCAGATCGTCGAGGCGATCAAGCGCCGGGACGCCGAGCAGGCGAAGGCCGCGCTGCTGCACCATCTGCAGAAGGTCAAGGAAAACATTCTGGTGAAGCAGACGTTCTGATGCTTTTCCTTGAAATTGGATCACCCAGCAACCAAGTGATCCGCATGATCGGAGCGATCGTTGATTCGGGCAGCCGGGCGATCAGGGGCGGTCCGGATGACCGGAGCGGCAACCGGATCACCCGGCAGTCCAATGGCACATGGACCGCAAAATTGGACCACCCAGCAATCCAATCATACCGGCGGCCGGCCGCGGCATCATCCGCCGAAGCGGCGGGATGATCCGCCGGCATCGCCGGCATCACGGGAAAACGAGGGAAGCAAGATGGGCCAGGAAATCCGCATTCTGTCGCCCTGCGGGATGCTCGGGTACGGATTCCCGGAGGAATCGTTCCGCAGGGGCATGGAGCATCAGGTGCACGCCGTCGTCGTCGACGCGGGGTCGACCGACGGAGGACCGCACAAGCTGGGAGCCGGCGTCCCGATCGTCAGCCGCCGCGCGTACAAGAAGGATCCGGAGATCATCCTCGGTGCGTGCCTGCCGCGGAACGTGCCGGTCATCATCGGCTCCGCCGGGGGATCGGGTGCGCGGCCGCACGTCGAATGGACGCTCGAGATCATCGGGGAGATTCTGCGGGAGCTCGGGACGACCGCGAAGATCGCCGTGATCCGGGCGGACTTTACGCAGGAGCAGGTGCTGGACGCGCTCCGGCAGGGCAAAATCGTCCCGCTCTCGCCCAACATTCCGCCGCTGACGGAGCAGGCGGTCCGCGAGACCGCCAGCATCGTGGGCCAGATGGGGCACGAGCCCGTGGTCAAGGCGCTGGAGGCGGGCAGCGACATCATCGTCTGCGGCCGATCCTACGATCCGTCACCGTTCGCCGCGGTGGGCCTGCTGCACGGCAAGGATCCGGGGCTCAGCTATCACCTCGGCAAGATTCTGGAATGCGGCGCGCTCTGCGCGGAGCCGGCGACGACGAAGGACTGCATCCTCGGCACGATCGCGGACGACCACTTCACGGTGCGGGCGCTCAGCGACTGCCGCGCCTGCACGCCGATCAGCGTGGCGGCCCACACGTTCTACGAGAAGGATCATCCGTATCTGCTGCAGGGCCCGGGGTTTGTCCTCGATCTCGAGCGCTGCGAGTTCACGGAACCCGAACCGGGGATCGTGCGCGTGAGCGGCAGCCGCTATCTGCCGCAGGACAAGACGTACGTCAAGCTCGAGGGTGCCCGGCTCACCGCGTACCGCACGTTCGTGATCGCGGGCATCCGGGACCCGATCCTGCTCGGGAAGCTGGGGGAAGTCGAAGCGGCCGTCGCCGGACAGACGAAGCGCTATTATCCGGAGATCGACGAGCGCGATTACGAGATCCGTTTCCTGAATTACGGCATGAACGCGGTGCTCGGCGAGCGGGAGTTCGAGCCGTTCCGCGGCCACGAGGTCGGCGTCCTGTTCGAGGTCACGGCGAAGACGCAGGAGCTGGCGAGCAGCATCTGCGCGACGCTGCGATCCACGTTCCTGCATTACGGATACGAGGGGCGCAAGTCGACGGCGGGCAATCTCGCGTTTCCGTTCGCGCCGAGCGACATCGAGTTCGGTCCGGTGTACGAGTTCTCGATTTATCACCTGATGGAATGGCGCGCGGACGATTTTCCGATCGAGTATCGGCTGGGAGGCGTTCGGGATGGCGAAGCTGGGTGACATCGCCAGGGTCATCAGGAGCAAAAACGCCGGTCCGTTCGAGATTACGCTGGATTGTCTGTTCGACAATCGCGAACACTATGAACGTGTGAAGCGGTCGAACGCGATCACGAGGGAGACGATCGCGAGGCTGTACCGGATCCGGGAAGACCAGGTGCATCGGATCGTGTTCTACGACCAGGCGCTCGGCTTCAAGGTGACGATCGCCCGGGACGCATCTTCGGGATCGGCCGGCGACCGCGACGTCTACGGCGCCCAGCAGCACGCGCCGCTGATGAATCTCGACGTGACGACGGAGGAGGGAGGTGGAGCTCCGTGAAGGTGCTGAAAAGGCTGCGGCAAGACTGGGTCCTGTACGCCATGCTGGCGCCTCCCCTCGCGTATTTCGTCCTCTTCCACGTGATCCCGATCCTGGGCATGCGGCTCGCGTTCCAGGATTACCGGATCATCGGGGACAACGTGTGGGTCGGCACGAAGCATTTCGAGGTGCTGTTCAGCTCGCCGGCGTTCCTGAACGTCCTCCGGAACACCGTGATCATCAGCGCGATGAAAATGATCCTCGGATTTCCGGTGCCGATCCTGCTCGCGATCCTGATCAACGAGGTGACGCAGCGCCATTTCCGCAAATACGTGCAGTCGGTCGTCTATCTGCCGCACTTCCTGAGCTGGGTCGTGATCGCGGGGATCTGGATCAAGCTGCTCAGCCCGTCCGAGGGCGCGGTCAACCTGATCGCGGACTTCCTCGGCCTGCCGACGGTCGACTACATGACGAGCAAGGACCATATCCGCTGGGTGTTCGTAGTATCGGAAATCTGGCGCAGCGCGGGCTGGGACTCGATCATCTACCTGGCGGCGATCATGAGCATCAGCCCGGCCCTGTACGAGGCCGCGAAGATCGACGGGGCGACCCGCCTCCAGTCGATGATCCACATCACGCTGCCGCAGATCGTCGGCACAATTGTAACCGTCTTCATCCTGAATCTCGGCTTCTTCATGAGCGCCGGATTCGACCAGGTGTTCAACATGATGAACGACGCGGTCATCAGCGTGGCGGACATTCTGGATACGTACGTGTACCGGATCGGCATCGTGAACGGCCAGTTCGCGTATTCGACGGCGTCCAGCCTGTTCAAGGGCGTCATCGGGATCGTGCTGATCCTCGGCACGCACTTCACCTCGAAGCGGCTGACCGGCAGGGGACTCTGGTAGAAAGGGGCGACGGGCATGCGAAGGATCGAGCCGATGAAGGTGTTCATCCACGTCTTCCTGTTCCTGTGCACGCTCGCGGTGCTGCTGCCGCTCGTCAATCTGCTCGCCGTCTCCCTGACGGACCCGGCCTACGCCCATCTCATGGACGGGCTCGATCTGTGGCCGAAGAAGTTCTCGCTGTTCACCTACGAGGTGCTGCTGAAGAACCGGCTGATCGCCGGCGGGCTCCTGAACTCGGTGTTCATCACGGCGGCGGGCACGCTGCTCAATCTGCTGCTGACGACGATGGCGGCGTACGTGATCGCGCGGAACGATTTTTACGGCAAAGGCCTCGTCGTGTTCTTCCTGATCGTCATCCTGGTGTTCGAGCCGGGCCTCATCCCGGAATATCTGCTCGTGAAGGAGCTCGGGCTTATCAACACCTACGCGGTGCTCATCCTGTACAAGGGCATCAACGTGTACTACCTGTTCATCATGATGCGCTATTTCCAGGATGTGCCGAACGAGCTGCTCGAGGCCGCCAGGATCGACGGCGCGGGCCATCTGCGCATTTACGCGCAGGTGATGCTGCCGCTCTCGAAGGCCGGCATCGCGACGCTGGGCCTGTTCTACGGCGTGTTCCACTGGAATGAATATTTCCGTTCGATGATCTACATCTCGGACCAGCGCAAATGGCCGCTGCAGGTGGTGCTCCGCCAGTTCGTCATCCGTCAGGACAACGCGACGATCCTGGGCGGCTACGAGCACCTGTTCGGCGGCACGATCGTCGATTTCGACGCCCTGCAGGCGGGAACGATCATCATCGCGATTGTGCCTCTGCTGCTGCTCTATCCCATGATTTTGAAATATTACGCGAACCAATCCGACGGTGGACAACTATTACGCGTTCTTCCGGGAGCTCGTCGATTCGGGCAAGGCGAAGTACGGCATCACGGTCGCGGGCGATCTCGCCGAGATCGACTTCATCTTCAACGAGGCGTTCGGCATCACCTCGACCTGGCTGAAGAAGGATGACGGCACCTACGAGCATTCGCTCGTGTCCGAGGCGGAGAAGAACAAGCTCGCGTTCTACAACCGGCTGTACCGGGAAGGCCTGCTCGACAACGAGTATATGACGAAGCAGTGGGACACGAAGGAAGACGCGTTCTACAAGGGCGACGCGGGCGTCGTCGTCGGCACGGCGGGCAAGGTCCTCGACCTGTACGAGGGCCGCATGAAGGAGCTGAACGGGGATCAGGCCGGCCTCGTCGTGCTGCCGCCGGCGAAGGGCGTCTCGCAGGGCTTCGGCGCGACGGACGTCACGAAGGAATCCCGCGGCTTCGCGATCTCCGCGCTGTCCGAGCACAAGGACATCGTGTTCCGGGTGCTCGACTTCCTCGCGGGCCCCGAGGGGCAGACGCTTGACCGGCTCGGCTTCGAAGGGCAGCACTACAACGTGGTGGACGGCAAGGCGGTGCTGACGGAAGCCTACTTCAGCGAATGGTACGCGTCCTTCTGGGAGCCGATCGAGGTGAACACGTCGATTCCGGTGGACGGCTCGCTGCTCGGTCCGGCGGGGCAAGAATCGCTCGAGATCTCGGCGCAGTTCTTCAAGGAAGACAACAACTTCGCGATTCCGGAGGAATACGTCGCGACCTGGGACGCGCTTTCGAATCTGTACAAGGAATACGCGGCCGACATCATCTCCGGCAAGCGGCCGGTTGACGACTTCGCGAAGTTCGTGGAGGCCTGGTACGCGAACGGCGGCAGGGAGCTTGCGGATTACGCGAACAGCGTGCTGAAATGAATCGGAATTTCATGATCATGTGGGCTTGACGGCCCGTGGAGGAGTGCGCGGCGGATGAAGGTTTTCCGGGACAAAGTCAGGGGAGTGGTGGCCGGCGTCGCGCTCGGCGATGCGATGGGAGCGCCGGTCGAGAAGCTGAGCTTCGATCAGATCCGGGAGCGGTACGGGAAGATCGACTCGATCATGACCCGGTGGTACAAGGCGGATCTCGACGAGGAGACGCGCCTCGGGCGGATGCGCGGCTACGGCATCATCACCGACGACACGCTGATGACGCTCGCGCTGATGCGCGTGTACCGGACCGAGCGCCGGCATCTGGATGCCTGGGACATGGCGAACGAGTTCGTGAAGGAGATCGCGTTCCGCAAGGTCTGGGTGCCCGAATTGGGGAAGGAGACGACGATTCTCGAGCGGCTCTTCTATCCCGAAAAATATATCTTCATCCGCCACGTGCTCGCGAACTGCGAGCCGCGCGAAGGCGGGATCGGCAACATGGTGAACTGCGGGGCGGCGATGTACATCGCGCCGGTGGGCATCGTCAACGCGGGCGATCCGAAGGCCGCGTACGACGAGGCGATCCTGTTCGCGATGGGGCATCAGTCCAGCTACGGCCTCGAGGCGGCGGGCGTCATGGCGGCCTGCGTCGCGAAGGCGATGGAGCCGGGCTGCACGGTCCGGGACGTGCTCGATACGGCGCTCGCGTACGCGAAGGACGGCACCCGGCTCGCGATCGGGGCGTGCCTGGACGTCGCGGACGGGCTGAAGCGGAAGGGCGCATGGTCCTACGAGGAGGCGGTCCGGCGGCTGCACGAGGCCCTGCTGCCCTACTCGCCGATGGGGGACGACGTGCACCGCCATATCGACAAGGTCGGCAGGCCGAGCAACCACTACGCGCCGAGCCGGCTCGGCAGCATCGAGGAGCTGCCGGTCGCGCTCGCCTTCATCCATCTGCGCGACGGCGAACTGTATCCGGCCCTGAGCGACGGCGTCAGCTCCGGCCGGGACACCGACTCGATCGGCGTCATGATCGGCGCGATTCTCGGGGCCATGCACGGGATCGGCGCATTCCGCCGCGAGGATCTCGAGCAGCTCGACCGCGCGAACCGCTTCGACCTGATGGCCCAGAGCGACGCCTTCGCGGAGGCGGCGGCCGAGATCATCCGCCGGGACCTGGACAGGCTCGAGCGGAGACGGGCCGTGCTCGGCTGAATTTCAGATGCGAACCGAACTTATCCGAAATGCCGAAACCGAACGGGGGTGCGGAGAGGAACCATGCTGCCCGCAAATTATTTGGAGCGCGTATACGCCGGATTTCTCGGCATGAATATCGGCATCCGCCTCGGGGCGCCCCTCGAGCCGGAGGTGTGGACCTTCGAGCGGATCGAGCGGGTGTACGGGGACATCCGGGACTATGTGAAGCCGTATCGCACGTTCTCCGCGGATGACGACGCGAACGGCCCCGTTTTCTTCATGCGGGCGCTGTATGACGACGCGACGGACCGGGAACTCACGGCGCGGGACGTCGCCCGCGCGTGGCTGAACTACACGCGGGAAGGCGTCGGCATGTTCTGGTGGGGAGGCGTCGGCGTCAGCACCGAGCATACGGCTTACATGAATCTGCGAAACGGCATCGAGGCGCCGGCTTCGGGATCGATCGCCGTGAACGGGGAAGTGCTGGCGGAGCAGATCGGCGGGCAGATTTTCGTCGACGTCTGGGGGCTCCTGTGGCCGGGCGACATGGACCGGGCGGCCGACTGGGCGGAGCGCGCGGCCAGCGTGTCCCACGACCGCAACGGCCTGTACGGCGCGCGCTTCATCGCGGCCTGCATCGCGAAGGCGTTCACGGCGGACGACATCCGGGAGGTGGTGGAGTCGGCCCTCGGCGTCATTCCGGCGGATTCGCTGTACGCCGCGGTGGTGCGGGCGGTCATCGATTTCCACGACCGGCATCCGCACGACTGGCGCGCGTGCCGCCGGTATCTCGAGGCGGAATGGGGCTACGACCGGTACGGCGGGGTCTGCCACATCATTCCGAACGCGGGGGTGTGCGCGCTGGCGCTGCTGTACGGCGGGGGCGATTTCGCCCGGACGGTGGAGATCGCGGCGATGTGCGGCTGGGATACCGACTGCAACGCGGGCAGCGTCGGCACGATCACGGGCGTGCTGCGCGGGCTCAAGGGCATTCCCGGGCATTACCGGCGGCCGGTCAACGACTGCATCGTCGCCAGCAGCGTGTCGGGGTATCTGAACATCGTCGATTTGCCGACGTTCTGCAAGGAGCTGGTCCTCCTGTCGTATCGCCTGCACGGGCTCGAGGCGCCGCGGAAGCTGAAGGAAAGCGTGCGGTTCGGCGAGCTGTACTTCGACTTCGATCTGCCGGGCTCGACCCACGGCTTCCGTACGAGCAATCCCTTCAAGACGCCGGTGCTGCGCCATACGCGGCGGGTGCGGGACGGCGAAAGCGGCGGGTCGCTGGAGGTGATCTTCGACCGGATCACGAATACGGAAAGCGCCAGGATTTATTACAAGCCGTTTTACCGCCGCGAGGACTTCGACGACGAAAAGTACAAGCCGACGTTCGCGCCGCAGGCATACAGCGGGCAGACGGTCGAATTCCGGCTGCGCCTGGACCGGTGGGAGGGCGCGCCGCTCCGGATCACGCCCTATGTCCGGGACACGCACACGAAGGAAGTGATCGCGCTTGATCCCGTGGAGCCGGCAAGCGGCGAGTGGTTCACGCTCGGCTTCGAGGTGCCGGATCTGGCGGGCAGCTTCGCCGACGAGATCGGGCTCATCCTCGATTCGCCGGCGGCCACGGCCGCATCCCGCGCGTTCGGCGCGCTCCATATCGGGCGGATGCGCGTCCATGGCGGCGGGCGGTACGCGATCGACTGGAACAAGCAGGCGGTCGAGTTCACCTCGGTGACGCCGATGGCCCAGCACCGCGGCGAATGGAGCCTGCGGGACGGACGGCTGCATTACCGGGCGGAGGGATACGCCGCGGCCTTCACGGGCAACTATTACACGCGGGACGCGGAGATCGAGGCCGAATTCACGCCGCTCGCCGGCGAGTCCCATGGTCTCGTGGTCCGGGCGCTCGGCGTCGAGCGGTGCTACTGGCTCGGATTGTCGGAAGGGGGCACGGCGTCGATCCGGAGGAACGATTTCGGCTGGACGGAGCTGGCGTCGGCGGCCTTCCCCTGGGTGACCGGCCGCACCTACCGCCTGAAGGCCGTCGTCCGGGGCGCGTCGCTCCGGCTCTTCGTCGACGACCGCCTCGTTCTGGAGGCGGAGGACGGCAGGTTCACGCACGGGATGTACGGCGTCGCTTCGCTGCGGGACGCGGAGGGCGACGTCGGCACGTTCCGCGTGCGGTCATTTTCCGTATGAATCGGGAAGGCGGAGGGATGGCGTCATGAAGCAAATCGTCGTCGTCGGCAGCATCAACATGGACCTCGTCGCGAACGTGGAGGCTTTTCCGAAGCCGGGCGAGACGATTCCGAGCTTGGGCGTCGCGTATCTGCCGGGCGGCAAGGGGGCCAATCAGGCGGTCGCGGCCGCGCGCAGCGGCGCGCGCGTGAAGATGGTCGGCGCCGTCGGCACGGACAGCTTCGGCCAGACGCTGCTCGACAGCCTGGCCGCAAGCGGCGTGGACACCTCGGGCGTCCTGCGGAAAGAGGGGCATTCCGGGCTCGCGATCATCACGGTCGACCGCGGGGGCGAGAATTGCATCGTGCTGGCGGGCGGCAGCAACCGGGCGTTCGGGTTCGGCGAGATCGAGGACCGGATCCCCTGGGACGACGCGTTCGCCGTGCTGCTGCAGAACGAGATCGACTGGCCGGCGACGGAGGCCGTCATGCGGGAGGCGAGGCGGCGGGGCGTGCCGGTCTGGTTCAATCCCGCGCCGGCCCTGAAGCCGGAGCGGGAGGTGCTCGGCCTGATCGACACGTGCGTGCTGAACGAGACGGAGATCGAGGTGCTGACCGGCGAGCGGGTGTCCGGCCCGGAGGACGCGGCGCGGGCGGCCGGGCTGCTGGCGGGGGCCGGCGTGTCGCAGGTGGTGGTGACCCTCGGCGACAAGGGCTGCGTGCGGGTCGGACGGGACGGCGGCACCGTCCATGTGCCGGCGTTCCGGGTGCGGGCCGTGGACACGACGGCGGCGGGCGACACGTTCATCGGCGCGCTGGCGGCGGCTTCGTGCGAGGGCAAGCCGGTGCCGGAGGCGCTGCGGTTCGCTTCGGCCGCCGCGGCGCTGGCCGTGACGCGGCCGGGCGCGCAGGCGTCGATCCCGGCCCGGGAAGAGACGGAGCGGATGCTGGCGGGATCGTGACAAATCGCGTGCGGCGGGGGCATGGATTTTATGACGCCAATCGGCCCGCCGCAATTTTTTTTGACCGGATAGGCAAATGCCGGGAAATCGCGCATATACATACAGTACAACCTGCCCTGTCCCTTCCGCGTCGGGAGGAAGCGGGGCCTTGGCTGGGAGCGCATCTTCCTCCGGGTCCGGCGGAGACCGGCACCCGAGGCGTCCTTACGGCGCCGGGGAGGTGATCACATGGACACTCTTCCAATTTGTCATGGCGATGATGGCCTTCGGCACGTTTTTGCTGACGCTGCTGAGGTTCATTTTCGACCACCATGACAAAAACCGAAAGTAAACGTGCCCCATGCCGAGGTTGACGGTCACTTGCTCCAGTTACCCGACCGGAGGAAGCGTTGACCCCCGTCCAAGATGAGGTTGTGTGCCGGCAGCCGCCGGACAAGGGAGCCTGGGCCCCGGGCCCGGGCCATTCTTTGGTTCCCGGAATCCCGAAGCGGCCTATGCCGCGTGTCATGGACACGCCCATGGCGCCTGCGCAACGCGCGGCGGGCGGCATCCGCCGTCCCGGACCGGGTCTACCGGCCGGGCGACGGCCGGCCGATGAGCCGCGGTCCCGTGTACGCGCGGGGATTCGGCTCGCCGGGACGGATCGCGAGCCAGGCGACGATCGTGGACAAGGCGCCGGCTCCCGCCAGGCACCAGAACAGCGGGGCGGCGTCCGGACGGCCGAGCAGCGCGGCGGCCGGCGGGCCGAGGGCGACGCCCGCGAACCGCATGCTGCTGTAGAACGAGCTGACGGTGCCGCGGTGCTCCTCGTCGATCCCTTCCGTGATGAAGGCGTCGAGGCAGGGCAGCGCGGCGCCGATGCCGAGCCCGGCGGCCCCGAACAGGGCAAGCTGCAGCCAGACGCCGTCCGCGGCGGCGCAGGCGCCCGCCGCGCAGGCCGACAGCGCGAAGCCGGTGACGGCGACGGCCTTCATCCGGCGCTTCCGATCGCCGATCCATTTGCCCGCAAGCCAGGAAGCCGCGCTGAGCACGGCGAGCGGAAGGGCGAGCACGGCGCCTTTCCACACGCCGGACAGGCCGAGCCGGTCCTCCAGGACGTCCGACAGATGGACAAGCCCGGCGAACAGCATGAACATGCCGAGTCCGCCGAGCGCGAAGACGGCGAACAGCCAGCGGCCGTGCCGCCGGAAAATGCTCCGCAGCGCGCGCAGGAACGCCGCCAGAGGCTGCGGTTCAGCCTGCCGCGCGGGCGCCCGGACCAGCAGTGCGACGAGCAGCGCCGAGGCCGCCGCGAACACCGGTATCGCCGCGAACGGCGCGTACCAGGCCAGCATCGCGAGGGCGGAGCCGATGATCGGGCTGAGGACCTTGCCGAAGGTGTTCGAGGTCTCGATCAGGCCGAGGGCTTCGCTCACCTGTTCCTTGCGCTTGAACAGATCGCCGACGAGCGGCATGACGACCGGGGCCGCCCCGGCGGCGCCGATGCCTTGCAGGACCCGTCCGGCCAGCAGATACGGATACGGAGGCTTGAACCAGATGACGGCGGCGGTGCAGACGGCGCCGCCGATGCCGGCCAGGATGAGGCACGGCAGGATGACGCGCTTTCGTCCGATCCGGTCGGACAGCCAGCCCGCGGGCGGGATGAAGAGGATCGCCATCACCGAAAAGACGGTGATGATCAGGCCGGTCTGGAAGGGCGTCAGCTCCAGCTCGCGGCGGATGGCCGGCAGCACGGGAATGAGCATCGAGTTGCCCAGCGTCATGATGAGCGGTATGGAAGCCAGCGCGAACAGCGCGCCACGTTTCGTACGGCTCACACCGGATCCCCCGTTTCGGGTGGTGTCGGAGGGAGCGCCGCATCCGGTTGTCCGGCAGCGCGCGCAGTAACAGGGATAGCGTGCGCCGCGTGGAAAGGTTTCATGCAAGCGGGTGCACCGGCGGAGGACGGAAGGGGGAAGGGGGGACGCAGGTGCGCCCGGACAACGTCCGGACAAGACGCAGACGAACATGAAAGAAGCCTGCGGCGAACGGACGCGACGGTCCAGCCGGCAGGCTTCGCGTGCTTTTCGCTTGCTTATATGGGTGAAGGATGGGTTTCACCTTAAGTAGGGGCTACAGCCAGGTGAACACCGGTTCCTCGTCAGCGGCGCGGACGGGGATGTGCGGGAAGAGGGCCGCAAGCCGGCGCGCGAGCAGGCGCATGCCCGGCCGCTCGCTCTCGCCGTGGCCGATCGCGATGAGCGCCTTCGCCCGGCCCTGCCGCGCGGCGTCGCGGGCGTATTCCGGCGCCTCCCATTCCGGGCCTTCGCCGCAGATGACGAGGTCGACGCCCTCGCGTCCGAAGAGCGGAATCGCGTTCGCGCCGCCGCCGCGGTAGCCGACGAGCAGGCCGATCCGCCGGCACGGGGCGTCCGGGTCGCCGGCGACGCGGACGAACCGGAGGCCGAGGCGCAGCTTCAGCTCCCCGGCGACCGCGCGCACGGTCGTCGGCTCGCGCTCGATGATCGCCGCCTCCGGCTCGTGCCGGACGCGATCATGCGTCCAGCCGAGCGCCTCGAGCAGGCCCTCCGCGATGCCGTCCGGGCTGTATCGGTGGATGTGGTCGTGGAGCCGGTAGACGGCCAGCCCCGATTCGCGGATGAAGCCGCTTTTCGCCCGGTAGACCGGATCATCCGCGATGGTCTTGGCGAAGGAAAGATGATGGCTGTAGAACGGCCCCTCGTGGGCGATGACGAGGTTCGCGCCCGAAGCGCGCGCCTCCTCCAGCACGCGCTGCGAGGGCATGAACGCGGTCACGATGCCCTTCACTTCGTCGTCGGGATCGCCGGACAGCAGCCCGTCCACCGTCTGTCCGACCGGCCCGGCGGGTCCCGTCACCGCCGCGATCACGTCGCGGATGGTCGTGCGCATCGGATGCGGGACTCCTTCCGCGTCAGACGAGGTCGCAGGCTTCGGGCGGCATCCAGTGCGCGTCCTTGCCTTCCCATTTCACGTTGCAGCCGATCGGGTTCGTGAGCGGCACCCGGACCGGCCGGCCGGCGATGACGTCCGCCAGCGCGTTGTCGAGGTCGTTCACGGTCATCTTCGACGTGTCGCGCGGATTGTCCACGCCGCGTCCCGTGTAGACGAGCTTGCGTTCCTCGTCGAAGACGAAGAAGTGCGGCGTCCGGAGCGCGCCGTACGCCAGCGCGACTTCCTGCGTCTCGTCGCGCAGGTAGACCCACGGGAAGCGGTGCTCCTCCATGCGCTTCACCATGTTCTCGAAGGAATCCTCCGGCTTCGTGTTCGCGCTGTTCGAGTTGATGCCGACGAAGCGGACGCCGTGCGGCGCGTATTTGAGCGCGGTCGCTCGGGTCACCTCGTCCGAGCCGATGACATACGGGCAGTGATTGCAGGTGAAGAAAATGACCAGCACGCGCGCGTCCTTGAAATCATCCAGCGAATAGGTGCGTCCGTCCGTAGCGGGCAGGCGGAAATCGGGAGCCCGCTCGCCGAGCTGAAGCGTGAATGCCATGGTTCATCCCTCCTTGCCGCCCATTATACAGCAACCCCCGGGAAAAAGTAATGCGGCGCCGGACCTTGATGTCGGACGTCGGCGGGAGCGGATTGCGGGGTTGCGGGAACGGGACCTCGGCGGGCGCCGGGGTGCGCGGCAAGCCGAAAAAGGAAAAAGGACAGAAAGGCGGCCCCCCGAGCGGAGGGCCGCAAATTCCATCTATTTGGAGAAGGGGAGCGTGACCACCCTATCCATGGCGACGGCGTCAGACCGTCTTCGGCGCCGTCGTGCCGCCGCCGACCACGTCCGCGTCCTTGCGGCCGAAGAGTTTCCTCCAGCCGGCCTTGAGGAGCGGCATCAGCCAGCGGTCGAGGCCGAACGCCCCGGCGTTGGCGCCGGCGATGAAAATCAGTGCGCCCAGTAGGATCATCCACGGGTTCGTGCTGACGGTGCCCGCGAACAGGAACAGGAAGTTGAGCATCAGGCCGAAGAAGGTGGCCGCCAACGTCAGCGCGCCGAGGATGAGGCCGAGGCCGATCAGGAATTCGCCGACCGGGACCAGGAAGTTGATCAGTTTGACGTTCGGCAGCGCGAAATGTTTGATGAACGCCGTGTACGTCGGATAGACGGCTGCGCCGGTCGCCTTGTCGACGACGGGGTTTTCCACCGCCCGGGTCAGGAAGCCGGTGGCGTCAAACCCGTCCACCAATTTGTGCCAGCCCGCCTCGAGCCAGAGCCAGCCGATGTACAGCCGGAGCAGCAGGACGGCGCCCGCCGCGTATCGGTTTTCCCGCCAGAATTTCATCATGGCCGTTCACTCCTTGTTGGTATGGAATGGACTTGCGACCGACGTCGGTGTTTTCCTTGTTTTTTCGCTTTCAGTGTACAATGGCGACGCACGGCTGCATGTGATATAAATCACAATATACGTGAAATTTTTCACAAATTTGTGACGGCGGATCGGGAGGCGGCGGGCAAACGGGAACATCGCGGTATCAGCGGAGACGGAGGGGGTTCGGCGGCGTTCGTTTGACCGGGATATGGCGCGAATGGTAGACTCGTGGGTAAACATGACGGGAGGTGCGCGGCATGACGGTGCACGCATTCGAGGCGGAGACGCTGGACGGCAGGACGGTCAAGCTTTCCGATTACGCCGGCCAGGTGCTGCTCATCGTGAACACCGCGAGCGCCTGCGGGCTGACGCCGCAATACGAGGGGCTGCAGCGGCTGTACGAGCGGTACCGGGACCGGGGGTTTGCGGTGCTCGGCTTCCCCTGCAACCAGTTCGCGGGGCAGGAGCCGGGCACGAACGAGGAAATCCGCGCGTTCTGCACGCGAAATTACGGCGTGACGTTCCCGATGTTCGCGAAGGTCGAGGTGCGCGGCGAGGGGGCGCATCCGCTGTTCCGGTATCTGACCGGCGGCGACGACGGGCAGATCCCGTGGAATTTCACGAAGTTCCTGATCGACCGGGAAGGGAAGCCGGTGCGCCGGTACGAACCGAAGGTGACGCCGGACGAGCTGGCCGGGGACATCGAGGAGCTGCTGGATCGAGGCTGACGGTTGGCGGGGTGCGGCATGTTGACGGAAATTCTGGTCGTATTCACCGGCGGCACGATCGGCAGCCGGCGGAGCGGCGCGGTCGTCGACGTCGACGGCGACGCGGGCTTCGAACTGCTCGAGCGATATCGGGCGCTGGCGGGCCCGCTGTCGGAGGCGGTCCGCTTCGAGACGGTTCAGCCGATGATGCTGCTCAGCGAGAACATGACGCCGGGGCATTGGCTTGGGCTCGTCCGCTGCCTGCGGGAGCGGCTCGGGGCGGAGCCGGGAAGGTTCGCGGGCGCGGTCGTCGCGCACGGCTCGGACACGCTGCCCTACACGGCGGCGATGCTGGGTTATGCGCTTGCGGATGTCCGGCTGCCGGTCGTGCTGATCGCGGCGAACCGGCCGCTCGATGATCCGCTGAGCAACGGCGTCCGGAATTTCGCCGCGGCGGTCGATTTCATCCTGGACGCGGCGCTGCCGGGCGTCTATGTCGTCTTTGAGAACGACCGGGGCGAGATGCCGGTCATGCTCGGGACGCGCCTGACGGAGGCCCGCCCGTTCGACGACCAGTTCGTGCCGACGTACGGCGCGCCGCTCGGCCACATGCGGGACGGGCGATTCGTGCCCTGCGGGCACGCGGTGAATCCGCCGGTCGCGGCGTTGCACGCGCCGCGCGGGCCCGCGCTGCCGCCGGAGGGAATCGGCTTCGCGACGGATATCCTTTATATCCGTCCCTATCCCGGACTCGACTACGGGCTCTACGACTTCGAACGGCTGCCGCGGCGTCCGTCGGCGGTGCTGCACGGCCTGTACCATTCGGCGACCGCGTGCAGCGCCCGGGCCGGCGCGTACGCGTCGTCTTTGCCCGCGTTCGCGGCGCGGTGCGCCGCGCTCGGCATCGACGTGTACATCGCGCCGGCGAAGGCGGAAGACACCGCCCGGTACCGCTCGGCGCATGAGATCGCCGCGGCGGACGGCGTGCGGGCGCTTGCGCGCATCGCGCCGGAGGCGGCCCTCGTCAAGCTGATGGCCGCCTACGGCACGTGGCCCGGACGCGATCCGGAGGCGGTGCGCGAGCGGGAGAAGTTCCTTGCGCGGAACGTCTTTTTCGAGCATCACGAGGGCGGGGATTGGTGAAGCGGGGAAAATTGTGTATTATATGAAAACAGGTGAAAACAGGATTTCCGCGTGAATTTCCGCCGTGATGAGAGGAAGGGTTGGTCTGGGGTGGAGAACAAGACGTCTTCGAACTTCATTCGCACGATCGTGGAACGGGACCTGAAGGAGGGCCGGGTGAAGACCGTCGTCACCCGTTTCCCGCCCGAGCCGAACGGGTATCTGCACATCGGCCACGCCCGGGCGATCACGATCAACTTCGACATCGCCGCCGCCTACGGGGGCCGGACCCATCTGCGTTTCGACGACACGAATCCGCTGAAGGAGGACGTCGAGTACGTCGAGGCGATCAAGCGGGACATCGAGTGGCTCGGATTCAAATGGGACGCGCTCTACTTCGCGTCGGATTATTTCGAGGAAATGTACAACCGCGCGGTGCTGCTGATCAAGAAGGGGCTCGCGTACGTCGACGACCAGTCGCCGGAGGAGATCCGCAGGACGCGCGGGACGCTGACCGAGCCGGGCATCGAGAGCCCGTACCGGAACCGGAGCGTCGAGGAGAACCTCGACCTGTTCGAGCGGATGCGCAAGGGCGAGTTCAAGGAAGGCGAAAAGGTGCTGCGCGCGAAGGTGGACATGAAATCTCCGAACCTCAACATGCGCGACCCCGTCATTTACCGGATCATCCATGCGCGCCACCACAACACCGGGGACAAATGGTGCATCTACCCGACCTACACGTTCGCGCATCCGCTGGAGGACGCGATCGAGGGCGTCACCCACTCGCTCTGCTCGCTGGAATTCGAAGACCAGCGGCCGTTCTACGACTGGGTCATCCGCGAGTGCGAGATGGAGTCGCAACCGCGCCAATATGAGTTCGCGAAGCTGCAGATCAAGGGCGCGGTCATCGGCAAGCGGTACATCAAACAGCTCGTGGAGGCGGGCGTGCTCGACGGCTGGGACGACCCGCGCGTGTACACGCTGTGCGGGCTCCGGCGGCGCGGCTACACGCCGGAGGCGATCAAGGCGTTCGTGCGCGAGACCGGGGTGTCGAAGAGCGCCGGCGTCGTCGATCCGCGGATGCTGGAGCATTTCGTCCGGGAGGATCTGAAGCTGAAGGCGCCGCGCACGATGGCGGTGCTCCGCCCTCTCAAGGTGGTCATCACGAACTACCCGGAAGGGCAGGTGGAGTGGCTCGAGGCCGAGAACAACCCCGAGAATCCGGAAATGGGCGTGCGGCGGATTCCTTTCTCGCGGGAGATTTACATCGAGCAGGACGACTTCATGGAGACGCCGCCGCCGAAATATCACCGCCTGTACCCCGGGAACGAGGTGCGCCTGAAGCACGCGTACTTCATCAAGTGCGAGGAAGTCGTGAAGGACGAGCACGGCAACGTGGTCGAGCTGCGCTGCACCTACGATCCGGAGACGAAGAGCGGATCCGGGTTCACGGGGCGGAAAGTGAAGGGGACGATCCACTGGGTCGAGGCGACGCACGCGGTGCCGGCGGAGTTCCGGCTGTTCGAGCCGCTGCTGCTCGACGAGAACGAGGTGGACGAGGAGCCCGAAGCGGGGGCGGGCGAGGACGGCGGGGAGGCCGTGTCGGCGGAGGACCGCTCGCTGCTCTCGCGCATCAACCCGAATTCGCTCCGGGTGCTGCACGGGTTCGTCGAGCCGCAGATGAAGGACGTCGAACCGGAGCAGAAGTTCCAGTTCTTCCGGCACGGGTATTTCAACGTCGATCCGAAGCTGTCGGCGCCCGGCAAGCCGGTCTTCAACCTCATCGTCTCGCTCAAGAGCTCCTACGATCCCAAAGCGGCGAATGCCTGAGTCCGGCCGCATCGGGCCCGGGCCGCAAGCAGCGAACGCTTGCGACCCGGGCCTCTTCGTTCCGCTTGCGGTTCGGGCGCCGGCGTTCGGCTTGCATTCCCGGGGCTCGTCTTTTCCCGGGGTCCGTCTTTCTTTTTGCGGTCTTTTGCAGTCTTCTTGCAGTCCGGGTCCCGTCGTTCTATGATAGACTGGAAGAAACCAACATGGCTGTACATCGAAACCAACGAAAAAAGGATGGAGAGCATGACGATTCTCGTAACGGGAGGAGCCGGCTACATCGGCAGCCATACCTGCGTCGAGCTGCTGAACGCGGGGTATGACGTCGCGGTGGTGGACAACCTGTCGAACAGCCGCCGCGAGGCGATCCGGCGCGTCGAGGAAATCGCGGGGCGCCGGGTGGCGTTCTACCAGGCCGATCTGCTGGACAAGCCCGCGCTGGAGCGGGTGTTCCGCGAGCATCCGGTCGAGGCGGTCATCCATTTCGCCGCGCTGAAGGCGGTCGGCGAGTCGGTCGAGAAGCCGCTCGAGTACTACTGGAACAACATCGCCGGCACGCTCACGCTGCTTCGCACGATGCGGGAGTTCGGCGTGAAGCGGATCGTGTACAGCTCGTCCGCAACCGTCTACGCCGTGCCCGATCCGCCGCGCCCGCTCACGGAGGATTCGCCGCTCGGGCCGGTCAACCCCTACGGCCGGACGAAATGGATGGGCGAGCTCATCCTGCGCGACCTGCACGCGGCCGATCCCGAATGGGCGATCGCGGTGCTGCGCTATTTCAATCCGGTCGGGGCGCATCCGAGCGGGCGGATCGGCGAGGATCCGGAGGGCATCCCGAACAACCTGATGCCGTACATCACGCAGGTGGCCGTCGGCCGGCGCGAGCGGCTGAACGTGTTCGGCGGCGACTATCCGACCGCGGACGGGACCGGCGTCCGGGACTACATCCACGTCGTGGACCTCGCGGAAGGCCATCTGAAGGCGCTGGACAACATCCTCACAAACCCGGGCTATCACGTCTACAATCTCGGCACCGGGCGCGGATACAGCGTGCTCGAGGTCGTGGCCGCGTTCGAACGGGCAAGCGGCCGCAAGATTCCGTACGCGATCGTCGACCGCCGGCCGGGCGACGTCGCGGTCTGCTATGCGGACCCGTCCGCCGCGCGTGACGGGCTGGGCTGGGCGGCGAAGCGGGGCATCGAGGAGATGTGCGCCGACGCCTGGCGCTGGCAGCGGCAGAACCCGGAGGGGTACGGCGCGGCAGAATAGCCCTGACGGGCACAGGAAAGAATCCGATGGGTGCGCGATGGACAGGCCTGCCCGGGAGCGGGCGCGTCGAGGAACAAAGCCATGCGGACAAAAGAAAGAGAGACCCCGAAGGGTCTCTCTTTTTTGCGGGCTTGTCCGCCGATCAGATGAAATCGACGTTGGTCAGGAAGCGGTTAATCATGGTAGCAGCTTCCGCACGGGTAGCCGTAGCGGTCGGCGCCACCGTGGAGGACGATCTGCCCTGCACGATTTGAGCCTTGATCGCTGCCGCCAGTTCCGCCCTTGCCCATGCGCCGATCTTGCCGGCGTCCTTGTAGCCGCTCAGCAGCGAGGCAATTTCCGCGTTCGACAAGACTACCTCTTTGCCAGCCAGCTTCTGGGCGCGAACGACCATCGCGGCCAGCTCTTGACGGGTAATCTTGTTGTTCGGACGGAACGTGCCGTCGCTGTAGCCGTTGACGATGCCGTATTCCGCCGCAGCCGCCACCGCCTTGGCGTACCAAGCCGAGTCGGCAACGTCGGAGAACGGAGCGTTGCCGGAAGCCTCCAGACCGAGCGCGCGAACGATCATCGCGGCGAATTCCGCACGCGTGACGTCACGGTTCGGATCGAACTTGCCGGCACCCGTGCCCTCGACGATCAGCTTGTTCGCCAGCTTGGTGACGTAATCGCGCGACCAGTGATTCGCGAGGTCCGTGAAGGACTTCGGAGCCACTGCCACGACACCGTAGACGGAGTTGGTGTTGCTGTAGATGATGGCTTCACCATCTCCGGCCTTCGTCGGCAGCGGGTTCGCCGCATTGCCGTTGACCCTGACGCCAACGAGGCTGCCACCTTCAGCGTTCAGCTTCAGCGCACGCTTGATGAACTGGCTGAACTTGCTGATCTCGACGGAGTTGTCGCCGGCTACGGCTTCGAGCTTGAACTCGACGATCGGGGACACGATCTCGCCGAGAGCGCCAAGCGTTTGTTCAGCCGACGCCTTCAGGCCGCCTTGCACTTCGGCAATCGTCACGACGATCCAGAGGTCGTCAAGCTCGACGCCCAGCTGTTCGGCCAGCGCTTCCAGGTCGAGCTCGCTCAGCGGCAGTTCGTACCAGCCGAGCGGCGAGACGATCTTCACGATCCCGCCTTCCGTCAGCGCGGAAGCCGGAAGCTTCGCGACATCGCCGGAGATCTCGACCGTAGCGTAGCCCTTAGCGAGTGCCGCCTTCAGCGCACCAGCGTCTACCGTGCCGTCCGGGTTGGCCTTCACCACATCGACATCGCTATCGCCAATGGGAATCGGCGGGAAGTAGATGGGTGTAGGTTTGCTGTCGGACGGCTTAATTTCATAAACGGCAATCGGGACATTGTCATTGACGAAGCCGTAAACATTCAAATAGACAGATTCTTGTTGGTTTACGAGCTTCGCTATCGGATCAGACGTGCCAACGTAGTAGTAACCATCGTTATCATAGCCTTTTTGGTACGTTAGCGTGATTGTTCCCAATTTGCCGTTCTTGTCGTAGACGTTCACCACGACTTCCCGGCCGAAGAAGTTTTCCGCAGCGTACACATCGTCAGTGACCTTAAAGACGACGGAAACTTTACCGTCGGCGTTTACTTCCACTTTGACGAATTCCGCTGCTGCGTACGCGATAATCGGCAACATCAGCGAGATCGTCATGATCAAAGCCATAAGGCCGGCGGTTTTGCGGATTGCGAGTCTCTTCATTCTCTGTTTTCACCTCCTTTCATGACAAATTCGTACTCTAGGTCTCATATTATAGTATACGAATTGTCGGAATGGAAGTGTTGCAATTGCGAAAGACCGCCGAAAAATGTCTTATTTCGCCTTCTGGAGGAGATTTTGCAATTCTTTTCTTTCATTCGGATCGGCTTTGAACAGACGATTTTTTAGAGCTTCGTCGGTACGTTCCATTCGTTCCAATGAAGCGAGATAATGGCGAATACCGATTCGAATGTACGGATCTTGCAAATCGCTGTCTTTCAAAGGAGCGAGAATCTCCACCGCCTCTTCATATTGTCCGCGTGCGTAATAGATTTGACCGACCGCCTGCCTCAGGAACGGGGTAACCTTGAAGTCCCGACCCTGGAGCTGCTCTTCCGGCAAATCTTTCAGCATATCCGTACGACGAAGAACCTCGTCGTAAAGTTCCAGACCTCTATCAAAATATTGCTCTGCAGCGGCTGGATCACTCTCACGCAGCTCTCTGCCGTTCACCGCATATTCCATGACGGCCGCTTCGTAGAACTTGATGTCCCACTGGAATTTGGAAATCCCTTCTTCCAAAACGTCCACCGCTTCTTTATACTCTTTCAAATCCTTATGGTTGCGGTATTCTGCCAAAAGAATTTGCCTGTCGTAAGGTTCAAACGATTTGATTCTCCGAATTTCGGCCTTCGCCTTCTCGGCATAGGAACGGTCTCCGGTTTGCCGGAATGCCTGGCTCAGCCAATCAATTTTCATGTACGCGTATTCCGGATGGGCGGGCGAGTTCGTGATGGCATTCTCCAACGGTACGAGCAGTTCATGAAGCGGTCTTCTTTCGTAGACGGCCATATACAGCGCTTGCCTGAAGAAGCTGTTTGCCATATATTCCTGGAACACCTGAACGATCAGTACGAATGTCACGAACCCGAGAAACGCCGGGTAAAGGTAACGGCGATACCCTTGGTTTAGGACGGACAAACGCGGCAAGCTCCACCTGTCGCGATAGACGGCGCCCAGCACGCCCAGCGAGAAAAATACCAGAGCTCCGATATAGACAAAGCTCATGTCAAAGTCGATCATGCTGTGCGCCAGGATGGAGAATGCCAGAATGAAGAAGATGAAATGCCCCGGCTGCTCCTTTCGCTCCCTCCAATAATGGTGGAGGTAGAAAAGCAGAATGCCGCCGATCAGCACAAGCAGTACGATCGCGCCGATCCAGCCGACTTCGACAAGCGTCTGGAAGAAATAACTATGCGTTTGCCGGCTGTAATAAGGGTTGTTCTGGTATTGTTCGAACAAAGCGCTCCATCCGCCGCCGCCGGCGCCGAGCAGGGGATAGTCGGCCGACAGCTTCAAGGCGTCCTTATAAAATGTCAGTCGTTCAAGCACGCTGTGCTGGCGGAAGTTGATGTTCGCAACACGATCCACAATGCTCTGGGGCAAAAGCTTGCCGGCAATCCCCGTTCCGAACAAGATGACGGATGCCAGAAGCCCGAACACTGCGCCGGCGATCGGAAGAATGAAAGCGGAATAACCGCGTTCCATCCAACGGTTCAGGTACCGTTCAAGCCTTGGTTGCGCCGTTCGGATTGCCCATACACACAAGACGGCGGCAACGGAGGCGGCGAGCAGCATCCCCCACGCTTTCAATACCGCCGGATCCCGGAAGGGCAGGATATAGGAATTCTCTTCGGCGGATTTGGGCATGACGCGCTTGGCAATCCCGATATAATTCTCCGTATACGGGTTCAGAATGGCGAACGAAGCGGCGACGGAAACCGCCATTGTGCCCAGATAGGTGATCTGCCTGTCAGGCCTGAGAAAGACGAGAATGATCAGGACCAGTACCGGTGCCAAAACCAGAGCGCCGCGCGAATACGTCAGCATGAACGAGATCCAGATCGGAACGAGCATGAGGGCGTGAAAACATGCCGTAATCGTCCGTCTGGCGTTGACAACGGCGAACGCCGCGGCAAGGAAATAGGCAAGCAGAAATCCCGCATATGTGTTCGAATATTGGAAAACCGATGTGAGACGATAGGTGCCGCTCGTATACCAAATCGAATCCTTGAGGGAGATTTGCCCAGTGGCCGCAAGTAAACCTGTCGTGATGATTGCATACCCCGACGCGAAGACAATAAGCGCCGCGGCAAATCTTGTCCATTTGTTCGAAACGAGCGACAATGCCATAAGGAAAAAGGCAGCATACAAAGCGTAGATGAACACCATCATGACGGCATTGTGATAGGAAACCGCCTGGAAGGAAGACAACCAGTAAATGAGCGGCATCAACAACATGCTGGCTCCGAAAGCGAATTCTGGGCTGTCATATTTCAGGCGACGCGCAATATAGGCCAGCGCAACAAAAAATACGCTTAAAACGAAGAGCTGGGCTTCATAGATGGGATAATCGTAACCGAATGTGGAACCATTAAACAGTCCCTGCCGGTAAGGCAAGTACAAGAAAAAGATGGCGAGCCCAAACAGGGAGGCCCATTGAGTGATGGAGAAGTCGTATTTAATTTTATGTTCTGGGGTTGAATTGCTACGTCTCATTCTTAAAGCCCCTCTATTAAGAAATATTTAAATTACCAAAAACACATCAAATCCAATTATATATAACCGATCAAAATTAAAAATCTGAGCAATAATTGTTCAAAAGGCGAGTTACGGTAAACTTTGCACTTCGATAAATACGTCAATCTGTCTTTGAAGGTTTCTCTTTCTTTTAAGAAAAACAGCAATTCGGTTCTTTTTTCTTCGTCCAATAAATTTCCGTAAATACGGTAAAATTCTGAAGCTTGTTTTTGCAAAAGGTGCTTGCCTCTATGTCTTTTGTAGCTGTTCCATTTTCGATTAAGCAAATCAAGAAATGACCGGATACTTCCAACTGCGTTATTGCCATGTTGACGATACAGTATCGATGGTTCCGGATCGAAAATGACTTTGCCGAAAGCTGACACACAAAGATAAGCCCACCAGTCATGCATCAAAATGTTCTCCGAGCAAACCGGCTTTCCGGCAACTAGTTTCCAAGCTTGTTGATTTAGTGTTGTCGTGGCTCCTACTGCGATGTTTTGAACCATTGCGTTATAAAAAGACGGTTCACGCAACGGGGGTTTAGGCCATATGCTGATTGGTCGAAGCGAATCATCGGTTATCCTAGTCGATGTGCATACCATAGCCGGAATCGAACGGTAGGAATGCAAGAATTTAACTGCACGCTCAACTTTATCGGGCAGCCAAACGTCATCTTGGTCGCAAAAACAAAAATAATCGCATGATGGATCCGCGTGTTTTAACAGTTCCAGAAAACTATCGACGATCCCGATATTTTCCCCCTTTATGCATTGAATTTTAGATGGGTACCGTTTGCGGTAGAATTGTAAAATATTCGTGGTTTCGTCGGTTGAACCGTCATCTCTTACAAGTAACTTGATAGTGTGATATGATTGATTCAAAATGCTCTCGATTTGCTCTGCAATATATTTTGAACCATTGTATGCGGACAACAGCACTTGTACAGTAGCCAACGACATCATCTCCAGACTAAGTTCGAGAAGCATTCTTACAAGGGGTTAAAACAACATGGTTACATATTTATCGAATTTATATAAGTATAAGGATCTATTTTTGGAATTGGTTGCGAAAGATATCAAGTTGAAATATAGGAATTCTTATTTGGGTATTTTATGGAGCATGCTCAGTCCTGTACTTATGATGGTTGTTCTTTGTGTAGTTTTTATGGCGTTGTTCAAGAGCGAGATTCCCAATTTTCCGGTGTATGTATTGATCGGAAGAATCATATACCAGTTTTTTTCGGAAGCCACCAACTTTGCTATGGATTCCATATATGTAAATGGTCAGTTGATTAAAAAAATATATGTACCGAAATATTTCTTTCCGCTTTCCCGGGTATGCTCGTCATTTATTACGACCATGGTTGGATTGATTCCGCTTGTTATTTTAATGGCGGCGACAGGAATCCATTTTAAATGGGTTCATTTGTTGTTCGTGGTCCCGCTATTATACTTACTGTTTATCTCGGCTGGGATCGGTTTGTTGCTGTCGGCGCTTTACGTTTTCTTTAGGGATATGAAACACCTTTACTCGATCGTATTATTGGTTATCATGTATATGACGCCTATTTTTTATCCGGTTTCCATACTGCCTGAGAAGTTAATGCCGCTATTTATTTTGAATCCGTTGTTTACAATTGTCGAGATGTTCAGAGATATTGTCATGTATGGGGTATTACCATCTGCAGGAGATCATGCAATCCTGTTCTTCTATATGATATTATATTGCACAGCCGGACTGTATGTATTTTATAAAACACAAGATAAGTTTATTTACCACATATGAATGAAGACGGGGTTTTCCAAAATGAATGAAGACGTAATTAAAGTTACGGATTTAAGCATGAAATACAGATTGACCAAAGAAAAGATCGATTCTTTGAAATACTTTCTCATAAAAAAACTGAAAAGGGAAGTGGAGTATGAGGATTTCTATGCGCTGCGAAACATTAATTTTGAAGTCAAAAAAGGAGAAGTATTCGGGATTATAGGCATGAATGGAGCAGGCAAAAGCACCCTGCTCAAAATTATCGCAGGGATCATAAAGCCTACTTCCGGGCGTGTGGAACGAAAGGGGCTAATCGCGCCATTAATTGAACTTGGCGCAGGATTTAACGGTGAACTCACCGGAAGGGAAAATATTTATCTTAGCGGGATGCTCATGGGATATTCAAAAAAATTTATGAAGGAGAAAATGGAAGAGATCATAGCGTTTTCTGAACTGGAAAAATTCATAGATGTCCCTTTGAAAAATTACTCATCGGGAATGAGAGCGCGTCTCGGGTTTTCCATTGCTACGGTAGTTCGGCCTGATATTTTGATTGTTGATGAGATTTTGTCGGTAGGCGATATTCGATTCAAGGAAAAGTCTGAAGCGAAAATGCGTTCCATGATGAACAGCGGCACAACGGTAGTATTTGTATCTCATTCACTGGATCAAATTCAAAAAATCTGCGATCGGGTATTGTGGCTTGAACAAGGTGTGGTCCAAGAAATTGGAAGACCGGAGTCGGTTATTCCTAAATATATGAACTGGGTACGAAAGGAGAAGATAGTTGAACATCCTGTACTTTTCAGCGGTTAATTGGAAATGGATTAAGCAAAGACCCCATTTTATTGCGGAATATATAGCGGAATCAGGCCATGAAGTGGAATTTTTGTCTTTGACGCCTTTTGGTAAATCGCTGTTGAACAGAAAAAAAAAGATAGGTCGTCTGTTCATCAATGACATGTATGTGCTTCCTTTCTCGCTCCGATACTCAATTGTTGATAAGTTCAATCAGTGGTATGTGAAAAAACGGCTGAATGCTGGACAATATGATGTCATGGTGTTCACGAATCCGAGGCAGTATAAATTTGTTTCCCAGAAACAGCTGGATGGAAGGATTTTGGTTTATGAGTGCATGGATAACATCCCTTTTTTTTATTCCGGACAGTTGAGAGAACGTATGTTGCGTGATGAATATGAAATACTGCGAATTGTGGATGGCGTCATTGTAAGTTCGGATTATCTGAAAATGAAAATTTTGAAACAACTTAAAGACCGAGGATATTCCAAGCCCGTTCAAACGATTTATAATGCATTGGATCGTTCTTCGTTCATTAACCAAAATATTCATCCGGTAGATTTAAAAAGGCCTAATCTGGTTTATATCGGTACAATTGGTGGATGGATAGATTGGAACGTCATTGAACGGTTTTCCAGCGATCATCCGGAATATACAATCTACATGATTGGGCCGATCGAACATCATCGCGAGTTGCCTTCCAATGTTGTATTCATCGGCTCCATACCTCATCAGCAGGTTCCAGGTTATATAGCGTCCGGAGATACAATGATTTTGCCGTTTCTGCGTAATGATTTGACCGAAGCGGTAGATCCAGTAAAATTATATGAGTACATTGCATTAAGCAAGCCGGTGATATGTTCTTATTGGCCGGAATTGGAGCGATTTCGTGAGCATGTCTATTTCTACAGAAGTTATGAAGATTTTAAAAGAATTGCGCTGCATATAGAAGGTAAAGACGGATTCGAAGTTCATACACGTTTTGTTGAAAAGCACAATTGGAATATACGTGTTAAAGAATACGAATCGTTTCTTACCGAACTCGCGAAATTGAAAATTGAAAAGAAAAACAAATAGTTAAAATGAGGGATGAAAATGAAAATCTGCGTAGTTGGATTGGGTTATATCGGTCTTCCGACGGCTGCAATGTTTTCAAGCTGCGGGTGTGAAGTGGTTGGTGTTGATATTAAACAGAGTGTTGTAGATACACTTAACAGCGGAAGTATTCATATCGAAGAGCCGGGATTGCAGGAAATGCTTCAAAGAGCATTGGAAAAAGGTTTGTTCCGTGCCAGCACTTCAGTCGAAAGTGCGGATGTGTTCATTATCGCAGTTCCGACACCCAATCGGGATGATTTTTATCTCAGTTGCGATTTGACCCATGTTCTGGATGCATGCAGAAGCATTTTGCCTCACGTCAGGAATGGATCGGTTGTCATTGTGGAGTCGACCATTGCTCCTTGCTCAATGGATGATCATATTAAGCCGCTGTTTGAAGGACACGGCTTAATTATCGGGCAGGATGTTTTCTTGGCTCATTGTCCTGAACGTGTGTTACCTGGAAACATACTTCACGAAATGATTTATAATAATCGAATTATCGGTGGGGTAACAAGTCGGTGCGCTGAAGAAGCTGCCGATGTATACAGATTGTTTGTTAAAGGTGAAATTTTTAAAACGGATGCCAAAACTGCAGAAATGTCCAAGTGCATGGAGAACACTTACCGGGATGTAAATATTGCATTAGCAAATGAACTTGCAAAAATATGTATTAAGCTAGGGATAAATGTTTATGATGTAATAAAATTGGCCAATAAGCATCCTCGAGTAAATATTCATCAACCGGGTCCTGGTGTAGGAGGTCATTGCTTAGCCGTCGATCCCTATTTTATTTATGCAAAAGTGCCTGAGCTTGCCAACATCATTAAATTGGCAAGGGATACGAATAATAGTATGCCGCAATATGTGACTGAGATTGTTGCTGATCTTGTAAGTGAGATCGATAAACCTAAAATTGCGGTATTTGGGGTAACATACAAGGGGAATGTGAGTGATACTCGAGAATCTCCCGCACTAAATGTGATCAGTTGCCTTGAATTAAAAGGTTGCCAGTTAGCCGTGTATGATCCGCATGTAAAGGCTTATCAAAACGATTGCGAGGAAACAGTATTGAATGCTGATCTTATACTTGTTTTAACCGATCATGACGAATTCAAAACCATGGATTATTCAAAATTGGCTTCATTGATGAGGCGCCCGATGATTTTTGATACAAAGAATATTATTTGTAAATCAGATAATACTAACGGCATGGAAGTTGTTAATTTTGGCAATGTGTATCGATATATCAGACTAAAAGGTGAAGAGTATGAAATCGTATGATAAAGTTAGTGAAGCTTACTATGGAGGCATGGGGGAAACATTCGCAAGAATAACAAGGGAAAGAATTCATTGGATTTGTTCTCAGGTACAAGGTGATTTTGTATTAGACGTGGGATGTTCACAAGGAATAACGGAGTTTTTGTTGGCGCGCGAAGGGAAGAATGTCATTGGAATTGATGTTGAGAAGTCGGCTATAGATTACGCAATAGACGCTTTACAGAATGAAAGTGATGCTGTTAAGAAGCGTATAAAATTCTTAAACATCAATATATTTGATTATGTTCCGGACAGATTATTTGATTCGGTTATACTGGCTGAAGTTCTTGAGCATTTCTCAACGTCAAGTCCACTATTAGAACGAGTAACAGGAATGTTAAAGGAAAATGGAACGTTAATAATAACTGTTCCATTTGGGATAAATAATTATCATGATCACAAAAAAACGTATTATTTATTCAATTTACTGGATGAGATTTCATCATATGTTCAATTAAGGGACATCAAATTTTTCGGTAAATGGATTGGATTGGTTACCATCAAGACTCAACATGATCGCGACATAGACTATCCAGCGTTAGTGAGGCAGTTGGAGAATGCATTTTATAACGTTGAACAGTCATGGATCAATGCAGTTGAAGAAAAAAAGCGAATGATTGATCAGCTTAAAGAAATGTTGGACAAGGCCAATAAAGAAATTGCTGAATTGAAAAGCAAACTAGCGACTGAGTTAACTCGTAATAATATAGTACTGGATAAATTGCGTGAAGAAAATGAAAAATTGAAAACTGAATATGAAGATGCGATTAAAAATAATCAAGAGCAACAAAAATTGATTGAAGAATATAAAGAACAAATTGAAACGAAAAATAAAGCACTGTTGGAACGTTTGGACAGCGAAGAGAAAACGCTTGAAGAACTAAAGGCCGCTATTCTTCGATTCAACCATTTGGAGGCCAAATATGCGCATGTGTGCAAAAAATATGATTTGTTAAGAAACTCGAAATTAGGCAGACTGACAATAAATTATTGGAAATACAGAAAAAGGATACCTAAAGAATGGTGATTGGTAGATGAACCTTGATTACATCCAAAGAAAACTGCAAGAAATTCAACAACTGCGTTCGTCATTGATTCAGGAAATTAACGGTAAAGTTTCTTTAGAAAAAAAAGGGGCGTTTCGCCGAGAAATCCGGCGGATTGCTGATCTAAAAGTAGCCGCAATTATGGATGAGTTTACTTATCAATCATTTGCTCCGGAGTTTGAAATCTTACAATTAACACCTAGTAACTGGGAAAATGAACTTCAAACTTTCAAACCGGATTTTTTCTTTTTGGAGTCTGCATGGCGCGGTAAAGACGGTCTGTGGAACACAAAGGTTGCGCATCTCAGTGAAGAACTTATCGGAATTATAAATTATTGCAAATATAACAATATTCCAGTCGTATTTTGGAATAAAGAAGATCCAGTGCATTTTGATACTTTTATTGCAACAGCCAAATATGCGGACTTTGTATTTACAACGGATATAGACTGCATTAAACGTTATAAAACCATTCTGAACCATGACAGAGTCTATTTGCTGCCTTTTGCCGCACAAACCAGAATTCATAATCCAATTGAAAAGTACCAGAGAGAGGATAAGTTTTGCTTTGCAGGTGCGTATTACAAAAGATATCCGGAAAGAATTAGAGATTTAGAGACCTTCATAGATACAATAAACGATGTTTCCGAAGTTGTCATTTATGACCGCAATTATCACATACAGGATCCGAACTATAGCTTTCCAAAAGAATACAAACAATATATTAAAGGTGCGTTGAAACCTGAAGAGATAGATAAGGCCTATAAAGGTTATCGATTTAACATAAATATGAATTCGGTGAAACAATCCCAAAGTATGTGCGCGCGCCGAGTATTTGAGTTGTTGGCCTCAAATACCGTAACGGTGAGCAACTATTCTTTGGCTATCAGGAATATTTTGGGCGACCTGGTCGTTTGTACCGATGATAGGAAGAGGCTCAAGTCACAAATTTCGATGTTAAAAACTGATGATGAATATTACTTAAAATTTCGTTTGGCGGGATTAAGAAAAGCTCTTACTGACCATACATATAACAACCGGGTACATTACTTGGTCAATAAGGTTTTTGGAACAAATCTCAAAAGAGATTGGGGAAAAGTTGCTGTTATTGCGTCTGTTGAGTCTGAATCGGATTTTGCTCGAGTGAAAGAACTTTATCAGCGGCAAAGCTATCGGAACACAAAGTTGTTTGTGCTTTCAAAGACAAATTTAGACATTGCACAATACGCTGATTTGATCCAGGGCCCAACAGAAGAATGGGTGGGGCATTTACAAGATTCTTTTGATTTTATTGCATTCTTCTCATCTCGTGATTATTATGGTCCAAATTACATTTACGACTTAATGATGACAAGAGAATATGTAGATGCCGATTTAATCACAAAAGATGTCTACTTTGAAAATGATGCCGGTAAAATTGCAAAAAAACAAAATGGTGTAGTTTATCAATGGATAGACGAAGCAAAATTACGCAAATCAATATTGAAATGTGGAGTTGTTGACAATAACGTTTTGTTGGAATATCTTCAGTCATTCGAAGAATGCACTATTAAAGGGCGTTGCTTTTCAATTGACGAATATAATTATTGTATGAATTATGCAGGAGTCGAATGTTCTGCAGTTGATGATTTGAAAATTTCGGATATTGGTGTACCAATTGAAAAATTATATTCGAAAGCAGAACAGATCAGTGCCAGCAGAATAAATCTTAATTACAAGATTTTGAATGCAGAAAAAATTAATGAATTATTGCCGGAAGCAAAAAAAGTTGAGAAAAGGTTAGTCGATAATAGATTGTATCTTAATGTAGATATTGGAGAAGGCCATAATTACCTTTATTTTAAAAGAGACTTTGATGTTAATGATCTTGCTGACGGTTCAAAGCTGAATTTGTATTTTGACACTGAAATTGTTTCGCCAAGCTGTAAAGCTAATATTGCAGTCATAACACTTGATCGTGAAAAACGTCGAATCAATGGTTACGTTTATACTTGTAACAAAAACATTTCAATGGAACTGGATGAAGGCACACGATATATAAGATTGGCGATACGGGTAGCAGGAATCGGAACGGTTAAGCTTAAAGAGCTTATTTTTGGAAACATTTCTTTGGATTCCGGCTGTCATATTAATAAATCAAATGTTTTGCTAATTACCGATAATTATCCAGCATACGATGATCTTTACCGATATGCTTTTATTCATAGTCGCCTTGTGGAATACAAGAGATTAGGGAAAACGGTTGATGTTTTCAAATTTAACGAAAGGTACCCTAAAAGTCACTCGGAATTTGGTGGAATTGATGTTTATACCGGACATAATATAGAGCTTATCAATGTTTTAGCATATGGAGAATACGATACAATTCTTATTCACTTTCTATCAGAGTCGATTTGGGATGCAATTAAGAGCAGTGTAACAGGAAAAAGGATCATTGTATGGATTCACGGATCCGAAATTCAACCTTGGTGGCGAAGAGAATATAATTATAAGTCAAATATTGAATTGGAGAGGGCGAAGAAAGAGTCTGAAAAGCGGTTAAATTTTTGGCGTGAGATTTTTGATTTGGCGATAAATTCAAATGATTATGACATGCATTTTGTGTTTGTTTCAAAATATTTCGCTCATGAAGTTTTTGAAGACATTAAAATCGAACTGCCTTCCGAAAAATACAGCATTATCCATAATTATATTAACCTGAATCCGTGAACTTCTATGAATCCTCCCGGAACCTTATTCCTGAAACCGGATCTTGACCGGACTATTTCCATGTTCATTACGAACCAACTGCTTCGCCCGCTGGCAGAAGGGCGCATCATGAC
>Ga0207871_100187_pt1 | contig 35768 bp, 35 predicted proteins | sample Passage260A_FD_187371 | JGI IMG/M metagenome (GOLD analysis project Ga0207871, IMG submission 187371) | Cellulose adapted compost microbial communities from Newby Island Compost Facility, Milpitas, CA, USA - Passage2 60A (SPAdes) (version 2) ...
GGTCGTCCTCGAGCCGATGACCCCGCAGGAGCGCAAGGTGATCCATATGGCGTTGCAGCATCATCCGAAGGTGAAGACGTTCAGCAAGGGCGAAGAACCGAACCGGTGCGTCGTCATCACGCTCAAATAGAGCTTCCGTTCAAGCGATCATGCGACTTTACCGCGGCAATGGCTCGTCACGCGAGGCATTGCCTTTTTTTGAAGGAAGGAAGGAAGACATGCAGGACGACACGATCGCCGCGATCGCGACGGCCGTCGGCGAGAGCGGAATCGCCGTCATCCGGATCAGCGGACCCGACGCGATCGGAGCGGCGGCGCCCTACGTCCGCGCGAAGGTCGGCCTCGCGGACGCGGCTACCCATACGGTGCAATACGCGAAGATCATCGATCCGTCGACCGGCGAGACGGTCGACGAGGCGCTCGTCACGGTGATGCGGGCGCCGAAGTCGTTCACGGCCGAGGATGTCGTCGAGATCAGCGTCCACGGCGGCGTCGTGCCGGTGCGGCGGGTGCTCGATCTGCTGCTGGCCGGCGGCCGCATCCGCCTCGCGGAGCCGGGTGAATTTACGCGGCGCGCATTTCTCAACGGCCGCATCGACCTGGCGCAGGCGGAGGCGGTCATGGATCTGATCCGCTCGAAGTCGGAGCGGGCGATGAAGGTGGCGCTGAAGCAGGTCGAGGGGAAGCTCTCGCGGAAGATCCGCGAGATCCGGCAGCGGCTCGTCGAGCTGCTCGCGCATCTCGAGGTGAACATCGATTATCCCGAGCACGATGTCCCGGAGTTGACGAGCGCTTTTCTCCGCGAACGGTGCGGGGAAGCGCTGGAGGAGATCCGGCGGCTGCTAAAATCGGCGAACGAAGGCAGAATATTGCGCGAAGGGATCACGACCGCGATCGTCGGGCGTCCGAACGTTGGCAAGTCCTCGCTGCTCAATCTGCTGGCGGGCGCCGAGCGGGCGATCGTGACCGACATTCCCGGCACGACGCGCGACGTCATCGAAGAGTATGTGACGGTGAACGGCATCCCGCTCCGGCTGCTCGACACGGCCGGCATCCGGGAGACGACCGACGTCGTCGAGCGGATCGGCGTCGAGCGGTCGCGGTCGGCGCTGGCCGATGCCGATCTGCTGCTCGTCGTGCTGAACCGGTCCGAGCCGCTGCACGACGACGACCGCGATCTGCTGCGCCAGGCGGCGGGCCGTCAGGCGATCGTGATCCTGAACAAGACCGATCTGCCCGCGAAGCTCGACGAAGACGAGGTGCGGAACCTGCTGCCCGGGGCGGCCGTCGTGCCGATGTCGGCGAAGGAGGGGCGGGGCCTCGGGGAGCTCGGGCAGGCGATCGCCGCCCTGTTCTTCGGCGGCAAGCTGGAGGGCGCGGAGGAGACGGTCGTCTCGAACGCCCGTCACGCCGCGCTGCTGAGGCAGGCCGAGCGGTCGCTCGTCGACGCGATCGAGTCGACGGATGCCGGGGTGCCGATCGATATCGTGCAGATCGACGTCCGGACGGCCTGGGAACGGCTCGGCGAGATCACGGGCGACACGGCCGGGGAATCGCTGATCGATCAGATTTTCTCGCAGTTCTGTCTCGGAAAATGACGGGCCGGGGCGGCGGGTTGTTTGTTCAATCGGAAGGCGGGTGAATCACATGGGATATGAAGCGGGACATTATGATGTCATCGTCGTCGGCGCGGGGCACGCGGGCTGCGAGGCGGCGCTCGCCGCGGCGCGGATGGGCTGCGAGACGCTGCTGCTCACGATCAGCCTCGACATGGTGGCGTTCATGCCGTGCAACCCGTCGATCGGCGGGCCGGCCAAGGGCCATGTCGTGCGCGAGATCGATGCGCTCGGCGGCGAGATGGGACGAAACATCGACAAGACGTTCATCCAGATGCGGATGCTCAACACGGGCAAGGGGCCGGCGGTCCACGCGCTGCGGGCGCAGGCGGACAAAGCGCTCTATTCGCTGACGATGAAGCAGACGCTCGAGCGGACCGAGCGGCTCACGCTCCGCCAGGCGATGGTCGAGGAGCTGATCGTCGAAGGCGGCCGGTGCAAGGGCGTGCGGACGAGGACGGGTGCGGAATATTACGCGCAGGCGGTCGTCCTCACGACGGGCACCTATCTGCGCGGGAAGATCATCATCGGCGAGCTGATGTACGAGAGCGGCCCGAACAACCAGCAGCCCTCCGTGAAGCTGTCGGAATCGCTGCGCTCGCTCGGCTTCGAGCTGATTCGCTTCAAGACCGGCACGCCGCCGCGGATCCACGGGGACACGATCGATTTCTCGAAGATGGAGATCCAGCCGGGCGACGAGAAGCCGAAATATTTCTCCTACGAGACGGAATACCGCGAAGTCGAGCAGCTGCCGTGCTGGCTGACGTACACGTCGGAGGAGACGCATCGGATCATCCGCGAAAACCTTCACCGGGCGCCGATGTATTCGGGGCTGATCGAAGGAACGGGGACGCGCTACTGCCCCTCGATCGAGGACAAGATCGTCCGGTTCGCCGACAAGCCGAGGCATCAGATCTTCCTCGAGCCGGAGGGCCGGAACACGAAGGAATATTACGTGCAAGGGCTGTCGACGAGCATGCCGGAGGAGCTGCAGCTCAAGATGCTGCACTCGGTTCCTGGCCTCGAGAAGGCCGAGATGATGCGCCCCGGCTACGCGATCGAGTACGACGTGATCGTGCCGACGCAGCTCAAACCGTCGCTGGAGACGAAGCTCGTCGAGGGGCTGTTCACGGCCGGCCAGCTCAACGGCACGTCCGGCTATGAGGAAGCGGCCGCCCAGGGGATCATGGCGGGCATCAACGCCGCGCGCAAGGTGCAGGGCAAGGAGCCGGTCATCCTGTCCCGCGCCCAGGCCTATATCGGCGTGTTGATCGACGACCTCGTGACGAAGGGGACGAACGAACCCTACCGGCTGCTGACGTCGCGCGCCGAGTATCGGCTGCTCCTGCGCCACGACAACGCCGATCTGCGCCTGACGCCGATCGGCTACGAGATCGGGCTCATCAGCGAGGAGCGCTACCGCAGGTTTCTCGACAAGAAGAAGAAGGTCGAGGACGAGATCGGGCGGCTGAAGACGGTGAGGCTGAAGCCGGAGGAGGCGCAGCGGGTGCTGGAGCCGGCCGGATCCGCTCCGGTCCGGGACGTCGTCGACCTCGCGACCCTGCTCCGCCGGCCGGAGGTGACGTACGCGATGATCGAGGCGGTGTCGCCGCCGCCGGTCGAGCTCACCGACGAGATGAAGGAGCAGGTCGAGATCCAGATCAAGTACGCGGGCTACATCGAAAAGCAGATGCAGCAGGTGGAGCGGCTGAACAAGATGGAATCGAAGCGGATTCCGGAAGACATCGACTATTACGCCGTCCACGGGCTGTCGACGGAGGCGAAGCAGAAGCTGACGGCGATCCGGCCGATTTCGATCGGCCAGGCATCCCGGATCTCGGGCGTCTCGCCCGCCGACCTGTCCGTGCTGCTCGTGCATCTCGAGCATTACAACCGCGTCACGGCGGCGCGGGGGTCGTGAGATTTGGGCGCCCCTTCCTGGTTCGTCAAGCTGCTTGCGGAACGGAACGTGGAGATGACGCCGGAGCGCAGCGAGCGGTTCGAGACCTACTATCGGCTCCTTACGGAATGGAACGAACGGATGAACCTGACGGCGATCACGGAGCGCGAGGCGGTGTACGAGAAGCATTTCTACGATTCGCTGACGCTCGCGTTCCATCTGGACCCGGACGGGATCGGCCGGATCGCGGACATCGGCTCCGGCGCCGGATTTCCGGGCCTGCCGCTCAAGATCTGCTTCCCGCATCTTCAGGTGCTGATCGTCGATTCGCTCGGCAAGCGGATCCGGTTCCTCGAGCATCTGACAGCGGAGCTGGGCTTGTCCGGCGTGACCTGCCTGCACGCCCGGGCCGAGGATGCGGCCCGGATACCGGAACACCGGGACGGCTATGATCTCGTGACCGCCCGCGCGGTCGCGAGGATGAACGTGCTCAGCGAACTCTGCCTTCCGTTCGCGCGTCCGGGCGGGCTGTTCGCCGCGATGAAGGGAAGCGATCCCGCCGGGGAGATCGCGGAGGCGGAGCGCGCGCTGTCCGAGCTGGGCGGCAGGATCGAGGCGGTGCACGCGCTGCGGCTTCCGTTCGAGCAGGCGAGCCGGCACATCGTGGTTGTGCGCAAGACGGGCCGGACGCCGGCGCGGTATCCGCGCAAGGCGGGCGTTCCGGCGAAGCAGCCGATCGTCTGACGGCTGCGGCAGGCGTTTTCGCGGCCGTGTTCCACGTGGAACATTTTCCGTGAACAAGTGCGAAAAATCGCTCTGTCAAGCAGGAAATCGATTTTTCCTTCTCGAATCTAAAAGTTTGCAAGTGGCGATGGTTCAGCGCAGTGCGGCAACAACGGATCAAATCGCGTCACGCCGATGGAACATCGGCGTTTTGTTTCGGGGCGCGCCGCGTCCGGCATTGTTTGCCGCGCTGCCCTGTTGCTTTGGCGGATAGGCTTTGCACAAGCGAGCTTGTGGTCGGGCTTGTCTTTGTCGGTATCCGAGACGGTAGGTGCATCCGATGATGCACCATCCGTTTTGCTTGCCACGGACGCATGCGGTGCCGTCCGGGCGCGGCGAGCGGAGCTCCGCCCGGGCGAACCTGCGGCGGCATACTGAATGGGGTAGGGAAGGACATGATGAAGGAGCAAATTTCCCGGCTGTTCGGTCTGGGCGACCGTGCAAATCAGGATGAAGTGAAGCAAATCCCCGTCGACGAGATCGACCCGAGCCCCTATCAGCCCCGGACCGTGTTCGATGACGAGAAGATCGACGAGCTGTGCCAGACGATCCGCACGCACGGCGTCATCCAGCCGATCGTCGTGCGCGTCCGCAACGGCCGCTACGAGCTCATCGCGGGAGAACGCCGTCTGCGCGCCGTCAAGAAGCTGGGACTCGCGACCATTCCGGCGATCATCCGCGAATTCAACGACTCCCAGGCGGCGTCGATCGCGCTGATCGAAAACCTGCAGCGGGAAGGGCTCACGGCGATCGAAGAGGCGATGGCCTACCAGAAGCTGCTGGAACTGCACAATCTGACGCAGGAAAGCCTGGCGCAGCGGCTCGGCAAGAGCCAGTCGACGATTGCGAACAAGCTGCGCCTGCTGCACCTCAGCGAACCGGTAAAGAAGGCGCTCATGGAGCGCAAGATCACGGAACGGCACGCCCGGGCGCTGCTCACGCTCGATTCGGAAGAGCTCCAGGTGAAGGTGCTGGAAGACATCATCACAAAAGAACTGAATGTGAAACAGACGGAAGCCCGCGCCGCGTTCTACAAAGAAGCCGCTTCCAAGCCGAAAAAATCATCAAAGCGGATCTCGTTCGCGAAGGACGTCCGCCTCGCGCTCAACACGATCCGCCAGTCCGTCGAGATGGTGGCGGGAACCGGCATCGACATCCGGGCGGACGAACGCGATTGCGGCGAACATTATGAAATCGTGATCCGCATTCCGAAGAAACGGTAGCCTTGCGACGGGAACCGTCCCACGCGGTGTCGCCCGCGGCACGCTCTTCCGCCGGCGGCCGGCACAGGAACCGACGGACGCAAGACAACTCAGCTGGTGAGAGGTGAACCGGTTTGTCGAAAATCATTGCGATCGCGAATCAGAAGGGCGGGGTCGGCAAGACGACGACCTCCGTCAATCTGGGCGCATCGCTGGCATCGCTGGGAAGAAAGGTGCTGCTCGTCGACATCGATCCGCAGGGCAACACGACCAGCGGCATCGGGATCAACAAGGCGGATGTCGAAAACTGCATCTACGACGTGCTGATCAATGATGTCCATCCGCGCGATGCCATGATGGACACCAGCATTCCGGGACTCAAGGTGATACCCGCCACGATTCAGCTGGCCGGAGCGGAAATCGAGCTTGTGCCTGTCATCTCGCGGGAGATTCGGCTGAAGAAGTCATTGTCGCTGGTGCGGGACATGTTCGATTACATCCTGATCGATTGCCCGCCTTCGCTCGGCATTCTCACGATCAATTCCCTGACGGCCGCCGATTCGGTGCTCATCCCGATCCAGTGCGAGTACTATGCGCTGGAGGGGCTCAGCCAGCTTCTCAACACGGTGCGCCTTGTCCAGAAGCATCTGAACAAATCCCTGAAGATCGAGGGCGTGCTGCTCACGATGTTCGATGCGCGCACGAACCTCGGGATCCAGGTGATCGAGGAAGTCAAGAAATACTTCCAGCAGAAGGTGTATCAGACGATCATCCCGCGCAACGTCCGCCTGAGCGAAGCGCCGTCGCACGGGCAGTCGATCATCACGTACGATCCGAAATCGAGGGGCGCGGAAGTCTACCTCGAATTGGCGAAGGAAGTGATTACCCATGAGCAGACGGCTGGGGAAAGGGCTTGACGCGCTGATATCTTCTCTGGAGGTAGGCGACGACGACAAGGTCGTCGAGATTCCGCTCGCCCAGATCCGTCCGAACCCGTATCAGCCGCGCAAGACGTTTGACGAGGAATCGATCCGGGAGCTGGCGGAATCGATCCGGCAGCACGGCGTGATCCAGCCGATCATCGTGCGCAACGCGGTGAAGGGCTACGAGATCATCGCGGGCGAACGCCGCTTCCGGGCGTCGCAGCTCGTCGGCAATGCGACGATTCCGGCGGTCGTGCGCGATTTCTCCGATCAGCAGGTGATGGAGATCGCGCTGATCGAGAACCTGCAGCGGGAAGACCTGAACGCGATCGAGCTGGCCCAGGCTTACCAGTCGATCATGGAGAAATTTCAGCTTACCCAGGAGGAACTGTCGCTCAGGGTGGGAAAATCGCGTTCCCACATCGCGAACTTCCTCCGTCTGCTTACGCTTCCCGCTGAAGTGAAGGAACATGTTTCACGTGGAACATTGTCGATGGGACATGCGCGGGCGCTCGCCGGCCTGAAGGATGAAAAGCAACTGAAGGAGCTGGCGCGCCAGACGATCGAGAACGAATGGAGCGTGCGGCAGCTGGAAGAGGCGATCCAGCAGCTCGGGCGCAAAAACGCCGCCGCGAAGAAGCCGCAGGCCAGGGCGAAGAAACGCGATCCGTACATCGAGCAGATCGAGGAGACGCTGCGCGAGCGGTTCAAGACGACGGTCCGCATCCGCCATCAGAAGGACAGGGGCCGGATCGAATTGCTGTATTACGGCCGGCAGGATTTGGAACGGCTGCTGGAAATGCTGGAGCGGCTGGCCTGAAGGCGTTGGACTTCCGGCGAACGGAACCGGACGGCGGAGAAACCGAAGCGCGCGGGGCTGTTCCGCGTTCCTGATCAGAAAAAGTTGGCGACGGGGCGCCATCCGGCAATGCCGATCCGGAGGCGCCCTTCCTGCTGGACCGGGGGCGGATGCCTCCGGCGGGAACGGCGCGTTCGGGGCCGGATGTCCGACGGCGCAGGCGCGGCGCCGGTCCGAAGGAAGGCCGAAATCCGCCGCCGTTCGGCGCCTCGACGCCCGCATCCGTGAACATGATCGGCGGAACCGGTTGTTTTCGCGGAGCGGAACGTTTACACTAAGGTATGCCATTTTCAGATGAACGGCGGAAATGCGGGGTGGCCGGAATGGACAACCATTCGGATCGGATCATCTATCTGGATCATGCGGCGACGTCCTGGCCGAAGCCGCCGGAAGTGATCGAAGCGGTGCGCGATGCGATGCTGCTCCACGGAGCGAATCCCGGCAGGGGAAGCCACCGGATGGCGGTCGACGCGGGCCGGATCGTGTTCGAGGCGCGCCAGGCGCTGGCGGAACTGTTCCGGATCGCGAACCCGAACGATATCGCGCTGACGTTCAATACCACGATCGGGTTGAACATGGCGATCAAGGGGCTGCTCAAGCCCGGCGACCATGTCGTCGCCACGGCCGTGGAGCACAACGCGGTGCGGCGCCCGCTCGAATATCTGAAGCGGACGATCGGCGTGAAGGTGACCTACGTGGAGACGGATGAGCGCGGCCGCCTCGATCCGTCCCGGGTCCGCGAAGCGCTCCTTCCGGACACGAAGCTGGTCATCGTCAACCACAGCTCGAATCTGCTCGGCTCGATCCTTCCGGTCGCGGAGATCGGGGAGATGACCCGCAGGCGGGGCATCCGTCTGCTGGTCGACGCGGCCCAGAGCGCGGGCGTGCTGCCGATCGACGTGGAGGCGATGGGCATCGATATGCTGGCGTTCCCGGGGCACAAAGGGCTGCTCGGCCCCCAGGGGACCGGCGGGCTGTACATTCATCCGGAGATCGAGCTCGAACCGATCCTGCACGGCGGCACCGGCAGCCAGTCGGAGTCGGCGGATCAGCCGGACGTGCGGCCCGACCGCTTCGAATCCGGCACCGTCAACACGCCGGGCCTGGCGGGGCTGGCAGCCGGCGTCCGGTACGTCCTGCATGAGACGGTCGGGAAAATCTATAATAAGGAATGGTTGCTGGCGCAGCGGCTTATGGAAGGCCTGGCGTCGATCGACGGCGTGCGCGTGCTCGGACCGGAGGCGGGCGAGCCGAGAACCGGCATCGTATCGTTCATCGTCGGCAGCGCCGATCCGTCGGAGACGGCGTTCATTCTGGACAGGCATTACGGCATCGCCGTGCGCGCGGGGTATCATTGCACGCCGCTCGCGCACGGAGCGGCGGGCACCGGGGACACCGGCGCGGTGCGTGCCAGCGTCGGCTGGTCCACGACCGAGGCGGACGTCGACGCGCTCATCGAAGCGGTGAAGGAGATCAGCCGGTACTATTGAACGGCCGGCTGTCGGCGCCGGAGAAACATCAACAGAGAGAAACGGCAACTTCGGAGATCGGAATCGCGGGGGAACGTCAATGAAGGCAGAAGAAACCGAAATCTTGTATGCGGCGGCCGCGGCGGTCGGCCTGCTGACGGTGGTGCTGCTCGTCTGGATTGCCGTGCTGAGCCGCCGGCTGAGCCGGCTTTCCCGGCAATACCGGGCGATGATCGGCGGAACGGGCGTAGCCGACCTGGAAACGGTGATCGGCGGCCTGCAGCAGCGGACGGTCGACGCCGAGCGGGAGATCGGACGGCTGTCCGAAGCGCTCGGCCGGCTCGAGGAGAAGGTCAGGCTGTCGGCCGGCCGGGTCGGAGTCTTGCGTTACAATGCATTCAATGAGCAGGGAAGCGATCTCAGCTTCGCGGTCGCGATCGTGAACGACGAGCGGAGCGGCGTCGTGCTGAGCGGCATTTACAGCCGGGACCAGACGTATGTATATGCGAAACCGGTGACCGGCGGAGAGTCGCCCTACCCGCTTACACCCGAGGAACGGCAGGCGATTGCGCAGGCCGGACCGCAGCCAGCGGCCGTTCCCGCCGCACGGCATGAACGGCGTTGATGAGGCTCTGCGCGATCAGATCGGCCATGCGCATGACGAGGTGCAGCCTCGTGTTCTGCAGAACGAAATATTCCATGAAACCGCCGACGTTGACGATGCCGGTCATGTGAATGTCGCCGACCGGCGGCAGTTCCTTGTTGACGCCGGCACCCGGACGGACCGGCCCTTCGCCGAGCTGGATGCAGCCGACGCTGGCGGCCTGTCCGAGACAGGCGTCGACGCCGATGATGAACGGCCGGGGTGTCTTCCGTTCGATCGCGTGAAGCGTCTCTTCCAGATTCATCGCGTGGACCGGATGCTCGAGCGTGCCGTACAGATCGAAATGCGGGCTGCGGTACCTGGACAGCTTCGTGCCGACCAGGGGGCCGAGCGAATCGCCGGTCGAACGGTCCGTGCCGACGCACACGATGACGATCCGGCGATCCTCCGCCATCGTCGTCATGTAACGGGTCAGACGTTCGGTGAGCAGTGCGCATGCGTTCGCGTCCGCATACGCGACCTTGAGCGGCGGCTCTCTTCGAACGGCCGGTTTCATGGCATCCCCTCCGCAAACAGCGTGTTACTAGTATATGGACATCGTTCCCGGTTTATACTGGAGGGACCCAAAACGGGACCGAGGGGCTAAGGGGCGGTACTTCGGCATCACTTTCGGGAAAGGGGGCGCCGCGATGTTGGCCGCATTCGATTCCACCCAGCAGGCGCTGAGGGCGGAATTGCTGTTCGAATACGCCGGGATCGAGATCGATATCCGTCCGACACCGAAGGAGATTACGGCCGGCTGCGCGCTCTCGATCGAATTTCCCGACGCGTGTCTTCCGGAAATTTTGCGCATCATCCGGCAGGAACGCGTGGAAATCCGCGGAATATACATCTTGACGGATCGCGGCTATGTGCCCGCGGCGGCGGAAATGCTTGCGGATGCGGGGGGAATGGACGAATGACGGCGGCGAATCGCTTTTTTCCGATCGATCCGGCGGATGAGGGGATGTGGATCGGCCTCGGCGTATCGGCGCTGCGCATCGCGCTCATCCTGCTGGCCACCTGGATCGCGGCCAAGCTGCTGCACCGCGCGATCGGGCGCCTGCTGATCGAGCGGCATCCGGAGCGGTTCCGGCTGCAGCCGCGGCGCGTCCAGACGGTCGGCAGGCTGTTGAACAACACGGTGTCCTACTGCATCTATTTCGTCGCCTTCCTGCTCATCCTGGGCGAGTTCGACATCAGCCTCGCGCCGCTGCTGGCGGGCGCCGGCATCGCCGGCCTCGCGATCGGGTTCGGCGCACAGAGCCTGGTCAAGGATGTCATCTCCGGGTTGTTCATCCTCCTGGAGGATCCGTTCGGCGTCGGCGACGAGGTGAAGATCGGTTCGTACAAGGGCAAGGTCGAGATGATCGGCCTGCGCACCACGCGCATCCGAAGCTGGACGGGCGAGGTGCACATCATCCCGAACGGACAGATCAACGACGTGACGAACTATTCGCTGCACAATTCGCTGGCCGTGGTCGACGTCGAGGTGGAGGGCGACGTGAACCTCGAGCGGGCAATGGCCGTCATCGGCGAGACGGCGCGGCAATTGAGAAGCGACCATGTGGTGCGCGAACCCGAAGTGCTCGGGGTCGTGGCGGCAAGCGCGTCCAGCGCGACGGTGCGGGTCGTCGCGGAATGCAAGCCGAACACGCACGAGGAGGTTGCCCGGTCGCTCAACGTGCTGATCCGCCGGGCGCTCAACGAGCTGCGGACCTTGCCGGAGGGCTGAGCCGGGGTTCTACGCCGGCGGGCCGGGCAACATCCTGAACACGGACGGGAGGGGAGAGCGTGGAGCGGAAGCAGTTCGGTCTGGGAGACATCGTGCAGATGAAGAAACCGCATCCCTGCGGCACGAACGAGATGGAGATCATCCGGATGGGGATGGACATCCGGATCAAATGCGTAGGCTGCAAGCACAGCGTCCTGATCCCGCGCGCGAAATTCGAGAAATATATGAAGAAAGTGATTCGTCCGGCCCAGCCGAAGGCGGAAACCGGCGCGGATCCGGGTTCTTCCGGCTGAACGGCGGGCGCGGTCGGGTGCGGATGAATCGTCCGAATGTTCGGTCAATTATCCGTGCATCCGCATGGCCGAGATTTCTTCTTGCAACGGCAAGCCCCCTGTGATAATATAAATCCTGCTTGTGCCGACACGGAGAGGTACCCAAGAGGTCCAAGGGGGTTGACTCGAAATCAACTAGGCGGTGCAAGCCGCGCGTGGGTTCGAATCCCACCCTCTCCGCCATTTGCGCAAGAAGACGAATGCGACTCCGAATCGGAGTCGCATTTTTCGTCTCCGGAAATCCGTCACGTGCGGATCAGTGTTTCACGCGCTTCCATTTCCGGCGGTGATTCGAGGGTTCCGGAAACTTCTCGCCCTTGCGCAGATAGATCTTGCGCGGATGGTTGATGCCCGTCGGAAAGTCGTTGTCGCCGACCTCCATGTACCACCCGTCGTTCGGCGCGGTGTGGCCGGCGTCGAATTCGGTCCATTCGCCCATCGTATGCAACTCCTCCGTTTCCCGGCCGGCGGCTGCGCCGACGCGCGGTTCGCTTCCCTATTGTTCGCCGCCGGCCCGGCGGATATGTCCGGGATCGTCCGGCGCAGGAGGGACAGATCGGCAGGGTTGGACCCGGCCGGCCGGGGGCGTCGGTCGACGTGCACGAAACCGATGCCGTTTTATCGCAAATGCTTGCAGAAAACCACGATTTTCTGGTATAGTATACAGGTATGCGAGTCATTGTTGTCTCGGACAATGACGATCGCTCCTTGCTCCCTTGCGGGGGCCTTCAGTCCACAAGGAGGTGAACGGAGATGCGCAAGTACGAAGTGCTGTACATCGTCCGTCCGGATGTTGAACAGGAGGCGCTCCAATCGGTCGTCGAAAAGTTCAACGCGATCATCTCGAACGGCGGCCAGGTCATCAAGTCCGAAATCATGGGCAAGCGCCGCCTGGCTTACGAGATCAAGAAATTCCGCGACGGCATCTACGTGGTGGTCAACTTCAGCGCGCCGCCCGAGGTCGTGAAGGAACTGGACCGCGTGATGCGGATCTCGGACGAAGTCATCCGCCATCTGATCGTGCGCGACGAACGCGACGACGTCGCGTAATCGGGCGAAGCCGGCGTACGCACATACCGATTGGGAGGTTCAGGCCATGTTGAACCGGGTCATTTTGATCGGGAGGTTGACGCGGGACCCCGAGATGCGCTATACGCCTTCCGGCGTTGCCGTCACGCAGTTCACGCTCGCGGTGGACCGGCCGTTCACGAACAGCGCCGGGGAGCGCGAGGCGGATTTCATACCGATCGTCGTCTGGCGCCAGCTGGCCGAGACCTGCGCGAACTATCTGCGCAAGGGCCGCCTCGCGGCGGTCGAAGGCCGGATCCAGGTGCGCCATTACGACAACAACGAAGGCCGCAGGGTGTATGTGACCGAAGTGGTGGCCGACAACGTGCGGTTCCTCGAACCGCCGAACCGGGAAGGCCGCGACGACGCCGGCGGTTTCGGACTCGGCCAGGCGGGCGGTTACGGCGGCCCGGGCGGCTACGGCGGCACGGCCGGAGGTTATGGCGGCGGCCGCGGCAATGTCCGCGACGATGACCCGTTTGACGACGGACGCCCGATCGACATATCGGAAGACGATCTTCCCTTCTGATGCCGGCTTGTGACCGGATCAATCCCGAAGCAAAGGAGGACGGACCATGAGCGAGCAACAACAGGCGCAGCAGCAACAGCAGGCGCAACAAGCGCAACAACAGCCGCAACAACAACAGCGGCAGGAGCGCGAGCGCCGTTACAGCGGACGCAAGGGCCGGAACAAGCGCCGCAAGGTCTGCTATTTTACGGTGAACAAGATCACGTACATCGACTACAAGGACACCGAGCTGCTCCGCAAGTTCATCAGCGAGCGCGGCAAGATTCTGCCCCGCCGCGTGACGGGCACGAGCGCGAAGTATCAGCGGATGCTGACGACGGCCATCAAGCGGGCCCGTCAAATGGCGCTGCTGCCGTATACGACGGACTGAGCGGCACAGGAAAATCCCGGACCTTTGTCAAGGTCCGGGATTTTTGTATGCCCGGCACGGGCGTCCTCTCTGCGGTGGCACGGACAGGCGTTCTTTCGCCCTGACGCGCAACGCGGAATCCGCCGGCGCAAGCGGGGCGCTCTTTTTTGCCGCCGATCGCGAAACCTTGCGGGCCGTTCCTTCGTCCAATACGCAGACGGGAGATGCGGCCGCATCGGGGGAATCGCTCCGGCTCGTTCAGAAGCGGGCGCTTTCCCGGTCGGCGATCGGCCCGATGAACGGCACCATGAACTTCCGCTCCTGAAGCGCCAGCAGCATGCAGGCGATCCAGCAGACGAACGAGAGCGGAACGAGCAGCAGGTTCAGGAGCCATCCGATCAGCGGGATGAAGGAGAAGGCGACGTTTATAATAAACAGCGAACCGAACAGCAGCGTGGACTGCAGCGCATGGAACTTGACGAAGCGGCTGTTCTTCTCGACGGCGAGAAAAATCAGCCCGGAGACGAAGCCGAGCGCATAGCACAGCATGGCGGCGATGCGGACTTCCAGACCGGTGGAAGAGCGGCCGTTCAAGGCGATCACCTCACGCCGGGCAAGGCGGAAGCACGGGACCGCTTGCCCCTGTATTCTGTTGCATACGTATTCGGACGCCGCCGGGGATAGAACGGCCCACGGGCGGCAAAGATCGGGAGGACGGGAAGAATGAGGCTGACGCGCGGAAAGGTCTGGGCGGCCGGCATCGCCGCGGGCATCGCGCTTCTGGGGCTGGTCGGGTACTGGTTTCGGACACAGATCGCGCTGGCGGCGTTCGAGCTTTTGTTCGCGGACAAGGTGAAGGCGAAGCTGGAGCAGTCCTACCAGCCGATCGCCCGCACGGCGCCGGAGGGCGAGAGGGCCTCGATCGGGACGGGCGGGGAGCCGGAGGTTGCGGCGGCGGCCGCCGACCGGCCGTTCACCCTGCTGCTGCTGGGCATCGACAGCCGTAAGGGAGAGCGGGGGCGGTCCGATGCGCTGATCGTGACGGTCGTCCGGCCGCGCGACGCCGCGCTGCTCATCGTCTCGATTCCGCGCGACACCCGGGTGGAGATTCCGGGACGGAAGAAGCCCGACAAGATCGCGCACGCCTACGCCTACGGCGGAGCCGCGCTCGCGGTCGAGACGGTGGAGAAATTCCTCGGCCTTCGCATCGACCATTACGCGTCGATCAATTTCCGGGGGTTCCGCGAGGCGATCGACGCCATCGGCGGCATCCGGCTGCCGGTCGAGAAGGATCTCGTGAACGACGACCCGGGTCACGAGCATTTCGTTGTCAAAGCCGGACAGCCGTTTTACAATGGAGAGGATGCGCTGAACTACGTCCGGTTCCGCGAGGACGCCGGCGGCGACGCGAGCCGCGCGAGGCGCCAGCAGATCTTCCTGCGGGCGATCCTCGACAGGGCGTCGGAGATCGGGGAATGGCGCAGGATTCCCGAGCTGATCGACATCATGGGGAACAACTTCGCGACGGACATCCCGCCGGACGAGATGGTGCGGCTGGCGGAGCGGATGATTGCCGCCGATCCGCATCCGGTCCACAGCCACACGCTGAAGGGCGCGGGCCGGATGGAGGACGGAATCTGGTACTTCTTCGCGGACGAGCGCGACGCGGAGCGGGCGAAAGCGTGGATCCGCGCCTGGCTGGATGCCGACGCGGCCTATCAGGAATTGCCGAAGCCGGATCCGTCCGGGCCGGCGTGAATCGGCTCCCGGACCGGTCCGCGGGAACGGGGGAACGGCATGAACATCGCGTTTTTTCTGCTTCCGAAGCGGGAAGTCGTCTATGTGACGCAGGATTCGACGCTCAGGCAGACGCTCGAGCGGATGGAGTATCATCGCTATTCGGCCGTTCCGATTCTCGATGCGGAAGGCCGCTACGCGGGAACGGTAACGGAGGGCGATCTGCTCTGGTTCATGAAAAACCGGCCGGAGCTCAGCTTCGCGGAGACACACCGCGTGCCGCTCCGGGAAGTGCCGCTCCGGTTTGACCACAAGGCGGTCCGCATCGATGCCCAGATGGCGGATCTGATCGCGCTGGCCAAGCTGCAGAATTTCGTGCCGGTGACCGACGACATGAACCGTTTCATCGGCATCGTGCGGCGCAGCGACATCATTGATTATTGCACGAGTGTCATGATGGAGAAAGGGCTGCTGCCGGGCCGCGGACGTGCCGCGAATCCGGCGGCGGAAGAAGCGGACGGGAGGCGAACATGACGGGACAACAGGGCGGCACAGGCCGGCGCGTCCGGCTGTTTGCGATTGCGGTGCTCGTGCTCGCCGTCCTCGTGGCGGCGGCCGCGGCGGCATGGTGGCTCACGCGGAGCGGCGACGGCGGCGAGGCGGGGGAGCCGGATCACATCGCCGGGCAGCCGGACGACCGGACGGAGGAAGATCACGGCGCGGGCGGCGAAGCGGCGGAGGAACCGGACGACGGGGCCGCCGGGGAAGACGCGGCATCGGAGGAACCGGCGGAATCCGGCGGGGAGAAACCGTATGATCCGGATGATGAGGTGACGCCGGAGGATCTGGACGCGGTTTACGACATCGTCATCGCGAACGGCCGCGTCATCAATCCGGAGACGGGGCTCGACCGCGAAGGGCTCAACATCGGCATCATCGGCAAGACGATCGCCGTCGTCACCTCGCATCCGCTCAAGGGCGAGCGGATCATCGATGCGACGGGGCTCGTCGTCGCGCCGGGCTTCATCGACAACCTGTCCTACGATCCGAACGCGCTCGGCGTCTGGACGAAAATCGCCGACGGCGTCACGACGAACATCGCGATGCACGGCGGCACGACGAATCCGAAGGTGTGGCTTGACCATTACGAGCGGGAGAAGCCGCCGGTCCATTTCGGCGCGTCCTTCTTCGTCATGCAGGCGCGGAACTCGCTGGGGATCGGCCGCTACAGCGCCGCGACGCCCGCCCAGATCGAGAAACTCCGGCAGATGGCGGAGAAGGCGTTGAACGAAGGTGTGCTCGGCATCTCGTTCAGCCTCGAGTACGCGCCGGGCACCGATGCGAACGAGGTGCTCGCGCTGGCGGAGCTCGCCGCCGAGTACAACGTGCCGGTCTATTTCCATGCCCGGTACTCCGATCCCGAGGAACCGGGCACGGAGATCGAGGCGGTCGAGGAGGTCATCGGCTACGCGCGGGCGACGGGCGCGGCCGTCCACATCGACCACATCAACAGCACGGGCGGCACGTTCGACATGAAGCGGGCGCTTGCGCTCATCGAACAGGCGCGCGCCGAGGGGCTCGACATCACCGCCTGCACGTACGCCTACGATTTCTGGGGCACCTATCTGAACTCCGCCCGGTTCGACAAGGGCTGGCAGGAGCGGTTCCGGATCGATTACGGCGACCTGCAGATCGCGGGCACGTCGGAGCGACTGACGGCGGAGACGTTCGCGAAGTACCGTGCCGAAGGGAAGCTGGCCGTCGCCTACGCGATCCCGCCGGAATCCGTGGTCGAGGCGTTCAAATCGCCGTTCGTCATGATCGGCTCCGACGCGATCCTCGAGCCGGGCCACAACAACCATCCGCGGGCTTCGGGCAACTTCGCGCGGGCGATCGGGAAGTACGTGCGCGAGCTCGAAGTCGTGCCGCTCATCGACATGATCGACAAGCTGAGCACGATGCCGGCCAAGCGGCTGGAGAAGCAGGTGCCTGCGCTGCGGAAGAAGGGCCGGATCGCGAAGGGCATGGACGCGGACATCGTCATCTTCGATTTCGATACGATCATCGACCGGGCGACGGTCGAGCGGCCGGATCTGCCCTCGGAGGGCATCGAATACGTGCTGGTCGAGGGGCAGGTCGTGCTCGAGAACGGGACCGTGAACAAAAAGGTCCGCCCGGGCCGGGCCATTCGCAGCGAGTTCGTCCGGGTGTCGGAACCGGCGGGGACGCTCCTCTGGGACGGCGCCGAATATCCGCTCGTCGCGTTCCGGGAAGGCCGCTACGTCGACCTGGCCGCCCTCGCGAAGCACGGGTTCGGCCTGAAATGGGACGGCGTGTCGCGCACGTACACGGTGACGGCGGGCGGGGCCGGTGTGGACGGACCGGCGGCGGATGCCGATCCGCGGGAATTTCCGGAGCAGGGGACGCTGATGCTCGAACGGGGATTCGTCGCGAAGGGGCCCGGCGGCGCGGAGGCGGAGCTGATCTCGATCGGCCGCCGCGTCTTCGCGCCGGTCTCGTTCCTGGACGGGCTCGGGCTCCGCGTGTCGGACGAGGGCGACGTGATCGCGGTCGAGCGGTGAACGAAAAATACGGATTCGGGAACTACGGGGACTTCCCGCCGCGGGAAGTCCCTTTTTCCTTGTACGATTCCATTCGTGCGTCAGGCAGTTTATGCTATAATGAAGCGTAAAGCTCATGCGAACCGGGGAGTGAACGATGACTTGAATTCGCGCATCCGGCCGCTGGCATGGAGCGCCGCGGCGCTCATCCTGCTCCTGATGACGGCGGTGCCCGCCCTGAATGTGCCGGCCGTGTTCCTGCTCGCGGTTCCGTTCACGGTTCTCTGCGTTACGCTCAAACCGATGCTGTTTGCCGCACACGCGGCGGTCATATTATTCCTGGCGAGTCTGCTGGTCGGGCCGGCAATCCTGCTTGTCGGCCTGTTCTTCCTGATACCGGCCGTGGCGATGGGCTACTTCTACCGGCGGCGCGCACCGGCGCGCACCGTCATGACGGCCGGAGGCGCGGCGATGCTGGCGCTGTTCCTGCTCGAGCTGCTGTTCCTCTCGACCTTCCTGGACGTCAACCTGACGGAGGTGCTGGCCGAGGTGATCCGCGGCAACGCGGAGCGGCTCGAGGCCCAGGGGATGCTTGCCCCCGGCTGGGATGACGAAATGACCGAAGCGCTCACCGCTTCGGTGATCCAGTCGCTGCCCCGGATGCTCATTCTGGCGGCCTTCACGTTCGCGGTCGTCACCCACTGGCTGTCGCGCCGGGCGCTGGCGCGCGCGGGGCTGGACGTGCCGGCGTTCCGCCGGGCGCGGGAATGGATGCTGCCACGGGCGCTCGTGTACGTCTATCTTGCGGTTCTCGTGCTCTACATGATCCAGCTGACCGCCGGATCGCCCGCGGACCGGTCGTATTTCGCCATGATCATCGTCAATCTGTACCATCTCATCTGGTTCGCGTTCGCGTGCCAGACGATCGGCTTTTTCTTCTATCTGGCCCATCAGAAAGGGTGGCACCGCATCGTGCCGCTTCTGCTCTCGGTGCCGGTGCTTCTGTTCCAGCCTCTCAGCCTGATCGGCGTGTTCGACACGGCGTTTCCGCTCCGCAAGTCGATCGGCAAATCGTAAGGAGGAGTCGTTCCGGATGCCGAAAAATTTGATCAAGCGCTGGTACGGGCTGCATCATGTCTGGACGCTCATCCTGATGACGCTGATGACGCTCGCGCTGGCCTGGTACAAATGGTGGCTCGGCTTGGCCGGATTCGCGCTGACCGGCGCGATGGCGGTTTACGCGATGCTCGCGGAGCGCGCGTTCCGGCGCGAGCTGAAGCGGTATCTCGGATCGCTCCGGTACCGGACCGGCAAAATCGGAAGCGAAGTGATCCACAAGCTGCCGTTCGGCGTCCTGCTGTTCAACGACGAACAGATCGTGGAATGGCACAACCCCTATGTGGCGGACATCCTGAAACGGGATTCGGCCGTCGGCCAGCCGCTGACCGAGCTGTTCCCCGTCCTGGGCGGGAAGGACCGGGACAGGGATGGCGAGTTCGAGGCGATGCTCGGGGATCGGATCTACAGGCTGCAATACCGGCCGTCACAGCGGCTCATCTACGTGTTCGACATCACGGAATACTGGAATCTCGCGCGGAAATACGAGGACGAACAGCTCGCGCTCGGCGTCGTCATGATGGACAACCTGGAGGAAGTGACCCAGGGGATGGACGACCAGCACCGGTCGGCGCTGCTGTCGAAGGTGACGGCCGAGATCACGGAATGGTCCCAGCGCTACCAGATGTATCTGCGCCGGCTGAGCTCGGACCGGTTCCTGATCGTGACCGACATGAAGACGCTCAAGCAGCTGGAGGCGTCGCGTTTCGTCATCCTGGACGAGGTGCGCGAAATGACGATGGACCAGAAGATTCCGATGACGCTCAGCATCGGCATGGCCTCCGGCGGTTCGAGCGTCATCGAGGTCGGCCAGTGGGTGCAGGCGGCGCTCGACATCGCGCTCGGCCGCGGCGGTGATCAGGCGGCGGTCCGGGTCGGCCAGCGTCAGACGTTCTACGGCGGCAAGACGAACGCGGTCGAGAAGCGGACCCGCGTCCGCGCCCGCGTCGTCGCCCATGCGCTGCGCGATCTGATGAAGGACAGCGCGAATATCATCATCATGGGCCACAAGATACCGGACATGGACTCGATCGGCGCGGCGATCGGCGTGCTGAAGGCGGCCCGGGTGCTGAACCGGGAAGCGTACATCGTGCTCGAGGGCGTCAACCCGTCGATCCAGAAGCTGATGGACCTGATCCGCGAAGAGCCGGAGCTCCACGAGCGGTTCATCTCGCCGGAGCACGCGCTGGCGCTGATCGGCCCGCGCTCGCTCGTGGTCGTCGTCGACACGCACCGGGAATCGCTGCTCAAGGAGCCGCGGCTGCTCGCCGGGACCGAGCGGATCGTCATCATCGACCATCATCGCCGCAGCGAGGAATTCATCGCCAATCCGGTCCTGGTCTACCTGGAGCCGTACGCGTCCTCGACCTGCGAGCTCGTGGCGGAGCTCCTGCAATACATCCACGACCGGATCTCATTCGACACGCTTGAGGCGACCGCGCTCATGGCCGGCATGACGGTGGACACGAAGAACTTTACGCTCCGCACCGGCGCCCGCACGTTCGAGGCGGCGTCGTACCTGCGGCGCAACGGGGCGGATCTCGCGCTCATCCAGCAGATGTTGAAGGAAGATTTGGAGGAATACAACAAGAAGGCGGAGATCATCCGGCACACGGTCATCCATTACGATCACGTCGCGATCGCGACCGCCGAGCCGGGCAAGCAATATCCGCAGCTCCTGATCGCGCAGGCGGCGGATAAGCTGCTCAACATGAACGGCATCTACGCCTCGTTCGTCATCGCCGAACGGCCGGACGGCATGATCGGCATCAGCGCCCGGTCGCTCGGCAACATGAACGTGCAGGTGGTCATGGAGCGGATGGGCGGAGGCGGCCATTTGACGAACGCGGCCGCGCAGATGGAGGGTACCGTGCAGGAGGCGGCGTCCCGCCTCATCGCGATACTGGATGAAATCCACAGGGAAGAGGGGTTGTTCGAATGAAGGTCATTTTCCTGCAGGACGTGAAGGGACAGGGCAAGAAGGGCGAAGTGAAGGAAGTCTCGGAAGGATACGCCCGCAACTATCTCTTTCCGCGCGGCCTGGCCACGGAAGCGACGAAGGGCAATCTGAAGACGCTCGAGGTGCGGAAGCAATCGGAGGAGCGGCGGAAGCAGCAGGAGAAGGAAGAGGCCGAACAGCTCGGCAAGCGGCTGGAGCAGATGACGGTCGTCATCCGCGCGAAGGCCGGCGAGGGCGGGCGGCTGTTCGGCGCGATCACGAGCAAGCAGGTCGCGGAGGCGCTCGCGAAGGAAGGCATCGAGATCGACAAGCGGAAGATTGAGCTGGAGGAGCCGATCCGCGCGCTCGGCGTGACGAAGGTGCCGGTCCGGCTGCATCCGCAGGTGCGGGCGACAATCAGCGTCCAGGTGATAGAGGAATAAGCTCCGCCGGGATCCGGATGGCCGCCGCGGGACGAAAGGCGCGGCGGCGTGCGGGAGGATGCATATGACGGACACGGAGTTCGGATTCGACCGGGTGCCGCCGCAGAACATCGAAGCCGAGCAGGCGGTGCTCGGTTCCATATTGCTGGATTCGGACGCGCTGGTCACGGCGATGGAGCGGTTGCGGCCCGAGGATTTCTACCAGCCGGTCCACCGCATGATCTACGAGACGATGATCGAGCTCGGCGAAGCGGGCCGTCCGATCGATCTCGTGACGCTCACCGCCGCGCTGCAGGACAAGCAGCGGCTGGAGGAAGCGGGCGGGGTCGATTATCTGTCGAAGCTGCTGGGAGTCGTGCCGACGGCGGCAAACGTCGACTACTACGCGCGGATCGTCGAGGAGAAGGCGCTCCTCCGCCGGCTGATCCGGACGGCGACGGAGATCGTCCGGGAAGGCTATGAGGGCGCGGATGACGTCGGCCGGCTGCTGAACGAAGCGGAGCAGCGCATCTTCGAGATCTCGAGCCGCCGGACGGACAGCGGGTTCGTCTCGATCCGCGACGTGCTGATGGACGTGTTCGAGCGGATCGAGCATCTGTACCAGCACAGGGGCGGCGTGACGGGGATCCCGTCCGGTTTCCCCGATCTTGACCGGCTGACGTCCGGCTTTCAGCGCAGCGACCTGATCATCGTGGCCGCCCGGCCGTCGGTCGGGAAGACGGCGTTCGCCCTCAACATCGCGCAGAACGTCGGCGTCCGGGCGCGCGAGACGGTGGCGATCTTCAGCCTCGAGATGTCCGCGCAGCAGCTCGTGCAGCGGATGATCTGCGCGGAATCGAACGTCGACGCGGGCCGGCTCCGGACGGGTCGGCTGGAGGGCGACGACTGGGAAAAGCTGACGATGGCGATCGGCGCGCTGTCCGAAGCGGAGATCTACATCGACGACACGCCGGGCCTGACGGTGATGGAAATCCGCGCGAAGCTCCGCCGGCTGAAGAAGGAGCGCGGCCTCGGCCTCGTCATCATCGATTATCTGCAGCTGATCCAGGGGAGGGGCCGGCCCGGGGAGAACCGGCAGCAGGAGGTGTCGGAGATCTCCCGCACCCTGAAGCAGATCGCGCGCGAGCTGGAAGTGCCGGTCATCGCGCTCTCGCAGCTCAGCCGCGGCGTCGAGCAGCGGCAGAACAAGCGGCCGATGCTCTCCGACCTGCGCGAATCCGGTTCGATCGAGCAGGACGCGGATCTCGTCGCGTTCCTGTACCGGGACGACTATTACGACCGGGAAACGGAGAAGAAGAACATCATCGAGGTCATCATCGCGAAGCAGCGGAACGGTCCGGTCGGCACGGTCGAGCTCGTCTTCCTGAAGAATTACAACAAGTTCGTCAGCCTCGACCGCCATCACGGAGATGCCGACATGGCCTCCTGATATACCGCCGCCGGCGCGTGCCGGGGAATGTGCCGCGGCGCGCCGGGACGGGCTCCGAATGCGCCGGGGACGTGCCGCGGTCAAACCGGGCGTTTGCCGCCGAAAAAACCGAACGTTCGCAATTGGATGCTTGCAAATGTTCGTTTTCGTTCGTTGACAGGGCCGATGCGGACTGATACACTGTTCTTGCTGCCTTTCCGCGCTCCGCCATCCGCCGGCCGGCAAGGCGGCAAAATTCGGCGTGCCTTCCTTTGCGCAGGAGGCTCGCCACGGGAGGAATGCGCATGTCCACGGTCGTTGTCGTCGGTACGCAATGGGGCGACGAAGGCAAGGGGAAGATCACCGATTTTCTGGCGGAGGGCGCGGACGTCGTCGCGCGTTATCAGGGCGGCAACAACGCGGGCCATACCATCCTCATCGAGGGCAGGAAATACAAGCTGACCATGATCCCTTCGGGGATCTTTTACCGTGACAAGATTTGCGTCATCGGCAACGGGACGGTGCTCAATCCGAAGGCGCTCGTCGAGGAGATCGACTACATCCATGAGAACGGTTTCACGACCGAGAACCTGCGGATCAGCGACCGGGCCCATGTCATCATGCCGTATCACATCGTGCTGGACGGACTCGAGGAAGAGCGCAAGGGCGACGGCAAGATCGGCACGACGCGCAAGGGCATCGGCCCCTGCTACATGGACAAGATGGCGCGGGCCGGCATCCGCATGGTCGACCTGATGGATCCGGAGGAATTCACGGCGAAGGCCCGCCGTCTCGTGGAAGAGAAGAACCGGATGATCCAGAGCGTCTATGGCGGAGAGCCGCTGGACGCCGAAGCGATCATCGAGGAATATCTGGGCTACGCCGAGCGGCTGCGGCCGTACGTGACGGACACGTCGATCGTGCTGAACGAGGCGATCGACGCCGGCAAGAACGTGCTGTTCGAGGGCGCGCAGGGCGTCATGCTCGACATCGACCAGGGGACGTATCCGTTCGTCACGTCGTCGAACCCGACCGCGGGCGGCGTCTGCATCGGTTCCGGCGTCGGCCCGTCGAAGATCGATCAGGTGATCGGCGTCGCGAAGGCTTACACGACGCGCGTCGGCGACGGCCCGTTCCCGACGGAACTGCACGACGAGATCGCCGACCTGATCCGCGAGAAGGGCAACGAATACGGCACCGTGACCGGCCGGCCGCGTCGCGTCGGCTGGTTCGACAGCGTCGTCGTCCGCCACGCCCGCCGCGTGAGCGGCATCACGGGGCTGTCGCTCAATTCGCTCGACGTGCTGACCGGGCTGGACACGGTGAAGATCTGCACGGCCTACACGTACCGGGGAGAGAGGATCGAGCATTATCCGGCCAGCCTCAAGGTGCTGTCGGAATGCGAGGCGGTGTACGAGGAGCTGCCGGGCTGGCACGAGGACATCTCCGGCGCGAGGTCGCTGGACGATCTGCCGCCGAACGCGCGGCGCTACGTCGAGCGGGTGTCGGAGCTGACGGGCATTCCGATCGCGATCTTCTCGGTCGGCCGCAACCGCGACCAGACCGTGCAGGTGATGAAGATTTACTGAAGCCGGGTGAACGGCACACGTTCGGCAAACGGCCGGTTCGGGGATTCACGCCCCGGACCGGCCGTTTTCGTATGCCGGTGCGGTCGCCGATCCGGACGGGCATGGCGGCGCCGCGATGACGTCCCGCGCCGGCGTGCGCGCCGCGGCGGCCGCGGGGATGCCGGTCCGCGCCGCACCGTCCGCGCCGGTCGCACCATCCGCGCGGGCCGGAGATCGATCGGGACGGCCTTCTGCGGAGAAGCGGCGAATGCGCGTCCGACTTCCCGTCCATAATGGTAAAAGTAGCCTGAAACGCACTTCGGGACAGGAAGGAAGATGCAGCATGTGGAAAATGTTCGACTGGCTGTGGAAGGCGGCAGCGGCCGCGTTGCTCGCCAGTTTTCTCGCGATCTGGACGACCGGCTATATCGTAAACAGCTATGTGGAGGCGCTGCTCGAGGAATACGGGATTCCGCTGGAGAAGCCGCCGTTCGCGCTCTCCGGCCTGTGGGGCAGGCTGTGGGGCGTGGACGGAGCCGGGGCCGGGCTGACCGCGGACCGGGAGCCGATCGGTGGCTTCGAAGACGCGCGGAATTGGTCCGGCGGCCGGAACTCGGACGCCGGGCGCACGGACGGCGTCCGGACCCCGTCGGACCGCGGCGGCGAGACGCAGGAGCCGGCAGGCGGCGACGGCGGCAACCGGCCGGACGGCGCGGGCCCGTCGGTCGGTTCGGACCTGCAGGACGGCCAGGGGCCGCGGGAAGGCACGGATCTGACGGGCGGCAGCCTGCGGGACGGTGCGATCCTGCCGGACGGAACCGGGGCTTCGGATGAAGGGGCCGTCCATCTGCCGGATGCGGAGAGCGGCGCCGGAGAATCGGCGAAAGACGGCGCAAGCCGGGAAGGCGCCGGAGACGATTTCTCCGCCGGAGGCGGGGAGACCGGTTACGGCAGAGGGCCCGAGGCCCGCGGCGGGGCGGGTGAAACGGTCGTCTCGACGGAGGAGCTCCTCGAGGCGAAGTCGCGGCTCACCGAAGACGAGCGGAACCGGCTGTTCGCGATTCTGGTCGGCAAGGTTCCGCAGGAGGAGTGGCAGCGCATTTCCGAATATGCGGAAGGGGGATTTACGGCCGACGAGCTGCTCCGGGTGCAGCAGATCGTCGCGGCGCACCTCGACCGCGAAGAATATGAAGAATTGATGGGGATTTTGAACAAATTCTGAGGAAATTCTTAAAAAAATCTGAGGAAATATTAATCGATCTCGGGCGATCTGCGCATTGCCCGCTTTTGGAAGCCTGTGCTACAGTATTAGGCGTGACGGCCGGAATGGGTCGTCGCGCCTATGTTTTTTTCGGAATTTTGACAAAACGTTCCGAATTCGTCGGACGCATCGCAAGGGAGACAACCATGACCGATTACAGGGCAATGATCCCGGCGATGAGGGCGAAGGCCCGCGCCGCATGCGCGCGCTTCGCGCCCCGGATCACGGACTGGAAAGGTAAGATCCGGAGAACGGCGGGATCGGTTGAACGTGCGTTCTCCGGCCCCCGCGCGAAACGGCTGCTCGCAGCCGGCTGCGCCGCGATTCTGCTGATCGGAGGCATCGTCTACGGTCAGGCTTACGTGAAGGCGAACACCGTGATTTATTTCGAGCTGTACCGGGACGGCGAGCTGATCGGCACGGTCGAATCGAAGGAAGCCGTCGAAGCGTTCCTGAATGCGAAGCGGGAGGAGCTTGAGGCGGCGAACCCGGGCGTCACGATGGAGCTGAAGACCGGCGAACTGACCTACGTGGAGCGCAGCGGGTACAAGGCGCAGCCGGAGACGGAGGCGGCGCTCGCGATGCTCGAGGGACTGCTGGACAGCCACGCCGTCGGCGTCGAGGTGCGGGTGAACGGAAAGCTGATCGCCGTCGTGCCGGACGAAAAGACGGCCCGACAGGTGCTCGAGCAGATCAAGTCGGAGTTCGGAGGCGATCCCGCGGACGACGCGGCGGTCAGGCCGCCGGCCGTGCAGGCGCTGGCCCATGACACAGGCGCGGAGGCGTCGGCGCAGGCGCCGAAGACGGAGGTGGAGTCGGTCCGGATCGTGGAGCAGGTGGACATGCGCCGGATCCCGATCGACCCCGGGCGCATCTCCGACGGCGAGACGCTCTACCAGCGGCTCGTGGAAGGCACGACGAAGAAGAGGACCTACGTCGTGCAGAAGGGCGACTGCATCGTCTGCATCGCAAGCAAGTTCGACATTTCGCCCGAGGTCATCTACAAGAACAACCCGTGGATCGAGGATGACCTGATCCGGGTCGGCGACGAGTTGGACCTTACGGTGCTGCAGCCGTTCGTGACCGTCGAGACGGTCGAGCTGGTGTCGGAGATCGAGGAGATCGAGCCCGAGGTGATCGTCCGGAAGGACGACGAGATGCGGGCCGGCCTGCAGAAGACGATCCAGGCCGGCGTGCCGGGATCGAAGCGCGTGACCTACCGCCTCGTGAAGCACAACGGCTGGCTGATGAGCGAGGAAATCGTGGACGAGCAGGTGCTCGAGCCGGCGGTGCCGGAGATCGTCGTGAAGGGCACGAAGGTCATCCGCGGGGTCGGCACGGGCAAATTCGTCTGGCCGGTCACCGGCGCGAAGATCACGAGCAAGTTCGGCAAGCGCTGGGGCCGGCAGCACAAGGGCATCGACATCGTCGGCAACCGATCGATCCTCGCGGCGGACAACGGGGTTGTCACGTTCGCGGGCCGGAAGAACGGGCTGGGCAACGCCATCATCATCAACCACCAGAACGGTTACCAGACGGTGTACGGCCACCTCAGCAAGATCAACGTGAAGAAGGGCCAAGTCGTCGAGAAGGGCGAGAAGATCGGCGTCATGGGCAGCACCGGCAACTCGACGGGCACGCATCTGCATTTCGAGATCCACAAGAACGGCACGCCGAAGAATCCGCTCAATTATCTGTGATCGGCCATCATGCATCCGTCATTCCGAACGTCAGGAAGCATCGCTCCCCGCGGAGCGGTGCTTCTTTGCGTTGAAGCGGCGCCGCACATTCGGCGGGACTCGGCCGTCCGGATATGGTACACTGTAAGCAGGGCACTTCACTTCATACGGCGGTGATTCGCATGCAGGGCAAAATTCTCGTCGTGGACGACGAGCAGCCGATTGCGGACATTCTGAAGTTCAATCTCGAGAAGGAAGGGTACGAGGTCATTCTCGCCTTCGACGGAGAACAGGCCGTCGAGCTGGCGTTCCGCGAGAAGCCGGATCTCATCCTGCTCGATCTGATGCTGCCGGTGAAGGACGGCATGGACGTCTGCCGCGAAGTGCGAGCGCGCATGCAGACGCCGATCATCATGCTGACGGCGAAGGATACCGAACTGGACAAGGTGCTCGGCCTCGAGCTCGGCGCGGACGACTACGTGACGAAACCGTTCAGCACGCGCGAGCTGCTGGCGCGGGTGAAGGCACACCTCCGGCGCCAGCGGAAGCTGCAGGAAGCCGCGGCGGGCGCTTCGGAAGCGTCGGAGCGGCAGCCCGAACGGCAGGGCATCCGGATCTTCAACCTGTTCATCGATACGGACATGTACGTCGTCTACAAGAACGGCGAGCCGCTCGATCTGACGCACCGCGAGTTCGAGCTCGTCCACTATCTCGCGCGCAACTGCGGCAAGGTCATGACGCGCGAGCATCTGCTGCAGGCGGTGTGGGGATACGAGTATTTCGGGGACGTGCGTACGGTCGACGTGACGATCCGCCGTCTCCGCGAGAAGATCGAGGATGATCCGAGCAAGCCGGAGTATATCCTGACCCGGCGCGGGCTCGGTTACATGATGCGCAACCCGAAGGCGGGAGGCTTCGGGGGCGCATGAAGCGGATTCGCTTCTTCCACACGATCCAGGTCAAGCTGATCATCATCTACGTGCTGCTGATCCTGATCGCGATGCAGCTCATCGGGGTCTACTTCGTCAGCACGACGAAGAATTCGCTGACGCGGTCGTTCTCGGACAATCTGAACGACCAGGTCAACATGCTCACCGTGCTGGTGGAGGACGTGCTGACCTCGGATCGTACGGAAGCGGGAGAGGCGGCCGAAGCGGAGGTGGCCGAGGATCTCGGCAACCTGGTCAGCTCGCTGTTCAACATCAGCCAGGCCGAGATTCAGGTGCTGGATGCGAGCGGACGGGTGATCGCGACGTCGGAGCCCGAGCGGCGGGACATCATCGGCCGCAAGAACACGACGCTCGCCGTCAGCCGCGCGCTGCAGGGCATCCGGGACAACGAGGAGGAGATCATCGACACGGACAATATCCGGAAAAAGGTGATCGCCCGCCCCGCCTTCGATACGTCGCGCGGCCAGAGCCGGGTCGTCGGGGTCGTCTACGTCGTCGCCTCGATGGAGGATCTGTACGCGACGCTCAGGGGGATCAACCGGATTTTCGTCACGGGGATGCTCATCGCCCTGGGGCTTACCGGCGTGCTTGGCGTCCTGCTCGCCCACACGATCACCAATCCGATCAAGGCGCTGACCCGCCAGGCGACGGCCGTGGCGGAGGGCCGGTTCGACGAGCGGGTGCCGGTCTACGGCAACGACGAGATCGGGCGGCTGAGCGAGGCGTTCAACTACATGACGGGACGCCTGCAGGAAGCGCTCTCCGCAAACGAGGAGGAGAAGGAGAAGCTTGCGTCGATCCTCGCGAACATGAGCGACGGCGTCGTCGCGGCGGACGAGAACGGCCACGTCATCGTCACAAACCGGCGCGCCCGCGAGATGCTCGGCGTGAAGAACGCGCTCGGCATGCCGATGGACGAGCTGCTCGGCATTCCGAAGGACCGGCTGAACGAGCTGCAGACGGGAGTCGAGCATTCGACCATCGTCACGCGGCCGCTTGCGGACGGCGGCGGCGAGTGGCTGATGCGCGTGACGCTGACGCCGATCTACCGCCGGGACCGGTCCATCTCCGGCGCGATCGCGGTGCTGCACGACGTCACGGAACAGGAAAAGCTCGAGCGCGCGCGACGGGAATTCGTCGCGAATGTCTCGCATGAACTGCGCACGCCGCTTACGACGATCAAGAGCTACGTCGAAGCGCTGGAAGAAGGCGCGCTCGAGGAACCGGAGCTCGCGAAGCGGTTCGTCGGCGTCATCCGCGCCGAATCGAACCGGATGATCCGGCTCGTGAACGATCTCCTGCACCTCTCCCGGCTCGACTCGAACCAGGAGCGGCTCAGGCCGACCGAGGTCAACGTCCGCGAGATGCTGGAAGAGGTGTCGGACCGCTTTTCTTTCCAGATGAAGCAGAAGGGGATCGGCGGCTCGGTGCTGATCGAGGACGGCATCGAGACCGCGTGGTTCGACCGGGACCAGATCGACCAGGTGCTCGACAACCTGATGTCCAACGCGATCAAGTACACGCAGGACGGAGGCCACATCGAGATTTCGGCGCGGAAGCCCACGCCGGATACGGTGTCGATCAGCGTGAAGGACAACGGCATGGGCATACCGGAGAAGGATCAGGCCCGCATCTTCGAGCGGTTCTACCGGGTCGACAAGGCGCGCTCGCGCAACATGGGCGGCACCGGACTGGGCCTGTCCATTGCCCGGGAAATCATCAAGGCGCACGGAGGCACGATCGAGCTGGAGTCGGAATTGGGCCGCGGCACGACGGTGACGTTCACGCTGCCGCTCCGCCGGGGAGGTGACGCGGGTTGATCGAGAAGCTGAAGTCCGCGCTTCTGACCGTCCTGGTCGCGCTCAGCCTCGTGCAGAGCTATCTGCTCATCTACAGCTACCCCGAGATCGGCGCGACGGTCCGCACGGAGCAGGAGTACATCTCTCCCGAGCGGATGGGCGACCCGCTGCGCATCGACGAGGTGCTGTATCCCGAGGATATCGTCCTGCACATGGGCGGCGACCGGCACACGGTCCTCTATCCGGAGACGGCCCATTATATCCGGATCTATGACCAGGTAACGGCCGGCGAGTATCGCGGCTTCCAGCGTCTCGCCGTCTCGATGCGCAACTGGGACGAGCTCAGGCGGAACACGCAGGGCGTCGAGCTCCGATTCGGCGGCGCCGTTCCCGTCGCGCTGCTTCAGAAAACGATGCAGCTCGACGGCGACATCCTGTTCCTGAACGATTCGATCGAGCGCATCTGGATGGTGAGGCGGAATTACCCCGGCAGAACGACGGCGGAGATCTATTTCTTCAGCGCGGACGGGCAGACGGTATACACGGCCTCGCGCTCGCCGCTGACCGCCGACGATATCTCGGACCTCGCCGGACTGGGCGCCCGCCAGCCGGCCTACACGCTGTGGCGCGGGGATATTTATCTTCCGACGGAGCCGCTCGAGGCGGTCGCGTACACGTTCGGCTACACGGCCTTCTCGCCGCAGCAGATGCAGCGGAGCCTGTTCTTCGATCCGAACAGGACCCGGTATCTCGAGGACCGCAACGGGCAGGTCATCTATACGGACGGCAAGCGGGGCTTGCAGCTCGAGTCCGGCGACACCTGGATGGTGTTCACCGACCCGGTGCCGACCCAGGACAGCGCAGAAAATCTCGCCGACAACGTCATGGCCGCGGTACAGTTCGTGAACCGGCACGGCGGCTGGGACGGCCGCTACCGGTTCATGCCCCGCGCGGTGAACGGGAGCGGGCGGAACATCGTGTTCCAGCAATACCATGAGCGGTATCCGCTGATCGGCGGCAACGTCCGGTTCGGGCAGATCCGGCTCATGATGCAACAGGGAACGACCGTCGTCTACGAGCGGTCGCTGCTCAATCTCGGCGAACGGCAGCAACACGCCGAGATCCGCTGGCTGCAGGGCGGGGCGCGGCTGCGGGCGACGCTGGAAACGTATTCACGGCTGCGCGAAATCGAGGCGGTGTTCCCGGCGCTGTTCGTCACGCTCACGGAAGATCGGACGCTCGTCATGGAGCCGGTGTGGGCGGTGCGGCTTGCCGACGGGACAATCCAGTCGGTGATGAAGGCCGCGGCGCAGCGTACGCCGTCCTCTCCGTCCGGAGGAGAAGCGCCGTACGGCGAACCGGCCTCCGGTTCCGGGGAAGCCTGGCCGGGAGAAGGGGCCGGGCCGGATGACGCGGCCGGAGAACGGTCGGCCGATCCATCCGGCGCGCAGGGAGATGCGGAAGGCGTCGCAGGCACGGACGGGGAGGCCGGACCGGAAGCATCCGGCGGGCAGGCCGAAGGCGGGGAAGGAACCGCGGCAGGCTCGCCCGACGGAGGAGCGGGCGCGGAGCCGGAGGGCGGAGCGGCGAAAGCGGGAGCCGGGCTGCCGGGCGCGGAAGGGGAGCCGGAGGATGCGCGGCCGGACGAAGATGCCGCGGCATGACCGCTCCGCTGCCGCACCGGAGCCTTCGCACCGGAACCGCGGGATTCGCATCTTCGGCAGGCGGGTACGGAGGTGCCGGCGCGGGCGGAAACGGGCAAGACGGCTGAAGGGCGCGGGAGGTGAAGCGCGATGGATTGGGGCCGGGCGAAAAGCGTGCTGATTTTCTCGTTCCTGGTGCTCAACCTGCTGCTCGGATACCAGCTCTGGCTCAATGTTCGCGATCAGGTCGATGCGAACGTCGGCCTGTCCGCGCTGCCCGAGGACACGCGGCGGATCATGCAGGAGAAGGGCATCACGATCACGGCCAACGTGCCCGGTGACACGCCGAGGATGGGCGGACTGCAATTCCGCTATGACGGGAGCCGGGCCGCCGGCAAAATTCCGCTCGATCCGCAGGTCGACAGCAGGATTGTGTTCTCCGAACGCGAATTGATAGAAGGATTGGGCGACACGATCGCCGATCTGAAGCTGTACCGGCTGGATCCGTCGCTCGGGACGGACGGGGCGTTCGTCTTCACCCGCATCGCCGACGACGGCCTGCCGATCTTCGACGTGAAGCTCGAGCTGTATTACAGCAACCAGAAGATCGTCGCCTACCGGCAGGACCGGATCGAGACGGTGCCCGTCGACGAGGCCGACAAGCAGAAGGTGCTGCCCGCCTCCAAGGCGCTGGCGCCGCTGATCGACAACTACCTGCAGCCGGGGGCGGTCATCCGGGAAATCCGGCTCGGCTATCACGGGCAGCTCTTCAACACGGACGACATCCAGGCGGCCGAACCGTCGTGGCGGGTGCTGCTCGAGGACGGATCGGTCTATTATATCAATGCCATCAGCGGTGACGTGGCGACCGAACAGGACGCGGCCGGAGAAGCGGACGGCGTCTGACCTTCCCCGCCGGACGGACGGACGACGGAAGGGATCGCGCCCCGCGGCATCAGGGCACAAGACGCACGAACGGATACGGGAGAGGACGGAACGGATGGGGCTTCGGTTTACGATTTTGGCAAGCGGCTCGACGGGCAACGCGGCGATCGTCCGGACGGACGAGGCGACGCTGCTGATTGACGCGGGGCTGAGCGCGAGGAAGCTGGAGGAACGGATGCGGGAACGCGGCATCCAACCCGCCGACATCGACGCGGTGCTCGTAACCCACGAACATGCCGACCATGTGAGCGGACTCGGCGCCTTCGCCCGGAAATACAACCTGCCCGTCTACGCGAACGAAGCGACGTGGGCGGCGATGGAGCGGCAGACCGCCGGCATCGCGGACGCGAACCGCAAGACGTTCGCGACGGGCGGGGAGATCGAGTTCGGCGGGCTTATCGTCCGTTCGTACCCGGTCTCGCACGACGCGGCGGAACCGGTCGGCTATTGCTTCATCGCGGACGGTTACAAGCTCAGCTTCGTGACGGATCTCGGCTATTTCAGCGGCAAGGTGAAGGAAGCGGTCATCGATTCGGATGTGGTCGTGCTCGAGGCGAATCACGACGTCGAGATGCTGCGCATGGGACGCTATCCGTGGAATGTCAAACGCCGCATCCTGAGCGACGTCGGCCATCTGTCGAACGAGGCGGCGGGCGAGGCGCTGGCCGAGCTGATGACGGACCGGACGAAGCGCGTCTATCTCGCCCACCTGAGCCTGGACCACAACATGCAGGAACTGGCGCGGATGACGGTGGAGTCTGTTCTGGAAAGCCGCGGCATAATTTTGAAGAAGGAAAGCAATCTTCTGCAGCCGACCTGGCACGACCGGGCGACGCCCTGGGACGACGTGACGAAGCGCGTGATCGGTTGACGCGGTCGGCTGCGGGAAATTTCCGGAAGCCGGATGCCGGACGCCCGAAAATCGTTTATGCTTATATATAAAGGGCAATTAATAGATAAAGATAAAAAACAACGCCTTTCACAATGCCGGATGCACGCCTCGGCCATCGGGAGGAGCGACGGACCCATGAGCTTGTTCGACGACGATTTCGATTTTTATTCAACCCGCGTATCCCGGCGCACGCGGGATGGCGCCAGACGGGACTGGCATTTCGGCGGCCGAAGCGGCTGGCGCAGATGGCGCGGCGACGGAGGAGGCGGATTCCGCCAGATTTATCTGGCATTCATCTCCTCGTCGGTGAGCGCCCTCGTCGCGGTGCTGCTTTTCGGTCTGATCTTCGGATTCGGCGGCCGAGGCGGGGAAGGTTCGGCGACCGCCGTCAGCGGGCCCGTCATGATGACCGTCGATACGGCGGAAAGGATCGTGCAGGCGTCGCACATCGGCAAAATGTCGGCGGTCAGCATCATCAACGAGCAGCTGTTGCCGAAGGGCGGGCGCTGGTTCCGCCAAGGCGATGGGCGCGATCCGGAGGAGGAGCTGACGCTGCAGCAGGCGAGCCTCGGTTCGGGGGTCATCTTCCGCAAGGAGAAAGGGAAGGCGTACATCATCACGAACCACCATGTCATCGAAAACGCCGACCAGGTGAAGGCGGTGCTTTCGAACGGCGAAGCCCGCGAAGCGAGGATCGTCGGCAAGGACCAGATCTCGGATCTCGCGGTGCTGGAGATCGACGGTTCGGGTGTCGAGACGGTGGCGGCAATCGGCGATTCGCGCAAGATCCGGGACGGGGACATCGTGATCGCGATCGGCAATCCGCTCGGGCTCAGCGATTCGCTGACGATGGGCATCGTGAGCAAAAACGTGCGGGTCATTCCGGTATCGCTCGGCCAGAACGGCGTCTACGACTGGGAGCAGGAAGTCATCCAGATCAGCGCCCAGATCAATCAGGGCAACAGCGGCGGTGCTCTTGTCAATCTGAACGGGGAAGTCGTCGGCATCAACAGCATGAAGGTGGCCGATTACGGCGTGGAAGGCGTCGGTTTTGCGATTCCGATGCACAACGTGATGCCGGTCGTCGAACAGCTGCTCAAGCTCGGCTATGTGCCGCGGCCGTATCTCGGCGTATATACGATGGATCTTGAACAATACTGGGAACAACAGCTGTACGAAGAGTGGCTGAGAGAGGACGAAGCGGACGAAGAGGACGGCGGGAACGAGGACGACCTGAAGCTTCCGGACGATGTGGAGCGGGGCGTGGTCGTGCTCGAGGCGGTCGGCCCGGCGAAGAAGGCGGGGCTCAGGTCCAACGACGTCATCGTCAAGCTGGACGACATGCCGATCGGCAGCACGATGGAGCTGCGCAAGTATCTGTACGGGCAGAAGAAGATCGGCGAGAAGGTGAAGGTGTACTTTTACCGGGACGGCAAGCTGGAGACGGTCGAGCTGGTGCTGGCCGATCGGATCGAGGAGGAAGACGAATGACCGGCCGGCCCGGCGCTCCGCGGCATCGGACCAGCGCATGAAGCGGAAGAAAGGCGTTGAATCTGCGGATGTATTGCGTATGCAAGGAACACGTGGAGCTGGCCATTGACCGGTTCGTCGACGAGTACGAGGACGCGCCGGACCTGGTCGATTTGAGGACGACGAAATTCGCCGCGTGGGAGCCGCCCGCGACGTGCGACATGTGCGACCGGCCGCCGGAGATTCTGGTGGTGTAACAGCAGGATCATCGGGGGAGACCCGCGAGCTTCCGTTGGATACGGGGCCGCGGGTTTCGTCTGTGTGCGGATCGGCGGGCGGACGGATACCCGGCCGGGACAGGGACAAGCCGGCCGGATCGGGGGTGACTTCTCATGCACATTCAGATCGCGGCGGTTGGGAAGATCAAGGAGAAATATCTCGCGGACGGCATCGCGGAGTATGCAAAGCGGCTTCGGCCTTACGTGAAGTTCGAAATTCTCGAGGTGCCGGACGAGAAGGTACCGGAGACGATGAGCCCGGCGGAGGAGGCGCAGGCGCGGGAGCGCGAAGGAGAGCGGCTGCTCGCGCTGATCCGTCCGGACGCGCTCGTCATCGCGCTCGCGATCGACGGCGAGCTCTGGACGAGCGAGCAGCTCGCGGCGAAGCTGCGCGAGACGGCCGTGTACGGCGGCGGGCACGCGGTGTTCGTGATCGGTGGCTCGACCGGCCTCTCCCCCGCCGTGCTGAAGCGCGCGCAGCACAAACTCAGCTTCGGGCGCATGACGCTGCCCCACCAGCTCATGCGGCTCGTGCTCGCGGAGCAGATTTACCGGGCGATCAAGATCAACCGGGGGGAACCTTACCACAAATAGGTGATGGGTATGCTTAAAATAAATAGCCCGCAGAAGAATAGAGGGCTTGTCATGGATATGTAATAACGGATCCTGGG
>Ga0207871_100189_pt1 | contig 35097 bp, 30 predicted proteins | sample Passage260A_FD_187371 | JGI IMG/M metagenome (GOLD analysis project Ga0207871, IMG submission 187371) | Cellulose adapted compost microbial communities from Newby Island Compost Facility, Milpitas, CA, USA - Passage2 60A (SPAdes) (version 2) ...
GGAAGCCGAAGCCTGGCTTGCCGCCCGCGGGCTGGAGCCGGCCGGGCGCAATGCGATGGAACTTGACGAAATCCTCGCCGTGCTGGTCGAACGGGAGAAGACCGTCGGATTACAGGGAACAAAAGGGGTCAGGACATGAGCACGCTTCAGGTTGATCGCATTGTGAAGCAATTCGGCGACAAAACGGCCGTGAACGGCGTGAGCTTTACGGCCGAAGCGGGCGAGATCTACGGTCTGCTCGGCGCGAACGGCGCCGGCAAGACGACGACGATGCGGATGGTCCTCGGCATCATCATGCCGGACAGCGGCAGCATCCTGTATCACGGCAAGCCGTACAGCCGCGAACAGCTGCGCGACCTCGGCTATCTGCCGGAGGAACGGGGGCTTTACCCGAAGATCAAGGTTTGCGACCAGATCCTCTACCTGGCGAAGCTCCGCGGCGTGCCGGCGAAGGAAGCGGACCGGAGGCTCCGCATGTGGCTCGAGAAATTCAACGTGCCGGAATATTACGACAAGAAGGTCGAGGAGCTGTCCAAAGGCAATCAGCAGAAAATCCAGTTCATCGCCGCGGTCATCCACGATCCGTCGATCCTCGTGCTGGACGAAGCGTTCAGCGGCCTCGACCCCGTCAACGTCGAACTGCTGAAGGCGGCGGTGAAGGAACTGCGCGACGCCGGCAAGACGATCCTGTTCTCGACGCACCGGATGGAGCACGTCGAGGAGCTGTGCCGCAACATCCTGATTCTTCACCGTTCGAATGTCGTCTTGCAGGGAAGCATTCGCGACATCAAGAAGCGGTTTCCGCGCGAGCGGGTCATCGTGCGGCTGGAGGACGACCGCGCGATCGAGGGATTGGAGACGATCCCCGGCATCCGGAATGTCGCCAGGCTCGACGGGGGCTACGAGATCCGGATCGACCGGGACGACGCGGCGCAGGCGATTCTCGATCACGCGCGGAAACAGGGGGATGTCGTGCGGTTCGAGCTGATGGAGCCGACGCTCCACGAAATCTTTATCCGTTCGGTAGGTGAGGAACTTGCGTAATTTCTGGACGGTCATGCTCTTCAGCATGCGCAACCGGATGCGGACGAAGGCGTTCATCGTGACGACGATCGTCATCGCGCTCCTGACGTCGGTCATGATTAATGTGGCCTACCTGATCTCCATGAATCCGTTCAGCGAACCGGATCGCATCGGCTTCGTGGAAAGCGACGCGCCTGCCGTGACGGATCGGCTCAAGGACTATTACGGCAGCCAGGAAAAACCGCTCATCGAGCTGATCGGCTATCCGGACGCCGGATCGGCCGAGGCGAACGAAGCGGCGATGAAGGAACGGATCCGGAACGGGGAAATCGAAGGGTATCTCGATTTCGAAGGGGACGGCCTGTTCCCGGAGATCACCTACAAGTCGGAGGACCCGCTGGATACGGGCCGGACGGCTTCCCTGGAAAGCGCGCTGCATGCGATCAAGGCCGACATCATTCTGTCCGGCGCGAATCTGACGGACGAGCAGCGGGAGGCGCTGGCGCAGCGGGTCCGGATCCGGGCGGTCCAGATCTCCACGACGGAGGGCGCGGGATCGGTCGGCGAAGAAGGAAAATCGGAGGCGGAACAGGCGCTGGCGCTCATGCTGGTCTATATCGTCATCTTCATGCTGTATATGGGCATCCTGATTACGGGCCAGCTCATCGCGACGGAGATCACCGCGGAGAAGAGCTCGCGCGTCATGGAGATACTCGTGACGAGCGTGGCGCCGCTGACACAGATGTTCGGCAAAATTTTCGGCATGTGCGTGGTCGGGCTGTCACAGATCGCCGTCTTCGGCCTTGCGGCCGCCGTCAATCTGGCGCTGCCGCACAACCGGGAAATGCTCCGGCATCTCGGTCTCGACGCTTCCAGCCTGGATCCGATGCTCATCGTCTACGCCGTCGTGTTCTACCTGACGGGCTACTTCCTCTATGCGATGCTGTATGCGGCGGCCGGTTCGATCGTCAGCCGGACGGAGGATCTCGGGCAGGCGGTGACGCCGCTGACGACGATCATGATGATTGCGCTGTTTGTGGGCGTGTTCGGCATGTTCAATCCGAACTCGGGAGCCAGCGTCGCCCTGTCGTATGTGCCCTTCTTCACGCCCTACCTGATGTTCGCGCGGATCGGCATGGCCGATCCGGCCTGGTGGGAAGTGCTGCTGTCGCTGGGCATCCTCGTCGCGACGATCATCCTGCTCGGCTGGCTGTCGGCGAAGATTTACCGCACCGGCGTGCTGATGTACGGCAAGCGGCCGAGCTTCAGGGAGCTCCGGAAAGCGATGAAGGCGTACAAGGTCTGAAAAGCGGAAACGGCCGGAACCCGGACGGGGACCGGCCGTTTCAACTTTGTTATGGATGTTTCGTTTTTGTTATCCGCCCGGGACGGAGCGGCGTTTATAATGGAAGTGCGGATCCCGCGCGGCATCAGTACACGAATCCGCCGAACAGGAAGCGGTATTCCCAGTGGGTGCCGGCGATCGGATCGATCCGGACGCCGCCGGATTTTTCCGAATAGGTATGCAGGATTTTGCCGTCGCCGAGGTAGATGCCGACATGGGTGATGCGGGCGTTGGCCTTGTCGATGCCTGCGTAGTCCGATGCTTTGCTGCCCAGGTAGGACATGAAGAACATCAGGTCGCCGCGCTGGAGGCTCCGCCAGTCGTCGGTCGTCTTGCCGATGGCCTTCACGTAGGCGCCCTGGCTTCGCGAGTCGCCGGGCAGGCGCAGTCCGACGCCTTCCAGCCAGGCCTGGCGGACGAAATCCGAGCAGTCGAACGTGCTCGTGTCGTTCCGGTTCGAGCCGAACTCGTACGGCGTGCCGAGGTATTTCATGCCGGCGGCGATGGCGAGCTCCGCCGCGACGGCGCGGTCCAGATTCATCCAAGGCTCGACGTAGTTGGTCGAAATGTATTTGGCGCTTGTGCTGACGTAACCGTACACGCCGTTTGCGTCCTGCACGTAATACCAGTAATCGTTGTACCGTTTCACGACGGTCAGCTGTTCGCCCGGTTTCATGTACCGGATGCGCGAAGCGGACGTGCTCGGTCCCGTCCGGAACGAAACCGTGGCGACGATCACCGCGTTCGGCTCGGACTTGTAGATCGGTTCTTCGGGCCGGTCGATCAGGTCGGGGTCCGTCTCGTCGGGGTCCGCGGGATCGGCGGGCTCCCCCGGAACCGTCGGTACCGGAGGCTTGTCCGGTTCGGCGGGCACCGTGCCGGACGGCGGTGCGAACGACGTGCGGATGTATTTCGGGTTCGCGCTCGCATAGCCGATCACGTTGTTCCGGTCCGCGACGCGGTACCAATACGGGTTGACCTGTTCGAGAATCCAGACCGGTTCTCCCTTCTTCAGCATCCGGATGATGGCCGCGTCGGTGGACGGGCCGGTGCGCAGGTTGACGCCGTAGATCACTTCGCCGTTCGGTTCGGGCGCGGCGGCGGCGGAGCGGATTTCCACATATTTGTCCAGGGAGGATACATAACCGACCGTGCCGGCAGCATCCCGGACCTTCAGCCAGTACGCGTTCGTTCGTTCGATCAGCTCCAGCACTTCGCCCTTGCGGAGATAGCGGATCCGTTCGCCCGACGTGGATGGTTTGGTCCTGAAATTGACGGTAGCGATGACATGGACCTGTTCTACGGTGGATGGATACGCCGTGGCTGCAAGCGGCATCGGGAAGAGCGCGATGCAGGCGGCGAGCGCCGCAACCAGCAGGTTCTTCATGATGACGAACCTCCCGTCACACAGGGTGATGTTGCCGCGGCAAGACAATCTTACCATAGCTGAATTTCCGGTTAGCGTAGAAAAACTTTCCAAATACGTTTTGTAGCGCTCGGGAAATTGGGACGCTTTTCGCTGGATCTTGCGGGCGGCAGGTACCAGGATCGCATCCGGAACCGGCGGGAACCCGCCGCCGTTGGGACGGACGTAGCGGGGACGGCGGTCCGGACCAGCCCGCTTCACCGGAAGGCCCGCAAGAAAAATAATCCAAAAGTCACAGTCCGAATTCCGGCGCCGGCTGCGAGAGGGGGCGGATTCCCGCCGCATTTTGGAGCAAGGAACCGCTGGAAGAGGGGGGTTTGATGTCATGCCCGGAGGAAACAGGATGACGGGAAGACTTCTGGGCCTGATGGTGATCGTCGGGCTTGTCGCCGGCTGCATGGACACGGGCGCGGGGAAGGTGCCCGAATCCCGGGAGCCGGCGGTCCGTGAAGCGGATGCCGGCGAACCGGAAGGCGGCGGACGACCGGCTCCGGAGAATGCTGCGGGCGACGACGCTGCGGCCGTCGGCGAAGTGACGTTCGACGGGAAGGACATCAAGGTCAACCAGGTTGGCTATCTGCCGGACGCGCCCAAAATCGCGGTGCTGGAAGGCCATGCGGACGCCGACCGATTCATGGTTGTCGACGCGGCGACGATGGCGGTCGTCCATGAAGGCGAGATCGGCCCGGCCCACCTCGACGTGCATTCGGGCGAACGGGTGCGGCATCTCGATTTCACCCCGCTCGCGGAGGAAGGCGAGTACGCCGTCGTCGTGCCGGGCGCCGGTTCGTCGCGGAAGTTCCGGATCGCGCGAAACGTCTATTACGCGCCTTTCTTCGACGCGCTGCGTTCCTATACGCTCGGGCGCTCCGGGCTCGCGATCGACGATCCGGTCACCGGGTTCCGGCACGCGGCCGGGCATACGCAGGATGCCGAGGCGAAGCTTGATATCGATCATCCCCACGCGCCGGCGGGCACCGTCGTCGACGTCAGCGGCGGATGGTACGACGCCGGCGATTACGGCAAGTACGTGCCGCCCGGCGCGGTGACGGCCGCGCAGCTGTTGCTCGCGTACGAACGCAGGCCGGAGAAGTTCGGCGTCGGGCAGCTCAAGTTTCCGCCCGGCTTCGAGCGCGACGTGCCGGGATTGCCGGACGTGCTGGCGGAGGTGAAGTACGAGCTCGACTGGCTGCTCAAGATGCAGCGGCCCGACGGCGCCGTCTACCACAAGGTGTCGGGGCTCACATGGCCCGGCATGATCCGGCCGGAAGAAGACACGCAGCCGAGGTACGTCTTCGGCATGACGACCTACGGCACCGGCATGTTCGCCGGGGCGATGGCGATGGCGGCGCGCGTCTACGAGCCGTTCGACGCCGGTTACGCCGCCCGGCTGCTCGGGGCGGCCGAGCGGGCGTTCGGATTCCTCGAGGCGAATCCCCGGCTCATCGTGCTGAAGAGCGAGCACCAGGACAACGGCTCGGGCGGCTACGACAAGAACGGCGACGAGGACGACCGGTTCTGGGCGGCGGCCGAGCTGCTGAAGACGACCGGCGATCCGAAATACGATGCGTATATTCGCGAGAAGCTGCCCCATCTGCTGCAACGTGACCCGATCATCATCGGCTGGGGTTCGACGATCGCGCTCGGGCAGTTCGCCTACGCCACGGCGGAAGCGGGCGATCCGGAGATCAAGGCGAAGATCGCGCAGAGACTGGTGAAGGCGGCGGACGACATCGTCGGGCGGATCGGCCGCGACGGCTACCGCTATTCGCTGACGTCCAACGAGTATTCATGGGCATCCGTGAAGAACGGGCTCGCGAAGGCGCAGCTCCTCCTGCTCGCGCACGAGCTGGAGCCGAAGGAGACGTACCTGCACGGCGCGCTCGACCAGCTCCACTATACGCTCGGGCGCAACGCCGTCGGCACGACGTACCTGACCGGATCGGGGACGGAGATGCCGGACCATCCGCACAACCGGTTGATCATCAGTACGGGCACGTACATCCCGGGACTGCTCGTCGGCGGGCCGAACAAATTCGGCGGCGATCCGCAGCTCGACAGGCTGCTCGAACGCGAATCGCCGCCGCCGGCGAAGGCCTATCTGGACGTGAGCGGATCGTGGGCGTCGAACGAATACGCGATCGACTACAACGCGCCGCTCGTGTTCGTCCTGACCTGGTTCGCGGAACCGTGATCCGAAAGGAAGGCGGCCGGCCGGGCCTTGGGCCCGTGCCGGCCGCTCTGCCGGTTGCAAGCGGTGAATCATGCCCCGGATTTGGATGCGGAACGATCGACAGGCTGCGTTCCCGCGTCAAGCGATTTCGCCCGCGGGCGGCGCGACGGACGTTCCCTCGACCGGCAAGGTGGCGAGCCGGACATGCTCGACCGGGCGGTCCGGCTGCTCCATCCGCAGGACGAGCTGCTCGAACGCGCGGGAGCCGACGCGCACCGCGTCGATCCGGACGGATTCCAGGCGCAGGCCGTCCGGCAGCGCGCCGGCATCCGGCTCCATCGCGTCGAAGCCGGCGACGGACACGTCGCGCGGGACCTCGAGGCCCATCCGGCCGAGCGCCTGGATCGTCCGGATCGCGACGACGTCGTTTGCGCAGACGAAGGCGGTGGGAAGATGCGGCATGGCTCCGAGCGCTTCGGCGACTTCCGCGCCGTCGAAGTAATGGCGCGGCCTCGGCGCCACGGCACAGCAAGCCGGGTCGACGGGGAGCCCCGCATCCGCCATCGCGAGCCGGAAGCCGTTCCACCGTTCCATGAACGACAGGCAGTCGCCGATGTCGCCGATGAAGCCGATGCGGCGATGGCCGAGCGCGATGAGCCGCGCGGTCAGATCGCGTACGCTTCGCTCGCTCTCCATCAGCACCGTGTCGAAGACGGCGTCCCCGGCCCGCGCCGCGCTGTCGTGGTCGATCAGCACGGCCGGAAGGCCGAGCCCGGCGACGGTGCGCGCGTAGGCGAGCCGCGTGATGCCGGCCATGATGACGCCGTCCACATGCGCCTCCGTGAGCGAGCGGGGCAGGGCGAGGGCGTCGAGATCTTCGGGCGTGACGAAATGCAGCACCATGTTCCAGCCCCGGCGCCGCGTCGATTCCTCGATGCCCTGCAGCACGTCCACCCAGTAGCCCTTGCTGCCGGAGCGGGCGAGGCTCGAGCGGACCAGGCAGGCGATCGTGCGCAGGCCCGCGTCCAAAGGGCCGGACGGATCCGTCCGGCCGGCGGACAGCCGGTAATGTTTGTAGCGGAGCCGGGCGGCCGCGTCCAGCACCCGCTGCCGCGTGGCGGGCGGAACGGACGGGTGCCCGTTCAGGGCCTTCGAGACGGTCGTTCGCGAGAGGCCCAGCATCCGGGCGATGTCGTTCGTGGTGGGTTTGCGTTTCATGAACGGGGATCACCTGCCTGGCGTTGCGCGATCGTTTTTTTGTCAACCGGAATGAGCGGTTTGTTCAATTTGTTAAAATTATAGCACGGCGGAAAAGTGAACTCCAAACATCATGGGATGGCGGCGGGTTCGGGTTAACAAATTGAACAAAAAATTAACGGATTCGCCTTTACTTTTTAACATCCCTCTGTATAATGGATGGAAACATCAGCAGTTGATGACATCCGGGAGGGCATCATGAACGCGGTACAGCGATTGATCGACGGCTGGCGGTTCCGGGGCGCCGGCGAACGGGAATGGATGCCGGCCGCCGTGCCGGGCTGCGTCCATACCGACCTGCTCGCGAACGGCAGGATTCCGGATCCGTTCGACGGGACGAACGAGCGCGATTTGCAGTGGATCGACAAGCAGGATTGGGAATATGAAACGACCTTCGACGTGTCCGGCGATCTGCTCGGCGAGTCCAGAATCGACCTCGTGTTCGACGGCCTCGACACCTATGCCGACGTGACGCTGAACGGCGAGCATGTGCTGTCCGCGGACAACATGTTCCGCGTGTGGCGCGTCGGGGTGAAGCGGCTGCTGAAGCCCGCCGGCAACCGGCTGCACATCCGCTTCCGCTCGCCGATCCGCGAGGATCTGCCGAAGCTGGAGAAGCTCGGCTATCCGTTACCGGCGGTGAACGACCAGTCGGAGAACGGCGGGCTCGGCGACAGGAAGGTGAGCGTCTTCGCGCGCAAGGCGCCGTACCATTACGGCTGGGACTGGGGTCCGCGGTTCGTGACGAGCGGCATCTGGCGCGAGGTGCGGCTCGAGGCGTGGTCCGGCGTGCGGATCGCCGATTTGTTCATCCGCCAACGGAGCGTGACGGAGGCCGAGGCACGGCTGACCGCCGTCGTGGAGGTCGAGGCGGAGGCCGCGTGGAGCGGCACGCTGCGGCTTGCGGCGGACGGCCGCGTCTGGGAGCGGGACGTGTCGCTGGAAGCCGGCGTCCGGACGGTCGAGCTCGATGCGGTCATCGAGCGGCCGAGGCTGTGGTGGTGCCGCGGGCTCGGGGAACAGCATCTGTACACGTTCCGCGCCGAACTCCTGGCTTCCGGCCGGCTGGCGGCGGCGCGGCAGGTCCGGACCGGCCTGCGCTCGATCCGCCTCGTGCGGAAGAAGGACGAATGGGGGACGTCGTTCCATTTTGAGCTGAACGGGGTGCCGGTGTTCGCGAAGGGCGCGAACCACATCCCGCTCGACAGCTTCGTCACGCGGGTGACGCGCGAGCGGTACGAACACGAGATCGCGTCCGCCGCGCAGTCGAACATGAACATGCTGCGCGTCTGGGGCGGCGGCATCTACGAGGACGATGCGTTCTACGACCTGTGCGACGAGTATGGCATCCTCGTCTGGCAGGATTTCATGTTCGCGTGCAGCCTGTATCCGGGCGACGAAGCGTTCCTCGAAAATGTGCGGATCGAGGCGGAGCAGAACGTGAAGCGCCTGCGCAACCATCCCTGCATCGCGCTCTGGTGCGGCAACAACGAGATCGACACCGCCTGGTCGCACTACATCGAGGACGCGGGCTGGGGCTGGAAGCAGCAGTATCCGCCCGAGCTGCGGGAGAAGTTGTGGGCGGATTACGAGAAGCTGTTCCACGAGCTGCTGCCGGAAGTCGTCGGCCGGCTCGCGCCGGAGGCGGACTACTGGCCGTCGTCGCCGATGCAGGGTCTCACGCGGGATGCGAACCAGCATGCCGGCAAGCGGACGACGTCCGGCGACATCCATTACTGGGGCGTCTGGCACGAGGTGGAGCCGTTCGAGTCGTATACGGTGAACCTCGGCCGGTTCATGAGCGAGTACGGCTTCCAGTCGTTCCCCGAGGAGCGCACGGTTCGCTCGTACGCGCGGGAGCACGAGTTGGAGCTGCTCTCGGACGTCATGCTCAGCCACCAGCGGCATCCGTCCGGCAACAGGCTGATCAAGCTGTACCAGACGATGTATCTGCCGGAGCCGAAGGACTTCGTCTCGTTCCTCTCCGTCAGCCAGGTGCTGCAGGGCGAGGCGATGAAGTTCGCGATCGAGGCGCACCGGCGGCGCAAGCCGTTCTGCATGGGATCGCTGTACTGGCAGCTGGACGACTGCTGGCCGGTCGCGTCGTGGTCGTCGATGGACTACTACGGCCGGTGGAAGGCGATCCAGTATTACGCGAAGCGGAGCATGAAGGACATCATCGTCTCGATCGACGGCACGAAGGAGGGCGTCGTGGACATCCACGTCGTGTCCGACGTGCTGCGGCCGATCGACGGTGTGCTGCGCATCGCGCTGTACGATTTTGACGGCAGGCTGCTGAAGGAGTCCGGCGCTCCGGCGAAGGTGGACGCGAACGCGGCGGCGGTCGTCTGGTCGGCCTCCGTATCCGGGCTGCTCGGCGAAGCGGACCCGCGGCGCACGGTGCTGAAGGCCGATCTGATCGAAGGGGGCCGGGTGCTCGACAGTAAGCTGCACTATTTCGTTCCGGCGAAGGAAATCCGGTTGTCGAAGGCGAACGTGACGGTCCGCGAAGTGCCGGGCTCGAACGGGACGGCCTTCACGCTCGAGACGGACACGCTCGCGAAGCAGGTCGCGCTGTTCGCCGAGGCGGAAGGCATTTTCACCGACAACTGGTTCGATCTGATTCCCGGCATTCCGGTCACGGTCGAGTTCCTCGGCCGCGGCGCCGGAGGACGGGCTTTCGCGCCCGCGCGGCCGGGAAGGTTGACCGTCCGCTCGTTCGCGGACTGGATCGGGTTGTAAAGCACGGACGAGTTGCCGCTCAGGGTCTTGCCGGGCGACCGGAGCTTGCCTTACACTGGATCCGAACCCGATGTGTGGAAAGGAGATGCCCGCATTGGCACAACAACCCTATGATCTTCCGTTGAGCGAGCTCGAGAAGTACAAGCCTTCCCTGACGCGGCAGCCCGACTTCGACGCGTTCTGGGAGCGGTCGCTGCGCGAGCTGGCCGGGACGCCGCTCAAGTACGAGCTTGCGCCGCGCGACTATCCGGCCCGGAAGGTGCGGCTGTACAAAATCGTCTATGCCGGTTTCCGCGGCGCGAACGTGCAAGGGTGGCTGGCGATGCCCGACGGCGACGGGCCGTTCCCGGGGCTCATGCTGTTCCACGGGTACAACTGGGCGATGGAGGGCCAAATCCACGAGGTCGTGAACTGGGCGTTGCACGGCTATGCGGCGATGCTCATGCTGTGCCGGGGCCAGCAGGGGGAAAGCGTGGACAACACCGTCTACAGCCACGGCGCCCACGCGGGATGGATGTCGAAGGGCATCCTGTCCGAGGACGAGTATTACTACCGCGGGGTGTACATGGACGCGGTCCGCGGGCTCGAGGTGCTGGCGTCGCTGGACAAGGTGGATCGCGCGCGCATCGGCGTGACCGGCGGCAGCCAGGGCGGCGCGCTGACGCTGGCCGCGGCGGCGCTGTCGGACATCCCGGTCGTCGCGGCGGCGGACCATCCGTATCTCGCGCATTTCGAGCGGGCGATCGACATCGCGCCGGCCGGACCGTATCACGAGCTGAACGAGTTCTTCCGCCGCAACGGCGATCCGGAGATCGAGACGCGGGCGAAGCGGACGCTGTCCTACTTCGACGTCATGAATCTGGCGCCGCGCATCCGGTGCCGGACCTGGGTGTCGATCGGCCTCGTCGACACGATCACGCCGCCGTCCACGGTGTTCGCGGCTTACAATCATCTGCAGTGCGACAAATCGATCGCGGTGTTCCGCTATTTCGGCCACGAGTACATCCCGCGCGCGCATGAAGAGAAGCTGCGGCTGCTCATGGAGACGCTGCGGCCGTGACGCCGGACATGCGCGGCCGTTCGGGAAGAAGCCTTCCGCCCCGTCGGGGCGGGGGCTTTTTTTCTTCGAACCGGACGGGCGGCATCCGGCACGGACCGGACGAGAACCGGACGGGCGGCATCCTTGCCCGGCACGCACCCGGGAGGAGCGCCTCCGACGCGTACTTCGTGACGGAACGGCTGCGCAACGAATCTGCCGGACCGCCTCTGACGATCCGGAACGGCTGCACAGCGAATCTGCCGGACCGCCCCTGACGATCCGTAAGCCTTCGCAACGATCGATCCGGTGCCGCCGCCGGTCCGACGCGGTCCGGGACGGGCCGAAATCCGCGTATTTTGTCTTATCCGGCATTTGACGCGGTACCGGGACGGGTCTAGACTGAAAATAATTATCATGGTCCCGGAAGGAGACGCAGCTTGTTTGAACACGGATGTTGATGCCCGGAGGATCGCCCGGACGAGCGCGACGGTCTATTCGATCCTGCTCGCGGTCAGCGCGATCCACATGCTGAACGATTCGATGCAGACCGTCGTAACGGCGCTGTTCCCCGTGCTGCGCGATTCCCTGTCGCTGACGCTGTCGCAGATCGGATGGATCAGTTTCACCCTCAACATGACATCGTCCGTCATGCAGCCCGTGGTCGGCCTGTATTCCGACCGGCGGCCGACTCCCGGCATGCTGCCGATCGGCATGGGAATGAGCCTGCTCGGCATCGCCGGGCTGGCGTTCGCGCCGAATTATTGGCTGCTGCTGCTGGCGACCGTCCTGATCGGGATCGGATCGGCGGTGTTCCATCCGGAGGGCTCGCGGGTCGTCTATTTCGCGGCGGGCGACCGGCGCAGCTTCGCCCAGTCGGTCTACCAGATGGGCGGGAACGCCGGTTCGATGCTGGCGCCGCTCATGACGATCGCAATTTTCATCCCGCTCGGCCAGCGCGGCGCGGCCTGGGGCATGCTGCTCGCGGGCGCCGCGATCGCGATCGGGTTGTACATCGTGCCCTGGTATCGGAAGCAGCTGGCCGCGCACGGCGCGCCGGTGAAGCGGAGGAGCAGGGCGGCGGAAGGCGCGGCTGCCGAAGCCCCGCGGGGGGACGGGCTCTCCCGCGGGATGGTCGCCTTCGCGCTGGCGCTGCTCGTGCTGATCGTGTTCGCACGGTCGTGGTACGCCGCGGGCATCAACAATTTTTATCCGTTCTATCTCGAAGACAAGTTCGGGGTGTCGAAACAGACCGCCCAGCTCGCGCTGTTCCTCTATCTGGGCGCCGGCGTGGCGGGCACGTTCTTCGGCGGCATCTGGGGCGACCGATACGGACGGAAGAACATGATCATCTTCTCGCTGCTCGGATCGGCGCCGTTCGCGCTGATGCTGCCGCATCTCGCGCTTGAGGCGATCTTCCCGGTCGTCACCGTGCTCGGCTTCATCATGATGTCGGGATTTTCGGTATGCGTCGTCTATGCGCAGGAACTCATGCCGCGGAACGTCGGCATGGCATCCGGGCTGATCGTCGGCCTTGCGTTCGGCATGGGGGCGCTGGGCGCCGTCGTGCTCGGCGAATGGATGAGCGCGATCGGAGAAAATCCGATCCCGGTCATCGACGCGATCAGCTGGCTGCCGTTGACCGGGCTGCTCGCGTTCCTGCTGCCGAAGGACCGGCGCCGGTAGGGCGGAAGCAGCCGGCGCCGCGGTGCCGGCGGCGCTTGCGGCGGTGACGGGATTGCGGCGGTTTCTTCCGGGGGCAGCATCGCGAAATGGGGGAAACAACTTCTTTTATTTCCGGGAAAACGGCCTGAATCAAGGGGCTCCGGGGGACGACGGCCCGCCCGCCGCCGGCGGTCCGGCATCCCCGGCGCATGCGCGTCAGGCCATGAGCTGTTCCCACTCCGCATACGCGCTCTCCAGCGCGGAACGCTTCTCGTCCAGCAGTTTTTGCTTCTCCTGCACGAGCATGTAGTCCATATAGACCGCCGGGTCCGCCAATTCGGCTTCGATGGCGGCGATCGCCGCCTCAAGCGACTCGATCTCCGCTTCGAGTTGCTCGATCCGCCGCTGGCGCTGGCGTTCCAGCCGCTTCGCCTGCTTCATGGCTTCGTAGGACATTTCACCCGAAGCGGTGCCGCCCGTGCGCGCCCCGGCATCGCGCGCTTCCGCGGCGCTTCCCGTCCCGTGGCCGTCGTCCCCCCGCGCCGTTCCGCCGCTTGCATCGCTCCGCGCAACGGTCTGTGCCATTCCGACGCCCGCTCCGTTCCGCGCCTCCGTCCGCGCCGCGCCGCCGTTCGCCCGGTCCCCCGGGTGCGGCGCCGGCTCCGGAGCAGCCCCGAGTTCCGCCAGTTCGCGCTTCTTCTCGAGCATGTCGTCGTAATTGCCCAGCCAGACCCGCACGCCGTCCGGCGTCAGCTCGAGGATCCGCTCGGCCATTTTGTTCAGAAAATAGCGGTCGTGCGAAATGAACAGCAGCGTGCCCTCGAATTCGGCAAGCGCCGTCTCGAGGGCTTCCCTGCTGTACAGATCCAGATGGTTCGTCGGTTCGTCCAGGATGAGCACGTTCGCCCGCTCGAGCATCAGCTTCGCGAGCGCCACCCGCGCCTTCTCGCCGCCGCTCAGCGACGCGATCTTCTTGAGCACGTCCTCGCCGCTGAACAGGAAATGGCCGAGCACGGTGCGGATGCGTACTTCCTCGAGATGCGGAAAGGCGTTCCACACCTCGTCGAGCACGGTGTTGTCGGGATGGAGATTCGCCTGTTCCTGGTCGTAGTAGCCGATCTTCACGTTGGCGCCGAACCGGATCATGCCGGTCACCGGTTGAATCTTCCCGAGCAGCGCCTTGAGCAGCGTCGACTTGCCGATGCCGTTCGGACCCGCGATGGCGACGGTCTCGCCGCGCTGAAGCCGGAACGAGACGTTCCGGAACAGCGGCCGGTCGCTCCCCTCGAACCGGACCGCCAGATCTTGCACCTCCAGCACGTCGACGCCGGTCTGCCGGTCGATCTCGAACGCGAACGAAGCCCGCTTCGCCTCGCCGGCCGGCCGTTCGACCCGTTCCATGCGCTCGAGCATCTTGCGCCGGCTTCTCGCCCGCTTCGACGTCGAGGCGCGGGCGATGTTGCGGCGGATGAAATCTTCCATCCGCGCGATTTCTTCCTGCTGCTGTTCGTAGGCCTTGAGCTGCGCTTCGTATTCGGCGGCCTTCTGTTCGATGTAGCGGCTGTAGTTGCCGGTATACCGCTTCGCCGCGTGCCGCTCGATTTCGATGATGCTTTCCGCCAGCGCATCGAGGAAATACCGGTCGTGGGACACGACGAGAATCGCGCCCGGATAGCCGCGCAGATAGTCTTCAAGCCAGGACAGCGTCTCGATGTCGAGATGGTTCGTCGGTTCGTCCAGGAGAAGCAGGTCCGGCTCCTGCAGCAGGAGCCGCGCCAGCGCGAGCCGCGTCTTCTGCCCGCCGCTCAGCGCGGCGACCGGCGTATCCGGCGGATACGCGCCGAAGCCCATTCCGTGCAGCACGCTGCGGATTCGATTGTCAATCCCGAATCCGCCCCGCTCGCGGAACCGGTCGGACAGCGCCGCGTACCGGGTCAGCAGTTCCTCGTACCGCCCCGGGTTCTCCATCTCCTTCGGATCGGCGATGCGGATTTCCAGTTCCCGCATTTCCCGCTCCATCTCCAGCACGTCGGCAAAAACGTCCCGCATCTCCTCCCAGATCGTCCGCTCCGAATGCAGACCGCCGTTCTGGGCCAGGTAGCCGATCCGGATGCCCTTGCGCCGGTTCACCGTTCCGGCGTCCGGAATCAGCTCGCCGGCGATGATCGCGAGCAGCGTCGACTTGCCCGCGCCGTTCACGCCGACCATGCCGATCCGCTCGCGCTCGTTCACATGAAACGAAATGTTGTTCAGCACCGGTTCTGCGCCGTAGCGCTTCGAAATACCCGAAAGTTGAAGCAGCATGTCGATCCTCCGCAGCCTTCTCCCGCAACGGCGGTTCTCGTGCGCCGCCGCCTGCGGCGCGCGGCCACACTGAACAGTGTACATGATTCCGGCGCCGAGCGGAACCTCGGGGAGAGGCGCGGAACGGAGCGCCAACCGGCACTATTTATCTTCGTCGTGCAGCGTCAGCAGGTAATGGATGAGCGCGTCCTGTTCCCGCCGCGTGAAGCCCGTCGACTCATCGACCCAATATTCGTGGCCCACGCCTTCCACGTTGGCTTCCCGCAGACCGCGGTCGGCATGGTTCGCCTCGACGACTTTCCGGCGCAGCTCCTGGTCGACGAGCGCGCGCAGGCTCTCGACCGGGTCGGGGAGGACGCCGGCTCCGAACGTACCGGGGATGCCGTATTGTCCCGGCTCCGGTCCCGCCGCGACGCCGCCGTCGTGCAGGTACGGCGCCGACCAGTACAGTCCGTACAGGCTCGGCGTCTTGTAACCGCCCGGAGAATCGCCGCGCGCGAAGGCCAGCCGGATCTGGTCTTCGCTCATGCCGTTCAGCGACATGCGATGCAGCTTCGGCTTCGCCGGCAGCGGCACGGGCGTGTCGTAATCGTACATGAGCGGCGGACCCCAGAACGCTTCCGTTTTCTTGAACGACTTCGCGCGGGACGGATTCGTGCCGATGACGGCCGCCGAGACGATCCGGTTGTTCGTGAGATACGGGCCGGCGTGGCAGGAGACGCAGCCCGCCCGGCGGAACACCCGCTCGCCTTCCGCCGCCATCGCGGCGTTCCGCTTGAGGCCGGAGCGGGGCGGCTTCAACGTATTCTGGTAGGCGGATATCGCCAGCGTGTGCCGGTTGACCGGATGGCCGGGCACGGAGGAGAGCACGCCGGACACCGAGACGAACGACGCGCGCGGATGGACGGGCGTCGGCACCGACCGGATGATGCCCGGCGAGTCCGGCGTCGGGTCCACGGCCGCGAACTGTTCGCTCGGCTTGCTCCCCTTCTCCGGATCGTACCGGTATTTGGGCGATGCGGCCCGCTGCAGCAGGATGCCCATGTAGACTTCCCGGTCGAGCCCGAACAGCGTTTCGCTCAGGCCGACCTGCGCCAGCGCGTCCATGTTCTGCGCGTTCGGGACGCCCGAGAACGTCATCAGCCCCTTGAACGGGCCGGCGAAGGCCGTGCCGTTCCAGTTGTACGGATGATCGCCGAGCGTGAACGAGTCGGGAATCTGGACCGGATTGTTCACCATGTCAATCGAGGTGTCGATGGATCCCGGAGGCCATTTCATGAGCTCCTCGTCGACCAGCCGCTCCAGTTCGTCCGGATCGGGCAGCGGCGTGCGCTTGCCTTCGCCGTCCGTCACCCAGCTCTTCGCCTCTTCCTTGAAACGCATCAGCCCCTCGATCTGCTCCTTCGTCACCCCGGTATGCGTGAAAAAAGCCGCCGAATTCTCCGCCAGCGCGAGCATGAACCCGACGTTCAGGTCACGGTTCGGCGGGCCCTCGACGACCTTGCCGCTCGCCGGATCGTAGACGGCGTGGCAGGCGATGCAGCCGACGCCGACGCGGATTTTGCCGTTGTCCATCGTGATTTTCAAGCCGAGCGGCACCACCGATCCCTTCGCGACATCGAGGCCGGTATCGATGAGGTCGCCCTTGCGGATCTTCCGGCCGCCGACGACGGCGTCCTTCTCCGCCTTCACTTTCAGGTTGGTCGTGCCTTCCCCCCTCAGCGTGGCAGCCGCCTTCAAAATGCCGCGGACGGTCAGCGGACCGTCCAGCAGCCCCATGATGTCCATGAGAAAAAGTTCGTTGCCGAACGTCTCGCCGTAAAACGCGCGCCGTCCGAGTTCCAGCGTCTCCGGGTCCGTCCGCTCCGGACCGTCCGCGGACTCCGCCGCGCGTACCGCCGGTTCTCCGTTCGGGTTCAGGAGGTGCTCCCGGTCCGGTATATAGACGTATGTCGGATGCGCGTACAATGCGAGCACGGTCAAGGCGACGCCGGCGGCCAGCACCAGCAAGCCGGCCTTGCGCCCGATGTTCCTCCGCTTGTTGTTGTTCCGGGCCATGCTGTATACCCCACCTCCGCGATCCGGCCGGGGCCGGGTCGACTGTCATGGAATATCACGGATAGTATCGCGCCGTCCGGCGCCTTTCATGCGTGCGGCGCCATTGGCGAATTGCGCGGCGGAATGGTAAACTGATGACAGATTATTCACGCATTATTCATACATCAAGGCGGGAAAGGCGGATTCGATCGTGGCAAGCGGCAGCCGGCATGCCGGCAAGGCGGCGCTGCGGCGGAAGATGGCCGCGCTTCGCGACGGGATTCCGGAGCCTTCCCGGCGGCTCATGTCCGAAAGGGCGTGCGCCCACGCCGCCAGGTGGCTGCGGGAGAAGGAGACGGATGTCTTCCTCGCCTACGCCCCGTTCCGTTCGGAGCTGGACACGCGGCCGCTGCTCGAGTGGGGCCTGCGCGAGGGGCTGGCCGTCCTGCTGCCCGTCTGCTCCGTGCCGGACCGGTCGCTCGTCCTGTTCCGGGTGCGGAGCCTTGACGAATTGCGGCCGGGAGCGTACGGCCTGCCGGAACCGGACCCTGCGCGCGCGGAGCGCTGGGAGGATCTTGCGGCCGTCGGCGCCGTCTTCGTCCCGGGGCTCGCCTTTGCGCCGGACGGGAGCCGGCTCGGCTACGGCGGCGGCTATTACGACCGGTTCGCGGAGCGCATGCGCGCGGCGGGAGGCGCGGCCCCCTGGATGGGCCTGGCCTTCGGGCTCCAGATCGTGCCCGGGCTGCCCGTCGAACCGCACGACGCCCGGGTCGACGGCTATGTGACGGAAGAAGGCGTGCATTTCGTGCGGGAGCCGGGTTGACGGCTGCGGCCCCGGGTTCATGCCGTGCAGGCGGCGGGGAGGCGGAACGGATGGCGGACAAGGGATTCACGCATTTCAACGACCAGGGGCGGGCGCGCATGGTGGATGTGACGGGCAAGGACGCGACGGAGCGGACGGCGGTGGCCGAGACGACCGTCACGATGCGCCCGGAGACGCTCGCGGCGATCCGCAGCGGACGGGTCGGCAAGGGCGACGTGCTGGCCGTCGCGCAGGTGGCGGGCATCATGGCGGCGAAGCGGACGAGCGAATGGATTCCGTTGTGCCATCCGCTGCCGCTTGCCGGCATAGACATCCGGTTCAGCGACAACGGCGTCGATCGTCTGCACATCGAAGCGACCGTGAAGACGGTCGGCAGGACCGGCGTGGAGATGGAGGCGCTCACCGCCGTGTCGGCGGCGGCGCTGACCGTCTACGACATGTGCAAGGCGCTGCAGAAGGACATGGAGATCGGCCCGACACGCCTCGTCCGCAAGACGGGCGGCACGAGCGGCGACTACGAGCGGACGGAGGAACGGGCTTGAGCTTCCGCGGGCCGAAGGAATTGCGCGGCGACGGAGGACGCGGCCGGCTTGCGGGCCGTGGTCCGATCCGAGAGATAGAGAACGCCGAAGGCTGATTTTTCGTCTCATTCGCATGACGGAGGCGTCTTGCGGAGGCGGGGCACCGCCCGTCATGCCTTGGGAGGGGAAACGGATGCGTTGGAGAGTTGCGATTCTGACGGCGAGCGACAGGGGGGCCGCGGGAGAGCGGGAGGACACGAGCGCCCAGGTGATCCGCGAACTGATGGAAGAAGAAATCGGCGCCGAGATCGTCGAATACCGCATCGTGCCGGACGACCAGGACGAGATTACGGCGGCGCTGATCGAGATCACCGAGTATTACCGTCCGGACCTGATCCTGACGACGGGCGGGACGGGGCTCGGCCCCCGCGACGTCACGCCGGAGGCGACCGAGCGCGTCATCGAGCGCAGGGTTCCGGGCATTCCGGAGGCGATGCGGGCCGGCGCGATGGCGAGAACCCGCGCCGCGATGCTCTCGCGCGGCATCGCCGGCATCCGCGGCCGCACGCTGATCATCAATCTGCCGGGCAGTCCGAAGGGCGTGCAGGAGAGCCTGATGGCGATCATGGACCAACTGCCGCACGCGCTGGCGGTCCTCACCGGACGGCAGACGGAACACGGCTGAAGCGGGGGCGGAACATGAAGACGACGAGGCTGCGCGAGGTGCCGGTCGAAGAAGCCGTCGGGCTCCGGCTGGCCCACGATCTGACGCAGATCATCCCCGGACAGTTCAAGGGACGGCTGTTCCGCAAGGGGCATGTGATCACCGAAGAGGACATTCCGAAGCTGCTGGACATCGGCAAGGCGCACATTTATGTGCTGGAGCTCGGCGAGGGCGACCTGCACGAGGATGACGCCGCGCTTCGCCTGGCCCGGGCGCTCGCCGGCGACGGCGTCGCGTTCGGCGATCCGGCCGAAGGCAAGGTGACGCTGAAGGCGCAGCGAATCGGCCTTGCCGCCGTCGATGAGGCGTTCGTGCGCAGCGTGAACGAGTTCGGCGACATCGCGCTCGCGACGGTCCGGAAGGATGCCCTGCTGCGGCCCGGTGAGAGCATCGCGGCGGTGCGCGCGATTCCGCTCGTCATCGAGGAGCGGAAGATTGCGGCGGCCGAGGCCCTGGCCGCGGAATGGCGCGCGCGGCACGGCGGCGGACCGCTGTCCGTGCGGCCGCTCCGTTCCGTCCGCGCCGGGCTGCTCGTCACCGGCAGCGAAGTGTACAGCGGCCGCATCCGGGACAGGTTCGGCCCGGTCGTCCGCGCCAAGCTGGAGGCGCTCGGTTCGGAGGTCGCCGAGCAGCGCTTCGCGCCGGACGATCGTCAACAAATTGTCACGGAGATTCACTTTTTGCTGGAACAAGGGTATGATATGATATTGGTGACCGGAGGCATGTCCGTCGACCCGGACGACCGGACGCCCGGGGCGATCCGGGAAGCCGGCGCGGACATCGTCAGCTACGGGACGCCGATGCTTCCGGGTTCCATGCTGCTTGTCGGCTATCTGGGCGACGTCCCGATCCTGGGACTCCCCGGCTGCGTCATGCACGATCCGTACACGTCGTTCGACGTCCTGTTGCCGCGCATCCTCGCGGGGGATCGCATCACGCGGGATACAATCGCCGGCATGGGCTACGGAGGATTGTACCACGGATAGAACGGCCGCCGGCGATGGCGCCGGAACGGAGACGAACATCGAGCCCGATCCCGCGGGAAGCGGATGGGCGCGGCTCGTAAGGAGGGAACGTGAAACCTATGAGCAGTATCGGTGTGCCGGGGCTCATCCTGCTCGTCATCATCGCGCTGCTGCTGTTCGGTCCGAGCAAGCTGCCGGAGCTCGGCAGGGCGTTCGGCCGGACGCTGCGCGAGTTCAGGATGGGCGTGCGGGAGATCGTGGAGGATATCGACCGTGACGAAGGGAAGAACCGCCCTCCGGACAATCAGGATGCGGACAAGAAGCGGCTTCCGGAATGACCGGAATCGCTTTTTTTTGTGGCGGAAGGGACGGTATTGGCGATCGGGGAGCGGGCGATGACGGCCTGCATGGTCCACCGTTGCCGGTTCGGGAGGGGCATGAAGGCGCGATAACGGTCCGCGGGACCGTTAACCATGCTGGAAGCGGGCCCGGCGCCGCCCGGGGAGGCGAAATAACGGTCCGTGGGACCGTAATGGCCCGTTCGGGAGGGGCGGCAAGGTGCGATAACGGTCCGCGGGACCGTTAACCATGCTGGAAGCGGGCCCGGTGCCGCCCGGGGAGGCGAAATAACGGTCCGTGGGACCGTAATCGCCCGTTCGGGAAGGGCGGCGAGGCGCGATAACGGTTCGCGGGACCGTTAAACATGCTGGAAGCGGGCCCGGTGCCGCCCGATTGCATCATCGCGTGCGGAAGGAGGAGGACGTGCTTTGTCGGATCGCGACATCCGGCCGGCGGACCGGTCCGGCGACGGATCGGACGGCGAGAAACAGATGCATCTGTTCGAGCATATCGCCGAGCTTCGGAGCAGACTGATCCGGGTGCTGGCCGTGCTGGTTGCCGGACTGGTCCTCGGGCTGTTTGCGGCCGATCCGGTGTTCAACTATCTGATGAGCATCGAGCCGGCCAGCAGGCTGACCGACCTGCACGCGTTCTCGCTGTGGGACGGCATCGGGATGTACATGAAAATCGCCTTCGTGGTCGCGCTGCTGATCACCATCCCGTTCGCGTTCTATCAGATCTGGGCGTTCGTCAGTCCCGGCCTCAGGCCCCGCGAGCGGAGAGCGGCGCTGGGCTACGTGCCGCTCGCGTTCGCGATGCTGGCGGCCGGGCTTGCGTTTTCCTGGTTCGTCATTTTCCCGCTCGCGTTCGAATTCACCACGTCGGTCTCGCGCCGCCTCGGCCTCGTGGAGACGTATGGGATCGTGCAATATTTCTCGTTCATGTTCAACATCATCGTGCCGATCTCGCTGCTCTTCGAGCTGCCGATTCTCATCATGTTCCTGACGCGGATCGGCATCCTGAATCCGTCGCGGCTGCGCCGGATGCGCCGGTACGCCTGGTTCGGGCTCATCTTCGTCGGCGTCCTCGTCACGCCGCCGGACTTCATCTCGGACCTGCTCGTCGCGCTGCCGCTCATCCTGCTGTACGAGTTCAGCGTCTTCATGGCGGAGGCCGTCCACCGCAGGATGCGGCGCCGGCAGGAAATCCAGCGGCCGGACGAGGGCTGATTTTTTTGCAAATTCGACGGATGATCTCCCCTTGCATTGAAATTTCATCTTGAGTATTATAAGAGTTGGCTGTTAGCACTTGCCCAGGTCGAGTGCTAACAATGCAAGTCGCTTCATATCTAACGATGCGAAGGAGGCACATTCCGCATGATCAAACCTTTGGCTGACCGCGTACTGGTCGAACCGATCGCAAGGGAAGAAACGACTGCCAGCGGCATCGTGCTGCCCGACACGGCGAAGGAAAAGCCGCAGGAAGGCAAAGTGATCGCCGTCGGCAAGGGCGCCTACAAGGACGGCGTGCTTGTCGCTCCGGAAGTGAAGGTCGGGGACCGCGTGCTGTTCTCGAAATACGCGGGTACGGAAATCAAATATGAAGGCAAGGAATACCTCATCATGAGGGAAAGCGACATCCACGCGATTCTGGAGTAATTCCGGCCCCTTGGCTTCGTGCCGACGGAACCTGCGGTCGCAGGTCAGATGCACCAGGCATCGCACACGCGCAAGACGAATCCGAACGGTTCAAGGAGGTAATCACGCACAATGGCCAAACAGATCCTGTTCAATGAAGAAGCACGCCGCGCGATGCTTCGCGGTGTTGACACGCTCGCCAACGCCGTGAAGGTGACGCTCGGTCCGAAGGGCCGCAACGTCGTGCTGGAGAAGAAGTTCGGCAGCCCGCTGATCACGAACGACGGCGTGACGATCGCGAAGGAAATCGAACTCGAAGATCCGTTTGAGAACATGGGCGCCCAACTCGTGAAGGAAGTCGCCACGAAGACGAACGACGTGGCCGGCGACGGCACGACGACGGCTACCGTTCTGGCGCAGGCGATGATTCGCGAAGGTCTGAAGAACGTGACGGCCGGCGCGAATCCGATGGCGATCCGCCGCGGCATCGAGAAAGCGGTGAAGACGGCGGTCGAGGAGCTGAAGAAGATCGCGAAGCCGATCCAAGGCCGTCAATCGATCGCCCAGGTTGCAGCCATCTCCGCCGCTGATCCGGAACTCGGCGAGCTGATCGCGGACGCGATGGAGAAGGTCGGCAACGACGGCGTCGTCACGGTCGAAGAGTCGAAGGGCATCCAGACGGAACTGGAAGTCGTCGAAGGTATGCAATTCGACCGCGGCTACACGTCCGCGTACATGGTCACGGACACGGACAAGATGGAAGCCGTGCTCGACAATCCGTACATCCTGATCACCGACAAGAAGATCTCGAGCATCCAGGACATCCTGCCGATCCTCGAGAAGGTCGTGCAAACGGGCAAACCGCTGCTCATCATCGCGGAAGACGTCGAAGGCGAAGCGCAAGCGACGCTTGTCGTCAACAAGCTGCGCGGCACGTTCCTCTGCTGCGCCGTCAAGGCTCCGGGCTTCGGTGACCGCCGCAAGGCGATGCTGGGTGACATCGCGGCGCTCACGGGCGGCCAAGTCATCACGGAAGAGCTCGGCCTCGAGCTGAAGTCGGCTACGCTGGAACAGCTCGGCAGCGCGCGTCAGGTCCGCGTGTCGAAGGAAAACACGATCATCGTGGACGGCGCCGGCGACAAGAAGGATATCCAAGCCCGTATCCAGCAAATCAAGGCTCAACTCGAAGAAACGACGTCCGACTTCGACCGCGAGAAGCTGCAAGAACGTCTTGCGAAGCTGTCCGGCGGCGTAGCGGTCATCAAGGTCGGCGCCGCTACGGAGACGGAGCTGAAGGAGCGCAAGCTGCGCATCGAAGACGCCCTCAACTCCACGAAGGCTGCGGTTGAGGAAGGCATCGTGTCCGGCGGCGGCACGGCGCTGATCAACATCCTGCCTGCGGTGGCTGCGCTGAAGGGCGAAAACGACGACGAGCAAACGGGCATCAACATCGTGCTGCGCGCGCTCGAAGAGCCGGTCCGCACGATTGCGCAAAACGCCGGCAAGGAAGGTTCCGTCATCGTCGAACGGCTGAAGAAGGAACCGGTCGGCATCGGCTACAACGCGGCGACGGACGAATTCGTCAACATGTTCGAAGCCGGCATCGTCGACCCGGCGAAGGTGACGCGCTCCGCGCTGCAAAACGCGGCTTCGGTGGCGGCCATGTTCCTGACGACGGAAGCGGTCGTGGCCGACAAGCCGGAGAAGGAGAAAAATGCGGGTCCGTCGCCGAACATGGACATGATGTGATCCCGCGACGTCCGAACGTCATCAAGGCCTCTCCCCGCGAGAGGCCTTCGCTTTTTTGGGCCGTGGAACTGTTATACTAAAATGAAGTATAATTGATCGGGCGCCAAGGCCAGGTAACGGAGGCGGCTGCACGTGATCATCGGCATCGGACACGATCTGGTGGAGATCGCGCGGATCGAACGCATCCTGGAGGGAAACCGGAAGGACGCGTTCCTTCGGCGCATTCTGACGGAAGGGGAGATCGCCCGGGCGCCGGAGGGAGGCAGGCGGCTGGCGGAATACGCGGCCGGACGTTTCGCGGTGAAGGAAGCGGTGGCGAAAGCGTTCGGATGCGGCATCGGGGCGGCGGTTCGGTTTATCGATATCATCGTGCTGCCCGACCGCCTGGGGAAACCGGTCTGTACCCTGTCCGACCGCGCTTGGGAGCGTCTCGGGTTCGATCCGTCGGAGACCGTGATCCACGTGGCGATCACCCACGATCGCGGTTATGCGTCGGCCCTCGCCGTGGCCGAACGGCGCTGAGGCGCCTGGCGCTTCGGCAATCGTACCGTACTGCTGGGAGCGATTATGGAACGCATTTACCGGATCATCCTGGAACAACATCTGAGACGACTCAACGCTGAAGTGACACTGGCCGCATGGAGTTCCTTCGCTCCCGGGTCCAGCCTGGGGTGTTCGCGGCCTCACGGCTACAAGCTCGTCTACGTGACGAAGGGGACGGGCTGGTTTGAAGTAGACGGGAAACGGGCCCTATTCAAACCCGGAACCCTGTCCATGCTGCCCGCCGGAACGGAACAGTCGTGCGGCGTGTCGGGGACGGAGCCGGTCGAGGCGTACTGGGCCCAGTTCGACGCGAATCTCGGCGACACCGAGCTGATCGGCATGCTGAAGCTTCCCGTGTGCGTCGACGTGGGCGGGGATCCGGACATCGTCCGATTATTTGAGGCGATGATTGAATCGTTTAACGATTCGGCCATCACGAGCGTGCTGCGGTCGAAGGCCGCGCTGTACGAGGTGCTGGCCCGCTTTCTCGAGAAATGCCGGGTGGACGAGAAAGCGATCGCCAACATGGACCTTTTCGTCAGGCTGGGAAACGTGCTCGATTACATCGACCGTCATCTGGCGGACAACCTGACGCTTGAAGAGCTGGCGAAGATGGCGTACCTGCATCCGAATTATTTTGTCAGCCTGTTCAAAAATCTGATCGGCCTGCCGCCCATCCACTACGTCAACATGCGGCGGCTCGAGAAGGCCAGGAAGCTGCTGGAGGAAACCGACATCCACGTCTCCGAGATCGCGGCCGCCGTCGGCATGCAAAACCACTATCTGTCCCGTCTGTTCAAGCAGCATACGGGCCTCTCGCCGACGCGCTACCGCAAGCTGTACGGCGGGCGGAAGGCCCTGACGGCCGACGCGACCCGGTCGGCGGGCGGGCCGCATGTTTCGGCTGCGAACCCGGTCTTGCCGGGGGGAACGGCTTCGGAAGCGGATGTGCCGGGCCAACGGCCGGTCGTGCCGTGCAATGGTTCGGCCGTGCCGGGAGAAGGTCCGTTCGTGCCGGGGCAGGGTCCGGCTGTGCCGGAACGTGTCTTGCCGAAGGATGCGACGGCGGGGAAGGCCGGCCTTGCGGATGCCGCGGCGGATTCCGATTTTCCGGAACGGAGCCCGGTTCCGGCGGCAACAGGCACGGGAGGAGCGGGATATGGATTCAGACCGGACTGAAGCGGCCGCCTATTTCGCATCGCGGCTGCTGGACTGGTACGATCGGAACAAGCGCGACCTTCCCTGGCGGCGGGATCGCGATCCGTACCGGATCTGGGTGTCGGAAGTGATGCTGCAGCAGACGCGGGTCGACACGGTGATTCCGTATTACGAGCGGTTCATGCGGCGGTTCCCGACGATCCGGCATCTGGCGGAGGCGCCGGAGGAAGAGGTGCTGAAGCTGTGGGAAGGCCTCGGCTACTATTCGCGGGCGCGCAATCTGCAGGCGGGAGCGCGGCAGGTGGTCGAGCGGCACGGCGGCGTCGTGCCGGATGACAAGAAGGCGCTGTCGGCGCTGAAGGGGATCGGCCCGTACACGGCCGGCGCCATCCTGAGCATCGCGTTCGGCAAGCCGGAGCCGGCGGTGGACGGCAACGTGATGCGCGTGCTGTCGCGGTATTTCCTGCTGACGGACGACGTGGCGAAGCCGTCCGCCCGCGCCCGGATCGAGCGGCTCGCGGCTTCGATCATTCCCGAGGGGAGAGCCGGCGAATTCAACCAGGCCGTCATGGAGCTCGGCGCGCTCGTCTGCACGCCCCAATCGCCGGGCTGCCTGCTCTGCCCGGTGCTGGAGCGCTGCGCCGGCCGCGCTGCCGGACGCGAGCGGGAGCTGCCCGTGAAATCCAAGGCGAAGCCGCCCCGGCCCGAGGCACGGATGGCGGTCATCGTCGAGGGCCGCGGCCGGCACGCGGGCAAGGTGCTCGTTCGGCGGCGGCCGGACAGCGGGCTGCTCGCCCGGATGTGGGAGCTGCCGCATGTGCTGGCGCCGGAGGCGGCGGCCGACGGGTATGCCGCATCACCCCGGGCGGGCGCCTTCGACGCGCTCAGCCGCGGGCTGGCGGAAGAAGCCGGCCTGCTCGTGCGCCCGGTGCACCTCTGGGCGAAGGCGGAGCATGTGTTCAGCCATATCCGGTGGCAGGTGGAGGTGTATCTCGCCGAATTCGGATTTTTCCTGGACGCCGGCTCCGCGTCGACCGGAGCCGCCGGTTCCGAAGCCGCCGTCGCCGCCGAAGCGGGCGCCCCTTGTGCCGGCGGCCCGGACCGCGCTCCGGATGGGGACGAACCGCCGGAAGGCTGGCTTTGGATCGGACCGGAGGATATGGCGTCGCTCGCGTTTCCGAATGTATTCTTACGGCTATTGAACGATTACTTCGCCAAGCGGGCATGAAGCAAGCCGGGAGCATGTTCCCGGCTTGCCGTCTTTTGTCCGGTTTTGCCTGAAGCGACGTCCATGGCGGCAAAGGCGCGCCAAATCGACTCGCCCAATCGAATCGCCGAATCGGGAAAGCCCGGGCCGCCGCACCTACGACTCGGTGAGGAACGCTTCGCGCACCCTCCGCCAGAACGGGAACGGCCGGTACCGGGCGAAGCAGATTTTCTTGTCCGAGACGGTGCATCGGAGCGACCGGATGTCGCTGCGCTCGATGCTGATGTGGTCGACGACCAGCGCGAGCCGCTGCGATTCCTTCTCGGGAATGATGTCGCAGTGATGATGTTTCGGCAGCACGACGGACGAGCCGAGCGTCCGGTAGACCCGGTTGTTGATCGACGCGATCTCGGCAATCTGCAGCGATTCGATCGACGGATGGATGACCGCGCCGCCGAGGCTCTTGTTGTAGGCCGTGCTGCCGGACGGCGTCGACACGACGATGCCGTCGCCGCGGAACATTTCAAACAGTTCGTCGTTGATGTGGATGCTGGCGACGAGCGTGCTGCCGACGCCCTTCAGCGTGAACTCGTTCAGCGCCAGATACCGTTCGCTGCCGTCCGGCCTGTTCGCCACGACCTCGACCAGCGGGTAGCGGACGTACTGCGGCTTGTCCGACGCCATCTTCGCGACGAGATCGTCGAGCTCGTGGGCCTGCCAGTCGGCGTAAAAGCCCAGGTGGCCGGTATGCACGCCGACGAAGCTGACGCGGTCGAGCAGATGGTTGTACCGGTGGAACGCCTGCAGCAGCGTGCCGTCGCCGCCGATCGAAATGACGATATCCGGCGATTCCGCGTCCGGCGCAAATCCGTGCGCCGAAGCCAGCGTGTGGAACCGCCCGGTCAGCCGCCGGGACAGATCGTCGCCCCGGTCAATGACGACATATTTCAACAGAATGACTCCCTCCGCATCGTTCTCCCTCGATCATAGCGAAAAACGGCGCCGCAGACAAATCCCTTTCGTTTCTTCGCGCGTCACGGACCGAGCAGGCCCCACAGCAGATAGACGAGCGCGGCGCCGATGACGCCGTGCGCCGCCCGGGCCGCGAGGAACGGCGCGTAGCGGATGTCCGTCGTGCCGATGATGCTCGCGATCTGCGCGTGCACGGACAGACCGGCCCAGGAGAGCACCCACGCCGCCGCGGCCGCCCGGTGCGCAAGCGCCGCGTCCGCTTCGCCGGCCGCCTTCGCGCCGAGCGTCACCTCGAACAGGCCGCTGGCGAACGCGGAGGCCGTCTGCGCCGGCAGCCCCGCTCCCTGCAGGAGCGCCTGCAGCATCGCGACGAACAGATCGAGGACGCGGGCCCTGGTCAGGAGCTCCATCACGACGGAAAAAAAGACGACCAGGCCGCCCACGACGGTGTTGAGCCGAAGCGCGGAGCCGACCGCATCCGCCAGCAGCCGCCCGGGTGTGCGCCCGTCCGCCGTGCGGGCGCGGTGCATCGCGGCGAACGCGGCGGGAACAAGCCGCGCGTTCCGGGGCGATTCGGCGGGCGTGAGCGGATCCTGCCGGCGGTACCGGCGGAAGGCGAGCCCGATGACGAGGGCGCCGCCATAGTGCGCGGCCGCAAGCACCGGTGCCAGGGCGGGATCGTGGAAGAAGCCGACCGATACGGCGCCGATCAGGAAGATCGGATCGGAGGTCGTCACGAAGGCGACGAGCCGCTCGCCCTCCGTCCGGCTGATCTGTCCCTGCTCCCGCAGCCTGGACGCGAGGCGGGCGCCGACCGGGTAGCCGGAGATCAATCCCATCGTGACGACGAAGCCCGCGATGCCGGGCAGCCGGAAGAGAGGACGCATCAGCGGGTCGAGCAGCGTGCCGAAGAAATGGACAACGCCGAATCCGAGCATCAGCTCGGCCATGACGAAGAACGGAAACAGTGCGGGGAACAGCACGTCCCACCAGACGGCGACGCCCCGCAGGGACGCCTCCAGCGAAGCGGCGGGATGCGCCGCCATCAGCGCGGCGAGCACGATGCCGCACGCGGCGGCGAGCGGAGCCGGACGTGCGAGGGATCGAACCAATCGCGCCACGCCGCTTCCCCTCCCGAAAGGCGGATTCTTTTTCCATCCATATGCCCGTCCGCGGACAAACAGCACACCGGACCTGCGGCCGGCGGGCATTTCGTCTTTGTCGCGGTTCCCGCCCAAAGTATGGTATAATGCTGTCGAAACTTGCGATCGCAGTCCCGGCATTCATGCGCCTGGAGTGAGATGCGTGCAGCAGGCTTACGGCACCCTGTACGAGGCGATCGGCGGGGCTCCGATGATACGACGCATTGTCGAAGCTTTCTATCCGAAGGTCAAGGAGCATCCGCTGCTTGCGCCCTTGTTCCCGGAAGACATCCGGCCCGTCATGGAGAAGCAGTACATGTTTCTCACCCAGTTCTTCGGCGGTCCCCCGCTCTATTCGGACGTTTACGGCCATCCGATGATGCGCGCGAGGCACCTGAAGTTTCCGATCACTCCCAAGCGTGCGGACGCCTGGCTCGACTGCATGCGCCGCGCCCTGGATGAGGCCGGGCTTTCGCCGGAACTTGCGGCGCTTGTGCTGGATCGGTTGTCCGGACCGGCCCATCATTTCGTCAATACGGTCGATGAGGAGGAAGGCTGAGCGATGGTGGATCCACTGTTCCAGGCGAAAGTCCAGTGTCCGTGCTGCGAGCGGACATTCCTGAGTTCCCGCGTCCGTCCGAGCTTCCGGAAGGCGATTCGCACCGATACGGATTTCATGGCCCATTACAGGGACGATGTCAATCCCGACTTCTACGTCGTGCGCGTCTGCCCGTCCTGCGGATACGCCTTCACCGAGAACATGAAGCAGGAACTGACGCCCAGGCAGAAGGAAATGTACATGGAGCGCATCGGCAAAAGCTGGGTGCATCGCGATTACGGCGGGAAGCGGACGTGGGAGGAGGCGCTCGACTGCTACAAGCGGGCGCTGCTCTGCGCGCAGACGGTCGGCGACTCGGAACGCGTCATCGCCGGACTGCTCCACCACATCGCCTGGATGTACCGGCTCCGGGACATGAAGGACCAGGAACTGCGATTCCTGCGCTACGCGCTGGAGGAATACATCCACGTGTATGAGCGGGAGGGCAAGGACATCAACAACGCGCGCCTCATGTATCTGATCGGCGAGCTGTACCGCCGGCTGGACGAGCCTCATGAAGCGGTCAGGTGGTTCTCCCGCATCGTCAACGACAAGCGGATCATGGACGCCGCCATGATCAAGGCGTCGCGGGAAGCGTGGCATCAACTGCGCGAAGAGATGCTGGCGAAGAAGATGGCGATGCCGGAAGAGGCCGAATTGCTGTAGGACGCATGGCATGCGTAATCCGGGGAAGGCCGGCCGGTCCCGCCGAAGCGGGTTCGGCCGGCCTTCCGCGTGTCCGGCGGGGGAGACGGTCGGCGGTCCGGGCATCGGGAGGTCCTCCGGACGGACGCATGCCCCTTTTTCTTGGTATAAAATAAGGATGCCATCCCATCGCCCCGGCACCCGCCCGGCGCGGGACGGGGCGGGAAAGGAGCGAGCCAGAACGATGCATCGGCTCGACATGAGCTGGAATCTCGACAATATCTATCCCGGCGGCTCGGGGTCCGAAGCGTTCGCGGCGGAGCTCGACGGTCTCGAGCGGGACATCGCGGCGTTCGAACGGTCGCTGCGCGCCGCGGAAGACGCGCCGGTCACCGCGGACCTGCTCGGCGAGTGGACGCGGACCGCGCAGTCGATTCTGGCCCGTCTCAGGGAAGCGGAATCGTTCACGGCCTGCCTGACGGCGGCCGATGTCGCGGACCGGCGGGCGGCCGCGCTGGATGACCGGGTGAAGAATCTGGCCGCGGCTTTCCAGGCGGTCATGACGCTGTACGACCGCGCGCTGGGCGCCGCGGGCGACGAGATGTTCGAAGGCTGGCTGTCGTCGGAAGGCGGTCCCGGCGCGGCGGCGTTTTACGTGGCCGAGCGGCGGGAGCGGGCGAAGGAGAAGCTTCCGCCCGAGCAGGAGGCGCTTGCCGGCGATCTCGCGGTGAACGGCTATCACGGGTGGGGCGAGCTGTACAACACGATCGTCGGGCGGACCCGTTTTCGGGCGGCGGACGAGACGGGAGAGGTGAAAACCTGGTCGGCGGGGCAGATGCAGAATCTGCTGTACCACGGGGACCGCGGCGTCCGGAAGGCGGCGTTCGGGAGCTGGGAGGCGGAATGGGCGCGCCAGGCCGATCTGTGCGCCGAGGCGCTGAACCGGATCGCCGGCTTCCGGCTCAAGCTGTACGACCGGCGCGGGTGGAGGAGCGTGCTGAAGGAGCCGCTCGACATGAACCGGATGCGGCCCGAGACGCTGGAGGCGATGTGGGCCGCGGTTGACGAGACGCGCCCGGCGCTCGTCCGGTACCTGCGGCGGAAAGCGGAGCTGCTCGGGCTGGAACGGCCCGACTGGCACGACGTCGAGGCGCCGATCGGCACGGCCGCGCGAACCGTGCCGTACGAAGAGGCGGCCGCCTTCATCGTCGGGCGGTTCCGGGAGTTCAGCCCGGACATGGCCGAACTGGCGGAGCGGGCGTTCCGGGAGCGCTGGATCGAAGCGGAGGACCGCGGCGGCAAGCGTCCCGGCGGCTTCTGCACGTCGTTTCCGATCGCCGGCGAGACGCGCATTTTCATGACCTATTCGGGCACGGCGGCGAACGTCTCGACGCTCGCGCACGAGCTCGGCCACGCGTACCACCAGCACGTGATGAACGATCTGCCGGCGTTCGCGCAGGAATATGCGATGAACGTGGCCGAGACGGCGTCGACGTTTGCCGAATGGATCATCTCCGATTCGGCGGTGCGGGAGGCGTCCGATCCGGCGGAGAAGCTGGCGCTGCTCGACGACCGGCTGCAGCGGGCCGTCGCGTTCTTCATGAACATCCGCGCGCGGTTCCTGTTCGAGACGCGCTTCTACGAGAGGCGCCGGGAAGGCCTCCTGTCCGCGGAGGAGCTGTGCACCCTGATGGAGGAGGCGCAGCGGGAGGCGTACGGCGGCGCGCTCGGGGCGTATCATCCGCATTTCTGGGCGTCGAAGCTGCATTTCTATCTGACGGACGTGCCGTTCTACAACTTCCCGTACACGTTCGGGTACCTGTTCAGCAGCGGCCTTTACGCACGGGCCGCGGCCGAAGGCCCGGCGTTTGCGGCCCGTTACGCCGCGCTGCTGCGCGACACCGGCGCCATGACCGTCGAGGATCTCGCGTGGAAGCATCTCGGCGTGCGGCTCGACGACATCGCGTTCTGGCGCGAGGCGGCGGCGGTTCCGCTGAAGGATGTCGACGCGTTCCTGTCGCTTGGGCCATGAGCCCTGACCATGAGCCCGGAGCGTCTTCGACGTTGCACGAGTTGCACGATACGAGGGTGCGGCTTCAAGAGGCGAAGAAACTTCCTCCATTTGGTCGAAATTCGGCCGATGCGCCGCAATAGAGGAAGTTTCTTCGCTCATTTTTTCGGATATGCGGGTACCGGTGGAGGGATCCGGGGAGATAGGAGAAATTTTGATTCTATTTTCAACCGGTGATCCGCGAAAGAAAAACACCGCCCAGCCCGTTCGTCGGGTATGGACGGTGTGTTCACCGGCATTCATCCTAGCAAAAACGGGGGCGAAAAGCAAGAGGGAGCGATCGGAAGCAACAGGCGGCAGGGTAATCTGAAATGTTGTATCATATTTTTCAATATGATATTCTATTTCCCGGAATAGAATGTTCCATAAAAGGTTGTGTTGGCCATCGAACTGACTGCGAGACAAATGGAGATCGTGCGGCTCGTGGAGCGGCATGCGCCGATCACGGGCGAGCAGCTCGCCGGCATGCTGGGCGTCAGCCGGCCGACGCTTCGCTCCGATCTGGCGCTGCTGGTCATGCTCGGCCTCATCGATGCGAAGCCGAAGGTCGGCTATTTCCCGGGGCCGGCCCGCACCGCCGGGTCCGCCGCGCGGGGGCTGGCGGGCGTCAAGGTGAAGGACGTCATGGCCGTGCCCGTCAGCGTCGGCGAACAGAGCACGGTGCACGACGCCGTCGTCGCGCTGTTCACCGAGAACGTCGACGGGCTGATCGTCGTCGACCGCGAGCAGCGGTTCACGGGCATCGTGACGGCCAAGGACTTGCTGAAGGTGACGATCGGAGGAGCGGATGCTTCGGCGCTTCCGGTCAGCCTCGTCATGACGCGCGTGCCGAATGTCGCGACCGTCTCGCCGGAGGACGAGGCGATCGAGGCGCTGCGCCTGATGCTCGCCCGCGAGCTCGACTGTCTGCCGGTGGTGCGCGGGCGGGACGGGACGCTTGAGGCGGTCGGCCGCGTGACGCTCCGGCACCTGGCGCAACGGTTTGCCGGAAACCCGCAGCCGCCGGCGCCGCGTGAAGGAGGCGGACGTGGATGACGGAAACGGAGAACGGGAAGAGACCGAAGACCATTTTCATTTGTTCGGACGGCGTCGGCGAGACGGCGGAGGCGGTGGCGAAGGCGACGGTCCGCCAGTTCGACGACCGCGATGTGCGGCTGAAACGGTACGCCCCGATCAAGGACGAGGACGAGATCGCCGCCATCGTCGAGGAGGCGGCCCGGACGGGCGCCTTCATCGCGTTCACGCTCGTGCAGCCCGAGCTGCGCGAGATGATGCGCGAGGAAGCGGGACGGCGCGGCGTCCGCGCGGTGGACGTGCTCGGGCCGATGATGCAGGCGTACATCGACACGTTCAACGGGTCGCCCAGGAGCGAGCCGGGCCTGCTGCACCAGCTGGACGAGGACTATTTCAGGAGAATCGAGGCGGTGGAGTTCGCGATCCGGTTCGACGACGGCAAGGACGTCCGCGGGCTGCTCCAGGCCGAGGTCATCCTGATCGGCGTGTCGCGCACGTCGAAAACGCCGCTCAGCGTCTTCCTCGCGCACAAGGGCATCCGCACGGCGAATCTGCCGCTCGTGCCCGAGGTCAGGCCGCCCGCGGAGCTCATGGAAAATCCCGCCGATGCGCTGATCGTCGGCCTGACGATGGATCCGGACCGTCTCCGGGAGATCCGCGGCGAGCGGCTGCGCGAGATGGGCCTGCCCGGCGGGGTGTCCTACGCTTCGGGCGAGCGCATCCGCGAGGAGCTCGCCTACGCCCGGTCCGTCATGGAGGCGCTCGGCTGTCCCGTGATCGACGTCACCCACCGGTCGATCGAGGAGACGGCGGCGATCATCATGAGGATGATGCATGAAGCGCAGGAAAAACGGCAAAACCGTTAGGAGGAAGGCCATGGAAAGGGAACTCGCGCTGGAACTGGTCCGCGTGACCGAGCTGGCGGCGCTGTCCGCCGCCCCGTGGATGGGCCGTGGCGACAAGCATGCGGCGGACGCCGCGGCGACGGAAGCGATGCGGCGCATGTTCGATTCCGTTGCGATCCGCGGCACCGTCGTCATCGGCGAGGGCGAGATGGACGAGGCGCCGATGCTCTACATCGGCGAGAAGCTCGGCGACGGCACCGGACCGGAGGTCGACATCGCGGTCGATCCGCTCGAGGGCACGGAGATCGTCGCGAAGGGGCTGAACAACGCCATGTCCGTCCTGGCGGTGGCGGGCAAGGGCCGGCTGCTGCACGCGCCGGACATGTACATGGAGAAGCTCGCGGTCGGCCCCGCGCTCGCCGGCAAGCTGAGCCTGAAGGACCCGCCGCGGACGACGGTGGAGAAGGCGGCGCTCGCGCTGGGCAAGCCGCTGTCGGATCTCACCGTCATGGTGCTCGACCGTCCGCGCCACGCGGAGCTCATCCGGGTGCTCCGGGAAGCCGGCGTGCGGATCAAATTCCTGTCCGACGGCGACGTCGCCGGCGCGATCGCGCCCTGCTTTCCCGAGACCGGCATCGACCTGTACATGGGTTCGGGCGGCGCGCCCGAGGGCGTGCTCGCCGCGGCGGCGATCAAATGCCTCGGCGGCGAGCTGCAGGGCAGGCTGATGTTCGAGGACGACGCGCAATATCAGCGCTGCCTGTCGATGGGGCTCGACGATCCGCGCCGGATTCTCGGGATGAACGACATGGTGGGCGACGGGGATGTCATTTTTGCCGCGACGGGCGTCACGCCGGGCGAATTCCTGGGCGGCGTCCGCTACCTCGAGGGCGGGCGCGCCGAGACGCATTCGATGGTGATGCGCGGAAAGACGCAGACGATCCGGTTCATCCGGTCGATCCATATGCTCAAAAACAAGCCGCTGCTGCAGCGCTGAACGGTACGCCGGCCGGCACGCCGGGGGACTGACCAGCGTATTGCAACGCTGAACAGGACGCCGACCGGCACGCCGGGGGACTGATCAGCGCATTGCAACGCTGAACAGGCCGCCGTTCGACGCGCCGGCGGACTGATCA
>Ga0207871_100191_pt1 | contig 34588 bp, 27 predicted proteins | sample Passage260A_FD_187371 | JGI IMG/M metagenome (GOLD analysis project Ga0207871, IMG submission 187371) | Cellulose adapted compost microbial communities from Newby Island Compost Facility, Milpitas, CA, USA - Passage2 60A (SPAdes) (version 2) ...
GAGTATCTGGAGTGGCGTGCCAGTCAACCAAAACCAGTGTCAAAAGTGACACGAATTATGTAATCTGCCCTTTCTAACTGAGGGAATTTACACACAAATTTGGACTTGATCGGGAAGACGATTGGCTTTATGATGATTTTATAGGATTGTTCGAATATCGTGATCCTACCGGACTATACTTTTACTGGCAAGATGAAACAGGATGGTAATCATCAGAATTTGATATCCAAATTACAACCAGAAAAATGAGGAGTCGCTTTCCAAAGTGCACTGGAACGTGAGAACAAAAAATATACTCGCGCTTGTTTTCTTCGCTTGTTCGGTCATACTGACCGTTGCAGGGTTCGTCTGCTTGCTCAACAGCACTGAATGGGGGATGGAGAAAGCCCTCCATTTGATTGGGCTGTATCAGCACGTGGAATCGGACAAGACAGATATTTTCGGGCAGTTCCTCCAATCTTTCATCTGGACGTACCAAATATTCGGCATATTGCTTGTTGGACTGGGCGCGATGGCTCTATGGATTTGCATCATGCTGACGTTTAAGTTGAAATAACAAATGCCGCCCATGCTCTGGCTATCGTCACTTCCAGCTGGAGCATGGGCATTTCTGTTCAGGCGGGAGCTTTCCGTTTTCGCACACTCGGCACGATACGCGCAGTTGCGTGCAATCGGTGGACGCGAATGTCATCCCCGGCTTCGAATCCGATATGAGCGTCGGGCTCATGGACCGGCGATTCTTCTGACCGCAAGTGTAAGGAAGGGAAGCGGCGGACCATGCAAAATGACTAACGGACCGGAAAGGGCGTCAGGCGGCCGGCGTACGCGAATTCGGGGCGTCGATCGCGCCGTTCGGGGATGACGGCTCGGTGCTACCCGAGGTCACATGGATCAGACGAGCGGTGCTGCCGTCTTCTTTTTTTGTCGGCGGTCCGCGCCCGGCCGGACGGCCGGTATCGTGCCTGCTGACGGCTTGCCTTCGTTCTGCCGCTCCTGACGTGGTCATATACTCCATACGGTTGTCACGACAGCCGGAAAGGAGCGGAGAACGTTTCATGAACATGGCGAGCCTTGCGGAGGAGGGACCGCTGTTTGAACACCGGTTCTGGCTGCAGATTCTGGGCGACCACGCCCGCTTCATCCTGATGGCGCTGTCGCCGGCGGAGCGGGAGGACGTCCGCCGGGCCGAGTCGTTCATCGCGCGGTTCGACGCGCTGCTCGCGGCCGCCCGGATGCGGGACGCGGAGACGCGGCTTCCGGCGCTGAACCGGGAGGCGGCGGAGGCGACCCGGGAGCTGAAGGCGTTCAAGCTCGATCTGCTCGAGCGGCTCCTCACCGGCAAGGTGGACCTGCTGTTCACACCGACGTTCCTGAACCACATGGTGAACGAGCTCGAGGAATACGAGCGCATTCTCGCGGAGCTGCTGGCCGGTCGTCCCGTGCCGCGCCTTCACCCGCTGCACTACGACATCGTCTGGCTGCAGGACGCCATCGGACACGCGGCGGAGCTGTCGTACGACATGGACCCGGTGGAGCGGCGCTGGATCGAGAAGAGCCGGGCGTTTCAGATGGAGTTCGGGGCCTTTTTCCTGAAAGCGATCGAAATGGCGGGGTATCTGCGCACTTCGCTCGGCACGTTTCCCGCCTTCGAGAAGTTCCACTCCGACATCGATCTCGAGATGAAGCTGTTCATGCGCTTCCTGCAGGAGCTGGAGGAGCTGCAGATCGGACCGAAACTGCTGGACCGGATCCATCCGCTCATGCCGGACCATATGTTCCGCGAGGAATGCTACTATCTGACGAAGCTGGCCGCCTACGGCCTCGTGCCCGATCCGGGGTGCGACCCGTCGAGGCCCAGGACGGCCTGACAGATACGGCTTCCGTCCCGGCCGCCGACTGTCGATTCGGATCGAAACAGGGAATGAAATCCCAATTATTGCAGAACTGTGCGATATACCCATTCCTTGTCCAACAAAATTTCGTATACTGAAACGGGACGAGGAAGGGAGTGATCGCGATGAAGCGATGGATGGGCCGACTGCTGCTTGCGGCGCTGCTCATCCTGACCGGTGCGGTCGCAGCGGCGGACGGCCAGTTGTCCGCCCAGACGGAGAAAGCCTATCGCCTGGTGCCCGCCGATTTCGGCATCTACACGGACGGTACGCATCCGGTCGAGACGACGAAAGGGTTCAACGATGCGCTTCAATGGGCGCATGAACAGGGGTACACGACATTCATCGTGCCGCCCGGCACCTACATGATCAAGAAGGGCGTGAAGGGTCAGTCCAGCCCCGACGCCCGGATCAACATGGTGCCGAACATGAAGCTCGTATTTGAAGAAGGCGCCGTGCTCGTGAAGGAGCCGAACGACGCGGAGCGGTACGATTTGCTCTTTATCGGCTACGGCGTCAACAACGTGACGATCCGGGGAGGCGTCTTCGTCGGCGACCGGGACCAGCATGATTACAGTCAGAAAGACAGCCCGTATTCGGCGGGGACGCACGAAGGCGGGATCGGCATTCTGGTGGCCGGCGCGAAGAATGTCACGATCGAGGGAATCGAGGCGTACGGATTCACGGGCGACGCGATCGCGATCGGCGGCTACGGCCAGATGATCCGGGATCTGTACGCGGGGCATTTCGTTTCCGGCACGATCGGAGAGGACGGCCAGCCGGCGCCCGACCCGAACCGGATCCGGACGGCCCAGCCGGTGAAGCTGAGTCACGAGCTGTTCCAGAAAGAACCGTACTTCGAACTGTCGAACAACATCAACCTTCCCGCCGAATTCGACCTGTATTTCTATGACGAGGCCGGGAACCTGATTGGCGCGAAGAAGGAGGTGCGGGTCCGGCAGCGGCTCCGCATTCCGGACGGCGCGGCTTCGATTCATCTCGTGTTCGAGCGCTCGACGAACACCGGCTCGTACATCGAAATCTGGTGGCGGGCGCCGTCGCGCAACGTCATCATCCGCAATTCGGATCTGCACTACAACCGTCGCCAGGGCATCACGATCGGCGGGGCGGACAACGTGCTGATCGAAAACAACGTCATTCACGGCATGCGCGGGATCGCGCCCCAATCCGGCATCGACGTCGAGGGCGGTTACGGCCAGAACGGATTTCTCAACACGAACATCGTGATCCGGAACAACAAATTCTACGACAACGCCTCCTATGACGTCATCCTGTACGACGGCTACAACGCGGTCGTGGAAGGGAATCATCTGGCGTCGAAGGGCGCCATCGGGGTCGCGGTATCGAAGCCGTTCACGGGAGCGGTCATCCGGAACAACCATTTCGACGGGACGCGGCTTTTCGTCTACCATGACGTGGCGATCATCGGCAACAAAATGAACGATTCGTACACGTTCATCGAGGGACCGAACGTCATTGTCGACGGGATGAAGTTTACGGACGCCACTTTCAACGTGAACAGCATCGAGCCGTTCGGCGTGGAAGTCCGGAACGTCACGATGACGCACAACAAGCGGGCGGACAGTTCCTTCGGGATCTGGGTGGAGCCGATTCGCATCACGAACCTGACGATCATCGGCGAATCGCGGCTCGGCGTCATCAAAGCGGGCAACGCGGAAGGCAACGTGTTCACGAACCTGCGGCTCATCGGCCACAGCGGCGGCACGCTGCCGCCCGGGACGTACAACGGATGCTACTTCGAGGAGGCGCCGGAGAACAAGCGCGAGCTGTCGATCACGAAAGGCGGCAAGTACGTGTTCGAAAACTGCACGTTCAAGGCGCCGATCATCCCGCTCGGCATCTACCACGTCGACGCGGATGTGACGATCCGCAAATCGGTCGTGGAGCTGACCGGCGACAGCCACGGCGTGAACGTCGGATCCGCGAAATCGTTCGTGTTCGAAGAGAACACGGTGCTGGCCAACAACCTCAAGCGGAAGGAACTCGAGCTCGTGAAGATCAACGACTACTGGCAGCGGGACAAACCGTACGACGTGCAGAAGGTCGTGATCCAGAAGAATGTGATCGAGTCGAACATCGAGGCGCGGGGCATCTCGACGATGTATGCGGGTATCGGCGCTCCGCCGTACATTGTGAAGGACAACACGCTCTACAATGCGAAGTTGTTCCTGAAGGAGAACGACGTGCAATCCGGCAACCGGGAACTGACGAAGTGACGGAAATGGAACGGATGCCGCGGCGGTGAAGGTAAAAAAAGACCCGCTGGACGCGCGGCTTCACGCGGTCGGAACGGTCCCTTCAGCGACAGCGAAAATAACAACCATGCATCGGCCGGACTCCGCGAAATGCGGAGTCCGTTTTGATGCTGATGTTCAATCCGAATGGAAAGGCCCCCTCGAAGGAGGGGGCGGCCTCATGCTGGTTCTTGTTGCAGCTATTGCTGCGTGTCCCGGCGCTCGCGGCGGGCGGCGGTCATCTGCTGCCAGACCGTGCCCGCGGCCTCCTCGCCGCGCTCGATCCGCTCGAGCGCCATCCTGGCCTGCAGCCGGACCTCGAACTCCTCGTCCTCCGCCGCTTCGCGCAGGGCAGGCAGCGCCGACTCGTCCCCGAGCTCGTAGAGGAAGCGGGCCGCGCGCCAGCGGACGAGCTTGTTCGGATCCTTGAGCGCCCCGATCATCGCGGGCATCGCGGCCGGGTCGCCGAGGTCGTTCAACGTGTCGCCCGCGGTGCGGCGGACGGCGGGCGACCGGTCCCCCAGCGCTTCGATGAGCAGCGGCAGCGCCTCCGGCGAACGGAGATCGCCGAGATAGACGACCGCGAGCCGCCGGATCGAGACATGGTCGTCGCGCAGCGCCTTCGCGAGCAGCGGCAGCATGGAGGGCTCCGGCTGCGTCCGCTCCAGCGCCGCGTAGCGCGTTTGCCAGTCCGGCGCCTCGAGCGCCCGCGCGAGCTCCTCCGCGGAGAGCGGCCGCCGTTCACGCGGCGCAACCGGAACGTCCGGCGCTGCCGGCCCCATCGCCTTCGCGGCCTCGACCAGCTCGCGCAGCCGCTCGTCCGGATAGGCGGCATCGAGCTCCGCCGCGACCTGGGCGGCGATCTCCTCCGGCTCCCCGTAGCGGATGCCGTACTCCTCCAGCCGACGCTCCATGATCAGCGTCGAGCCGGCCGCCTCGTGGACGGCGCGCGAGAATTTCTCGGGCAGCCCGAGGCGGGCCACCTCGCGGTCGCCGCTGCGGACGCGGACCTGCATCGGGATGCCGCGGTACACCTGCACGAGGACGTGCAGCTCGCCGAATGCGGCGTCCGGTCCGGCCGGCGCCGGTGCGGCGTTCGGATCCGCGCCCTCCGCCGTCTCGAAGAGCTTCGCCGCTTCGGCCAGTATCCGCTGCCAGTCGGCGCCGGGCTTGCGGTCGAGCGCGATGAAGTCGGCGGTGCGGAACACGCCCTTGACGCCGTCGATCTTGAGCAGGCTCCGGAGCGGCTCGGGCGCCTCCTCCGCCCGTTCCGGCGTGTACGCGGCGCGCCGTCCGGCCGGCCACCGCTCGTCGACGTTCAGCTTCATCGTGTTCGGACTCGGTGTCGGTTCCACGGACAACAGCTTCATGGCGGAATCTCCTCCTTGCGTCGCCCAAGGGACGGTTGCCGATTCATGACTGCTGATCCTATAGTAACCGATCTTCGCGTCCGAACCAAACCCGGATGACAAAAAAGGCACACAAGGAGACCAAAATCGCATCTGGGAAGGAGCCGTCCGCAGGACTATACTGAAGGGCGGAGAGAAACCATCCCGGGGAGGACATCCAAGGCATGACGGGCACAGTCCGCGTCGGCGTCATCGGCGCCGGCATGATCGGAAACGAACATTTGCGGGTATTCGGACAACTGGAAGAAGCGGAGGTCGCCGGCGTGGCCGACGCCTCTCCGTCCGCGGCCGAAAGCCGCGCGCGGGAGCACGGCGTGAAGGCGTACGCGTCGCCGGAGGCGCTGCTCGACGACCGGTCGATCGACGCGGTCGTCATCGGCGTTCCCAACCGCTATCACGCGCCGCTGGCGATCGCGGCGATGGAGCGCGGCAAACACGTGCTGCTCGAGAAGCCGATGGCGATCAACGAGGAGGCGGCGAGGCAGATCCTCGATACGCAGAAGCGGACGGGCCGCGTGCTCATGATGGCGCATCAGATGCGCTGGACCGGCCTCGCGCGCGCCGCCAAGGCGAAGATCGACGCGGGCGAACTCGGCCGCATTTACAACGCGAAGACCGGCTGGATCCGCCGGAAGGGCATTCCGGGTTGGGGAAGCTGGTTTACGCGCATGGACGAGGCCGGCGGCGGACCGCTCATCGATATCGGCGTCCACATGTTGGACCTCACCCTGTACCTGATGGGCAATCCGAAGCCGGTGTCCGTCTACGGCGCGACCTACGCCGAATTCGGCCCGCACCGGCGGGGGATCGGCGACTGGGGCACGCCGGACTGGAACGGTTATTACGACGTCGAGGATCTCGCGACGGCGCTCATCAAGCTGGACAACGGCGCGACGCTCTCCCTCGAGGTGAGCTGGGCGGCGAACGCCGCCGGGCTGACGGACAAGCCGTTCGTCCACCTGATGGGGACGGAGGCGGGCATCGGCATCATCGGCGACCGCGGCGTGATCGTGAGACAATCGGAAGCCGGGGTCGTCGAGGAGGCGCTCGAGCCGCTCGACGGCGAGGAGGACCGCGTCCTGCTGAGCCGGCATTTCATCGAGTGCGTCCGCGAAGGGAAGGAACCGATCGCGCCGGCGCTGTCCGGCTATGTGAACAACCGGATTCTGAGCGCGATCTACGAATCGTCCCGCACGGGCCGCGAAGTGCAGCTGAGCTGGGATTGATCCCGGCGGAACGGACATCCGGCGAGCCCCCGGGGCGGCCATGCCGCCCCGGGGGCTCGATTGCATTTGGCAGCGGCGCGGATCTTGCCGCCGTTGTACCTGGCGTTCGGGGCCTGCGGTTCGCTGACGGCCTTCCCGGTCGTGCAGGACGGATCCGCGTGGGCCTATGTGACCAGGCTGCCGATCCCGGTGCCGCGTTCCGGAAATCCGCGAGGCGGTACCGGGTGCTCCGGCGCGAATGACCGTCTGTGGCTTCTGTGCTATAATGCGGAAGGACGACATCCGAAATTACGGGAAGAAGCGGGGAAGTGATCCGATGATCAGCGTCAGCGGCGTGTCGCTCCGGTTCGGGAAGCGCGCGCTTTTCGAGGACGTCAACATCAAGTTCACGCCGGGCAATTGCTACGGCCTCATCGGGGCGAACGGCGCGGGCAAGTCGACGTTCCTGAAGATTCTGTCCGGCGAGATCGAGCCGACGACCGGCGAGGTGCACGTGACGCCGGGCGAGCGGATCGCCGTGCTGAAGCAGGACCATTTCGCATATGACGAGTACAAGGTGCTCGATACGGTCATCATGGGGCACAAGCGTCTGTACGACGTGATGAAGGAGCGGGAGGCGATCTACGCGAAGCCGGACTTCACCGATGAGGACGGCATGCGGGCGGGCGAGCTCGAGGCGGAGTTTGCCGAGCTGAACGGCTGGGAGGCGGAATCGGAAGCCGCCAGCCTGCTGAACGGGCTCGGCATTCCGAGCGAGCTGCACGACCGGTACATGAAGGAGTTGGACGGCAACCAGAAGGTGCGCGTCCTGCTGGCGCAGGCGCTGTTCGGCAACCCGCAGATTCTGCTGCTCGACGAGCCGACGAACCATCTGGACGAGAAGTCGATCGAGTGGCTGGAGGATTTTCTGCTGCATTATGAGGGGACGGTCATCGTCGTCTCCCACGACCGGCACTTCCTGAACACGGTCTGCACGCACATCGCGGACATCGATTACGGCAAGATCCAGCTCTACGTCGGCAACTACGATTTCTGGTACGAGTCGAGCCAGCTGGCGCTCAAGCTGATGCGCGAGCAGAACAAGAAGAAGGAAGAGAAGATCAGGGAATTGCAGGCGTTCATCCAGCGTTTCAGCGCGAACAAGTCGAAGGCGAGACAGGCGACCGCCCGGAAGAAGCTGCTCGAGAAGATCACGCTCGACGACATCAAGCCGTCGAACCGGAAGTATCCGTTCATCCAGTTCAAGCCGGAGCGCGAGGCGGGCAAGCAGCTCCTGCACATCGAAGGCCTGACGAAAACGATCGACGGCGTCAAGGTGATCGACAACCTGACGCTGACCGTGAACAAGGGGGACAAGATCGCGCTGGTCGGTCCGGATTCGCTCTGGAAGACGACGCTCCTGCAGATTCTGGCGGGCGAGCTCGAACCGGACGCGGGCACGTGCCAGTGGGGCGTGACGACGACGCGCGCGTATTTCCCGAAGGACAACTCGAAGTATTTCGATGGCGTGGAGCTGAACCTGGTCGACTGGCTGCGGCAGTTCTCGAAGGAACAGGACGAGACGTTCATCCGCGGCTTCCTCGGGCGAATGCTGTTCTCCGGCGACGAGGCGCTGAAGAAGGCGAGCGTCCTGTCCGGCGGCGAGCGGGTGCGCTGCATGCTGGCCCGGATGATGCTGTCCGGCGCGAACGTGCTGCTGATGGACGAGCCGACGAACCATCTGGACCTCGAGTCGATCACGGCGCTCAACAACGCGCTGATCGATTTCGAAGGGACGCTTGTTTTCACCTCGCAGGACCGCCAGTTCGTGTCGACGATCGCGAACCGGATCCTCGAGATTACGCCGCGCGGCGTCATCGACCGGCTGATGACGTACGACGAATATCTCGAGAGCGGCGAGGTCAAGGCGCTGCGGGAGCAGGCCTATTCCGCTTGATGGTGCGGCGAAGCCGCCGGGCGTTGAAGCCTGGCGGCTTCGCGCTTGGAAGCCCGGGCGCGGGAGGGCCCGCCTGCCGGTCGCTGCGGGTGAACGATGGGCGCTCATCCGGCACCGCTGCCGAGGACAGGGATGTAATTTTCGACGAGCCCGGGCCGGACGTTTTCCCTTGGTACTTCGGCGGCGCGGGGGCGCGCTTCCGCCCGGGGGTTGGCGCTGCTGTGCCGCCCGTTTCCGGGCGGGACGGGGTTGGCACGCAGACAGACTGTTGCATGAATGCATAAAGTCGCGCATCGCATCAAAACTGTTTCACTGGACCCACACGGACGCCGTCGGGTATGATACTGCTGTTGCGAAAGATTCGTCAGGAACGGGGGTGCCCGGGCTGGATCCGCATCAGAACATTCGCGCCGGCGAACGGGGCGCCTGGACGAGCATCGCCGCGTATCTCCTGCTCTCGGGCGTCAAGCTGGCCGTCGGGTACTGGCTGTCCTCCAGCGCGCTGACCGCGGACGGGTACAACAATTTGTCCGATATCGCCGCTTCGGTGGCGGTGCTCATCGGCCTGCGCATCTCGCGCAAGCCGCCCGACCGGGATCATCCCTACGGCCATTACCGGGCCGAGACGATTGCGGCGCTGATCGCTTCCTTCATGATGGCGATGGTCGGCCTGCAGGTACTGATCGACGCCGGGCGATCGATCTTCACGGGGGACCGGACCGCACCGGACCCGCTGTCCGCGTGGGTCGCGCTGGGCGCCGCGCTCGTCATGCTGGGCGTCTATGCCTACAACCGTCGGCTGGCGGCGCGCATTCGCAGCCACGCGCTGATGGCCGCGGCCAAGGACAATCTGTCCGACGCGCTGGTCAGCGTCGGCGCGGCGGCGGGCATCTTCGGCTCCCAGTTCGGCATGCCCTGGCTCGATCCGGTCGCCGCCGTGGTCGTCGGTTTGCTCATTCTCAGGACGGCCTGGGGCATCTTCTACAGTGCATCCCATACGCTGACCGACGGATTTGACGCGAAGGAGCTCGAGACGCTGCGCGGCACGATCGAGCGGACGAAGGGCGTCCGCCGCATCAAGGACATCAAGGCGCGCGTTCACGGCAGCAACGTCCTGATCGATGTCATCATTCAGGTTGACCCCGAATTGTCGCTGATCGAGAGCCACCGGATCAGCGAAGAGATCGAGCGCCGGATGGAGCGCCGGCACAATATCGCGAACGTGCATGTCCACGTCGAGCCGGATGAGGATGCGCGTTCGCCGCAGACGAACGGGTCGTGAGCGCGGGGCCGCCCCGGAATGGGTGGTCTCGCGCTTTCAGTTTCGGCGGAGGCGATGCCGGGAATGGGGGCAGGGGCGCGCGGCGGCGGCAAGAACGCGGGGATCGGCGCATGAACAGGGGTAACGGTATGGCGTACCGTTGGCCGGTGGTTCTACGCGTGCCGCGAGGGTTTTCGGGCCGTGTAACGGTACGGTGTACCGTTGGCGGGCCGGAAGCGGCGCCTGAACGGGATTTAATGGTACGATGTACCGTTAGCCGGCGGATGCGCGCGAGTCGCGAGGGTTTTCGGGCCGTGCAGCGGTATGGTGTATCGTCGGCACCCGGCTCTGAGCACACCTCGCGGCAGCAAATCGGCGCACGCGAATGCGCCGGTCAGTTCCAACGGGCGCACGGCCGTGACGGTCCCGGAGAATCGACGCCGATTCCCCGTGGACACGCCGACCTGATTCGCGTGAAGAAAGCCTCCGGCCCGCCGTTCGCGGCGGATCGGAGGCTTTCGCGTTGATGCGCCAAATTCCGTACACCCGGAGAATACATTTTGGAACAATATAGGGTTGACACGATACGAATTGTATCATATGATAGGGACAAGTTGTTCGATATCGTGAACTGTCCCGGCGAACCAGAGACCGTCACCCTTGTGACTTGCGCCACTTCTGGTACTCGAGAAATTCCCGGAACTGCTCCTTGTCGACGCCGGATGCCATCGCTTCCCGAACCAGTTCCGTCCATTCGGGGTCCAGCGCGCCTTCCGGATCATCCTCGCCGAACAGCAGGACGTGCATCGGCACGCGGAGGGTGGCGGCCATCTTCTCGATGAACTGGATGGACGGGTTGTTCTGGATTCCCCGCTCGACATTGCTGAGATAGGACTTGGCCACGCCTGCGGCTTCGGCCAGTTCCGTAAGCGACATCCGGCGCTGCATCCGGATGGCCTTGATCCTTGCACCTATGTTTTCCATGATCCGTCTCGTCCTTTGCATGAAAGTTCCTGACATCCTGGTCATAGGAATTATACCATAGTTCCTTAAAGCGAACAAATCGCCGCGTGCGGAGGAGAAACCGTCATGCATGAGTCTGGGGAGGCTGGTCAAAACATGAACGCCGGAGTGCGGACGTTCGATCCGGAATGGGCGGCGCTGATCGAACTGGCGAGAAGGATCGGCCTGACGATCGAGGAGATCCGGGAATTTCTGCGCGATCCGGAACGTCTGCGGCGCACGAAATGCACGGAATGAAAGTTCGGAGCGGCGGGGGACAGCCGGCGGATTCAACGGCCGGCGTATGCCGGAATGTTCACTATATAGAACAACTCTTACCTTGAAGGCGAACAAACCGCCGATCCGCCCGTCCGCCGCGTCCGGAGCGGGTCGCGCCGCGGGCGGATCTTCCGGAGGCGACGATGCTTGAGATCCGAAGAGATTGATTTGCGGGAATATGTGCGGATCGTGCGCCGAAGGCTTTGGCTCATCCTGCTGATGGTGCTGGGCTGCACGGCGGGCGCCGCGTATATCAGCTATGCCACCTACGTCCCGCTCTATTCGGCGCAGACGAAGGTCTATGTGAACAACGCGGACGCCCTGGATCCGTTCAGCCGGGGGGCCATGACGATCGGGCAGATGTCCGCGAATAACAGCGTCATCGAGACGTACAAGGAGATCATCCGAACCCCGATCATCATGGACAAAGTGGTCGAACGTTACCCGCAGCTCGACGCGTCGACCGAAGAGCTCATCCGCAGCGTGTCCGTACACGCGCTGAACAACACCTCCGTCATGATCATTTCCGTCACCAGTCTGTCCCACGAACGGGCGGTGATGATGGTCAACGCGATCACGGACGTGTTCGTGACGGAGCTGCCGAAAATCTCTCCGGGCCATTCCGCCGTGCTGCTGACCGAAGCGAAGTTCGCGGCGAACCCCTCCCCGGTGAACGAGAAGCGCAACACCTACATCGTCCTCGCTTTTCTCGGATCGCTGATCCTGGCCGTCGGCATCGCGATTCTGCTCGACGTGCTCGACGACCGGATCAAGGACGAGGCGGATGTCGTGCGGGTGCTCGGCATTTCGACGCTCGCTTCGGTGCCGAAGACGCGGCTCCGGTCGGGCCGGCCCCGCAGCCGCAAGGGAGCCAAGGGAAGGATCGGTGAGGAAGCCTATGCCACGGTCAAATAAAGAAGCGCCGACGTTGCCGATTGACGACGTCTCGCCGTTCATGGAAGCCTACCGGACGCTGAAGGCGAACATCGAGTTTGCTTCCCGCCGCAAGCCGATCCGCTCCGTTGCGATCGCCTCGGCCACACCCGGCGAAGGAAAATCGACCACGGCGCTCTACCTTGCGTCCGCCTACGCGCGGGCGGGGCAGACGGTCGTCCTCATCGACGGCGACATCCGCAAACCGACGCTCCACCAGGTGATTGACCGGCGCCGCAGCCCGGGGCTCTCGGATTATCTGCTGGATCCCGGCATGATGCCGTCCTACGTGCTGAAGGACACGTTCATCGGCGCCGCGTTCATCAGCGCGGGGCGCAGCGTGCCGAATCCGTCGGATCTGCTCGCCTCCGAGCGGATGACGGAGCTGATCGCGCTGCTGAAGCAGGCGTACGACATGGTCATTGTGGACACGCCGCCGATTCTGGCGGCCATCGACGCGAAAATTCTCGCCGCCAAATGCGACGGCGTCTTGCTCGTGCTCGAGAGCGGCAAGGCGCGCGAGAAGGCGGTGCTGAAGGCAAAGGAAGAGCTGCTGCTGGCGAACGCGAACCTGCTGGGCGCGGTGCTGAACAAAACGAGCCGGAAATCGAATCCTTATTATTATGAAGGTTACGGCAAATGAGGCGAACGAGGGGGTACCACCGGTGCGAAGAGCGCGAAGGATGCGGCATACGGCGCGCGCGGCGCGGCATGCCGTCGTCATCGCGATCTGCTTGGCGATAACGCCGGGCTGTTCGCTTCTCGGCGCATTCTCCGCGTCGCCGAAGGAGGCGGTCCAGGAGCCGCAGCTCCGCACGGTCCGGACCGAGACGGCGGTCGTGCGGCAGATCGAGGAACCGATCCAAGTGACGGCGGATGTCCTGTCATCGGTCCAGTTTGACATCGAGCCGGCCGTTTCCGGAACGGTCGAGACGCTGTACCGGAAGCTCGGCGACGAGGTGAAGGCGGGCGATCCGATCGCGCGGCTCGTCTCGGAAGAACTGGAGATGGCGCTGGATCAGGCGCAGGCCGCCGTCGCCCAGGCGAGGGACGCGCTCCAGTCGGCGCGCCAGGAGCTGTCGGTCAGACGCCAGGAGCTCGCGGCGGATCTCCGCAGGATGGAGCGCGAGCTGGACGAGAGGCAGCGTCGGCACAACAAGCTGCTCAATGATTACGACAGCGGCCTGGCGACGAAGGCCGATGTCGAACGGTCCGCTGCCGAACTCGACGCGTTCCGGCAGGATCTGGAACTGGCGCGCAAGCGGATGCAATCGTTGAACGATTCCGACAGGATCCGGGACCTGGAGAGCCGGCTGTCCGACGCCACGCGGACGCTGCAACACCGCAACGAGGAGATGGAGAAGCTGACGATCCGGGCGAAGGTCGGCGGCATCATCACGCAGCTTTCGTTGATTGAAGGCATGATGGTCCGCGCGGGCGTGCCGGTCGGCCGGATCGAGCAGGTGAACCCGGTGCGGATCGTCGCGCTGCTGAACGAAGAGGGCGCGAACTACGCAAAGGGCAAGACCGAACTGAACTATGTGCTTCCCGGCGGCGAAGAGCGTGGACAAGCCCCCGTGAGCTTCCTGTCCACGATTCCCGATCCGGAGAAAAACGCCTATGTGCTGGAGCTGACGGTGCCGAACGACGACGGGCGGCTCAAGCCGGGCATGAAGGTGGCCGTCGAACTGTCGGAGGCCGCCGAACTGACCGCGCTTGCGGTACCGCAGTACGCCGTGCTCGAGGAAGGAAGCCGGCGGTTCGTGTATGTCATCGAGGACGGCGTTGCAAGGAAGCGCGAGGTGATGACCGGCCGGTCGACGCCGTCCTATTACGAAGTGCTGTCCGGCCTGAGCGAGGGAGAGCAAGTCGCGATTACCGGCATCAGCGCGCTCAAGGACGGAGAAAGGGTCGTCGTCGAGGGAAGCGGCAAGGAGGAGAGGACGAATTGAGCGGACAAGCATGGAAACGTTGGGCGTTATGGGTCATGGCCGTGCTGATCTTCATCGCGCCGGCATCGACGGGTTCGGGGTCGGCGCCCGTCGCCGTTGCGGCCGAATCCGCGGCGAACGACACGCCGTACAAGCTGACCTCGGCGCTCCGGGCCGGCGTGAAGACGGTGCTGAACGAGCGGGTGCCGGACGGCTTCCGGATCGGAGCGGTCGTGCGGCTGTACAACACCGGAAGCCGCTCCGTCGCCGTCCCGGGATACGAGGTGCGCGCGGTCACGACGGGCGGGGACGTCTATACCCTGATGCCTTCCGCCGACAATCCGCGCATCGTGCAACCGAAGGAGAAGGCCGAATTGAGTTACATGCTGACGGTGGCCCGGTCCGACGCCTTCTCGCTGAAACGGCTCGAATGGGTGGAGGTGGACGAATACGTCTATCCGAAGAAGGAAACCGTCATCCTGAACATGCCGGTCGCCGGGCTTGAATGGTCCGGACCGTCCACCGTGTTCACGGACGCGAAGCGCCTCAAGGCCTGGGGCGATTCGTTCACGATCCCGACGGAATCCGCCGGGCTGGTCTACACACCCGTCCGGTTCTCGGAGCGGCATACCCCGCAGGGAACGACGGCCGTCCTCGTGCTGGAGGCGAAGAACACGGGCAGCCGTCCCGCCTGGGTTCCGGAGTTCACCGTGACCGGCAGGACCCAGCAGGACTACTACCCGGCGGAGCGCGCCGAGAGCGGCCCGATCGAGATTCAGCCGGGAGATGTGCGGTACCTGCACTTCGTCATGCGGCTTCCGGGCCCGGAACGCTGGACCGGCTTCACGATCGGCACGCCGGAATCGTTCAGCGATGCGAGCGGCACCGTACGCTATGAAGCGGGACGCCTCCAGATCAAGCCGCCCGCCGCGTCCGAGGCGCAGCAGATCCAAACCGTGTATTCCCTGTTCAACCCGATCCGCGTCACCTCGACATTCCGGCCGAACCTGGCGAAGGAAGTCGACATTTCGCTGGCCGAGGTGTACCGGTTCGAACAGGCGGGTGACGGGTATCTGACGGCCGTGGCGAAATTCAGGCTGCTGAACCGTTCCAGGGTCACCGTGGCCGTTCCGAATTTCGGCGTCGAGTGGACGACCTCGACGGGCGTCAGCTATGCGGGTGAAAGGCTGGAACCGCGGCAGAAAATGCTGTCGCCGGGTGTCGGCATGATGGTCGCCTACGTGTTCACGCTGCCCCTCTCGGCGGAGCGGGATACCAGGGCGCGCCTCACGCTGCTCGACGGCCATCCGGATACGTTCCAGCTGCCGGTCGGCGCGGTGGAAATCCGTCTCGATGAACTGGGGAAAGTCGCCAACCGCGACGAAGACGCCGACAACCTGTATCCGTTCAGGCTGGCCGTCGGCTCCGGATCGGTGGATGATGAATCCGGCATTCTCGGTCTCGAAATCGACCTCACGCGGACGCCCAACGTGGTGTTCGACGAGGAGTCCGTCCGCCTCAAGATCGAAATTACCGACGGGAACGACCGGGTGCTGGCGTCCAAGATTTACGCGCTGGCCGGCCCGGAGCGGTTGACGTCGGGCCTGAAAACCTTCGATCTCGGCTTCGGAAACCGGACGAAGGCGGGAGCCGATACATCCGGATCGGACGAATCGGCCTTCAAGGGGCCGTTCATCGTGAGGGTCTATGAAGTGCTTGCGGCGCCCGGCGGGAATATCGAACGCCTCGTGGAATCGGTTCGGCTGCCGGCCGAATGAAGCGGCCGGCAGCCGCCGCGCGCCGGGCGGATGGAGAATCGGCGGCTGCGAATTACGGATTGACAGCGGGACAAATAGGTGTTACGATGCAGGTGCGTTCGTTATAAAGAATTTCCTGGGGCAAATATCCTGTTTTGTCCATCATTTTTTCGGTTAATGTTCACTATAAGGAACAACCGTAGGATCGGAGGGCGGCATGAGCGCCATCGTCGCCATCTACGACAGATGCGGCAATCCGGCGGCTTCGGAGCAGGGGAGTGCCATGATGCGGAAATTGGCCCGGTTTCCGGCGGACGACGAGCGGACCTGGACCAGGCCGGGGGTTTTTCTCGGCTGCCGTGCCCGGTGGATCACGCCCGAATCGGTCGGCGAATCCAATCCGCTGCATGATCCGGAGCGCGGGCTCGCCGTCGTCGCCGATGCGATCCTCGACAACCGGGAGGAGCTGTGCGATGCGCTCGGGATCGGAGCCGGCCGCCGCAGGACCCTGACGGACCCGGAGCTGCTTCTCTTGGCCTATGACGCCTGGGGCGTGCGGATGGCCGAGCGACTCGTGGGCGATTTCGCCTTCGCGATCTGGGATGAACGCGGGCGAAAGCTCTATGCGGCCCGGGACTTCTCGGGGACCCGGACGTTGTATTTCACCCGGGATCCGGTCCGCGGCACGGTCTGGATCTGCACGATCATGGGACCGCTCCTCGGGACCGGACATGTCAGCGGAGCACTGAACCGGCAGTGGATCGCCGATTTCCTGGCCCTGCCGTTCACGACCGATGCCGTGGATGCAAGGCCCACGGTCTATGAAGGCATCGAACAGATTCCTCCGGGGCACTGGCTGGTGGCGGATGCGGAAGGCCGTCTGACGCTGCGGTCTTATTGCAGCATCGAAGTGCCGCGGGAGAGGCTGAGACTGAAGTCGGATGCGGAATACGAGGAGGCGCTCCGCGATGTGGTCGGCCGGGCGGTCAGAGCGAGGCTCCGCGCGCGCCGGAACATCGGGGCGCATCTCAGCGGCGGGCTTGATTCGGGAACCGTCGCCTCCTTCGCCGCCCGCGAGCTGCAAACCCGGGGCCAGCCGCTGTACACGTTCAGCTACGTGCCGCTTGCGGATTTCGAGGGCAGCTGGGCACCGCGGACCCGGATCGCGGATGAACGGGAGTATATCCGCGCCGTCGTCGATCATGCCGGCAACATCGTGCCGACCTACTGCGATTTTCCGGGCCAGAGTCCGTATTCCGTCATCGACGAGTGGCTGGACGTGCTGGAGATGCCTTACAAGTTCTATGCGAACTCGTTCTGGACGCTGGGCATCGGCAGACTGGCGGCGGAGCGGGACATCTCCGTGGTGCTGACCGGGCAGCGCGGCAACTGGACGATTTCCTGGGGACCGGCGCTGGATTACCAGGCCGGGCTGCTGAGGCGCCTGCGGCTTGTCCGGTTTTACCGGGAGCTCACCGGATATGCGCGGCAGATGGGTGCCAGCCGGAAGCGGGTGATGAGAGCGGTCTGGCGGAAGGCGGTCGGCGGTTCGGCACCGACAGACGTCCCGGTTTTGGGAAGCCCGTTGCTGTTGGAAGAGACCGGGGCCTACGAACGGCTCAGACAGCACGGCATGTCCGGCGACGGCCGGGTGTCGGATGCCTACCGGGCCCGAAAGCGGGTCTTCAAGCAGACCGCCATCTGGAACTTGACCGGCGTATGCAACACGAAACTTTCGCTTCGGTACGGCCTTTGGTACCGGGACCCGACCAACGACCTGCGCGTCGTGCGCTTCTGCCTGTCCGTACCGGAAGAGCAATGCGTGCGGGACGGCATCGACCGCGCGCTTGCCCGCCGCGCGACCCGCGGGCTGCTGCCGGACAAGGTGCGTCTGAACCAGAAGGTGCGCGGCCTTCAGGGGGCCGACAGCGTTCATCGGATGAAGCCGGAATGGCCGATGTTCATCCGCGAGGCCGAGGAGATGCTGGCGGATGAACGGATGCGCGAGTATTTGAATCTGGATGCCCTTCGGACGTCGCTGAACCATTTGAAGGAGCCGAAGCCGGAACAAGCGTTTGACCATCATTTTAGTTCCGTGATGCAAGCGATCATTTTCCGCCGTTTTGTCAAAAGACATGAAAGGAGGTGAAGGCACATGCAGAAGAAGGAATGGCAGGCGCCGGAACTGGAAGTGCTGGACGTGAGGAAGACGGCTGCTGGTTGGGGGCACAAAATCGAGGACGACTGGCAGAACGACCCGGACGATCCCGATTTCTGGTCCGCCAGCTGAACCTGACGACCTGAAGCGGAATGCGGCTCATGTGACCATCGCATGCCAGCCGCATTCCGGCCTCCGGATGGAGTGTTGACCGTGGCTGGAACGAACATCGTGTACCGATACCGGGCCTTCGGTCTCCGGATCGACAGCGACTTTCCCATTCCCGAACTCGGGGCATCGGCCGGTCCTGACGAAGCAGCCGACGTGGAGGTGGTGAGCCGGGGACAGGACGGCGGAAATGCCCTGACGGACGACGCGGACCGGCATTGGTTGCGGGCGGCGGAAGGCGTCGTCGAGTTCCGGATCCCGCGGACGGCCGCATTTCGCATCGTCGAAGGAAAGCGGATCGAAGTGCGGGCCGACAGCGGAGCGAACGAAGACAAGATCCGGCTGTACGTGCTCGGCACGTGCATGGGCGCCGTCCTGCTGCAACGGCGCATGCTGCCGCTTCACGGCAGCGTCGTGACACGGAACGGGCGCGCCTACGCCATCGTCGGGGATTCGGGAGCGGGCAAATCCACGTTGTCCGCGGCGCTGCTCGAGCTCGGGTTCCGTCTCGTGTCGGACGACGTCGCCGCCGTCGTCTTCGACGAGCGGGGAACACCGCTTGTCATGCCGGCCTATCCGCAGCAGAAGCTGTGGCAGGACAGCCTCGACCGTCTGCAAATATCCGGCAGCGGCTTCAAGCCGCTGGTGGAACGGGAGGCGAAATTCGCGGTCCCGGCCGGCGGGTCGTTCTGGCCGGAACCGGTGCCGCTGGTACATATTTACGAGCTCGTCCATTCCGACGGCCGGGAGCCGTCGATCAAGCCGATTGACCGGCTGGAGCGGTGTTATATCCTGTATCGCCATACCTTCCGGCGGTCGCTGATCGTGCCGTCGGGTCTTGCCGCCTGGCATTTCGAGACGGCGGTGAGAATTGCGGAGAAGACCGGCATGTATCGGCTGTTCCGACCGGTACGGGTGTTCGCGGCGCGGGAATCCGCGCGGCTCATCCGGGCGCATGCCGAGGGGGAGGTGAGCCCATGATCCGGCAGGAAACGATCACGTCCGAATGCATCGTCGTCCAGAAACCGGGCGCGATCGTCAGCGACATGGACGGCGAGAAAGTGATGCTCAGCGTGGAGAACGGCAAGTATTACAATCTCGGCAGGCAGGGCGGCCACATCTGGGAGCTGATCGCGTCCCCCGTCGCCGTCACGGATCTGGTGACCACCTTGATGGCGGAGTACGAGGTCGACCGGGAAACCTGCGAACGCGACGTGCTCAAATTTCTGTCCGCGCTGCTGCGCGAGAACATGATCGAGGTGTCCCGCCCGTGAACAGGAATCAGGCCCTGCGGCCTTCGCGGGTGTTCTCCGTGGCGGCGAAGGCGATCCGGCTGATGCTGAGCCGTCCGGACGCGGCGGCGCTGCTTGCCGAGGCCTGGCTGTCGCTGGCATGGTCGCGGCTGATGCTCCTCCTGCCGTTCCGGCACCTGGCGCCGCGGCTCGGCGTACCCGGACGCGAGACGGAATGGCGGGAGCTTCCCCGCGAGACGCTGATGGAACTGCACCGCATCGCCGAGGCCGTCCGGATTGCCAGCCGCTACGCATGGTGGGATTGCAAATGCCTGGTCCGCGCGCTGGCGGCCATGCGGATGCTGAGGCGCCGGGGCATCGAAAGCACGCTGTATCTGGGGACCGGCCGGGACGCGGACGGCCGTCTGGCCGCCCATGCCTGGCTGCGCAGCGGTAGCCGGTACATTACAGGCGCAGAGGAGAGAGACAGGTTCACCGTCATCGGCATGTACGCCGCCGTCGGACGGAACCTGGAGCGGACATGATGAACATCCTCCTGCAAACGGCGGGCATGATGCGCAAGTATGCCGGCGGCGCGGCTGCGCTGGTCGTCCTGGGCACGGTGCTGGCGGGCATTTTCGAAGGCGTCGGCATCCTGCTGATCGTCCCGCTGCTCGGGGCGGGCGGCTTTCTGGACGGATCCCGGGATGCGGTGCCTCTCATCGGGCCGCTGCTGGCCGGTATCCGGCATTGGCCCGCGGAGCTCCTGCTGCCCGTGTTGCTTGCCTCGTTCGTGCTGGTCGTCGCCTGCCAGAGCGGGCTGCAGCGGTTTGTCACCGTCCGCGGCACGGAAATCGTGAATCGCTGCGGACGGCAATTCCGGATCGAACTGTTCGAGGCGCTTCAGGAAGCGCGATGGAGCTTCCATCTGCGCAAGCGTCGCGCCGATCTGCTGAACGCCATGACGAGCGAGGCAGCCCGCTTGCAGACCGGCTTCGCGTTGATGCTGCAGGCGGCTTCCGCCCTGATCTTCACCGTCCTGCAGATCGGCATCGCGCTTGCGATCTCCTGGCAGCTCACGGCGCTCGTGCTGGCATGCGGCGCAGCCGTGCTGCTCGCGTCCCGCCGGCAGGTCCGGAAGGCGAACGCGCTGGGCCGTCTCACGACGGATCTGGTCCAGGAATATGTGGCCGGCGTCAGCGAGCAGCTGCAGGGCTTGAAGGACATCAAGGGCAATGCGATGGAGGAGGGCGGCCGTCTCTGGATCCGTTCGATTACGGACAGGATCCGGCGGGAACAGATCGCCCATGTCCGCCTCCGGTCGACGACCGAGGCCGCCTACCGGATCGTCTCGGCCGCGCTTGCCGCGGGCTTTGCCTGTGCCGCCCTGCTCGTCCTCCATACGCCGCCCCATGCGTTGCTTACGATCTTCATCATCATGACGCGGCTGTGGCCGCGGATCACGACGCTGCAGACCCAGGCGCAGCAGTTCGCGTCCAATGCGCCCGGGGTCGCTTCCGTCCTCGCGCTGCTCGAGGAAAGCCGGCGGGAGCGCGAATCGGACGCGTTCGCAACGGAACCGCCGTTCGCCGGCGGCTTCCGGACGGACGGGAATGCGGCGGCGCCGGATCCCGGATCTCCGGCCGCGCGGGAGCACCCGCCGGCCGGAGACACGGGGGAAGCCGGATCACCGGCGCGGAATGCCGCGGAAGTTTCGCCGGCAACGGCGGCGCCGGGCTCCGGATCGTCGGTGCGGGCCGCTGCGGGAACTTCGCCGGCGGCGGAATCGGGTTCGTCCGCCGCGTCCGGCCGCCGGCCGGATCCGGCGTCGGCGAGCCCCGTCCTCCCGGTTCCGTCCCGATCCGCGGGCGGCGCGGCGGAAGAAGAGGCGGGCGGCCGGCTGCGGCTCGAGCGGGGCATCCGGCTGAGCGGCGTCGTCTTCGGCTACGAGACCGGCGGCGGGCGGCGGGCGCTGGACGGCGTCGATCTCTTCATCCCGGCGGGTTCGGCGACGGCGATCGTCGGCCATTCCGGCGCGGGCAAGAGCACCCTCGCGGACCTGATCATGGGGCTGATCCGGCCGCAGGAAGGGACCGTCCTGTACGACGGCAGGCCGCTGAACGGCAGGATGCTGCATGAGCTCCGGCGATCGGTCGGCTACGTGCCGCAGGATCCGTTCCTGTTCGGCGGGAGCGTGCTGGACAATCTCCGGATGGCATGTCCCGGCGCGACGGAGGAGGAGGCGTTGGAGGCGCTCCGGCTTGCGGCGGCCGACGGGTTCGTCAGCCGGCTGCCGCGGGGCATCCGAACGCCGGTCGGCGACCGCGGCGTCCGGCTGTCGGGCGGCGAACGGCAGCGCATCGTGCTCGCGCGGGCCATCCTGAAGCGGCCCAGCCTGCTCATCCTCGACGAGGCGACCAGCGCGCTCGACGCGGAGAGCGAACAGGCGATCCTCGCATCGCTCGACCGGCTCCGGGGCAGCATGACGATCCTCGTGATCGCGCACCGGCTCTCCACCATCCGCGGCGCCGACCAGATCGTCGTCCTGGAGCGGGGGCGCGTCGTCCAGTGCGGGCGATACGCGGCGCTGGCGGCCGAGGGGAGCGGCCTTTTCGAGCGGATGCTCCGACAGCAGGCGACCGGGGGTTGAAACATGGGCCACGGGCAGAAGCCGTTATGAAAATTATGAAAAAATTCTTTCTTGACACGTTCTATATAGAGAACATACAATGAAACCGGGTTCGCGGCCGAGAACACACCGTTTGTTTTGTCCGGATGTTCTTTATAGAGAACAAAAATCACGCACGATGTTTTTTCAGGAGAACAACCGACCGATCCGCCGGCGCCCGGCCCACGGGACGGTGGCGGCGCGCATGCCGTCGGGAGCGCCCGCGCCGCCGCCCGCCGGGTCATGCTTGCCTGCTTTCATGTTCCGGTTTCCGGCCGGGCCGGAGGCCCCTGGGGTGCACGGGCCGCACGAAACCGGCTCATCAAGGCAGGCAAGCCCGCATGGGTGAAGAAGGAGGAAGACCATGCCCTACCACAGACGGCTGACCCTTCTGATGCTGCTGGACTCCCTGATCGTCATCACCGCCATTTTTGCGGGCCGCGTTCTGCTCGAAGCTTCGGTCGACGTGCTGACTTTTCCGCTGGTCGTGAGTTCCCTGTCCCTGCTCCTCTCGCACCACGTGTTCGCCTGGTGTTACAAGCTCTACAAAAAGGCGTGGGAATACGCGAGCGTCGGGGAACTGCTCACGATCGCGAAGGCAGTTACGCTGTCCGTCGCGACGGCCGCGGTCATCCAGCAGGTGATCATCCAGGATATTTATTTTCGCCTGCTGGCCGTCACCTGGATGCTGCACATGCTGCTCATCGGCGGATCGCGCCTCTGCTGGAGGCTCTATCGGGACGCGCGCCTGAAAACCGGCGGAGAGGCGGCCTCTCCGGCCGGCGGAGACGGGCGGAAGCGGACGCTGATCGTCGGCGCAGGCGTCGCGGGCACGATGGTGGCGCGGCAGCTTCTCCGGCCCGGGTCGGAGCTCAGGCCGGTCGCGTTCGTCGACGACGATCCGGCGAAGCACAAGCTGGACATCCTCGGTCTTCCGGTGCTCGGCGGCATCGACCGGATTGAGACCATCGCGCGGGAGATGAACATCGAGAACATCGTGATCGCGATTCCGTCACTCGGGAAGAAGGCGCTGAACCGCATTTTCGAAGAATGCGCGAAGACGAAGGCGAAAACGCAGATCATGCCGAAGCTTGAGGACCTTGCGTCGGGCCGCGTGTCGGTCAGCGCGCTCCGGGATGTCGAAGTGGAGGACCTGCTCGGACGGGAGCCCGTCGAGCTCGACATCGACAGCATTTCGGAATACGTGACGGGCCGCACGATCCTTGTCACGGGCGCGGGCGGTTCGATCGGTTCGGAAATCTGCCGCCAGGTGGCGAAGTTCGGGCCGAAGAAGCTCGTCCTGCTCGGACACGGCGAGAACAGCATCTACTCGATCGAGATGGAGCTCAGGGATATGTACGGGGATGCCGGAATAGAAATTGTAACGGAAATCGCCGACATCCAGGACGCGGACAAAATGATGCGCGTCATGCAGGCCCATCGTCCCGACGTCGTCTACCACGCCGCCGCGCACAAGCACGTTCCGCTGATGGAGCGGAATCCGGAGGAGGCGGTGAAGAACAACCTGATCGGCACGATGAACACGGCCCGGGCGGCGAACTGGTACGGCGTTCGGATTTTCGTCATGATTTCGACGGACAAGGCGGTCAATCCGACGAGCGTCATGGGCGCCTCCAAGCGCCTCGCGGAGATGTACATCCAGTATCTGGACAGCATCAGCCGGACGAAATTCGTCGCCGTCCGGTTCGGCAACGTGCTCGGCAGCCGCGGCAGCGTCGTTCCGCTTTTCCGCAAGCAGATCGCGGCCGGCGGCCCCGTGACGGTGACCCATCCGGACATGGTCCGCTATTTCATGACGATTCCCGAGGCGTCGAAGCTTGTCATCCAGGCCGGGGCGCTGGCGAAGGGCGGTGAGATCTTCGTGCTCGATATGGGCGAGCCGGTCCGGATTGTCGATCTCGCGCGCAATCTGATCCGCCTGTCCGGATACGCCGTCGAGGAGATCGGCATCCGCTTCACCGGCATCCGCCCCGGCGAGAAGCTGTTCGAGGAGCTGATGAACCCGGACGAAGTGCAGGAACGGAACGTATATCCGAAGATTCACGTCGGAAAATCGCGCCGCGTGCCGATCCGCGAAATCGAGGATCTGGCCGAACATTTCATGGAAGTCGACCGGGAGACGCTGCGCGTCTGGATGTTGACGCTGGCGAACGGGCGCGTGGAGGAGGCGGTGAAGGCGGCCGGGAGGGAACCTCGCGCCGACGCCGTTCCGGACGCGCACGCCGTGTCGCAGGAAGCGTCCGCCGCGGCGGAAGACGCTCCCGCCGAGGCGGGGGCGAAGGCCGCGCAGCCGTCCGCCGCTTCGGACGACGGCCTGACCGCGGTGACGCTGAAGCCGGCGGCGACCGCCGTCCGGTAACGGGGCAACGGACTGGAATAACATGGGAGGGATGCTTGAGATGACCGTCAGGAAGGCGATCATTCCGGCCGCAGGACTCGGCACGCGGTTCCTGCCCGCGACGAAGGCGATGCCGAAGGAGATGCTGCCGATTGTCGACAAGCCGACGATCCAGTACATCGTCGAGGAGGCGGTGGCCTCGGGCATCGAGGACATCATCATCGTGACGGGCAAAGGCAAGCGGGCGATCGAGGACCATTTCGACAATTCCTTCGAGCTCGAGTACAACCTGCTGGAGCGGGGCAAGCTCGACCTGCTCAGCGAGGTTCAGAAGCCGTCGCAGATGGCGGACATCCATTACATCCGGCAAAAGGAACCCCGCGGACTCGGACACGCCGTCTGGTGCGCCCGCAAATTCATCGGCAACGAGCCGTTCGCCGTGCTGCTCGGGGACGACATCGTGCGCGCCGAGCGCCCGGCGCTGCGCCAGCTCATGGACATGCACGACCGGTACCGGTCGTCGGTCATCGGCGTGAAGCCGGTGCCGGACGATGAAGTGCACCGCTACGGCATCGTCGACGGCAAGCCGATCGACCGCGGCTTCTACAGCGTGTCCGGTCTCGTCGAGAAGCCGGCGAAGGGGGCCGCGCCGTCGAACCTCGCGATCATGGGGCGCTATATCCTGAGCCCGACGATCTTCGACATCCTGGGCAGCCTGGAGCCCGGCGCCGGCGGCGAGATCCAGCTCACCGACGCGATCGCGAAGCTGAACGAGACGGAGGCGGTGTACGCGTTCGAATTCGAGGGCACCCGTTACGACGTCGGGGAAAAAATGGGCTTCATCCGCACCACGATCGAGTTCGCGCTGGAGCGCAGCGATCTGCGCGACGGGCTGCTCGATTATCTGACGCAGTTGCTGCATGAACGGCAGCCTGCCGAAACCCGGTGATCGGCGATGGCGCAGCCTGCCGGCCGGATTCTGTTCTGCGCGACCGTCGCGCGGCATCTCGAGCGGTTCCACCAACCCGTCATGCGCTGGTTCAAATCCAGGGGGTGGGAGGTGCACGCGGCCGCTTCCGGCACGCCGGAGCTGCCCTGGACGGACCGGCAGTTCGACGTGCCGTTCAGCCGGTCGCCGCTCAAGCCCGTGAACATCGCCGCCTACCGGCAGCTCAGGCGGATCATCGCGGAAGGCGGCTATCAGCTCATCCATTGCCACACGCCGACGGCGGGCGTTCTGACGAGACTCGCGGCGCGCGGGGCCAGGCGCTCCGGCGTCCGGGTGCTTTATACGGCACACGGCTTTCATTTTCAGAGCGGAGGGCCGAAGCTGAACTGGCTGCTCTTCTACCCGGTCGAGCGGATGCTTGCCCGGCTGACCGACTGCCTGATCACGATCAACGAGGAGGATTTCCGGCTGGCGGCGGACCGCCGCTTCCCGGCCGGCCGCATCGTCCGCGTCCACGGCGTCGGCATCGACCTGGAGCGTTTCCGGCCGGCCGACGCCGAGCGGAGGCGCGGCATGCGCCGGCTGCTCGGTTACGGGATGGAGGATCAACTGCTGTTCTACGCGGCGGAGTTCAACCGGAACAAGAACCAGCGGATGCTCATCGAGGCGCTTGCGCTGCTGAAGGACGATTTTCCGCGGGCGAGGCTGCTCCTGGCGGGCGACGGCCCGCTGCGGCCGGCCTGCGAGGAACTGGCCGCGCGGCTCGGCGTCCGGGATCGGGTCGACTTTCTCGGTTACCGGCCGGACATCGCCGACTGGCTGCCCGCCCTGGACATTGCCGTCGCGTCCAGCTTCCGGGAGGGCCTGCCGGTGAACGTGCTGGAGGCGATGGCGTGCGGCCTGCCGGTCGTCGCGACGTCGAACCGCGGGCACCGGGAGCTCGTGCGGCCCGGCAGGAACGGCTGGCTCGTGCCTCCCGGGGACGCCCGGCAGATGGCCGGCCGGATCCGGGATCTGCTCGCCAATCCCCGCGAGCGCGCGGCGTTCGGCGCCGCCGGCCGCGCGATCGCCTCGTCGTCGTACGGCCTGGATACGGTGATGGCGGAGCTGCGCGCCGTCTACGCATCGATACTGGGTGAAATGGAGATCGGAAAATGGCAACGGCAATTCGGGTACTCCACGCCGTCGTCAACATGAACCGCGGAGGCGCGGAGACGCTGATCATGAACCTGTACCGGCGGATCGACCGGTCACGGCTGCAGTTCGATTTTCTCACCTGCCGGGAAGGGGTGTACGACGACGAGATTCGTGCGCTCGGCGGGATCGTCCACCGCGTTCCCTGGATCACCGAGGCGGGGCCGGTCGGCTACATCCGCGCGCTGGACCGCTTCTTCGCGGAGCACCGCCATTACCGGATCGTGCACGCGCACATGGACCGGATGAGCGGCTGGGTGCTCCGGGCTGCCCGGCGCGCCGGCGTTCCGGTGCGGATCGCGCACAGCCACAACACGAGAAGCGAAGGCGGTCCGCTGGCGAGGCTGTACAAATGGGCGTCGGGGCGGCTGATCGCGCCGAATGCGACCGGGCGGCTCGCCTGCTCGGAGGCGGCGGCCGCCTGGCTGTTCGGCGGCCGGGCGAAGGAGGCGCGGATCATCCGCAACGCCGTCGACTGCGCCGCCCTCGCGTTCGATCCGGAGATCCGGCGGGCGGTTCGGGCGGAGCTGAACCTCAAGCCCGGGCAGCTCGCCGTCTGCCACGTCGGCCGCTTCACGCCGCAGAAGAACCACGCGTTCCTGATCGATCTGTTCGCGCATCTTGCGGCGGAGCGGCCGGACGCGGCGCTGCTGCTCGTCGGGGACGGGCCGCTCCGGGAGCCGATCGCGCGGCGGGCCGAAGCGGCCGGCATCGCCGGCCGCGTCCGCTTTCTCGGCCTGCGGAGCGACGTCCCGCGGCTGCTCGCGGGCATGGACGTCATGGTGTTCCCCTCGCTGCACGAGGGGCTGCCGCTCACGCTGATCGAGGCGCAGGCCGCCGGACTGCCGTGCGTCGTCTCCGACCGGGTGACGGAGGAGGCCGATCTCGGGATCGGGCTGGTGGCGCGCCTGCCGCTGGAGGCGCCGCGCGACGCGTGGATCCGCGGGATCCTGCGGGCGGAGGCCCGGCCGGACTCGGTCCTCATGCGCACGCGGGCGGCGGACGAAGTGCGCAGGCGGGGCTACGACATCGGGGCCGTCGCGGAGGAACTGGCCGGCTATTACGGACAAGCCTGCCGCGCGTTCGCCGCCGTGCCGGCGGAGGCGAGGAGAATCGTATGAGGTGGATCATATGGTGAAGATGCGTTGCCGGATGCGGCTCGGCGAGGTGCCGCTCCATCTCTACCAGGTGATCGCGGGGTTCGAACTGCTGGCGCGGCGGGGCGTCATCGAGCTCGAGATCGCGTGGGATACGGGGCGCGCGGCGGGCAAGCCGCACCTTCCCTACAATATGCTGGAAGTGATCCTGGACGGGGAGATCCGGCTCCTCTACGATCTGAACGACGGGTACGACAATCTCGCTCGGGACCCCGACGAGCTGTACGGCCCCCTGCTCAAACATTATGATCTCTGCTTCAAGCGCAGCTTCAGCGCGAAGCGCAACGCCGCGCTCACGCACGGCGGGAAGATCCGGCCGCTCGGCCTGAACTATTGGGTGACGATCCCCGGCAGCGCCGCCCACCGGCCGGCGCCGCTCGATCCGCCGAAGGAGAAGCTGAAGAAGCTGGTCCGGATGCTGCCGATCACCTCCCATTACAACGGCTGGTACACGATCGAGACGTTCGAGGACGAGCCGAAGCCGGACGCGCCGCCGAACATCCTGTTCATGGCGCGGATGTGGGACGTGCAGGGCGATCCCGGCTGGCAATTGACGGAGGCGAAGCGCGAGGAGCGGCATTACATCAACGAGCAGCGCGCGCGCACGATCCGGCTGTGCCGGGAGGCGTTCGGCGACCGGTTCCACGGCGGCGTCGCGCCGACCCGCTTTGCCCTCGAGCGCTACCCCGACCTCGTGATCGCCGACCGGCGCGCGGTCACCCGCCGTGCGTATCTGGAACGGATGAAGCGCTCGGTGATCTGCATCGCGACGATGGGGCTGCACCAGTCGATCGGCTGGAAATTCGCCGAGTACGTCGCCGCGTCCAAGGCGATCGTGACGGAGACGCTGCATTACGAAGTGCCGGGGATCTTCGGCGAAGGCCGCAATTATCTGTCGTTCCGGACGCCGGAGGAATGCGTCGAGGCCGTGGACCGGCTGATCCGGGACGATCGGCTCCGGCTGAGCCTCATGCGGAACAACCGGAATTACTACCGGCGCCATGTGCGCCCCGACCGGCTCGTGCTGAACAGCCTGATGGCCGCGATCGGCGCGTCCCGGACGGAGCACGGCGCCGCCGAAGGGTGGATGTGACGATGGCGGACGGACCGAAGCCGACGCTGACGGTGTTCACGCCGACCTACAACCGGGCGTACGTGCTGCCCCGCGTCTATGAAAGCCTGCGCCGCCAGACGTGCAGGGACTTCGTCTGGCTCGTCATCGACGACGGCTCGACCGACAACACGGCGGAGCTCGTGCGCGGCTGGATGGCGGAGGGAGAAATCCCGATCCGCTACCACTATCAGGAGAACCAGGGGATGCACGGCGCGCACAACGCGGCTTATGGGCTGATCGACACGGAGCTGAACGTCTGCATCGACTCGGACGACGAGATGCCGGAAGACGCGGTGGAAAAGATCATCCGCTTCTGGCGCGAACACGGCGGCGACGACTACGCCGGCATCATCGGGCTCGACGCGGACCGGGACGGGAACATCATCGGCGACCGGCTGCCGGAGGGATTGAAGGCGTGCACGCTGTCCGGCCTGCACGCGATCCACAAGGTGCGGGGCGACAAGAAGCTGGTGTACCGGACCGATCTCGTGAAGGCCGTTCCGCCGTATCCCGTTTTCCCCGGTGAGAAATACTGCCCGCTGAGCTACAAGTATCTGCTGATCGACAAGATCCGCCCGCTGCTCCTCCTGAACGAGGTGCTCTGCCGGGTCGAGTACCTGCCCGACGGATCGAGCCTGAACATGATCCGCCAATACCGGAACAATCCGCGCGGATTCGCCTTCTTCCGGCGGACGGCGATGGAGGTGCAGCCGACCTGGAAGCAGCGGTTCCGCGAGTCGATCCACTACGTTTCGAGCTGCCTGATGACGGGCGGACGCGGCATGCTGCGCGATTCGCCGCGCAAAGGTCTGACGCTGCTCGCGCTGCCGTTCGGCGTGCTGCTGTATCTCTATGTGATGGGCACCCGCCGATCGGCGCCGCGTGCGGCCGGACGCTGAGGGGGCGGATGGATGACCGTCCTGTGGATCAACCTGCTGGTCGTGTTCATCTTCGCGGCGCTGGCCCGCATGATTCCGCTGGCGCGGCGGGACGGGCTGCCCGATCATGCCGGCAGTCAGGCGGCGGTGAAGCCGAACAAGCTGCTCGTGGCGGCAGCGGCGGCGAGCATCGTGCTCGTCTCCGGACTGCGCAACAACATCGGCGACACGCCTTACTACATGAACGGCTATTCTCTGCTCGAGCCGACGTTCGAGGGTTTCAGCTTCAGGGGAGACTTCGGTTTCAACGCGCTCCAGATCGCGCTGAAGATGCTCATGCCCGATCCGCAGGCGCTCGTCTTCCTGACGGCGCTGGCGACCAATGTGCTGATCGTCGCGGGGCTGTACCGGTACGCGTTGATGATCGAGGTCAGCCTGTTCCTGTACATCACGACCGGCATGTTCACGGTTTCGATGAACGGCATCCGCCAGTACCTCGCCGCGGCCATCCTGTTTGCCGGAACGCACTGGCTGATCCGGGGCGACTGGAAGCGGTATTTCCCGCTCGTCCTGCTGGCTGCGACGATTCACAAGACGGCGCTCATCATGCTGCCCGTCTATTTCTTCGTGCGCAGGAAGGCGTGGACGAAGGCGACGATGCTGATACTCGCGCTGGCCGTGATGGCCGTGGTCGGATTCGAACTGTTCTTCGGCGCCCTGCTCGTCCTGCTCGAAGGCAGCAAGTATGCAGTCTACGGAAATTTCGACAAGGGCGGCGCGAACATCATCCGGGTTGCGGTCGCGGGCGTTCCGCTCGCCATCGCGTTTCTCGGCCGGCGCAAGCTGCGGAACATCTGGCCCGAAAGCGATGTTTTCGTCAACATGACGCTGCTGGGATTCGTGTTCATGATCATTTCGACCGCGAACTGGATATTCGCGCGGCTCAACATTTATTTCGGCCTCTACAGCTTGGTGCTGTTCTCGTGGATCATCCCGCTGTTTGCGGAGCGGTACCGGAAGCTGGCCTATTACGGGGTGCTGGTGTGCCATTTGCTGTATTTCTACTATGAACATGTCGTGTCGCTGGGTCTGCATTATCGAAGCGACTACCTGTTGTGACAGCCCCGCGACCAGCCGGAGGTGACCATTGCATGCCGACTGGCGTACATGCCGGGATTGCGGAGCCGGCCGAAAGGCCGATCGTCGTGCTGCATGTCGTGCCGGGCATTTCGGCGGAAGGCATCGGGACGTTCGTCCTCAACATGCTGGAGCATCTTGACCGGAGCAGAACGAAGGTGCTGCTCGCCGTCACGACGGATTGGGATCAGCTTCATGAAGGCCGGGCGCGGGAGATGGGCGCGGAAATTTACCGCACGGCCGAGATCGGCGCCGGGCTGATCGGATGGGCGAGGCATTTTGTCCGGCTGATCCGGCTCATCCGGCGGCACGGGGCGATCGACGCCGTGCACAGCCACATGGACTATTTCAACGGCATCAACTGTCTCGCCGCGCTGATCGCAGGCGTGCCCGTCCGCATCGCGCACGCCCACCGGGCGGCCGATTCCGGACGGATCGGCTGGCTCAGGCGGCTTTACTCGTTCGTCATGCGGGTGCTCATCGCGCTCTGCGCGACGGAGCGGGTCGGGTGCTCCGATTCGGCGAACAAGGGGCAGCACCGGATCGGACCGTGGCAGTTCGGTTCGAAGGTCGTGACGAACGGCATCGACATGGGCGTCTTCACGCCGGTCCGGACACCGGAAGCGCCGGAAGGGATCGACGTGCGGGACGATGCGGTCCGCCTGGTGACGGTAGGGCGGATGGACCCGTCGAAGAATCCGCTTTTTCTCGTGCGGATCTTCCATGAGGTGAAGAAGCGGATGCCGGGCGTCCGGCTGTACTGGATCGGCACCGGCAGCCTGCGCGGGGAAGTGGAGGCTTTGATTTCGGAGCTCGGACTCGAGTCGTCGGTGACGCTGCTCGGCGTCCGCCGCGATGTGCCCGCCATTCTGCCCTGGATGGACTGGATGTTGTTCCCGTCCAGGCTGGAGGGGCTTCCGTTCGCGGTGATCGAGGCGCAGGCGTGCGGCGTGAAGTGCTTCGTCTCGGACGCGATTCCCGATGAGGCCAATTTCGGGCTGTGCGTGACGCTGCCGCTGGAGGAGCGTGAGACGTACTGGGCGGACCGGATCTGCGAGCGGCTGGCGGATGGCGGCGCCGGGCTTGCGCTGGACCCGGTGCGTGCGGCCCGGTACGACATCCGGAACACCGTGCGGGAGCTGGATGCGCTCTGGCGGGCGCGGCGCGGCGGGTACGCCGAACCGGGAGTCGCCCGGGAAGGGGCGCCGTTGTAAGGCGGCACAGGGTCCGTCGGGCATCCGGTTCACCGTTTCGGTTTACGGTTTACGGTCTGCGGGACCGTTAACAAGCGCCGCGGTCGGCTTCCGGAGCGGAATAACGGTCCGCGGGACCGTAAACGGCGAGGATTCGGGGCGCGGAGCTGCGTGGTGCCGACGAATAACGGTCTGCGGGACCGTTAACGAGCATTGCGGTCGGCTTCCGGAGCGGAATAACGGTCCGCGGGACCGTAAACGGTCTGGATTCGGGGCGCGAAGCTGCGCGGTGCCGACGAATAACGGTCTGCGGGACCGTTAACAAGCGCCGCGGTCGGCTTCCGGAGCGGAATAACGGTCCGCGGGACCGTAAACGGTCTGGATTCGGGGCACGGAGCTGCGTGGTGCCGACGAATAACGGTCTGCGGGACCGTTAACAAGCGTCGCGGTCGGCTTCCGGAGCGGAATAACGGTCCGTGGGACCGTAAACGGTCTGGATTCGGGGCGCGGAGCTGCGTGATGCCCCTGGCTTTTGCAAACGGCAGAACGACCGGACGCTTCAGGGTTGTGTTGTTGACAGTCAAAGTGAAGGAAGCCGGAAGGAGCGGTGCGGATGGCGGACAAGATGCCTGAGGGATGGCGGATTCCGAAGAAGCTCCATTATTGCTGGTTCGGCCGGGGAGAAAAGCCGCGGCTGGTGCGGAAATGCATGCGGAGCTGGCGGCGCCATCTCGGCGATTACGAATGGATCGAGTGGAACGAGGACAATTTCGACGTCAGCTCGCATCCCTATGTGCGGGAGGCGTACGAGGCGGGGAAATATGCGTTCGTCAGCGATTATGTACGCCTGGTCGCCCTGCTGGAGCACGGCGGCATCTATCTCGACACCGACGTCGAAGTGCTCCGGCCGCTGGCGCCTCTGCACAAGCATCGCGCGTTCACCGGATTCGAGGACGGCCTCCACCTTCAATCCGGTACGCTCGGCGCGGAGCCCGGGCATCCGTGGATCGCGGCGCTGCTGCACGAATACGAGGGCAGGCGGTTCCGGCTTCCGGACGGCGGCTTCGACACGACGACGAACACGGCCGCGATGACGCGTTTCTGCGAATCGATCGGCCTGAAGCGGGACGGCAGCTTCCAGATGCTGCCCGACGGGGTGGCCGTCTATCCGCGCAGCTATTTCAGCCCGTACGATTACATCAACGGGCGCAGCTGCCTGACGACCGAGAGCTATACGATTCACCATTTCTCGCAGTCCTGGCTGCCCGCGCACGTGCGGCTGCGCACCGGGGCGAAGCGGTTCCTGGGCCGCGTGGCGGGACCGGCGGTGGTCGTCGGCCTGCGGCAACTGTTCGGGAGAAACGGGTGAGGCGGCGGTGTTGGCCGCCGGCGGATTCGCGCGGAGGCGTTGGCCACGGGACGGTTGCGCGGGCGCCGCGACGCGGGTGCCGCGCTGCCGGCCGATGGCGGGTGATAGCGCGGAAGCAGCGCCGTGGAGAGCACCCGTCGGAGCCCGTAACGGTACGCGGTACCGTGATAGAGGCGGGGACGGCGGTTGCGAGCGGCCGGGATCGGCCTGTAACGGTACGCGGTACCGTCAGCCGGCCGTGCAACGCGTCTCTGCATTCTCTAACGGCACACGGTACCGTTCGAGGCGGGGAAGGCGGTCGCGGGGCGAATTGACAGCTCGGCCAATAGGTGCTATTGTAATCCTGTGTTCATTATAGAGAACATCAAAATATTAAAAAATATTAAATAGCGAACATTCCGATCCTTCATCCCTTCACCATCGTGAACATCCATTCTGGAGGCGAGGGCGGTGCCTTCGAAACGGTTTCCGCGCTGGGACACCTCAACGTTTCCGGTGGAGCTCAAGGTCATGATCGAGCTGCTGAGCGACAAGCGCACGCCGTGCGTCTGCCCGGATCCGAATCCGTCCGACGGGTTCGACTGGCGCAAATTCGCGGAGCTGGCGGTCCACCACCGGGTCCATCCTTTCATCCTGCGGCGGCTCCGGCTGGGCTGGCCGACGGACATGCCGCAGGCCGTGCTGAACCGGCTGGAAGCGCAATGCCGGAACAACACGATCCGGATGCTGCAACTGACCGCCGAGACGGGTCGCCTCGCCGGCCTTTTCCGCGAGCGAAACATCCGCATGCTGGTGCTGAAGGGGCCGGCGCTGTCGCTCGACCTGTACGGCGACCCGGCGCTCCGTCCATCGGGCGACGTCGATCTGCTCGTGCCGTTCGCCGACATCGGGGAGGCGGACCGGCTGCTCCGGAACCAGGGATACGTGAAGGACGACTACATCCGCACGGTGCTCGGCGACTGGCGTTGGCGCCACCATCACTATGCCTTCTTCCATCCGCAGACCGGAGCGAAAATCGAGCTTCACTGGAGGATGCATCCCTGGCCCGCGCGGGAACCGGCCTTTGACATGCTGTGGGAGCGTCGGCGGACGATGATGATCGGCGGGCGG
>Ga0207871_100192_pt1 | contig 34564 bp, 30 predicted proteins | sample Passage260A_FD_187371 | JGI IMG/M metagenome (GOLD analysis project Ga0207871, IMG submission 187371) | Cellulose adapted compost microbial communities from Newby Island Compost Facility, Milpitas, CA, USA - Passage2 60A (SPAdes) (version 2) ...
CTGGAGAAAACCATTCTCCAGCAAGCAGTTACAGCGTAGCACAGCATCCGGCTAGTCTGCAAGAGGACGGCGGTTGTTTAATCAGCTATCATCCCTGACATTTTCATAGAACAGTTAACCTGACATATTCACAGACGCTTGACAGCTTTACGTTTACGTGCAAATCATGCCGGGCGCTTACAGCAGCCCGTGCTTCCGGAAGAACTCCAGGCTGATCGCCGCGCTCTCGAACGGCGACTTGTCGAACCGCTCCTGCTCGACGATGATGATCTCCACGCCCGCGTCGAGCGCCGCCGGCAGCACGGTATCGTACCCGACCGCGCCGCGGCCGATCTCCGCGTCCTCCCGGCCCTGCACGAAGTCCTTGAAGTGCACGATCGGCACGCGCCCCTTGTAGCGCCGCAGGTACTCGACCGGGCGCTGCCCGCCGACATGCACCCAGCCGAGGTCGAACTGGGCGACGAGCCGCTCCGCCGGAATCCGCTCGAGCAGCCGGTCGATGATCGGCTTCCCGCCGACCGTCCGGAACTCGAAGTCGTGGTTGTGATAGCCGTACTTCAGGCCGGCCTCCGTCACGAGCTGCGACGCCCGGTCGATCATCCCGATGAGCGACTCCACCCCCGCTTCATCCGTGACCTCCCAGAACGGCGCCGCCGGCGTGATCACATACTCGAGGCCGAGCTCCTGCGCGAATGCAATCTGCGCCTTCAGATCCGACTCGAATTTGTCTGGCTCCGCGAAGTTGAGCGGAATGTGCGCGGACGGCGCCTTCAGGCCGCAGTCGTCCAGCACCCTGCGGATCTCCTTCGCCGAATGTCCGAAATAACCCGCGAACTCGACCGCCTGATAACCGATCTCCGCCGTTTTGCGGATCGTGCCGAGCAGATCGTCCTTCGTCACGTCGCGGAATGTATACAATTGAATGCCGACAACCGGTTTCGTCATGTCTGCCGCCTCCGTCTGAAAATGTCGCCCGAAGCCGCATCCCCGCGCATCCGTCCGCGAAGCCGCCTCCCGTATGGCTTCCGCACCGCTTCAAGCGCTTTCGCCCCCTATTATACCCACGGCTCTCGAGGCGCGTATGCCCCGGATTTGGGGAAAAGCTTGTGCAATTTTGGCGCGTTCGGCGGGTGGGAGGCGCAACCGGCGCTTGACGGCGGGGAATTTTTCCTTCATCATCGGGCCAAAAGGACCTGCGAAGGAGGACGACCCCATGCTTGCACGACCGACCGCCGGAGACTTCCCGCCCGCGATCGAGAAATACCTCAGGCTTGTGCCGGAAGGCGATCTGCTCGACCTTTACCGCCGGCAGCGGAACGAGACCATGGCGCTTCTCCGGGGCCTCACGGACGAACAGGCCGACTGTCGCTACGCCGAGGGCAAATGGTCGATCCGCCAGGTCGCCGGCCATCTCATCGACAACGAGCGCATCTGGATGTACCGGCTGCTGCGCATCGCGCGGAACGATCCGCAGGCGCTGCCGGGCTACGACGAGAAGATTTTTGCCGCGCACGCGCCGCACGCGTCGATGCCGATGGAGGCGATCCTGGCCGAGTACGATGCCGTGCGCGAGGCGTCGCTCGCGCTGCTCCGCCATCTGCCGGACGAGGCGTGGCGGCGCTCCGGCGAATTCGCCGGCGGCCGTCTGACGGCGCTCGCCGCCGCCTGCTTCGTGATCGGCCACGAGATCCATCACCTGAACATCCTCCGGGAGCGGTACCTCAACCGCTAAGGATGCCGCATCGGCCAAGGAACAAAGCCCGCCGTCAGCGTTCTCCCCTGCGCGGCGGGCCTGTTCATCATCGCCTGTTCATCATCCCCCGAAAAGGACGGAGATGAAGTTCACGATCAGCTGCGCGCCCTCTGCCCGTGTCAGAAGGCCCCGCGGATCGAACCGATCCGAACCTTTGCCTGCCATCAGCCCGATCTCCCGGGCCTTCGCGCCCGCCTCCCGCGCCCACGGGCTGATCCGATCCGCATCCGCATAGACATGGCCGGAAGCAGCCGGGATCTCGCCGAACCGTCGCTCATACGCCCTTACGAAGATCACGGCCGCTTCTTCTCGGGTGACCGGTTCGTCCGGACCGAAGCGATCCGTGCCTTTGCCGTTCACGATGCCCGCTTCGAAGGCGGCCGCGACGGCTTCCGCATACCAGCTGCCCGGTTTCACGTCCCGGAAAGGCGCGCCGCCCGACGCTTCGAAACCGAGCGCCCTGGCGACCATCGCGGCGAACTGCGCCCTCGTCATCTCCTTCAAGGGAGCGAAGGATCCGTCCGGCATCCCGTTCATCAGATGTTTGGCGCTTGCGGCGCGGATCGCCCTGTAGGCCCAATGCCATTCGGAGATGTCGCTGTACGAGCGCCCGTACTCCAGCACGACGTAACGCCCGGGCCGCGTCACCTTCGCGGAGAGCACGCCGTCCCGCAGCTCCCCTCCGACGTATGCGAGCCGGCCGTCCTCCGTGACGCGGTAGATCCCGAGGAGATCCGCGTCGGCGTCATCCGGCACCGGCGTGGACAGCACGACGGGAACCGGGAATGCGGCCAACGCTTCCGACGATTCGCCGGCATGCCGCTCAAGGGCGAGATCGAAGGCCGTGCCGACCGGACGAACCTCGACCTGATCGCCCCATCCGAAATCCCGTTCGCGGAACCACGCCTCCGTCTCTTCCTCCGCGGCTTCGGCCATCCGGAGCTCGAGATGAACGTCGCCCGGTTCATCCCGCGTGCCGGCCATCGCCTTCAGGCCCTCGCCGTCCAGCTCGAGACTCCACCGTCCGTACCGCAGCAGGAGCGCGTCGCCGTCCAGCGCGTCCGCAAGCTCCGCCGGGATTTGCACCGTTGATTGACCGGGCTCCAGTTCCACGACGCGCTTGCCGTCCCGGGCTTCGGGCAATCGATCCGCATCAAGGACCGTCGGCTGCCGGTCGCTGTCGCCTTCAGGCTGCGATCCGCCGCCGCTTCCGGGCTGCGAACCGCCGCCGTCTCCGGGCTTCGGGCCGCCCCCGTCCGACGGGGCATCGTCCGACGGCACATCGACCGTGAGATATTTCGGTCCGGGAATGAGATGGCCCTCGGGATCCATGAGCCGGAACAGGATGATATGGACCTTGTCCGTGTCCACGACCGGATGTTCGAGCGTCAGCTTGAGCCGCCGGCCCTCCTCGTCCCACGACGTCGTCCAGGCGGGCTGATCCATGCCGATTCCGAATTCCCGCACGTCCAATGCGTCGCTGAAGGTGATGACGATCGCGGGGGATTTCGCATCCGGGACAAACTCCGCCTTCTCGATCTCGACCTTGAAATCGCTCGGTTTCGGCGGCGGCGCGTCCGGACGGACGATCTCCTCGCCTCTCAGGAGCGCCTGCTTTTCCGCCAGGTTGTCGGGAATTTCGGGCCATACTTCGGCCGGTCCGTTGTTGTACCGCTCCACATTCCAGCTGATCGGCTTCGTGAACAAGTGCGCCCCTTCTTTTCCGTCGTTGTCCGCGGAGGCGTAGATGTTCCCGAACGACAATTCGAACGTGAAGCCCTGGATCGGCACGAACTTCAGGTTGCGGATATGGAACGTCTTCGTCTCATCCCATCCCTCATTGGCGATGCGCGCGAACAGTTTGTCGTGGAATTGGATCCCGTATTCCAGCAGCGTGGTTTCTTCCGGTTTGAAACGTTCGGGCGTGAAGCTCAGGGTAACCGGCTTTCCGTCCACGAGGATGATCGGCGGATCCTTCCGGTCATTTGCCAGCCGGCTCGAGAAGCCGATCAGCCGGTTCTCTTCCCCCTCATCGCCCTTGGAAGTCGCATGTCTCAGGGCGTCGGCCAGGCTGACGGCGGAGAAAAACACGCTTTTGCCCGCTTTTTCATCCCCCACGGTTCTGAGCTCGTACCGCCCGTACGGCGTCTCTTCCTCCGACAGCCGGAAGACGAATGTGCCCTCCCCTTCCGGGACGCCCGTGATCCGCCGCTTGTCCGGCAGGATCAGCACAACCGACGGGGCGTCCGAATGCACCTCGATCACGGCGGGATGGCCGGCCAGAATCGTTTCCTGCTTCGTCCAGAGCGTATATTTGTCCGGTCGCGACCAGGGCAGATACGAGCTGTTGATATCGAACGGATGCGACGTCATGTCGCTGACGTTCGCATAATCCCGGTCCGGATAGGAAATGTTCCCCAATGTGTCATCGCCGGTCGGGAACAGATCCCTCACATGGAGCGTCCGGTCTTCGGGGCCCTGCTTGAACTCCCGGTCCATGATCGCGACCATGAACGGAACGTCCCGGTTGTAGAACAGGTGATCGCTTTGCCGCGCCCGAATCGCGATGTTGTGCCGCTCCTCATCGTTGGCCCCGATGAACTCGTATACTTCGGCTGCGGCCTGGATCGCCGCGACCGCTCCTTCATTCCCCAGCCAGTGCGCGTCCATGCCGGTCGTCGCGAGGAACGGACGGGGCGCGATCAGCGCGATGATGTCGCTCGAATCGAACGGAAGGCGATTGTCCTTGTTGACGAAATGCCCGGCGGTCTCCGGGAACCAGCTGGTGCCGCCGCCGTATGACACCGTCGGAATCTCGGTCTTGCCGTAGACGCGGTCGGCTTTGGGATAGGCATGGAAGTTGAAGATTTTGCCCTCCACCTTGTAGCGGTAGCTCTGGACGCCGGATCCACCCGGTTCGCTCGCCACGACGATGTCGATCCGGTCGTCGAAGGCTCCCGCGAAGATCGCGGATTTGCCGAAACGCGAATGCCCGATGACCACGGTCCTGGTCGGATCGATGCCCAGCTCCGCTCCCCAGGTCGAGGCCGGATCATATTCCGTCGGTCTTTCCAGGGCCGTGATGATCTGGCTGACCGCCCAGCCCCATGCCATCAAGGCTCCGGAGGCGTACTCGTACACGTCCTTGTCGTAAGGATACAGCCTCGTGTACAGACCGTCCCGGTTCGGCGTCGGCGATTGGCTGTCGGCATAGATGTCCGTCGGGTTGAAACGGACGTAACCGTACCCCTGCTGATTCAGCACCTGAACCTGCGCCGCGGAGAGGGTGCTCCCGATATCGATCACGATGGGCACGGAAGCGCTTGCATTTCCCCACGCCTGCAGCCTCTGATGGCCGTCGGGCAGCGTCGGGTAAATCCTGAACTTCTCCCTGGCATTCGTCTCCTTGCGCTCGATGTTCACATAATAATGGGTAGCCGGCCGATCCAGCGCCGGAGGCGCCGTGATGGGGCCCGTATAATCCACCAACCGCGCATAATGGGTCGAACCGAAAAACGTATACGGAAGGGCGTATCCCGCATTCCACAGCTCGATCGCCAAATCTTCCGCCTCTTCGGCGCTGCCCGCGGGACCCGCGCGCTTGATCACCTCTCCGGGCCCGCTCTCCGTGATTTCCCGGACCTCGACCGTTTCCTCCATCAGCCTGTCCGCAAGTTTCCGGAATTCCTCGCCGAGATTGTAGCGGGTGGCCGTGAAGAACGGCGGCCAGTCGAAGCCCAGCACGATTTCGTTCGGCTCGCGGGTATGGTAGGTTGCGCCGGTGACGCTCTCCGCGGGCGTTTCCCAGCGATAACCCAGCCAATAACGCTGCACGAGATCGCGGATTTCTTCCCTGCGCGTTTCCCATTCCTGCGGAGTGGTCACGAACCCGTCTCCGTCCGGGTCATTGCGCGCATCAAAAAACTGAAACGGATTCGGAATGGTGTCGATTTCGGGCAATGCATCCACACCTTTGTAACCTTGCCATATTTCACTTCCCGATGCTAGTATAGTAGCCGGATTCAGCGAATAGAAGACCAGAAGGATCCCGAGCCATATCATCGATTTTTTTGAAAGCGGATGCAAATTTGCCTCAACCTCCTTTGTTGGGTTGTCCGGCTTGCAAGGATTCATTATGGAACCTTCCGATGCGGGAAACAATGGAAATTTTCAGAATGGTTTGTATATTTCGCGCATCTTTTTGCGGCTGGCGGGGAGGATTCGGGATGGATGAGCGGCGCTGAGGGCACGAACGTCGAGGCGATGTACCCGGACATCCAGTATTTCGTATACCGGAAATGCACGAAAGACTGGCAGATCGCGGAATCGCGCATCGAATTCATTGATCTGACCTACGTGCTGGACGGGGAAGCCACCTACTATGTGGAAGGCCATGCCTATCCGGTGCGGGAGGGCGATTTCATTTGCATTCCGAAGGGCAGCCTGCGGAAAGCCCGCATCGAGAGCGCCCGTCCGATGACAGCCTACGCGGTCAACCTGACGATTCATGAATTCGAAAGCAAACGGGAGGTGGTGTTGCCGTTCCCCGTTCACTGCCATATCGGCTATCACGGCGAACTGGAATACCTGTTCCGCAAGCTCAATGACGAATGGACGAGCAAACCGCACGGCTTTCAGATCAAGGCGCGCGGGCTGATGCTGTTGATCCTGTCCGATCTGTTCCGGATTCTCGTATACGACAATCACACGATGAACTGGCATCCGGCCGTGAAGAAGACGATCCAATACATCCAGCTGCACTATCACGAACCGGTGAAGGTCGCCGAGATCGCTCGGAACGTCGGACTGAACGCCTCCTATCTGAGCGGGCTTTTCAAGAAATGCGTCGGGCAGCCCCTGTACAGCTATTTGAATTGCTACCGGGTGAACCAGGCCGAGAATCTGCTGCTCAGCGGGGAGTTCTCCGTGACGGAGGTCGCGGAGTCGTGCGGGTTCAAAGACGTCTACCATTTCAGCAAACTGTTCAAGAAACTCAAGGGGTATCCGCCGTCCCGCGCCAAACGGATGCCGACCGAAACGTGATCGAAAAAACAAAGCCCGCGCGCAGAGAACGCCTCTGCGGCGGGCTTGATGAATGCCGTGCGATGCGGCTTGGCTTTCGGATTACTTGAAGTTCTTCAGATTGTAGAACGCCGACTTGCCGGCGTAGATCGCGGTGGATCCGAGCCGGTCCTCGATGCGGAGGAGCTGGTTGTACTTCGCGACGCGGTCCGTCCGCGACGGCGCGCCCGTCTTGATTTGGCCGGCGTTCGTCGCGACCGCGATGTCCGCGATCGTGCTGTCCTCGCTCTCGCCGGAACGGTGCGAGACGACCGCCGTGTAGCCGGCGCGTTTCGCCATCTCGATCGCGTCGAACGTCTCGGTGAGCGTGCCGATCTGGTTCACCTTGATGAGGATCGAGTTCGCGATGCCCTTCTCGATGCCCTGCGACAGGCGGGCGGTGTTCGTCACGAACAGGTCGTCGCCGACGAGCTGCACGCGGCCGCCGAGGCGTTCGGTCAGCAGCTTCCAGCCTTCCCAGTCGTCCTCGGAGCAGCCGTCCTCGATCGTGATGATCGGGTATTTGTTCACCCACGACTCGAGCAGATCGACGAACTCGGCGGACGTGAACGACTTGCCTTCACCTTCGAGGTGGTACTTGCCGTCCTTGAAGAACTCGGTCGACGCGATGTCCATGCCGAGGTACACGTCGACGCCCGGCTTGTAACCCGCGCGCTCGATCGCCGCGAGGATCGTCTCGAGCGCCTCCTCGTTCGAGCCGAGGTTCGGCGCGAAGCCGCCCTCGTCGCCGACGGCGGTGTTCAGGCCCTTGTCCTTCAGCACGGCCTTCAGGTTGTGGAACACCTCGGCGCCGATGCGCAGCGCTTCGCGGAAGCTCGGCGCGCCGACCGGCAGCACCATGAATTCCTGCACGTCAACGTTGTTGTCGGCGTGCGCGCCGCCGTTCAGGATGTTCATCATCGGCACCGGCAGCGTCTTCGCGTTGAAGCCGCCGAGATACGCGCAGAGCGGCACGTTCAGCGCGTCGGCCGCGGCGCGGGCGACGGCCATCGAGACCGCGAGGATCGCGTTCGCGCCGAGCTTGCCCTTGTTCGGCGTGCCGTCAAGCTCGATCAGCTTCCGGTCGATCGCGACCTGGTCCAGCGCGTCGAGGCCGATGATCTCCGGCGCGATCACCGTGTTCACGTTCTCCACCGCCTTCAGCACGCCCTTGCCGAGATAGCGGCCCTTGTCGCCGTCGCGCAGCTCGACCGCTTCATAGGCGCCGGTCGACGCGCCGGACGGCACGATCGCGCGGCCCCTGCCGCCGGACTCGAGCGCGACTTCCACTTCCACGGTCGGATTCCCGCGGGAATCAAGCACCTCGCGGGCGTACACATCGGTAATCATCGTCATGGACCTGTGCACTCCCTTTCTTCTCTTGGAAAATCAAACCCCGTTTCCGCCGCTTTCCGCTTCCCTGCGGCGCTTCCGGCCCACGGCCGGCGAACCTCTCTCCCTATTCGACATGCGGGCATTCCTTCCTGCCGGGCCGCGGCCGGCGTTCGTCCGTCGCGCGCTGCTGCTGCAAATCCGCGGCCGGCATCGGCCTCTCCGCGCGCCGCCTTATTTCTTGATCAGCGACTGACCCGTCATCTCGGGCGGCTGCGGCAGTCCCATGAGCTCGAGCATCGTCGGCGCGATGTCGGCCAGGATACCGCCCTCGCGCAGCTCGATCCCGTGCTTCGTCACGATGAACGGCACCGGGTTCGTCGTGTGCGCCGTGTGCGGACGGCCGTGCTCGTCGATGATGATGTCCGCGTTGCCGTGGTCGGCCGTGATGATGCAGATGCCGCCCTTCGCGAGCACCGCCTCGACGACGCGGCCGAGGCATTCGTCCGTCGCCTCGACGGCCCGGATCGTCGGCTCGAGCATGCCCGAGTGCCCGACCATGTCCGGATTCGCGAAGTTCAGGATGATCGCGTCGTGCACATCCGACTCGATCTCGGCGACCGCCGCTTCCGCCACCTCGTACGCGCTCATCTCCGGCTTCAGATCGTACGTGGGAACCTTCGGCGACGGGATGAGCACCCTTTTCTCGCCCGGCAGCTCGATGTCCCGTCCCCCGCTGAAAAAGAACGTCACATGCGGGTACTTCTCCGTCTCGGCGATCCGGAGCTGCTTCTTCCCGTGCTGCACGAGCACCTCGCCGAGCGTGTTGTCGAGGCTCTTCGGCTCGTAGGCGACATAGCCGCCGACCGTCTCGCTGAACAGCGTCATGCAGACGAAGTGCAGGTTCTTCGGGAACTTCTCGCCCCGGTCGAACGCGCGGAAGTCTTCGTTCGTGAACACCTGCGAGAGCTGGATCGCCCGGTCCGGACGGAAGTTGAAGAAGATGACCGCGTCCTCCGGTTCCACCAGGCCGACCGGCCGGCCGTCTTCATCCACGATGACCGTCGGCACGACGAACTCGTCATACACCGACTGCTCGTACGAATCGACGATCGCCTGGATCGGGTCGCGGTACTTCGGACCTTCGCCGTACACCATCGCGCGGTACGACTTCTCGACGCGGTCCCACCGCTTGTCGCGGTCCATCGCGTAGTAGCGGCCCTGCACCGTCGCGATCTTCCCGACGCCGAGCTCGGCGATCTTCGCCTGCAGGGCTTCGATGTACCGCCTCGCGCTGTCCGGCGCCACGTCGCGGCCGTCCAGGAACGCGTGCACGTACACTTCGGTGAGACCTTCCCGCTTCGCCAGCTCGAGCAGCGCGAACAGGTGGTCGATGTGGCTGTGCACGCCGCCGTCGGACACGAGGCCGTACAGGTGCAGCTTCCGGCCCTTCTCCTTCGCGTGCCGGACGGCGCCGAGCAGCGTCGGGTTCGTGAAGAACCCGCCCTCTCGGATGTCCTTCGAGATGCGCGTCAGATCCTGGTAGACGATGCGTCCGGCGCCGATGTTCAGATGGCCGACCTCGGAGTTGCCCATCTGTCCGTCGGGCAGGCCGACCGCCTCGCCGAAGGCGGTCAGCGTCGTGTGCGGATACGTCGCCCAGTAGCGGTCGAAGTTCGGCTTCTTCGCGAGCGCGACCGCGTTGCCTTCCCTCTCCTCGCGGAGAGCGAAGCCGTCCAGGATGATCAGGGCGACGGGTCTCGGAGCCGCCATCTCAGACCGCCTCCTCGATCAGACGGATGTAGGAGGCCGGATCGAGGCTCGCGCCGCCGACGAGCGCGCCGTCGATGTTCGGCCGGCTCAGGAAATCCCGGATGTTCTCGGGCTTCACGCTGCCGCCGTACTGGATGCGGATGCGGTCCGCCGCTTCATTGCCGAACTGCTCGCGCACGATGCCGCGGATGAACGCGATGACGTCCTCCGCGTCGTCCGCCGTCGACGACTTGCCGGTGCCGATCGCCCAGATCGGCTCGTACGCGATGACAGTCTGCGCGACTTGCTCCGCCGTGAGGCCCTTCAGCGCGGCCTCCGTCTGCGTCCGGCAGACGTCCTTCGTCTTGCCCGACTCGCGCTCCTCCAGCTTCTCGCCGACGCAGATGATCGGCGTGAGATCGTTCCGGAACGCGGCGTGCACCTTCTTGTTCACCGTCTCGTCCGTTTCCGCGAAATACGCCCGGCGTTCCGAGTGGCCGATGATCACGTACTTCACGCCGAGCTCCTTCAGCATCGGCCCGCTGATCTCGCCCGTGAACGCGCCGCTGTCCTCAAAGTGCATGTTCTGCGCGCCGATCGCGATCGTCGTGCCGGCCGCCGCCTTCACGAGGGCGGGCAGGTTCGTGAACGGCGCGCAGATGACGCTCTCGACGCCGGGCCGTTCCGCTCTTCCCTTCACTGCCGCGAAGAACGCTTCGGCCTCGGAGACGGTTTTGTACATTTTCCAGTTGCCGGCGATGATGGGTGTCCGCATGCTCCAGCCTCCTGCTTACTTGTCGTTCAGCGCCTCGACGCCGGGCAGCTTCTTGCCTTCCATGAACTCGAGTGACGCGCCGCCGCCCGTCGAGATGTGGTCCATCTTGTCCTTGAGGCCGAACTTCTCGACCGCCGCCGCGGAATCGCCGCCGCCGATGACCGTGTAGGCGCCCGTCGCCGCGCACGCCTCGGCGATCGCCCGCGTGCCGTGCGAGAACGGATCGATCTCGAACACGCCCATCGGCCCGTTCCAGACGACGAGCTTCGAGTTCTTGATGATCTCCGCGTAGATCTCGCGCGTCTTCGGCCCGATGTCGACGCCCTCGTGGTCGGCCGGGATGCCTTCCTTCATGATGTCGACGACCTTCGTCTGCGCATTCGCGCTGAACTCGTCGGTGATGACGATGTCGACCGGCAGGCGGAAATTCTTGCCGAGCTGCTTCGCCTTCTCGATGAAGCCGAGCACCGTGTCGAGCTTGCTCTCATCCAGCAGCGATTTGCCGATCTCGACGCCCTGCGCCTTGAAGAACGTGTACGACAGACCGCCGCCGATCAGGATGTTGTCGGCGATCTCGAGCATCTTGTTGATGACGTCGATCTTGTCCTTCACCTTCGAACCGCCGATGATCGCCGTGAACGGACGGTCCGGGTTGTTCAGCGCCTTGCCGAGCACCTCGATTTCCTTCTCCATCAGCAGGCCGGATACGGCGGGCAGATAATGCGCGATGCCCTCCGTGGACGCGTGGGCGCGGTGCGCGGCGCCGAACGCGTCGTTCACGTACAGGTCGGCCAGCTCCGCGAACGCCTTCGCGAGCTCCGGATCGTTCTTCTCCTCGCCGGGATGGAAGCGGACGTTCTCGAGCAGCAGGACGTCGCCGTCCTTCATCTCGGCGATCATGGCCTTCACGGTCTCGCCGATCGATTCGTTCGCCTTCCGGACCGGCTTGCCGAGCAGCTCGGAGAGCCGCTTCGCCTGCAGGTCGAGGCGCAGCTCCTCGACGACCTGTCCCTTCGGCCGGCCCATGTGGCTCGCCAGAATGACCTTTGCGCCGCGCTCGATCAGGTATTGGATCGTCGGCAGCGTCTCCCGGATCCGGGTGTCATCCGTGATCCTTCCGTTCTCGACCGGCACGTTGAAATCGACGCGCACGAACACGCGCTTGCCGGCGACCTCCACGTCTCTGACGCTCTTCTTGCTCATGACGGACCCTCCTCGTATTTGCCCCGCCGGGCGTCTCCCATACGCGAGCCAAGAGGAGACAGCGTTCGCTGCTCCTCTTGCTCGGGTGAAATCCGTATATTACAGACCCTTGCTTGCGATGTAGGCAGCCAGGTCCACGACGCGGTTCGAGTAGCCCCATTCGTTGTCGTACCAAGAGACGACCTTGACGAGGTTGCCTCCGATCACCATCGTGGACAGCGCGTCGATGATCGAGGAATGCGGGTTGCCCTTGTAGTCCGACGAGACGAGCGGCTCCTCGGAGTAGGCGAGGATGCCCTTCAGCGGACCTTCGGCCGCTTCCTTCAGCGCCGCGTTCACTTCTTCGACCGTGACGTTCTTCTCCAGCTCGGCGACGAGGTCCGTGACCGAGACGTTCGGCGTCGGCACGCGCATCGCCATGCCGTTCAGCCTGCCCTTCAGCTCCGGCAGCACGAGCGCGACGGCCTTCGCGGCGCCCGTCGTCGTCGGGATGATGTTCTCCGCCGCGGCGCGCGCACGGCGCAGGTCCTTGTGCGGCAGGTCGAGCACCTGCTGGTCGTTCGTGTAGGAGTGGACCGTCGTCATCATGCCCTTCACGATGCCGAACTTCTCATGCAGCACCTTCGCGAACGGCGCAAGGCAGTTCGTCGTGCAGGACGCGTTGGAGATGACCGTGTGCTTCTGCGGGTCGTATTTGTCCTCGTTGACGCCCATGACGATCGTGATGTCCTCGTTCGTCGCCGGCGCGGAGATGATTACCTTCTTCGCGCCGCCCTGCAGGTGGCCTGCAGCCTTCTCCCTGTCGGTGAAACGACCCGTCGATTCGACGACGATCTCGACGCCGTACTCGCCCCACGGCAGCGCGGCGGGATCGCGCTCGGAGAACACCTTGATCTCCTTGCCGTTTACGACGATCGCGCCTTCCTTCGCCTCGACGGTCGCGTCGAGCGTGCCGAACGTCGTGTCGTACTTGAGCAGATGGGCCAGCGTCTTCGTGTCCGTCAGGTCGTTGACCGCCACGATTTCCACATTCGGGTTGTTCATCGCCGCGCGGAACACGTTGCGGCCGATGCGACCGAAACCGTTGATGCCTACTTTCACCTTCGCCATACTCGCCATCATCCTCCCTGCATGTTTTTTACTCAATCTATTGCAAGACGCGGCGCCCGCCCGAGGGCGGTTCCCGCGCCGGAACAACCTTTTCCGCTTCGCGCGCGTCCGTCGGCCGGCTGCGCTTGCGTACGCCCGATGCAATCCGGCCGGCGAGGGGCCCCGTCGTTCGCCCCGTCACAGGCTGCGCGCTTCCGTCATCCTGCTTCGCCGCAGGTCTACTCCGCCGGCTCGCCCCGGACCGGCTGCTGCTCCCCGTCCGCCTGCCGCTCCCGCTTGATGAGCGCCTCGAGCCTCCGGGCAGCGGCCTCGTCGGTCACGAGCACGTCGTCCTGGCCGTACCGCAGCACCGCGGCGATCGCGTCCCCTTTGCTGCCGCCGCCCGCCACGGCGATGACGTGCTCGGCCGCCTCCAGGTCTTCCAGCCGGAGCCCGACGGTCGACATGCGGTGAATGACGGTGCCGTTCCGGTCAAAATAATAACCGAACGCCTCCGCGACCGCTCCCCGCTCGTGCATCGACGCGATCGTGCCCTCGTCCACCCTGCGCCGACGGGCCATGACCATAGCGTCTCCGATGCCGTGCACCACAATGCGGGATTTCCGGATGAGCTCCACCATTTCCCGCACGTTCGGCTCGAGCATGAGCGACTGATACGCGTCTTCGCTGAGATGGTCCGGCACGTGCAGGAGCCGGTAGGACGCACCGGTGCGCTTCGCGAGCGTCGAGGCGATCGTGTTCGCCTGGTAGTCCATGTTCTCGCCGAATCCGCCCCGGGCCGGCACGAACAGCACATCGCGCAGCGGCTGGTCGACCGTGATCGTCTCCGCGAGCGCCAGGAGCGTCGTGCCGCCGGTCACGGCGACCACTCCCCGGCCCTGCAGCAGCCGGATCAGCACCCTGCCGGCCACCCGTCCGAGCTCGCGCTTCGTCTCCCGCTCGGCGTCCGCGTCTCCCGGCACGACGATCACTTCCCGCAGCCGGAAATGTTCGCGGATGAGCCGTTCCAGCTCGGTAAGCCCCGCCAGCTCGCTCATGAACGGCGCCAGCGAGTCGACCAGACGCCGTCCGGCGTCGGTGACGCGCATGCCCGCCGCGTTCGCTTCGATCAGTCCCTGCGCTTTCAGGAAGTCGGTTTCCGCCCGGAGCGTGCGCTCCGTCATGGACAGTGCAGCCGCCAGCGCGCGGCGGCCGACGGATTCCGACTTCATCACCCGACTCAGTATGGCGTAGCGTTTCGCCATGACTTCGAGCAGATCCGGAACGAGGCGCTGCTGCAACTCAATCCACTCGCGCATCGCGCACTTCTCCCCATCCGGTGGGACTCAATACGTCCCGGGTGAACATTCCAGGTCCCGCATCTCATTGTACCCGACTTTTCCATGGCACGCAAGTGCGGGCGTCCTTGCAGAACCACGCCCGGCATCCATCCGCACGGCCCGCATCCGTCGCGCCCGCAACGGCCGGCGTGTCCGAACCTCCACGCCCCCGGCAGGGCCATTAACGGTCCGCCAGACCGTTAACACCCGCCCGGGCGCTTCCAATCATCGCACTAACGGTCCGTGAGACCGTTAACCGCCCACTCCCGCCGCCCGCGCCCGCATCCGCCGCGCCATCCAACCGTTCCCGCAAGTTTTTTTTGCTCCGTGCCCTTGCTTTTTCCCGCCGCGTATCCTATAATGATCTTCGCTGTCGTTCATGACAACCCATGCGCCCGTGGTCCAATGGATATGACGCAGGCCTCCGGAGCCTGAGATCTAGGTTCGATTCCTGGCGGGCGCGCCATCATTGCACCGCAAGCGGCTGACCGGACATCCGCCGGCACGCCGCTTTTCTTGCACCGCTTGTTTGACCTTCTTTGACTTTTGAACGGCGATCGCATATCATATATTGGCAGAAGGAGGCATCCGCCATGAACATGAATTACATCCCGATGGTGATCGAGCAGACCAACCGGGGCGAGCGCGCCTACGACATCTATTCCCGTCTGCTCAAGGACCGCATCATTTTCCTCGGCACGCCCATCAACGACGTCGTCGCCAACTCGGTGATCGCCCAGATGCTGTTCCTGGCCGCGGAGGACCCGGAGAAGGACATTCATCTGTACATCAACAGCCCGGGCGGCTCCATCACGGCCGGCATGGCGATCTACGACACGATGCAGTACATCAAGCCCGACGTCTCGACGATCTGCGTCGGTCTCGCGGCGTCGATGGGCGCGTTCCTGCTCGCCGCCGGCGCGCCGGGCAAGCGGTATGCGCTGCCCAACAGCGAAGTGATGATCCACCAGCCGATCGGCGGTGCGGAAGGGCAGGCCAGCGACATCGAAATCCGCGCCCGCCGGATCCTGAGAATGCGCGACAAGCTGAACCGGATCCTCGCCGAACGGACCGGTCAGCCGCTGGAGCGCATCGAGCGGGACACGGACCGCGATTATTTCATGACGGCCGAAGAAGCGAAGGCATACGGACTTGTGGACAAGGTCATCGAACGCGTCTGAGGATCGGTTACGACCGGATTCATGATCATGCGCTTCAAATAAACGCATAAACGCAAACAAACGCAAAACATCCGCCTTGACAGGCGGATGTTTCTGCTTCTATACCACAAAATATCCCATTTGTCAATCATAATTTACATATGCGAATGGCAAAACACTCCTGACGAAAACCATGCTATGATGAAATCACAGAAGTTCCAGTTTCCTACAGTTCAAGGCTATAGCTGAGAATTCCGGATGGAGTGATATCCGTGGCAGCCACAAGATCCACGCACGCATCACCGCCTGACAACGACTATCCCGTCGTGCACGACAAGATGATCCTGCTGCGGCCGCTGACGGACGAGCACCTCATCGAAGTGTACCACGAGGCCGTCGCGATGGGATTGTCGGCCGAGTTCATCCAGCTGATCGAGGAAGCGATGCGTTCGCGCAACCTGGATCCCCATTCCGCCTGATTTCGGCTGCCCGCAGCGGCAGCTTCCTATCCGCGGGCCGATCGGACGATGCGCCGGTCGGCCTTTTCTCCCTTTGATACGCCTTGATACGGACAGTCCCTTTGATACGCCTTGATACGGACAAAGGGCGGATCGCCGGGTCGTCCCCGGGTCCGCCCTTCGGCATCTGTCCCGCTTTACTGGTTCTCGAGCTCCTCTTTGCTGACCAGTTGGACTAAAGCGTTTACAGCCTGCTCGGCGTCGGAACCTTCCGCGCTGATGACGACCTCCGTCCCCGAGCTGATCGCGAGGCTCATGATGCCCATGATGGATTTCGCGTTGACTTTCTTGTCGTCTTTCTCCACGTAGATTTCAGCTGAGAACTTGTTCGCTTCCTGCACGAACAGCGCAGCCGGCCGTGCGTGTAGGCCCGTCTTCAGACGTACGACCACCGGTTGCCTGATCATGAATGCTTTCCCCCTGTCCAGAAATTTCAGCTCGATGCGCGGCTTTGCCCCCCGGGCGTGCCTGCCGTCAGGCCGGTCTCCCGTGCCTTCCGAGTCCCAAGATTATGGCAGTATTATAACATTATTTGGCGAACCAGACCAGATTGCCGCCTTACAGCGTGCCATTCCGGATTTTTTCGGCCAATTCGTCGATTTTTCGCAGCCGGTGGTTGACGCCCGACTTGCTGACGTTGCCCTTCAGCAGATCGCCGACTTCCTTCAGGTTCATGTCCGGATGCGCGAGCCTCACTTCCGCCACTTCGCGCAGTTTCTCGGGCAGGTTCTCGAGGCCGATCACCCGCTGCAGCAGCCGGATGTTGTCGATCTGCCGGATGGCCGCGCCGATCGTCTTGTTCAGATTGGCCGTCTCGCAGTTGACGATCCGGTTCACCGAGTTGCGCATGTCCCGCATGATGCGGACGTCCTCGAACTTGAAGAGGGCCTGGTGCGCGCCGATGAGGCCCAGGAACTCGATGATCTTTTCCCCTTCCTTGATGTAGAAAATGAATCCCTTCTTCCGTTCGATGCAGCGCGCGTTCAGACGGTACTTGTTCGCGAGTTCCACCAGCGCCCGGCAATGCTCCTCGTACTGCGTCGCGATCTCCAGATGGTAGCTCGACCCTTCCGGATCGTTGACCGATCCGCCGGCCAGGAATGCGCCGCGCAGATATGCCCGCTTGCAGCACGCCTTGCGGATGAGATTCCGGTCGATGCCCTGGCGGAACACGAACCCGTCCGAGACGATGGTGAGCTGCGACAGCACATCCTCCACGTTCGACGGAACGCGCACGATGTAGACATTATTCTTCTTCAACCGCATTTTCTTCCGCACGAGCAGCTCGCCGTGAATGCCGAACCGCCGCTTGAGCAGCGTGAAAATGCGCCGCGCGATCGCCGCGTTCTCCGTCGACACGTCCAGCACGACATTCCGGTTCGACACCTGGACCGTGCCGTTCATCCGGATGAGCGCCGCGAGCTCCGCCAGCTCGCAGCAGGGCGCGGCTTCGATCATCGTCAGTTCCTTCTTGGTCTGGGCCGCGAAAGACATCCGCATCACCTCTTCCCGGATATCCATTCTTGAACCAGCCGTTCGATGTGGTCGCTGAGCTTGGCGGCGTCGTGACGCAGATAGGTCTGGACCTTGACGAGGTGATCCGCGATGACGCGGATGCCCCGCGCGGCCAGCTTTTCCTCGTCGCAGACGACGACCGATGCGCCTTCCTCCGCGTACTTGGCCAGCACGTCCGGCGGAATCTCGCCGTTGTTCACGATGACCGCGTGGAACAGCGGCGCGCCGACATGCGCCTCGATCGCGTCCAGATGGTCGCTCACCGTATAGCCGTCCGTCTCGCCCGGCTGGGTCATGACGTTGCAGACGAACAGTTTCAGGGCGTCGGAAGCGATGATCGCCTCGGCCAGCCCCTTGACGAGCAGATTCGGCATGATGCTCGTGTACAGGCTGCCGGGACCGATCAGGATGCAGTCCGCCTCGCGGATCGCCTCCACCGCCTCCGGCAGCGGTTCGACGCCTTCCGGCTCGATCATGACGCGGCGGATCTTGCCGCGGGCCTTTGGAATCTGCGACTCGCCGACGACGACGCTCCCGTCCTCCATGACCGCCTTCAGCACGGTGCCCTGCGCGGCGGCGGGCAGCACCCGGCCGCGCACGGCGAGCACCTGGCTCAGCTCGCGCACGCCCGAGACGAAGTCGCCCGCGATGTCGGTCATCGCCGCCAACATCAGGTTGCCCAGGCTGTGGCCGGCCAATCCGCTTCCGGCGGGAAAACGATACCGCAGCAGCCGCGACAACAGCGGCTCGACATTGGCGAGCGCCATCAGCACGTTGCGGATGTCGCCCGGCGGCGGAATATGCAGTTCCTGGCGCAGGACGCCCGAACTGCCCCCGTCATCGGCGACCGTGACGATCGCCGTGAGATCGAGCGGCTTCTCCTTGAGGCCGCGCAGCATGACGGACAGTCCGGTGCCCCCGCCGATGACGACGACTTTCGGCAGACGACGGGTCGGTATTGACGGAGTGCGGACGTCCATGCCCTCACCCCGTCAGTGCCGGTCGCGCTCGGCGTCCCGGTGGCTGACCCGCACCGTCTCCGTCTCGCTGTTGCCCAGCGTGCGCGCGAGATACTCCGCGATCGCGACGGAACGATGCTTGCCCCCGGTGCAGCCGATGCCGACGACGAGCTGGCTTTTGCCTTCCTTCTTGTACATCGGAATCAGATATTGCAGCAGGTCGATCAGCTTCGCGAGGAACGTCTGCGTCTCCGGCCATTTCATTACATACTCGTACACTTCCGGATCTTTCCCGGTGTGCGGCCTGAGATGCTCGATGTAGTGCGGATTGGGCAGGAACCGGCAGTCGAAGATGAGATCCGCGTCGATCGGGATGCCGTATTTGTACCCGAACGACGTCAGATTGATGACGAACGATTCCCGGTCCGCCTCCGAGAACCGCTCGGCGATGATCGCCTTGAGCTGCGCCGGCTTCAGGTTGCTCGTGTCGATCACCTGGTCCGCGGCGCCCTTCAGATCCTCGAGCAACCTGCGCTCAAGCCGGATGCCGTCGAGCGGAGCGCCGCCGTCGGAGAGCGGGTGCCGGCGCCGGCTCTCCTTGTACCGCTGCACGAGCACGCTGTCCGTCGCGTCGAGGAACAGAATCTCGATCCGGATCGAGAAGCGCTCCCTCGTGTAGGCCAGCGACTCGGACAGCGTGGTGAAGAACTCGCGCCCGCGCAGGTCGATGACGAGCGCCACCTTCGCAATCTTCCCGCTCGACGACTCGATCAGCTCGGCGAACTTCGGGATAAGCACGGGCGGCAGGTTGTCGACGCAGAAGTAGCCGAGGTCCTCCAGACTCTGGACCGCGATCGTCTTGCCCGCGCCCGACATGCCCGTGATGATGACCAGCTTCGGGACCGCCGTTCCGCCGGACATGGCGCCAACTCCTCTCCGGAACTTCCCCAGGGTAAGAACAGGCGGCAGGCCGGTCGTGACCGGCCTGCACGTGCGTCAGGAACGCAGGATGAGCCCCGCCGCGCCGACAACCCCCGCGTTGTTGCCGAGCTCGGCAGGCACGATCTCCACGCCTTTCGAAGCCGCTTCGAGCGCGTGCTTCAGATACGCCTCGCGGATCAACCCGAACAGATACTCGCCCGCCTTCGCGACGCCGCCGCCGATGATGAACCGTTGCGGGTTGACGACGACCGACACGAGGGCCATCGATTTGCCGAGATAGTGGGCCGCGCGCTGCACGATGCGCGCCGCCGTCTCGTCCCCGGCCTTCGCGAGGTCGATCACATCCTTCGCCGTGATCGTCTCGAGATGCGCGAGCCGCGACAGTTCGCCGCGCGCCACCGCGTCCTTCGCCATCCGGATGATGCCCGTCGCGGACGACACCGTCTCCAGGCAGCCCTTCTTCCCGCAGCCGCACTTGATCGCTTCCAGATCGGGCACGATGGAGATGTGGCCGAGCTCGCCGGCCATCGCATTGAACCCGACGACGATGCGGCCGCCGACGATGATGCCGCCGCCGACGCCCGTGCCGAGCGTGTACATCACGCAGTCGGACACGCCGCGTCCGGCACCGGCCCATGCTTCGCCGAGCGCCGCCACGTTGGCGTCATTATTGATGAGCACCGGCTTGCCGAGCTGTTCACTGAGATAGCTCTTCAGCGGCGCGTTTCGCAGCACGAGGTTGGGCGAGGTGAGCAGAACGCCGTTCTGAATGTCCAGGAACCCCGGCACGCCGACGCCGACGCCCGCGACGTCATCCCAGGACGCGGACATCTGTTCGACAACGGTCCGGGCGTATTTGGCCATGTTGGCCAGCACCCGTTCGCTGCCCTTCTCGTTCTCGGTCGGTCCTTCAAAGGTATGCAGCAGCCTGCCGTCTTCGCTGCAGACTCCCGCTTTGATCGCCGTACCGCCGACATCCAGGCCGACGTATAGCTTACCCGACATGACAAGGCCACCTCATATCGAATGTTGACTGCTCTTTTCCCACTATAAGCGAACGGTATGGGAAGGTCAAGAACGCGTGGCCCGCCCGGACCGGCGCTTTTCCTTCATCGGCGGCCCGTTCCTCCTGCGAGATTCGGCCACGAAGAAGGCCGCCGGCGGAAGGCGGCGCGCCTCCCGTCCGGCGGCCCTGCGGACCGCGCTATTCCCGGACGTATATCTTGTATTCCTTCTCGAGGTATCGATGAATCCGCATGAAATCCCGCTCGTCCAGTTCGCGCAGATGCTTCTCCTCGCGGCCGATCAGGATGCCGATCACCTCCGCCGCGAGCGCCGTGTTCGGCGTGATGCGCACGCTGCCGTACGCGTCGGCGGCCGCGCCGGCGTTCTTGCCCGCGACGATGACATTCTCCATCTCCTTCAGCAGGAACGAACGCAGCGGCAGCCCGTACCGGTCGGGCTTTCCGAGGCCGATGCCCTTCGGAAAGCGCCGCGTCGCCTGGATGTCGATCGGATAACCGCCGATGCTGACGTTGTCGTGGAACATGCGCGAGCTCATCAGGTCGTCGCGCGTCAACACGTACAGCGTCTCATAACGGTCGAAATCGCGTATGTACAGATAGTCCGGCAGATCGTCAAGCTCCGCGTGCCCGAAGCCGGGCAGGTTCGCCCGGAGAAACTCCAGAATCCGGGGCGCCTCGCTGCGGCCCAGCTCCACCGCCTCGCGCACCGACCCGGGGTCGGCGGGATTGACGTCGAAGATGAGCAGTCCGTTGACGACGACCCGGCCGCCCCGCTGGTTCGTCATGTTGAGGCCGCGCAGCTTCAGTTGATCGCTCGAAGGCTCGTACCGGTCCATGATCCTGCTGAACCCGGTGCCGAAATTCCGGTCGACGTAGGTGTACGGCCCGTACTTCTCCTGCAGATTCGAGAGCGGATACTCCTTCAGCGTCGCCTTGTGCAGCTCCCTCCAGCGGACCTTGCGGAACCGCAGCATGTAGGTCGCCGCCATGTACTCCGGATCGGGCCCTCCGCCCTTGAACAGCGATTCGAGCCCCGGAATGCGCTTCACTCCCAGCCGCCCCGTCAGCGCCGCGTGGTCGGTGTTCTCGACCCAGTAGCCGGCCGTCACACGGCGCATCGTGCCGTCCGGCGCGCGATATTCGATGGATTCGAGCGTCCGGACGCCGCCCCGCGTGCCGGTCCGCACATCCCGGATCTCGATCCCGCTTTCGATCGGCACCGGCTTCAGCAGCTCGCGGTAAAAAGCCTCGAACTCTTCGAGCCGGCGGATCGTCCGCCGGTTGTATCCGTCGTACAGATATTTCATGCGCCCCTGGACAAGGCTGCGCCCGTTCTTGTCCAGCGGCTCGTCCAGCACGAGCATCTGCCCCTGCAGCAGCTGGCCGCCCGGTTCGGGACGCGGATCGAGGATCAGCACCTTCCGGCCGTGGTCGTGCGCCGCCCGCGCGAGCAGCACGCCCTCGATCTCGCTGCCGATGACGACGACGTCGTACGCCTCGCAGGGATCGGGACAGCGGCCGGCGTCCGGCCCGACCAGGGGCCGCGCGGACTCCCTGAACTTCGCGGCCTCGCCGTACGGCGGACCGATCAGCCATTGCTGCCCGGCCGCGCACGGCGCCGCAATCAGGAGCAGGACCAGCGCCGCCAGCATGTATCGCATCACAACCGTTCACCCCGTCATATCCGATGCCATATACATCGGCCGGACCGGCCGATCATGAAATCCCGGACAAAAAATCCCGCACAAAAAATAAAACCGCCGACGGTCGGAACTTCCTCCCGTCAGCGGCATTCCGCCGGCCGTGCCTGCCGCGGCGGCCGGATCCGGCCGCGCTCCCGTCACGGCAGCGCATGGCTCCAGTCGTGCGCGGCGTTCCCCTCGAGGAACCGCTCGCAGTCGAGCGCCGCCATGCAGCCGCTGCCCGCCGCCGTGATGGCCTGACGGTACTTTCGATCCTGCACGTCGCCGCAGGCGAACACGCCCGGCACGCTCGTCTCGGTCGTCCCCGGCTTCACGACGATGTAGCCCAGCTCGTCGGTCTCGATCTGTCCTTCCAGGAACTTCGTGTTCGGCGTATGGCCGATCGCGACGAAGATCCCCTCGGCCTCGATCAGCTCTTCCTCGCCCGTCTCGTTGTTGCGCACCTTCAGCCCGGTGACGCCGAGCGGGCCGGCGACCACCTCGAGCGGCGTCCGGTTCAGGTGCCAGGTGATCTTCTCGTTCGCCCGCGCGCGCTCCTGCATGATCTTCGATGCGCGCAGCTCGTTGCGGCGATGCACCAGCTTCACTTCCGTCGCGAACCGCGTGAGGAAGATCGCCTCTTCCATCGCTGAGTCGCCGCCGCCGACCACGATGATTCGCTTCCCGCGGAAGAAGAACCCGTCGCAGGTCGCGCACGTGCTGACGCCGCGGCCGACGTTCTCCTGCTCTCCCGGGATGCCGAGATACTTCGCGCTCGCCCCGGTCGAGATGATCAGCGTCTCCGCCCGGAGCGGCTCGTCCGATCCCTCGATCTCGATCGTGAACGGCCGCTTCGACAGATCGACGCGATTCACCCAGCCCGTCTTGAACACGGCGCCGAACCGCTCGGCCTGCTTTCGCATGTTGTCCATGAGCTCGGGGCCCATGATGCCGTCCGGGAATCCCGGGAAATTCTCGACTTCCGTCGTCGTCGTGAGCTGGCCGCCCGGCTGCGGCCCCTCGATGACGAGCGGATGCAGATTCGCCCGCGCCAGATAGATCGCGGCCGTCAGGCCCGCCGGCCCCGTGCCGATGATGATCGTTCGATGGATCGTCATTCCGGTATCCCTCCTGTCTCGCCCCGCGCGCGCTTCACCTTCAGCCTCTTCCGGATGCCGCACACCTCGTCGATCCGGCGGACGTGCCGGCTCACGGTCGCGGCCGACACGCCGTAGCGCGCCGCCGCCTCCTCGACGGTGATGTCCCGGCGGTGCATCAGCGCCGTCAGATACTCGAGCGCCGCCGCCCAGCCTTCGGCCTTGCGGATGACCGGCGTCTCGGGATGGAGCCGCTGCAGAAACTCCGCCCACAGCGTCAGCAGATCGTGCTGCTGCGCCGCGTCGGAGCGGTTCCGCATGCGCTCGAGCGCCGCTTCGGCGACCGCCTGCCAGCCCGCGCTCCCGGCGCGAAGCCGCATCCGTCCGGCCGCCCCGATGATCACCCGCTCCCCGCCGATCACGGCCTCGACCGGATCGGCGTCGCCGATGCCGCGCAGCACGAAGAGCGCCACGCGCTTCAGCACGTCGTCTTCCCCGGGCCGCTGCAGAAATTCGCGCAGCGCCGCCTTCACCTCGTCGTCCCGGACGAGGCTGAACGCCTGGATGACCTGCAGCTTCATCCGCCGGTCGCCGTGGCGCAGCGCCCAGAAGAACGACGAGCGGACGAGCGGATCCCGCTTCATCCGGTCCGGCAGCTCGTCGCCGCCGCCTTCCCAGCGCCGGAGCTGCTCTTCAAACGGCAGATGGTAATGATAGGTGGATGGCGGAGCCATCGCGCCGGAACGCATCTGCTCCAGATGCTGCAGATAATAATCGGCCACGCCCGATTCCGGGTCGAGCCGCGCCGCTTCCCGCCACAGCCGTCCCGCTTCCGCGAACCGGCCGATGTTGCTGGCCGCGACGGCCGTATAGTGGAGGAGGCACGGGTCCCGGTGCCCGGCGAGCTCGCGGAGCAACCGGCGGAAATGGAGGTGCGCCGCCTCGTGCTCTCCGAGGATGCCGAGCGTCGTCGCCAGCTTGAAGGCGAGCTCCGGCTGCGTCGGCACCAGCTTGCGGAGCACCCCGACGATCGCGAGCGCCTCCTCCCGGCCACCGCCCTGCATGCGGAAGATCGCGAGATTGCACAGCGCGTGCAGATTGCCCGGATCCTCCTTCAGCACGTCCCGGACGATGTCCGCCGCCAGGTCGAACATCCCGATGTAATAGTAGGCAAGCGCGAGGTTGTTGCGCGCGGGCAGAAATCCCGGCTGTTCCTCGATGATCGATTTGAGCAGCCGGGCCGCCTCGACGAACTTCCCTTCCTCGAGCAGCTGCCGGGCGCGGTCGTGGTCATTCAGCCTGCCCCGCGCCCGCACGGCCGGCCGCCGGGGCGGCCGTTCCAGCTCGTAGCGGAGCAGGTCCATCATCTCCTCCGCTTCCTCGAGGAAGTGGCCTTCCGCATCCTCCTCCAGGTACTGGACGAGCGCCTCCTCCGCCGCCTCGTACATCTCCATGTTCGCGTAATTGTTCGCCATGTAAAACCAGCATTCCGTCATCGACGGGTCGAGTTCGTCCAGCACCTTGCGCAGGATGTCGTTCGACTCCTCGTAACGCCCCATCTCGGACAGAATGCCCGCCATGTTGCAATGATTCACCGGATTGTCCGGCTCGTATTCGACCGCCTTGCGGAAATAGCGGAGGGCCTTGTCGTAGCGGCAGCGGTCCAGCGAGCGGACCGCGCGCTCATGGAAGAACGCGGCGTCCAGCCGGATCGGGATCACGTTCGACCGGGGCGCCGCCTTTTTCTCCTTGCCCATGTGAACAGGCACCTCCCGCCATTCAGATGATGGATCGATTATAGCACAGCGAGCCGCCGCGCACACGGGGTTCCGGCCCTCCGCGGATCCGTGCATCCGGCGCCGGGCCGAAGCGCGTCACCCCCGCGTCTCAGACGCCCGCGTTCTTGAACAGCGTGCTGATCGAACCGCCCTGCGTGATGATCCGCGTCGCCTCGGCCAACATCGGCGCGACGCTGATGACGTGGAAACGGTCCGCGTTCAGATCCGGCTGGAAGATGGAATCCGTCACGACCACTTCGCGGATGTTGGGATGATTGAGCCGCTCGATCGCCGGTTTCGAGAACACCGGATGCGTCGCGCAGACAATCGCGTCATCCGCCCCGCGCTCCTTCAGGCTCTCGACGACGTTGACGATCGTCGACCCGGTGTCGATCAGATCCTCGATGATGATCGGCGTATGCCCCTCGACATCGCCGATGACATGCGTGATGACGGATTCGTTGTGCTTCGGCCGTTTCTTGATCATGATAGCGAAATGCGCGTGCAGATAGTTGGCCAGCTTCTCCGCCGTCGACGCCCGCCCGGCATCCGGAGAGACGACGACCGGCTTGGGGATGTTCTTCGACTTCAGATAATCGCTGATCAGATCGAGCGCAGTCAGGTGATCGACCGGAATGTTGAAGAATCCCTGGATCGCCGGCGCGTGCAGATCGAGCGTGATGATCCTGTCCGCGCCCACCGTCGTCAGCACGTCCGCCACCATCTTCGCCGAAATCGGCTCCCGCGGCGCCGACTTGCGCTCCTGCCGCGCGTAGCCGTAGTAGGGAACGATGATGTTGATCGTCCGCGCCGACGCCCGCTTCGCCGCGTCGATCATAACGAGCAGCTCGACGAAATGCTCGTTTACAGGATAGGAAAATGACTGAACGAGGAAGACGTCGCAATTGCGGACCGACTCCTCGTAGTGAACGTAGACTTCGCCGTTTTTGAAGCGCGAAATTTTGATCCTCCCCAGGCTGACGCCCAGCTCCGCGCAAATGCGCTCCGCCAGCAGCTGGTTTGAGGATCCCGAGAAAATGCGCACCTTGTCGCTTAACATGATACCCTCCCGAATCATTCCGAATCCGATACAAGCCGCATGCCAACTTCATTATACAACTGCGACGGCCTTTTTCAAAAATCGACGGCAATCCGCCTGCGGCCCTCGAAAACCGCAAGCTGACGGCATCCGGCGGCCCTGAGCGCCTCCCGCGCCCGGTCGAGATACTGCGCGAGCCGTTCCGGCTGGTGCGCATCCGATCCGAGCGTGACCGGAATGCCGAGCCCGATCGCCTTCGCGAGCATCCGGTCCGACGGGAACATCTCCGCGCACGGCATCCGGAGCCCGGAGGCGTTCAGCTCGATCGCGAGGCCGGCCTTCGCGACCGCTTCGAGCGCCATGTCCTCGAGATGCGTCACGTCGCCCTCCGGCCGCACCCCGAAGCGCTTGACGACGTCGATGTGGCCGATCACGTCGTAGAAGCCGGTCGCCGCCGCCTTGCATACCGCGTCGTAATATTGCTCGTACACGTCCATCGGATCTTTGCCCTTCCAGCCGTCCGTCTGCCGGTAGTCCGTGATGTCCCATTCGCCGAGGAAATGGACCGAGCCGATCACGTAATCCCACGGATAACCGCGCACGATCCGCTCGATCGCCTCCTCGTGCCCCTCGATGTAGTCGGCCTCGATTCCGACGCGGACCGCGATCCGGTCCTTGTATTTTTCCTTGAGTTCCAACGCTTCTTCCACATAGCGCGGCAGCTCGTCCATCGGCATCGCCATGCCGGGCCAGTAGACGGCCGGATCGACATGGATGAGCGGCATATGGTCGGACAGGCCGATGTGGTCGAGCCCGATTTCGATCGCCCGCCGGATGTAATCCTCCAGCGTCCCTTCGGCGTGTCCGCACCGCACATGATGGGTATGGTAATCGATCTTCATGTTTCCCTCATCGCATCTTGTTCGTCATCGCATCTTGTTCGTCGTCGGCTTTCCCGCGCGGCTTTCCAGTTCCGCCAGCACGTCGTCCAGCGGCAGCCCGCGCTCCCTGAGCAGCACCAGCAGGTGGAACAGGAGATCCGCCGTCTCGTACCGCAGCTCCCCGTTGTCCCGGTTCTTCGCCGCGATGATCACCTCTGCCGTCTCCTCGCCGACTTTTTTCAGAATCTTGTCGAGGCCCTTCTCGAACAGATACGTCGTGTAGGCCCCCTCCGGCCGCTCCGCGTGGCGACTCGCGATGACCCGCTCCAGCTCGTTCAGCGCGCGGAACCGGTCGGCCGCCGGCTCGCGCCCGGCCTCCCCGTCCGCGGCGACGTCCCGGTGGAAGCAGCTATACCGGCCCGTGTGGCAGGCCGGCCCGATCTGCTCGACCCGGACAAGCAGCGCGTCGCCGTCGCAGTCGTATGCGATCGACCTCACCTTCTGCTTGTGCCCGCTGGTCGCACCCTTGTTCCAGAGCTCCCCGCGGGACCGGCTCCAGAACCAGGTCTCCCCGGTTTCCAGCGTCTTCGCGAGCGATTCGCGGTTCATGTATGCGAGCATCAGCACTTCCTTGCTGACCGCGTCCTGGACGACCGCGGGCACCAGCCCGTCATCGCCCCACCGGATGGCCGCCTCCAGCTCCGGATTCAGCCCGCTCATCGCACTTCCACTCCCCTGCGGCGCAGATCCGCCTTGACCTCGCCGATCGTCATTTCCTTGTAGTGGAACACCGAAGCCGCCAGGCCCGCATCCGCGAGCCCTTCCGTGAACACCTCGTAGAAGTGCTCGATCTTGCCGGCGCCGCCCGACGCGATGACCGGAATCGACACCCGCTCGGACACGGCCCGCGTCAACGCGATGTCGAAGCCGTCCTTCGTGCCGTCCCGGTCCATGCTGGTGAGCAGAATCTCGCCGGCGCCGAGCGCCTCGACCCGCTGCGCCCACTCGAGGGCGCGGATGCCGGTCGCCTTCCGGCCTCCGTGCGTGTAGACTTCCCATTCGCCCCATTCGGGATTGTACTTCGCATCAATCGCGACGACGATGCACTGCGCGCCGAAGATGCGCGAGCCTTCCGCGATCAGATCGGGGTTCTGCACCGCCGCCGTGTTGATGGCGATCTTGTCCGCTCCCGCGCGCAGCAGCGTCCGCATGTCATCGACATGCGCGATCCCGCCGCCGACGGTGAACGGAATCGTGATCTCGGCGGCCGTCCGCCGCACGACGTCGACCATCGTCTTCCGCCCCTCATGGGAGGCCGAAATGTCGAGGAAGACGAGCTCGTCCGCCCCTTCCCGGTCGTACGCCGCCGCGAGCTCGACCGGGTCGCCGGCGTCGCGCAGATTGACGAAGTTGACGCCCTTCACGACGCGGCCGTCCTTCACATCCAGACACGGGATGATCCGTTTTGCTAACATCGCAGCTCCTTTCCGCGCACAGAGTCCGGCCGGACCGGGCCCAAGCCCGCGTCCTTCCGGACCGCGCCTCTCCGGGTTTACGTCCCGCCGGTTCCCGCACCCGCAGTCAGCGCGAGGAACCGGCTGAGCAGCTTCATGCCCAGCTCGCCGCTTTTCTCGGGATGGAACTGCATCCCGTACAAGGATCCGCGGCCGACGATCGCCGCGACCGGACCGTGGTAATCGGTTGTCGCGATGAGATCGCCGCTATTCTCCGCCAGGACGTGATACGAATGCACGAAATAGACGTGACCGGGCTCGAGCCCGGCGGTCAGCGGGCTCTTCCGCTCGAACCTCAGCCGGTTCCAGCCCATGTGCGGCACCTTGAACGGTCCCCGGAACCGGACGACGCGGCCGGGCAGGAGCCCGAGCCCCTCGTGCCGGCCGTGCTCCTCGCTCTCGCCGAACAGGAGCTGCATCCCGAGGCAGATGCCGAGCATCGGCCGGCCCGACCGGGCGAACGCCTTCGCCGCCTCGTCCAGCCCGCTCGCGCGCAGGTTGCGCATCGCGTCGCCGAACGCGCCGACGCCGGGCAGAATCGCGCCGTCCGCGGCCAGGATTTCGTCGGGATCGCCGGTGACCTTCACCTCATGGCCGAGCCGTTCGACCGCCTTGCTGACGCTGTGCAGATTGCCCATGCCGTAATCGATGATCGCGATCATCCGCTCACAGCACTCCCTTGGTCGACGGGACGCCCGTAACACGCGGATCGATGCTCGACGCTTCGTCCAGCGCCCGGCCCAGCGCCTTGAACACCGCCTCGATCATATGGTGGGTGTTGCGCCCGTAATGCACGATGACGTGCAGCGTCATGCGCGCTTCCAGTGCCAGCTTCCACAAAAATTCATGCACGAGCTCGACATGGAAGCTGCCGACCGTCTGCGACGGGTACTCGGCCCGGTACTCGAAGTGCGGCCGGTTGCTGATGTCGATCACGACCTGCGCCAGCGCCTCGTCCATCGGGACGAACGCGTTTCCGTAGCGCGTGATACCGCGCTTGTCGCCGAGCGCCTCGTGGATCGCCCGGCCGAGGCAAATGCCGATGTCCTCGACCGTGTGGTGGTCGTCGACATGCACGTCGCCCGTGGCCTGTACGTTCAAGTCGAAATGGCCGTGCTTCGCGAACAACTCGAGCATGTGGTTCAGGAACGGCACGTCCGTCTCGATCGACGTCTCCCCCGTGCCGTCGAGCGCGAAGCTCAGCGTAATGTCCGTTTCGCCTGTCTTGCGGGCGATGTTCGCCGCGCGTATGACCGGTTCCGTCATCGCTTCAGCCCTCTTTTCCACGATCTTGGTTTTGCTCCGCCTTCAGCCGGACCTCCACGGCCCGGGCGTGGGCTTCGAGCCCTTCCCGCCGGGCCAGCGTCATGATGTTGCCGCCGTGTTCAAGCAGCGCCTCCCGGCTGTAACGGATCAGGCTCGACTTCTTCACGAAGTCGTCGACGCCGAGCGCCGAGGCAAACCGCGCCGTGCCGTTCGTCGGCAGGATGTGGTTCGGCCCGGCGAAATAATCGCCGACCGGCTCCGTGCTGTACGCACCGAGGAAAATCGCGCCCGCGTTCTCGATCCGCCCGACGATGTCCATCGGGTCCGCCGTCATGATCTCGAGATGCTCCGGCGCGAGCCGGTTGACGACCTCGATCGCCTCCTCGAGGGAATCCGCCTTGAGAATCGCGCCGTAATCGTCGATCGACTTCCGTGCGATCGCCGCCCGCGGCAAATCGGCGAGCTGCCGCTCCACCTCGTCCCTGACCGCCCGGGCCAGCGCCTCGGACGTCGTCACGAGCACCGCGGACGCCATCTCGTCGTGCTCCGCCTGCGACAGCAGGTCGGCCGCGACGTACACGGGATCGGCCGTCTCGTCGGCCAGCACGACGATCTCGCTCGGCCCGGCGATGCTGTCGATGTCGACCGCGCCGTACACCTCGCGCTTCGCGAGCGCGACATAGATGTTGCCGGGACCGCAAATCTTGTCCACCGGCGCGATCGTCTCCGTGCCGTAGGCGAGCGCGGCGATCGCCTGCGCGCCGCCGACCCGGTAAATCTCCTTCACGCCCGCCTCGGCCGCCGCGACGAGAATGTACGGGTTGATGCCCGATTCGCCCCCCGTCGCCGGCGGCGTCACCATGACGATCTCGGGCACGCCGGCCACCTGCGCGGGAATGACGTTCATCAGGACGGACGACGGATAGGCCGCCTTTCCGCCCGGCACATAGACGCCGACCCGCCGGAGCGGACGGACGATCTGGCCGAGCAGCGTGCCGTCCGGCGACGGCTCCATCCACGACGTCCGCTTCTGCTTCTCGTGGAACGCGCGGATGTTCGCGGCCGCCTCGCGGATCGCCGCGAGGAACTCCCCGTCCACCCGTCCGTACGCCGCCCGGATCTCCTCCTCCGTCACCTTAAGCTCCGCCGGCGCGAGCTGGATGCGATCAAACCGCTCGGTGTACCGGAGCAGCGCCGCGTCGCCCTCCGCCCGAACCACCGCGATGATCTCGCGCACCGCCGCGTTCTGCTCCGGGCTGCCGTATTCGACTTCGCGCTTCAGTTGGAATTCGCCCGCCGCCATGATGCGCATGGCCCACACCCCTCGTTGTGTGAATGTCCGCCTGCAATGTCGTGCATCCATGCACCGGATTCGCGGGGCCGTCATCGGAACGGCGAAACCGTCCGTCTTCCGCCGCCCCGCGCTGACGTCCGTCAGCGCCGACGCCGGTCCCCGGCGTTCGCTCCGGCACACCGCGGTCACGACGAAGCCCTGCGCTGCAGCGTCTGTTGCAGCCGGTCGCACAGGGCCTGGATCGCCTCGTTCTTCATCCGGTAGCTGACCCGGTTCGCGATAAGCCGGCTCGTCACGTCGAACATGACCTCCATCTCGACGAGGCCGTTCTCGCGCAGCGTCGCGCCCGTCTCGACCATGTCGACGATCCGGTCCGCGAGGCCGACAAGCGGCGCCAGCTCGATCGAGCCGTTCAGCTTGATGACCTCGACCTGCTGCCCGCGCTCGCGGAAATATTGCGCCGCGACGTTCGGATACTTCGTCGCGACGCGCGGATGGACGACCGGCTTCCAGTCCGGCAGCCCGATCACCGACATCCGGCACTTCGCGATGCCGAGATCGAGCAGCTCGTAGACGTCCTTGTTCTCTTCCATCAACACGTCCTTGCCGACGACGCCGATGTCGGCCACGCCGTACTCGACATAGGTCGGCACGTCGACCGGCTTGGCCATGATGAACGACATCCCCGCCTCGGGGACATCAAAGATCAGCCTGCGGCTGTCGTCGAAGTCGTCCGGGATCGGGAATCCCGCGTCCCGGAACAGCTTCGATGCCTGTTTGTAGATGCGTCCCTTCGGCATCGCGACCATCAGCGTGTCACGCACCGCCGTCACCTCCCGCGGCCGCCGGTCCGAAGAAGCGCTCGAACCGCTCGTACGCCGCGCCGTTGTACCGGATCGGTCCGTCCCCGCGGCGCGACCGCTCCAGCGCCTCGGCCTCCGCGACCGTCATCCGCGCCGTCACGGCGACGAGCCCCTCGGCGCGCAGGCGGCCCGCTTCGGCCAGCGCCGCGTTTCTCCCGGCCGCGTCGTAGCCGATCAGCACCCGGCCCCGGCCCGTGTCGTCCGCGCCGCCGTCCACGAGATCGAGGATGCGCGTCGTCTTCAGCGCGAAGCCGGTCGCCGGAGCCGGCCGGCCGAACTGCGCCAGCAGGTTGTCATACCGGCCCCCGCTCGCGACGGGGAACCCGAGATCCGCCGCGTACCCCTCGAACGTCATGCCGGTATAATAGGAAAAATCTCCGATCATCGTCAGATCGATCAGCACGTGCTCCGTCACGCCGTATGCGTCGAGCACGTCCCAGATCGCGCACAGGTGGTCCATCGCCTGCCGCGCCGCGGGGTCCGGACTCAGCTCCTTCGCCTGGCGGCACGTCTCCCGGCCGCCGCGCAGCCGCAGGATATCCTCGAGATCCCGCTCCGCCTGCGGCGGCAGCCCGAGCGAGCGAAGCCGCTCCCGGTATCCGACGTGGTCGCGGCGAAGCAGGTGGGCCTTCAGCTCCTCCTGCGCCTCCGCATCGCCGCTGAGCTTCTCACGCAGCAGCCCGTTCAGGAAGCCAACATGGCCGATCGCGATCTTGAACCGCTCCACGCCTGCCGCCTGGAGCGAAGCGATCGCGAGCGCGACGACCTCGGCGTCGGCGTCGGGCGACGGATCGCCGATCAGCTCGACGCCGGTCTGGAAAAACTCCGCTTCCCGGCCCGCCTCCTCCTCGATCGAGCGGAACACGTTCGCGTGGTAGGAGAGCCGGAGCGGCAGCGGCGCATCCCGGAGCAGCGACGCGGCGACGCGCGCGATCGGCGCCGTCATGTCGGAGCGCAGCACGAGCGTCATGCCCCGGTTGTTGAGCAGCTTGAACAGCTTGCTGTCCGACGTTGCGCTCGCGACGCCCACCGTGTCGTAATATTCCATGGTCGGCGTCATGATCTGCTCGTAGCCCCAGCGTCTCATGCAGTCGAGCACCCGCATTTCGATGTGCCGGAGCTTCGCCACGATATGGGGCAGATAGTCCCTGACGCCGGCCGGTTTCTCGAAACCTTTCGGTTTGGCCATGATGGAGTCACCCGCTGATGCTTCATCGAGTTAAAGCGTTAATATGCTACCATGCTACCAAAATAAAGGAGTTGATCGTATCGTAACACGGAAGGGCGGCCCCGTCAAGCCGGGTCCGCCCCCTGTCACGATTTCGCCACTCCCCTGTCCATCATTCATCCTATTATTTCCTGACGGATGCAACACCGATACAACCTCCGAACCGCCGCCCGACGCCGCGGGCCGGCACGCAGCGTCAGCCGGTTCTTTCACCGGCGACGGGCCGGCGCGGCGCTCCGCTGTCCCGCTTGTCGTCACGTCCGGCACCCGTCACGCCCGGTACCTCCGCCTCCGGATCGCCCGCGTGAACAGCCAGGACAGCAGCACCGCGAGCGCAAGTCCGCCGGACCACAGCACCGCCGGCTTCGTCGCTTCCCGGACGGTCGGACGCCGCGCGGATGGCCCGTCCTCCGGCACGAGCCGCTCGTAGATCGTCTTCACCTTCAACCCGTATCGGGCGAGATACCGGTCCACTTCCTCCTGGCTGAAGTACGACGATTCCGCCCTGCCGTTCTTCAGCTTGATACAGCCGAGAGAGCCGCCGGCGATCGCATGGCCGCCGACTTCCGTCCTGCGGAGCAGCACGAGATAGGTGGATCCTTTGTCCAGCTCGCCTTGCCCGTCTTCCCGCGGGACCAGCGCCGTCATCTCCGATTTCCGGTCGAGCCCTCCCTTGATCGGAATGTCGACGCGGAACGTGTACCGGCGGTCCGCTTCTCCTTCCGCCGTCCGGCCGGTCACCGTGCCGACGAACACGATGTCCGCCCGGACCGACAGCTCGTCGAGGGACGGCATCGGGAATTGAAGCGCTTCCACGTTGGGGGACGCCCAAACTGCGCCGATCAGCGCCGCCCCCATGGCGAACAGCACGGCAAGCCAGACCCGTACGCGCCGGTCGCAACTCCGAATCCGGTGCAAATGTGCCCCTCCCCGTCGCAGCGCATGCCCTTGTAACATATGACGCAAGGGGCGGCGGGACGTTGCGCCGGTTTCTAATTTTTTTCTTCCGAACGCCCGTCGGCGTCCGCTCCCGCGTCCTTCCGGAGATCCCGCAGCGGATTGCCGCCGACGAACGCACCGGGCGGCACGTCCCGGTGCACGACGGAGCCGGCCGCGACGACGGCGCCGTCGCCGATCGTCACGCCGGGCAGGATCGTCACGTTCGCGCCGATCATCACGTTGTCTCCGATCACAACGTCCCCGAGCCGGTATTCATCGATCAGATACTCATGCGCGAGTATCGTCGTGTTGTAACCGATGATCGTGTTGTTGCCGACCCTGATTCGTTCGGGAAAGAAGACATCCACCATCACCATGAGGCCGAACGCCGTATGCCGGCCGACCTTCATGCCGAGCACCCGCCGGTAGATCCAGTTCTTGAACGGAAGCGAAGGCGAGTAGCGGGCCAGCTGGATGAAAATGAAATTCCGCACCGCCTTCATCCGGCTGACCGTCTTGTACACCTGCCACAGCGAATTCGGTCCCTCGACCGGATAGC
>Ga0207871_100196_pt1 | contig 34033 bp, 29 predicted proteins | sample Passage260A_FD_187371 | JGI IMG/M metagenome (GOLD analysis project Ga0207871, IMG submission 187371) | Cellulose adapted compost microbial communities from Newby Island Compost Facility, Milpitas, CA, USA - Passage2 60A (SPAdes) (version 2) ...
CGCCCGCCGCGAGTGGATGTGGTGGCTCGTTCCCGTGTTTTCCGTCCTGTGCAGCGTCGTCATTTTCGCGGTCGGATCCGCGGACAAGCGGGAAGTGAAGGCGCACAGCGTGCGGACGGTGAATCTGGCGGGCGACGGCTGGGCGGACCGGTACGCGGGTGCGGCCGTGTTCGTCCCGTCGGGCGGCAGGGTGCGCGTCGATTTCCGGGATGCGGGATACGCGGTTCCGCTGCGGGACGAATCGATCCTGCAGCGAGGCGTCGACGGCGCGTCCGGCGCAAACGTTGCCCGGATGGAGGACGGCCGGGCTTCGGTGGTTTGGCGGAACGTGCCGTACTGGTCCTTCCGCAAGGCCTGGGTGCATCTCGGCGCTTCGCCCGGTTACGGACAGTTCGATGTGAAGCCCGAATACAGCGGCGGTCTCCTGGACCTGGCGATCACGAACCATACCGCGGCCGATCTCCGGCATGTCCATGTGCTCGTGGAAGGCCGGGCGTATTCCGTCGGCGATCTGAAGCGCGGCGAATCGGGGACGGTCCGGATTCCGCACGGTCGCTTCTCCGCCGGCTTCGGCGGTTACGGCCCCCAAATCTTTCCGTATCAGGGCCGGGGGGATGAGTACGCACGCGAACGCGGGCTGATCGACATTTACCTGAATGAACTCCGGAAATCCGGGGTGGAGGTTTCGGGCCCGGTGATCATCGGATTCAGCCATGACGGGGAAAGCTGGTTCGAGGTGAACGGATCGGCCCGGCGGTCCGACAACGTGACGCTGTGGACGCAGATGCTCGATTTTTCCATGGAGGCGTTCGAAGCCGGCGCATCCAGGATCGTGAAGCCCGTCATCGTCGAACAGAACATGAAGGGATACGGCGTCACCTTCGGCGATCCCTGGATGCAAATGACCGACGGAACGCTCGTGTTCGAGTTCCCGCTTCCCTGGCGGGACGAGCCGATCGTTTCCTTCACCGTGCGCCATCCGGATCCCGCGGTGTCCGGCAGCGCGTTTCTGTCCGTCTGGAACGAGGCCGAAGGTGATTGGGAACTGATTCCGATCCGGTCGTCCCATTGGTTGCCCGGTCCCGCGGATGCGTACATCACGGAGCGGCGGACGGTGCGGATGCGGCTGGAGGCCGTCGGCACGGTCGAATACCGGCTGCCCGATCTGGAACTGGAAGGAGGGACGCCCGAATGACGGACGCGGCGGAACTTCAGGCGGAACGGCCGGGCGGCGGTCCGGCGGAGGAATCCGAAAGGCCGATGGTCGAGATCCGGGGGCTCAAGAAACGGTTCGGCTCGTTCGAGGCGCTGCGATCGGTCGACCTCACGATCCGGCGCGGGACCGTGTTCGGATTCATCGGACCGAACGGCGCCGGCAAAACGACGACCATGGCGATCCTCGCGACGCTCATCCTGCCGGATGAAGGCGTCGTCCGGGTCGACGGCCTCGACGTGACCGAGCATCCGGCGGAAGTGCGCCGGCGGATCGGGTACATGCCGGATTTCTTCGGCGTCTACGATCAATTCCGGACGACGGAATATCTGCACTTTTACGGCGCAAGCTGCGGCATTCCGAAGGCGGAACGCGACGCGATCATTCCGCAGCTGCTCGAGCTGGTCAATCTGGCGGACAAGAAGGACGCCTATGTCGACACGCTGTCGCGCGGCATGAAACAGCGGCTCTGCCTTGCGCGGTGCCTCGTGCACAATCCGGATCTCCTGATCCTCGACGAGCCGGCGTCCGGCCTCGACCCGCGCGCGCGGATCGAGATGCGGGAGATCATCAAAGAGCTGAAGGCGATGGGCAAGACGATCCTCATTTCCTCCCACATTCTGCCCGAGCTCGCGGAGATGGTGGACGAGATCGGCGTCATCGAACGGGGGAGGGTGATCGCCCAGGGCAGCGTCGTCGAGATCCAGCGGCGGCTCCATGCGGGGCGCATCCTGGAACTGCGGCTTGCCGGACGCGCCGAAGAGGCAGCCGCCTGGCTGGAGGGCAACCCTCTGGTCGGGCGCGTGATCCGGGATGGCGAGCTCGTCCGGTTCCGGTTCGCCGGCGGCGATGAAGAGCAGGCGGAGCTGCTGGTCCGTCTCGTCGGGCTGGGATTCAGGCCGATCGCCTTCGGCGAGGCGCAGACGAACCTGGAGGACGTCTTCCTCGAAATGACCAGGGGAAGCGGGGTGGAAGCATGAACGGACCGTCGGCGCCGAAGCGCCTGCTGCCGGACTTCAGGACGAAGATCATCAATCCGGTGCTCGACAAAGAATTCACCCTCCGCATGCGGACGCCGCGCTCGATGTGGGCGCTGCTCTTCTATCTGGCCGCGATCGGCGTCCTGACGTTCGGCCTGCTGTCCATCTTCCGGTTCGATTACGGGCTGGGAGTGTCGGTGTTCGAGCCGTCCCGCAGCCGGACGCTGTTCCTGTTCATCAGCGTCGCCCAGCTCGGGCTGATCGCGTTCATGACGCCCGGACTGACGGCGGGCGTGATCAGCGGCGAGCGGGAGCGGCAGACGCTGAACCTGCTGCTCGTGACGCAGCAGAGCTCGACGGGCATCATTTTGAGCAAGCTGATCGCGTCGCTCGCGTTCATGACGCTGCTTGTCATTTCCACGCTGCCCGTATTCAGCATCGTGTTCCTGTACGGCGGCATCTCGCCCGGACAGGTCGCCACGGTGTTCGCGTTCTATCTGTTCACGATGCTGGCCTTCGGCTCGTTCGGCGTCCTGTTCTCGACGCTGGTGAAGCGCACGATGCTGTCCGTGATCGCCTCATACGGACTGACGGTGTTCGCGTACGGCGGCACGGCCTTTCTCTATCTCGTGCTCGTGCTCCTGGTCGAAAACCTGAGTTCGGGACAGGCGAATCCGCCCGCGTATTACGGCTGGCCCGGCTTCCTGCTGGGGCTCAATCCGGCCGCCGCGCTCGTCAGCATCTTCGAACCCGATCTGTCGGACCGCGTGTTTCGCGTCGGCGTGAACGGTTACCAGATCGGCGTGCCGATCCGGCTGTGGCAGGAATACTTCATTGTCTACGGGGTGTTGGCCGTGATCGCGGTCGTGCTCAGCATCCGCCATGTCCGCCCCTTGCCGCGGAAGAAGCGAAGCAAGGCCGCGGCCAAACACAAATCGGGTTAAATATGAACGGCATTAAACATCAGGATCGCTTGCGACCGTGCGGCAAACCAATCCGCCCGCATTCGCGGCGCGGTCTCCGCGCCGCATCGCGCTTCGGATGCGCCGATTCGGCCGTTTTGAAAGGAATGCGAAGGGAGGGGGAGCATGCGGCGGGAAGTGCCGGATATGCGGAAAGAGCAGACGACGCGCTTGCTGCGGTTGTTGAAACCGGTGCGCCGGCGCCTGTTCGCGATCCGTTTCGTCCGGCGGACGGCCGTCGGCCTGCTTGCCGGAAGCGGCGCGGCGCTTCTGACGCTGGCGGCGGCCCGCATCGTTCCGCTGCCGCACGCGCCGGCCGCCGCGGCAGCCTGCGCCCTGGCCGGTCTGGCCGCCGGCGCCGCCGCGGCGCTGCGGCCGCGCATCGACGAGCGGAAGGCGGCCCGCGTGATGGATCGCGGCGGAACGGACGACGCGATCGTCACGGCGCTCGACGCGCTGCATCTGGACACGCCGGCCGCGCGCCTGCAGCGCGCCGACGCCGAAGCGGCGGCCGCCCGCTATGTGTCCGGGCTGGGCGAGCGGATTCCCTGGCCGGGCGGGCGCGGGCGGAAGCTGTATCTGGCGGGCCTCTCCGCGATCTGGATCGCGGCGGCGATCCTGCTCATGCTCCCGAATCCGATGGAGGAGCGGCTGGCTGCCAAAGCCGCGCTCGATGAAGCGATCGGGCGGATCGAACGGGAACTGAAAGAACTCGAATCGTCCGACAGCCTGTCGGAACCGGACCGCCGGGCGCTGACCGAACCGCTGAAGCGGCTGCGGGAACAGGCGCTGCGGAAAGACCCGGAGGCGCTCCGGGCCGAATGGAAGGAGGCGGAACGGGAGATCGGGCGCCTCATGGCCGAGCTCGGGCAGAAGCGGGAGGCGCTTCGCTCCTGGGCGCAAGAACTGCAGCGGACGCCCGGACTCGAAGCGGTCGGCCGCGCGCTCGAGCGCGGCGGAAGGCACTCGCTTGCCGATGCGCTGGAAGAGGCGGGCGGCCGGTTCGCCAGCCTTTCGCCCGAGCAGCGGAACATGCTCGCGGAGCGGCTCCGGGAGCTGGCGTCTTCCGCTCCGGACGTCCTGGGTGATCAGCTCCGCGAAGCGCTCGGACGGGCGGCGGAGGCGATCGGAGCCGGCGATCCGGAGGCTGCGGCGGACGCGCTGCGGGAGGCGCTGGAGGAAGCGCTGTCGGCGGAAGCGCTGGAGGCGCTCGCCGAACAGGCGGCAGCCGCACTGGCGTCGGCCGGCGGGCGGCTCGGACCGGGTTTCGGGACCGGGACGGGAAACGGCGGCTGGAACGGCCTGGCGGATGCGGAAGCGGACGGCTCGAGCGGAAGCGCCGGCGGACCGGCGGGCGCGGAAGGAAGCCAGGGCGGCTCCGGTTCGGGCGTTCCGGAACAGGGAACGGAAGGCGGAGGCTCTTCCCGGGGGCCGGGCGGAACGGGGCGGAGCGGTTCCGCTTCCGGCGGAGCGTCGGGTTCCGGAACCGGCGGATCGTCGGGAGCCGCTTCGGGCTCCGGTTCGGCGGGTGCGGGTTCGGCCGAAGGTTCCGGCGGCCGGGGAGGATTCGGCACGGGCGCCGGATCGGGGACGGGAAGCGGCGCGGGTTCCGGTACGGGGACCGGTGGCGCGGGTTCCGGTGCGGGGTCCGGCGTCGGCGCGGGTTCCGGTGCGGGATTCGGAAGCGGAGGCCGGACGCTCGTCACGACGCCCCGGATTTACGCGGGCGAGGGCGAAGTGACGGTGGACGGCGGTCCGGCGTCCGGCGGCGCCGTGACCGAGGGCGGACGCTCGCCGGTCCTGGACGGCGGCGTACGCGACTACGCGGAGGTGTACGCATCCTATGAGGCGGAAGCCCGGCGGGCGCTGTCGGACGGAACGCTGCCGCCGGCGCTGAAGGAGCGCGTCAAGCGGTATTTCGAGGAGATTCAGCCGGATCGGTGACGGTCCGGGACGGGAGGATGCCATGATCGAATCGAAAGCGGAGATCGCGGAAGCCGTCGAACGGATCCATGCCGTGCGGCGCGAAATCGCGAAGGTGATCGTCGGTCAGGAGGCGGTCGTCGAGCAGCTCCTGTGGTGTCTGATCGCCGGCGGACACGCGCTTCTCGAGGGCGTGCCCGGCCTGGGCAAGACGATGCTCGTCCGGACGGCGGCGGATGCGCTGGATCTCACGTTCTCGCGCATCCAGTTCACGCCGGATCTCATGCCGTCCGACATCACGGGAACGCGCATCGTCGAGTTCGGCGCCGCCGGACAGCCGGCCGCGTTCCGGTTCCAGCCCGGGCCGATCTTCGGCAACCTCGTGCTCGCGGACGAGATCAACCGGGCGACGCCGAAGACGCAGAGCGCCCTCCTCGAGGCGATGCAGGAGCGGACGGTGACCGCGGGCGGCGAGACGCATCCGCTTCCCCGCCCGTTCTTCGTGCTCGCGACGCAGAATCCGCTCGAGCAGGAGGGAACCTATCCGCTCCCGGAGGCGCAGCTCGACCGCTTTCTGCTGAAGATCGACGTCGGCTATCCGAGCCGGGAGGAACTGAAGGCGATCGCCCTCCGCACCACCTCCGCCCGGGAAACGAAGGCGGAGAAGGTCGCCGGAGCCGAAGATTTGCACCGCGTCCAGCGGTACGCGAAGGAAGTGCTCATATCCGACGACATGCTCGATCTGGCGGTGCGGATCGTCATGTCGACCCATCCCGGCGAGGCGGACGCGCCGGAAGCCGTCCGGCGGCACGTCCGTTACGGCGCCGGACCGCGCGGCGTGCAGGCGCTCATCGGCATCGCGAAGGTGCGCGCGCTGCTGGACGGGCGGCTGCACGTCTCCCGCGCCGACCTCTCCGCGGCGGCCGGGCCCGTGCTCCGGCATCGGATCGTGCTCGGCTATGAAGCGATCGCCTCCGGCGTCAGGCCGGACGAGCTGATCGCCGGGGTGCTCGAAGCGGCGGGTGTCGGGCCGTGAAGACGGGAAACCGCGCGGACGGCGGCGCTACGGGAACCGGCGGATTCGCCGGCGGCGCCGGTCCGCTCGTCCGGCCCGGCGAATCGCTGCTCCGGAAACTCGAGCGGCTGGCCGTCGCGTCCGCCGGTCGCACGCGCGGCACGCAGCAGGGGAAGCGGCGGTCCGGCGCGCTCGGCAGCTCGCAGGAATTCGCGGACTACCGCGCGTACGCGCCGGGCGACGACATCCGCCGGCTCGACTGGAACGTCTGGGCGCGCACCGGCCGCGCCTATGTCCGCCAATACTGGGACGAACAGGAGACGTGCGTCACCTTCTATCTCGACGTCTCCCGGTCGATGCGGTTCGAGCCGGGCGCGGCGGAGGACCGTCCCGGGACTTGGAGCGGAACGAACAAGCTGCTGTACGCGGCCCGGATCGCGGCGTGTGCCGGCTATGCCGCCCTGTGCGGCGACGACCGGGCCGCCGTCGTCCGGTTCGCGGGAAGCGTCGGGGATCGGCTCCATCCGGTCAGGGGGCGGGGCGCGGCGGAGCGGCTGTTCGCTTTTCTCGAACGTTCGCTTCGGCCGTCCGCCGATCCCGGCTCCGAGGATCTCCGGACGCCGCTCCTTGCGCCCGGCGCGCTTCCGGCGCGGCCAGGCGTCTGTTGGCTGCTGACGGACGGCCTGTACGCCGCGGGCATCGAGGAGACGCTGACGGCCTTCGCCGCCGCGCGCCAGCATCTCGTGTTCGTGCACGTGCTCGGGCCGGAGGAATGGCGCCCGTCGCTGCGCGGAGAGCTCCGGCTCGTCGACGCGGAAAGTGCCGGGGCGAAGGACGTCGCGATCCACGCGAACGCGCTGCGCGCCTACGACGAGGCGCTCCGGGAGCACGCCGGCGCCATCCGCCGGCGGTGCGCGGAGCTCGGCTTCGTCTATTTCGCCGTCGACACCGCCGTTCCGCTGGAGGAGACGGTGCTCGTCCGCATGGCGCGGCACGGCCTGCTGCAGCGGCAGCGCTGACCGCGTCCCGAATGCGTCCGCACGCTGCGTTCTGCGCGAAACCGCATGCCGCATCCTGCATGAATCCGCACGCGAAGGAGGGATAGCATGCTGCTCGGGTCCGCCGCTTCGGCCGTGTTCGCGCTGGCGCTGCCGGCGATTCTGCTGATGTACCTGCTGAAGCGCCGGTATCCGGAAACCGAGATCGCCAGCCACCTGCTCTGGCGGCGGGCGCTGCGCGAGCAGGAAGCGAACCGGCCGTGGCAGCGGCTGCGCCGCAGCCTCCTGTTGCTGCTGCAGCTTCTTGCCGCGGCCTGCCTTGTCTTCGCGTTGATGGAACCGTCCATTCCGGGCGGGGCCCCGTCCGCCGCCCCGGTCGTCATCGTCGTCGACCGCTCGGCCAGCATGACGGCGGCCGCTTCGCGCGGCAGCGGCGCAGCCGGCGCGCTCGAGGAAGCGATACGGTCCGTAACGGCGGCGCTGGACGAGCTCCCGGCTTCCCGACCGGTGACGCTGATCGCGGCGGGCGCCGAGCCGGAGCTGCTCCTCCGGGATGCAACCGACCGGCGGGAGATCCGGCGCGCGCTCGGGAACATCGAACCGCGCTACGGCCGGACGGATGAAGAGGCGGCGCTGACGCTGGCCGCCGCGCTGGTCCGGGACCGGGAAGGGGGCGAGCTGTGGCTCGCGACGGACGGCCGGTTCCGCGCGAAGATCCCCGGTCCCGGCGCTGCGGGCATCCGCGTGTTCGGCGCGGGCCGGGACGGCGCGAACACCGCCGTCGTCGCGTTCGGCCTGCGGGCTGCAGGGGACGCGATCGAAGCATCGGCGACGCTCGTCCATTACGGCTCGCGGACCGCGGAGGGCACGCTGGCCGTCTTTCCCGCCGGAGCCTCCGAACCCGCGGAGGAGCGGCCGTTCCGGCTGGAACCCGGCGAGCAGCGCGTCTTCACCTTTTCCGGGTTGCCGGAGGCGGACTATTACCGCGCCGACATCCGTACGGCCGACGACTACGCGGCGGACAACGCGGCGTATGCCTTTCCCGCGAAGCCGGCGCGCAGCCGGGCGCTGATCGTCGGCGAAGGCAGCCTGTTTCTGTCCGCGGCGCTGGAATTGGCGGGCGTCGACATCGTGCGGGCCGATCCGGCCGCCTTCGAACCCGGGGGCGAGGCGCCCGGCGCCGTCGACTGGATCGTCGTCTACGGGGCGGATGAACGGGCGATCGAAAGCGACGCGTGGCGCATTCTGCTCGCATCCCGGCCGGTGTGGCGCATCTGGTCCGCGTCCTCGCCGCCGGCGGGCGGCGAGGTGGTCGAACCGGCGGACAGCCGCGCCGACATCCGGCCGCATCCCGTCACGGAGCACCTTTCGCTGGCCGACACGCACATCGCCCGGATCGTGCGGGCCGATCCCGGGCCCGGCATGGAGGCGATCGCGCGGTACGGCGGCGTCCCGGTGCTCTACGCCGGATCGGCGGACGGCCTGCCGCGGCTCATCCTGGCCTTCGATCCCGCCGATTCGGATCTGCCGCTCAGGGCCGATTTTCCGATTCTGGCCGCGCAGGCGGCCGAATGGCTCGGCGGCGCGGCCGGCGGTCCCCTCGGCCGGGCCGTGGCGGACGACCGGATCGAGATCGGCCTGAAGAGCGGAACGGCGCGGGCCGAATGGCAGGTGGTCGAGACGGCGGCGGACGCGCACCCGAGCGCGGATGCCGCGATCGAAGCGGAACGGACGGCGGACGGAGCGGTGTCGTCCGTCCAGACGGCGCCCGGCGTTCCCGGACTGTACCGTTTCGTTGAATACGGTGCCGACGGCCGGCCGCTGGCGGAACGCCTGCTCGCCGTGCAGGCCGCGCCGGCGGAAGGCATCTGGACGGAGAAGCCGTTTGCGGACATCGATCCTGCGGCGGAGGCCGGACAGGCGGGCGGATCGCCGGGCGGGTCGCCCGATTCCGCGCAAGCCCGGACGGACGCATCTTCCGGGGCAACGGACGGGACGGGGAACACGGACCGGATCGGGCTGGCTCCCTACGTGGCCGTGCTGATCCTGCTGCTCCTGGCGGCGGAATGGGAGGTGTACAGCCGTGGGGCTGCATTTTGACCGGCCGTGGCTGCTCTTGCTCCTCCTTCCGGCCGCCCTGTGGTGGATGTGGGCGTGGAGACGAACGCTCCGGCTGACGGGTCCGCGCAGGATCGCCGCGTTCGCGCTGCGCGCCGCCGTCATGCTGCTGCTCGTTGCGGTCGCGGCGGGAACGGCAGCGTCGCTTCGCCACGAGTACCGGGCGGTCGTCTTCGTCGCCGACCGTTCGGAGAGCGTCGCGGACGATGCGCGGATCACCCGCTGGATGGGCGAGGCGATCGGCGGCAAGGACGAAGATGACCGGGCCGGCATCGTCTCGTTCGGCCGGAAGGCCGCGGTGGAACGCCCGCTGTCGGCGGACGGGGGGCCGCCTGCGCTGCGCGCCGGGATCGATCCTTCGTATTCGAATGTGACCGACGCCCTGCGGCTTGCGGCCGGCATGCTGCCGAAGGGAGGCAGGATCGTGCTGCTCTCCGACGGGCGGAACAACGTCGGCGACGCGATCCGCCAGGCCCGGTTGCTGGCTTCGCAGGGGATCGCCGTCGACGTGGTCCCGCTTCCCGCGCACATTCCGCAAGACGCGGCGATCGAATCGCTCGACGTCCCGGCTTCGGTGAAGCTCGGTGAAAAGTTCACGATCGAACTGGAAGCGGTCAGCACCGTCGAGCGCGAAGCCGAGATCCGGCTGTACGAGAACGAGCGCGAAATCGCCCGCGAGACGGTCCGGCTGTCGCGGGGTACAAACCGTTTCCTGTTGCAGCATGCGGCCGGCACCGCCGGGATGAACCGCTATCGCGCGGAGGTGTACCTGCCGGGTGACGAGCGGACGCAGAACGACGCGGCGTACGCGTTCAGCCGGGTCGAAGGACCGCCGCGCGTGCTCGTCGTCGAGGGCGAGCCGGGCTCGTCGGCCAACATCGCGTCGGCGCTGGAAGCGTCGCTTATTCCGTACGATTTGATCGCGCCCGAACAGCTTCCGGTCGAACGGGCCGATTACGCCCGCTACGACGCGATCGTGCTGAACAACGTGCCGGCGACGCGGATGAGCGCGGCGGTGATGGAGCGGATCGCCTCCGCCGTCGGCGATCTCGGCATCGGGCTCGTCGCCGCGGGCGGCGCGGACAGCTTCGGTCTCGGCGGCTATTACGGGACGCCGCTCGAGCGCGCGCTGCCGGTCTACATGGATTTGAAGGGCAGGCGGAAGATGCCGTCCCTCGCGCTCATCTTCGTCATCGACCGGTCGGGAAGCATGGCCGGCGGCCAGCTGGAGCTCGCGAAGGAGGCTGTCCTGCGCTCGATCGAACTGCTGCGCGATGAGGATACGGTCGGCGTCGTCGCCTTCGACGATTCCCCCTGGTGGGTGGTCGAGCCTGCGAACCTTCAGGACCGCGACGCGGTTGTGGATGCGATTCTGGGCCTTCAATCCGGGGGAGGCACCGACATCTATGCGGCCGTAAACGCAGCGCTGGAACGGATGCTGGACATCGACGCGCAGCGCCGGCACATCATCCTGCTCACGGACGGCATATCTGCCGGAAGCGACCATTACCTGACGCTCACGGATGCGATGAACGAAGCCGGCATCACGATGTCGACGGTCGCGGTAGGCACCGGCGCGGATACGGCTCTGCTCCGGAGGCTGGCCGAAGCGGCGAACGGCCGGTACTACTTCACGGCCGATCAAAGCACGATTCCGGCGATCTTCAGCCGCGAGACGGTGATGATGACCCGGACGTACATCGTCGAGAACCGGTTCGTTCCCTCGGTCGGACAGGCGGGGAACTGGGCGCCGCTGTTTCTGCCGGGAATGCCCGCCGTGGACGCGTACGTGGCGACGACGGCAAAGGAGACGGCCGAGGTGGCGCTGCTCACGCCGGAGGGCGACCCGCTGCTCGCGCGCTGGTCGTACGGCGCGGGTCGCTCGGTCGCCTGGACGAGCGATCTGGCGGGCCGGTGGGCCGCGGACTGGACGCTCTGGCCGGCGTTTCCCGATACGATGGCCGCGTGGGTAAAGTGGACGTTTCCGCAATTTTCGTCCGATCTCTGGCATGTCCGGGCGAGGCTGGAGGGCGGCGCCGCGGAGATCGGGATCACGGCCCAGGGAGATGTCGGCGTCGGGAACCTGACGGTGTCCGTTGCGGGAGAAGACGGCGAAGCCGTCCGGCTGAAGCCCGTTCCGACCGCGCCCGGCGAATACGTCCTGCGGTTGGAAGATGCGCGCCCGGGCGCCTACTTCATGCAGATCGGCGAGGGGGCGGGAGAGGACGGCGCGGCTTCGGGAGGCGCGCTGGCCGGTTTCGTCATTCCGTATTCGCCCGAATACCGGATCGACGACGAAGAGGAGGGCGCGGAGCTGCTCGCGGAAATCGCCCGGCTGACGGGAGGGAGGACGCTCTCTTTGGAGCGGCCCGAAGAGGTGTTCCGGGCCGGGAGGATCGCGGAGACCGATCGGATCGACCTTTCGCGCGCTTTGCTGATCGCGGCGCTCCTGCTCTGGCTGGCGGACATCGCGGTGCGCCGCCTGTCGCTGCCGTGGCGCGCGCTGGCCGCGCTGGCGGCCGGACGATCCGCCGGCCGTTCGGCGCAGCGCACGGAGACCACCGGGGCCGAGGCGTTGGCCCGGCTCGGGAGACGGATGCGGAGCGCCGCTGAAAGCTATGCCGGCGGCGCCGGCGTCGGGCAGGGCGGAGGCGGATCAAGATCGACCGACGGTTCCGGCTTTGCGGGATCCGGGACCGGCGGCTCCGCAGCGTCCGCCGCCTCCGGATCGGCCCGGACGCGTACCGGCGTCTCCGGATCCGCAGCAGATCCGGTTGCATCCTCCGCCCGACCCGCCGCTCCCGAACCGGTCCGTACCGGCGCCTCCGGATCCGCGGATCCGGCAGCATCTTCCGCTCATCCCGCCGCCTCCGGAACCGCAGGTCCTGCCGCCGGTTCGGCCGGCGCCCCGGACGGCACGGCATCCGGGACGGGCGGCGCCGCTTCGCTGAATCGCCTCCTTGAGGCCAAACGGCGCGCGGACCGTCGCTGACGCAACGCCGTCAGGACCGCCCGCGGCGCATTCACGCCGCTGACGTTCCGCCGCCGGGGCGGCTGCTGACGCACCTTGCGTCGCCGCTCATGCACCTCGTCCACGGGCGGACGCGATCAACGCGGCCGTCGGGCGGGCAAGGGGCCTCCGGCATGCGATGCGGCGGGTCCGCCGCTGGACACGGAGCCGTCCGCGGGATTACAATGCAGGCATCGGAGTCTGGCGCATCCATGCGCATCGACGGCGAAGGAGGCGGGCGAAGGTGGACTGGGTGAGCCGCATCGCGGAAGAGCGCATCCGGGAAGCGATCGAGCGGGGCGAGCTGAGCAACCTGCCGGGTGAAGGCAAGCCGCTGGAGATCGAGGACCTGTCGCACGTGCCGGAGGATCTGCGCCCGGCCTACATCATGCTGCGCAACGCCGGCGTCGTGCCGGAGGAAGTGCAGCTCGCGAAGGAAGCCGTCACCCTCGCGGATCTGCTCCGCATGTGCCGGACGGATGAGGAGCGCGCCGACATCCGCAGGAAATGGAACGAGAAGCGGCTCCGGTTCCGCCTGCTCATGGAGCAGCGCGGCTGGTACGGAACCGCGGCCTGGGAACAATACGGCGACCGGATCGCAAGCCGCCTCGGAGGTGACAAAGCGTGAGCATCGCGGTGTGGACGGCGGAAGAACTGTACGAGCGGCTCGCGAAGGGTGAGCCCGTGAACCTGATCGACGTCCGGGAACGGGACGAATGGCGGGCCGGTCATATACCCGGCGCGCGGCTGATCCCGCTGTCCGAATTTCTGGAGCGGGTGGACGAACTCGAGCCGGAGCGCGGAGGTCCGCTCGTGTTCATTTGCAAGGCCGGCGTCCGCAGCATGCGCGTGTGCGAATATCTCGCGCGGTTCGGCTACGATGTCGTCAACGTGGAGGGCGGCATGGCCGCCTGGCCGGGCGAGGTTGTCACCGGCGATTGAAATCTATGGACAACCTTGCCGGTTCATGCTATAGTCGGTAGCGGACAACCGAATACGGCGGATGCGGGTGCCTGGCCGCCGCGCCATGCGGAGGCCGGCTTAATAGGGAAGTCCGGTGAAAATCCGGCACGGACCCGCCACTGTGAGAAGCGCGCAGGCCCGCCGGCTTGCGCAAGCGTGCGCCAGCATGTCACTGGGAAACCGGGAAGACGGCGCGCGTATGCTTCGAGTCAGGAGACCTGCCCGCATCCTGGTCTGACCCTGCCTACGTGGTCTTAGGAGGTGTTGGAGATGGATCGAAGCCGTCCGCGCGTCGGGACGCCGCCCGGCGCACGAAGCGGATTCGTTCGGTCGGCGTACGCATGAGCATTTCCGGAAGACACAGGGCCGGGGATGCTCTTTTTGTTTGCGACGTTTCCATGCACGTGTTCCAGTTCCATTCCCAACAATTGAGACAGGAGCGGATTTCCCATGATCGGTCAACGCTGGTTGAAACACGCGGTCCGAACCGCGGTGCTTCTGCTGCTGATGATGCTGCTTGCGGCGTGCGGCGGAGGATCGGGTGAAGGAGGCGCCGGTTCCCAGGCGCCGGACACCGCCGGCAGCGCGGCGAACGCGGACACGACGGAAAGCGGGCCGGGCGAGGAGGCGGATGACGACGGCGGGACGAACCGGTCCGCGGACGAAAGCGAATCCGCCGCTGACGACGCGGCCGGCGGACCGGCCGCCGAAACGGTCTATCCGCTCACCGTCACGGACGAGACGGGAACCGACATCACGCTCGAGCAGGCGCCGGAGCGCGTCGTCATGCTCGTCCCGAGCGACACGGAGATCGTCTATGCGATCGGTGCGGGGGATCTCGCGGTCGGCGCGGACGCATACAGCACCTATCCTCCCGAGGCGGCGGATCTGCCGAAGGTCGGCGACGTGAACACGAACATCGAGGCGGTGCTCGCGCTCAACCCGGATCTCGTGCTCGCCAGCGCAAGCATGAACCATGCCGCGATCGATTCGCTGCGGCAGCTCGGCGTCACCGTATACGCCGCGGACCCCGGGACGATGGAAGAGACGATCGCGCACATCGAGCAGATCGGCGTGCTGCTGAACCGGCAGGAAGGCGCCCGGGCGGTCGCCGGCCGGATGCGGGAGGCCGTCCGGGAAGTCACGGACAAGGTGGCGGACGCGGAGCCGGTCAGCGTTTATCTCGAGTTCTCGCCGGGCTGGACCGTCGGTTCGGGGACGTTCCTCGACGAGCTCGTCACCCTCGCGGGCGGCGTCAACATCATGAACGACCGGGAAGGCTGGTTCGAGGTCGATCCCGAGGCGGTCATCGCGCGGAACCCGCAGGTCATCATCCATCCGCGGATCGAGGGCGTCGATTTTGCCGGCGACATGCTGTCCCGGCCGGGATGGGACCGGATCGACGCGGTCCGGAACAACCGCGTGGTCGCGGTCGCGAACGAACCGCTCGTGCGCGTGGGTCCGCGGCTGACCGACGGACTGCTGGAGATCGCCGCCGCGCTCCATCCGGAACGGTTCCCGTGAGCCTGCCATGAAACTGCCGGTTCGCATCGTGATCTGGTCGGGAGCGGCGCTGCTCCTCCTGGCCGTCTCCGTCGTCTGGTCGCTTTCGATCGGCTCGGCGGGCTTGCCGGCGGGCAAGGTGTGGTCGATCCTGATCCACCGGCTGCCGTTCGCCGGTGGCTCCGCGCCGGATTGGACGCCGATGGAGGAAACGATCGTCATGCAGGTCCGGCTGTCGCGCATCGCGCTGGCGGTCCTCGTCGGCGCGTGCCTCGGCATGGCGGGAGCCGGGTTCCAGGGCGTGCTGCGCAACCCGCTCGCCGATCCGTACACGCTCGGCGTCGCGTCCGGCAGCTCGGTCGGCGCGGCGCTCGTCATGACGCTCGGGCTTCAGACCGCGCTCGGCATGTGGACGGTCCCGTCCGCCGCGTTCCTGTCCGGACTCATCGCCGTGTTCGCGGTCTTGCTGCTGGCGCGCTCGAACGGGCAGATGGCGGTGGAGACGCTCATCCTGTCGGGCGTCATCCTGCAGGCGTTCCTCGGCGCGTTCGTCTCGCTCATGATCTCGATGTCCGAGGACGAGGTGAACCAGATCCTGTTCTGGGTGCTCGGCAGCCTGTCGAAAAAATCCTGGGACCACGCGCTCCTCGTGCTGCCGTTCGCGGTCCTGGGACTGCCGTTCATCGCCGCCTTCGCGTCGGCGATGAACCTGATGTCGCTCGGAGAGCGGCACGCCGCGCACCTCGGCGTGCATGTCGAGCGGACGAAGCTGACCGTCCTGCTCGCCTCGACGCTCGTGACCGCCGCCGCCGTCTCGGTCAGCGGCGTCGTCGGCTTCGTCGGGCTCGTCGTGCCGCATCTCGTCCGGCTGATTTTCGGACCGGATTACCGGCTCATCGTGCCGCTTTCCGCCATCGGCGGCGGCATTTACGTCGTATGGGCCGACACGCTGGCGCGAACGGCGCTCAGCCCGAAGGAAATCCCGCTCGGCGTGCTCACCGCGCTGGTCGGCGCACCGTTCTTCGCCTGGCTGCTCTGGCGGCGCAAGGCCGGATTGGGGAGGGAAGACGCGTGATCGAAGTCGACGGACTCACGATCGAAGCCGGGGGCAGGCGCATCCTGGACGGCGTCTCGTTCCGGCTGGAGGCGGGCGGTTGGTACGGTATCATCGGTCCGAACGGCGCCGGCAAATCGACGCTGCTCGCCGCGATCTCCGGCGTCCGGCGGTTCGATGCCGGCTCCGTCCGGCTGTTCGGCCGGCCGGTCGGGTCCTGGCCGCGCCGGGCTCTGGCACGCCGCCTCGCCGTGCTGCAGCAGGAGTCGCTGCCCCGGACGGCGTTCACCGTGCGCGAGGTGGTGCTGATGGGCCGCTACCCGTACCAGAATTGGTTCGGCGGCAGCGATGAGGAGGGTGAGGTGCTGGTCGACCGGGTGATCGGGACGCTCGGCCTGTCCGCGCACGCGCACCGCCGGCTCGACACGCTGAGCGGCGGCGAGCGGCAGCGGGTCGCGCTCGCGAAGGCGATGGCGCAGGATCCGGAGCTGCTCCTGCTGGACGAGCCGACGACCTATCTCGACATCGGTTACCAGATTCATCTGCTCGACCTCGTGCGCGACTGGCGGCGCGCGGGGAACCGGACGGTCGTGGCGGTGCTCCACGATTTGAACCTGGCGGCGCAATACTGCGATCGGCTGCTCGTCCTGCGCGAAGGCCGGCTCATCGCGGAGGGACCTCCCGCGGACGTGCTCAAGCCGGAGACGATCCGCCGTGTGTTCGGCATCGAGCCGGTCGTGCTGCCGCATCCGGCGAGCGGCGTTCCCCAGCTGCTGCTGAAACCCGGCGGCCCGGACGCGAAGCCGGCGGAACGCCGGACCGCGGACACCGCATCACGATAAACGCATGAACTTCCCCCATTTTAAATTGCTTCTATTGTCCGACCGGTATGGTCCGACCGGCCGCCATCCATGGCCGTCCGGCAACCGTCTTCGCCCGCTGCACCGCCTCCGCCGGCTTTCGCCCGTCTCCCGGCGGTCACGCGCCGCCCCTTTCCATGTGGCGTCTCCGCTTTCCGCCTCTGTCCGCTTGCGCCGCCGCCACCCTCATTCCGCTGCCGCCCTCATTCCGTTGTGAAATCCGCCCTTCCTCCGGTACAATGGCGGTATGAAACCCGAACACAAACCTCTGCCAGATCTTCCTTCCCACATCGCAGATGCCATGGCGAGATTGGACGAGCGGCCGATGCCCGTCGATTCGGCCGTGCCCCGGCTGCTCGGGGCGCTGCGCGAGCGGGGCGGCGCGGTGCTGACGGCCGCGCCCGGCGCGGGCAAGACGACGCGCGTGCCGCTCCGGCTGCTCGGCGAGCCGTGGCTGGAAGGCCGGCGCATCCTGATGCTCGAACCGCGCCGGATGGCGGCGCGCAGCGCGGCGCATTACATGGCGTCGCTGCTCGGCGAGCGGCCCGGCCGTACGGTCGGCTACCGGATCCGGCTGGAGAGCCGGGTCGGCCCCGAGACCCGGATCGAGGTCGTGACGGAGGGCGTGCTCACCCGCATGCTGCAGTCGGACCCGGCGCTGGAGGGGTACGGCATTGTCATTTTCGACGAGTTCCACGAGCGGAGCCTGCACGCCGACCTCGGCCTTGCGCTCTGCCTCGAGGCGAAGCAGGTGCTCCGGGACGATCTGCGCCTGCTCGTCATGTCCGCGACGCTTGACGCGGAGCCGGTTGCGAAGCTGATGGGCGGCGTGCCCGTCGTCACGAGCGAAGGGAGGCAATACCCGGTCGAAACCCGCTACCTGCCGAAGCCGGCCGACGTGCCGCTCGAGGAGCACGTCGTCCGCGCGATCCGCCGGGCGCTCGAGGAGGAGACGGGCGGCGTGCTCGTCTTCCTGCCCGGCGAGCGGGAAATCCGCCGCACGGCCGCGCTGCTCGGCGAACCGGAGGGGACGGTCGTGCTGCCGCTGTACGGCGCGCTGCCGCAGCATGAGCAGGATCGGGCCCTGGCCGATCCCGGGCCCGGCGTCCGCAAAATCGTGCTCGCGACGACGATCGCCGAGACGAGCCTGACCGTGAGCGGCATCCGCGTCGTCATCGACTCGGGGCTCCGGCGTGCGCCGAAATTCTCGCCGCGCACCGGCATGACGCGGCTCGTCACGACGACCGTGTCGCTCGATTCCGCCGAACAGCGCCGCGGCCGGGCGGGCCGGACGGAACCCGGCGTCTGCTACCGGCTGTGGTCGGAGGAGCAGGAGCGGGCGATGCCGGAGAAGATCGTGCCGGAGATGCTCGAAGCGGATCTCGCGCCGCTCCTGCTCGAGCTGGACGCCTGGGGAGCGACGGACCCGCGGGCGATGCCGTTCCTCGATCCGCCGCCCGAGCCGGCGCTCCGCCAGGCGGCCGAGCTGCTCGAAATGCTCGGCGCGCGGGACGCCGCCGGAAGGCAGACGCCGCACGGCCGCCGCATGGCGGAGACCGGGCTGCATCCGAGACTTGCGCACATGGCGCTCAGGGCGCGGGAGCTCGGTCCGGGCGCGGGGGCGCTTGCGTGCGAACTCGCGGCGCTGCTGGAGGAGCGCGACGTGCTCGCGCACGGCGGGCCGGAAGGGGCGGACATCCGGGTGCAGCCGCGCCTTGACGTGCTGCGGGCGGCCGCCGAAGGACGCGTTCCCGCCGGCCTGCCCGTCCACGAGAGCGCCGCCAGGCGCGCGGCGGCCGAGGCGGACCGTCTGAAGCGGCAGTTCGGCATCCCCGCGGACGCGCGCCCGGACGACCGGCTCGTCGGCCTGCTGCTCGGCTTCGCGTACCCGGACCGGATCGGCATGCGCCGGGGTGCACACAACCCGGCCGGCGAAACGGCCTACACGCTTGCGGTCGGCCGGGGCGCCGTGCTGCCGGCCGGTTCGCCGCTCGCCGCGGAACCGTCCATTGTCGCGGTCGAGCTGGATGACGCCGGCATCGATTCCCGCATCCGGCTGGCCGCTCCGTTCCATGCGTCGTGGCTGACGGAACATTTTGCCGACCGGATCCGGGAGGAGCGCGTCATCGAATGGGACCGGCAGGCGGAAGCGGTCCGGGCGCGGCGGCTCGTCCGCTTCGGCGCCATCGTCCTGAAGGAGGCGGCGCTCGACGGGGCCGAACCGGAGGAGATCGCGCGGGCGCTGCTGAACGCGCTGCGCGCGGAGGGGCTCGACCGGCTGCCCTGGACGAAGCAGGCCCGGCAGCTGCGCGGCCGGATCGCGGCGCTGCACCGGCTCGACCCGTCCTGGCCCGACGTGTCGGACGAAGCGCTCCTCGACCGCCTGGAGGAGTGGCTGCTGCCGCATGTGATCGGCGTGAAATCGCTGGACGACCTGAAGCGGCTCGATCTCGTCGCCGCGCTTGAATCGCTGCTCGACTGGAGCCGGCGGCGCGAGCTGGACGAGCAGGCGCCGACGCATTTCCGCGTGCCGAGCGGCTCGCGCATCGCGATCGACTATTCGGACCCGTCGGCGCCGGTGCTTGCGGCTCGGCTGCAGGAGCTGTTCGGCATGAGCCGGACGCCGGTGATCGGATACGGGCGGCTGCCGCTCACGCTGCACATCCTGTCGCCGGCGATGCGGCCCGTCCAGGTGACGCGGGATCTCGAGGGGTTCTGGAAGAACGGTTATTTCGAAGTCCGGAAAGAGCTGAAGGGACGGTACCCGAAGCACTATTGGCCCGACGACCCGGCCGCGGCGACGGCGACCCGGCATCTCAGACCGAAGGCACAGGAGGAACGATGACAGGATGGCGTTCGGCATCAGCCGCGCGGAGCTCGAGGCGTGGAAGGCGGAGGTCGCGTCCGGCCGCATCGCCTATCTGACGCACTATTGGTTTGATCTCCGTTTCCCGGGCGTGACGACGGTGACGAAGGTCGGCTGTTCCGATCTGGACCGGCTTGCGGCCTGGTGCAGGCGGTGGGATCTGGACCCCGCGTACATCCACCGGCGCGGCAAGTACCCGCATTTCGACCTGATCGGTCCCCGGCAGAAGGCGATCCTCGCCGCGGAAGGGCTCTGGTCGCACATCGAGCGGTTCAAGCTGTGAGGCACCGGAATATCGGCATGAAGCGTCACATCACGTAAACAGAACGGAGGGATGACGGATGGAGCAGCTCCTGTTCATTCAGCTCGGGATGGGCGCCGACCTGCACGGCCAGAACGTGACGACCGCGGCGGTGCGCGCCGTGCGCGACGCGATCCACCGCAACTCGATGCCGGGCATTCGGGGCATGCTGCCGGGCGGCTCGCTGGACAACATGAAGGTGAACGTGAAGCTGGCCGTCCCCCGCGACCGGGACAAGCTCGACATCGGGGCCGTGAAGGCGGAGCTGCCGTTCGGCGAGGTGACGGTGGAAGTCATGGACGGCGGCATGGCGACGACGAGCGGCGTCGTCCTGCCCGAGAAGGGAGACAAGAACGATTTGATGTACGTCGTCATCGCGGCGGTGGAAGTGGGCAGGTAACGGCAGGGTAAAGTTGGCGGAGGCGGCAACCTTTTGACCGGCGGCGTCGTCTGGATGGGAGAACGGGAGGAATCGGTCATGTCGTCCCGAAGATGCGCGCTGCGCATGAAGCCGAAGGGAATGGGCGGAATGAGACGCAGGCTGATCCTGCTTGCCCTGCCGTCGCTGCTCGCGGGGTGGATGGCCGGCCCGGGACCGGCGCCGGTCCAGGCCTCTTGCGCCATGCTGCCGTCTCCCGAGGCCGCCCTGAAGCAAAGCGACGCCGTGTTCGCCGGCACCGTGCTGTCGGTGGAGGATGCGAACCGGTCCGATGCGAAAGCTTCCGCCGAACCGGTCCGGGTCACGTTCCGCGTGACGGAAGCCTGGAAGGGCGTCAACAGGGACAGGGTGACGGTCCGCGCGGCGGCGTCCGACATCGGAAATTATCGCATGGCCGAAGGCCGCGAGCTGATCGTTTACGCCGACAAAACATGGTTCGGCCTGTCAATCGGACCGTGCACCCGGACGGCCTGGCTGGAACATGCGGCTGAAGATCTGGCCTTCCTCGGCGCGGGGAAGGTGCCGCAGCCGGCTCCGGGACCCGGAGGATTCCGGCTTCCGGATGCGGCCGGCATGCGGCTGCTTCCCGTCGGCGCGGCGCTCGCCGTTGCGGCGGCGGCCGCAGCCGCGCTGCTGTTCCTGCGACGCAGGCGGCGGCATTGAAATCCCCGATGGCACGGAGGATCGAAATTGGACAAAATCGCGGTCATCTCGGATATCCACGGCAATCTCCCGGCGCTGGAGGCGGTGCTGGAGGACATCGCGGCGCGCGGCGTCGGGACGATTTATTGCCTCGGCGACCTGATCGGCAAGGGGCCGTCCGGCGACAAGGTCATCGACCTGGTCCGCCGCCATTGCACGGTCGTGATCCGCGGAAACTGGGACGATGGCGTGGCCCGCGAATCCGATTCGCCGGTCTTGCGCTGGCATCGGTCGGTGATCGGCGAAGAGCGGCTGGACTGGCTCCGCTCGCTGCCTTTCATGATCGAATTCATGCTCAGCGGACGGTTCGTCCGGCTGTTCCACGCGTCGCCCCGGAGCGAATATGAGCGGATCCAGCCGTGGGATGCGGCCGAACGCCGCCTGTCGCTGTTCGAACCGTCTCCGCATTGCGCAAGGCCCGTGCGCGCGGACATGGCCGGTTACGGCGACATCCACAACGCCTATGTGCAGCATCTGGACGGCCGTATCCTTTTCAACGCGGGCAGCGTCGGCAATCCGCTGGATCTGCCGGCCGCTTCCTACGCGCTGCTCGAGGGAGAAATCGGCCGCGAAACGCCGGCGCCCTGGTCGATCCAGTTGGTGCGCGTGCCCTACGACATCGAACGGGCGATCCGCGAAGCGAGGGAGGCGGACATGCCGGATCTGGCCGAATACGAACGGGAGCTGCGCACGGCGCGCTACCGGCACGCGAAGGAAGATTGAGACGGAAGGCGGCGAAATCCCGGATTCCGGGGACGGGGTCCGGATGCTGCGCCGCAAAGAAGGAAGGAACGCGCATGGCCGGGGAGCGGGCATGAACGATCGCGTTCCAGTGATTGCCTTCCTTTGTGAACGCGTGTTATCATGAGACGCATAACCGGACGCATTCATATCGAAAAAAATCACGACGAACTTGCGGGAGGCGGTCAGATGGCGGAACGGGCGATCAAATGGGGCATCATGGGAACCGGCTCGATCTCCGGACTGTTCGCGGCCGATCTCAAGAAGGTCGAAGGCGCCGAGCTCGTGGCGGTCGGCTCGCGCTCGAGGGAGCGGGCGGAGCGATTCGCGGCGGAACACGGGGCGAAGCGCGCATACGGCAGCTGCGGGGAGCTGGCGGCGGATCCCGAAGTGGACATCGTCTACGTCGGCACGATTCACCCGGCGCACAGGGACAACATGCTGGCGCTGATCCGCGGCGGCAAGGCCGTGCTGTGCGAGAAGCCGTTCACGATGAACGCGAAGCAGGCCGAGGAAGTGATCCGGGAAGCCCGGGCGCGCGGCGTATTCCTGATGGAAGCGATGTGGACGCGCTGGCTGCCGCCGATCGTGAAGGTGCGGGAATGGCTCAGGGAAGGAAAAATCGGCGACGTTGTGATGATGACCGCCGATTTCGGCTTCGACGCCGGCTGGAATCCCGAGGGGCGGCTGCTCAACAAGGAGCTCGGCGGAGGCGCGCTGCTCGACGCCGGCATCTACCCGGTATCGTTCGCCTCCATGGTGTTCGGCGGCCAGCCGAAGCGGATCGCGTCGGCCGCCCGGATCGGCGAGACGGATGTGGACGAACATTTCGCCGCGCTGTTCGAATACGACGGCGGACGCATCGCCCAGGTCGCCGCGGCGGTGCGCCTGAAGACGGCGACGGAGGCCGTCCTCTACGGCACGAAGGGGCAGATCCGCATTCCGGATTTCCTGTGGACCAAAACCGCGACGCTCCTGGTTTACGGCGAAGAGCCGGTGACGTTCACCGACGACCGCGACACGCGCGGTTACAACTTCGAAGCGATGGAAGCGATGCGCTGCCTTCGCGAAGGCCGGAAGGAGAGCGACGTGATGCCGCTCGACGAGACGCTGGCCGTCATGCGGACGCTGGATGCGATCCGCGCCCAATGGAATCTCGTATATCCGTATGCGGACTGATGTCCCTCGTATATCCGCATTCGGACTGAAGCCCGTTCCGTCCGCCTGGCGTCAACCGAACCGGCCAGGCGGCGTTTGCGTCTTTCGAGAATTTCCGCGCGCGGAGAGGTGAGCAGCACGTGAAGGAAGCATTGAACGTCGGACTGATCGGGTACGGCTATGCCGGCCGGACGTTCCACGCGCCGGTCATCGCGTCCGTTCCGGGGCTCCGGCTTGCGAAGGTCGTCGAGCGCCGGACGGATCGCGCGAAGGAAGACTGGCCGCAGGTCGGGATCGTGCGCGACGCGAAGGAACTGTACGCGGATCCCGGGATCGACATCGTCGTCGTCCTGACGCCGAGCACCGACCACTTCACCTTCGCCCGCGATGCGTTGCTCGCCGGCAAACACGTCGTCGTCGAGAAGCCGTTCACGGTGACGTCGGCCGAAGCGGACGAGCTGATCGCGCTCGCGAAGGAGCGCGGCCTTGTGCTCAGCGTCTTCCACAACCGCAGGTGGGACGGCGATTTCCGGACCGTGAGCGGGATCGTGCGGAGCGGCATGCTCGGCCGGCTCGTGTCGGCCGAATTCCGCTGGGACCGTTACAGACCCCGTCCCGTTCCCGGCAGATGGCGCGAGAGCGCGGCGCCCGGCGCCGGCATCTGGTATGATCTCGGATCCCATTTCCTCGATCAGGCGCTGCAGCTCTTCGGCGTGCCGGAGACGATTTGGGCGGACATCCGGACGCAGCGGGAAGGCGTCGCGGCCAATGACGCCTTCGACGCGGTGCTCGGCTACGAGGGCGGTCTGACCGTGCGGCTCTGCGCCACCTGCATCGCGCGCACGCCGGGCCCGCGCTACCGGCTGAACGGCGAGAACGGTTCGTTCGTGAAGTACGGCGAAGACCCGCAGGAGAACGCACTCCGGGAAGGCGGAAGGCCCTCCGATCCCGGCTGGGGACGGGAGCCCGAAGAGCGATGGGGCTCGCTGGACGTCACGCTGGACGGTCTGCGTTTCACGGGCAAGGTGGAGACGCTGCCGGGAGCTTACCAGGAATATTACGCGAACGTGCGGGACGCGGTGAACGGTGCGGCCGAGCTCGCCGTGAAGCCCGAAGAGGCTCGCGACGTGATCCGGCTCATCGAACTCGGATTCCAGAGCAGCCGGGAAGGCCGCAGGATCGAAACGGATCTGCGCGGCTGACCGGCGGACGGCGCAGCTACCTGCTGAACTCCGGAACGTCGGGAGGAGATGGAAAACGTGAAACCATCGATCGGAACCGGGAGCCGAACGGGCGGCGGATCGGCCGGCGGGGCGGCCCGTTTGTCCCTTCTGGCCATCACCTGGCCGATCTTCATCGAATCCGCGCTTCAGGTGCTCATTCGCATGACCGACACGTTCATGCTCAGCAAGGTGTCGGACGAGGCGGTGGCCGCCGTCGGCGTGTCCAACCAGATCCTCATGTTCGGCATGCTGCTGTTCAATTTCGTCGCGCTGGGTTCGGCCGTCGTCGTCTCGCAATATCTCGGCGCGGGATTGCGGCAGGATGTCGGGAGGCTCACCGCTTCGTCCCTGGCCATGAATTTCCTGTTCGGGCTGTTCGTGAGCGCGCTGGTTGTCCTGTTCTGCGGCGATCTGCTCCGCCTGTTCGGCCTCGAACCGGAACTTCACGCGCTGGCGCGGACGTATCTCACCATCGCCGGCGGCGGGCTGTTCGTGCAGGCCGTCATGTCCGCGGCGGTCGCGATCATCCAGTCGCACGGCCTGACCCGCCAGACGATGCTCGTCGCCCTCGGCATGAACATCATCCACATCATCGGCAATTATCTCGTCATTTTCGGACCGTTCGGATTTCCGAAGCTGGGCGTGACCGGCGTCGCGATCTCGACCGTCGCGAGCCAGACGATCGGCATGACCGTCAACCTGTATCTGCTGCGCCGCGCCGCCGGCGTCCTGTTCAGGGGCCGGGATCTGGTCCGATGGAAGCTCGAGGACGCGGTGCGGGTGCTCAGGATCGGCGTACCGGCGTCGCTCAACCATCTGTCCTACAACGTGAACCAGCTCGTGACGACCGCCTTCATCACGAGCCTGGGATCGGTCATGCTCGCGACGCGCATCTACACGATGAACATCGCGTTCCTCATCATGATCCTGTGCATTTCGCTCGGGCGGGGCATGCAGATCATCGTCGGCCACCTAGTCGGAGCGGGGGAACAGGAGGAGGCGTACCGGCAGGTGCTGCGCAACCTGGGCCGCAGCATGCTCATCACGCTGGCCGGGGCCGCTGTCATCAGCCTGTTCCGCGAACCGCTGCTCGGACTGTTCACCGATTCGGAGGAGATCATCCGGATCGGCTCGACGCTGATCCTGCTCAGCTTCCTGCTCGAGCCGGGCCGCAACCTGAACCTCATGTTCGACCGGTGCCTGCAGGCGGCGGGCGACGCCCGCTTCTCCGCCGTATCGTCCGTGCTCATCATGTGGCTGTTCAGCGTGCCGCTGACGTATCTTCTCGGCATTCATCTGGGATACGGCCTGTACGGCATCTGGGCGGCGTTCATCACGGACGAATGGGTGCGCGGCATCGTCCTGTTCCTGAGATGGAAGAGCAAGGCCTGGCAGTCGAAGGCGATCGTCTCGCGGGCCGCGAAAACGGCGGCCGGATAATCCGGCGGCCGCGACGGGGAACGGACGTTGCGGCGGATATCTGCGGAACAAGACGGCCGCGGCCGTCCGAAGGGGACGGACGCGGCCCGGTTCCGTGCGGTTGAGAATCGCCTCTCGATCCGTTATGCTGGATGTGCGACCGTCGAAAGGAATGCCGGAATCGGGGAGGTGCAACAGCCATGAACATCATCCATCACGGCGGCCACCAGATTCTGCTGCTGACGGCGGGCACGGGTGACAAGCCGCTGCTCCGCAATCTCCTGCAGCTGTATCTGCACGAGATGAGCGAATTTACCGGCGCCGACCCGGATGAGCACGGCATCTTCGACTACCCCGATTTCGACCATTATTTCACGGAGGACGGCCGGCGCGAGGGAAGGCTGCCGATCCTGGTCCGGATCGACGGCGCCGCGGCCGGCTTCGCGCTGCTCAACGGCTTCAGCCTGATCCAGCCGCGCACGCCCGCGACGCGCCATCTGTCGGACATGTTCATCCTGCGCAAATGGCGCCGCCGTTCCATCGGCAAGGCCGTCGTGCGCGAAATTTTCGATTCGTATCCCGGGCTGTGGGAGATCAGGCAGCGCCGCGAGCACGAGGGTGCGCGGCAGTTCTGGCTGACCGTCGTCCGCGAATATACGTCCGGCGGGTTCAGGGAGATCGAGCTGGACGACGGGCGATGGAACGGCTACATCCAGACGTTCGACAACCGCAGCCGTCTGTAGGGACGCGGCCCGTCCGGCCGCGGAGCCGGATCCGGACGAAGCGGCGTCAGCCGCCGGTCAGTCCGGCGATCCAGGCCTCGTCCACGACGACCGGCTCCTTCGGCACCTTTTCGAGCCGGAAGCCGGCGATCAGCTCCCGCGCGGCGATCGGCTCCGGCCGGTCGTGCAGGCCGCTGACGGCGGCGATCGCGCCCACGACCTGCTCCGGCCGGACGCCGCGCTCGCGCAGCGCGCGGATCGACAGCGCACCGTGCCGCTTCGCGAGCCGTTTGCCATCCGGGCCGCACAGCAGGGGAACGTGCGCGTAGCGCGGCGCATTCAGCCCGAGCGCTTCGAACAGGAACAACTGGCGGGGCGTCGAGTCGAGCAGGTCCGCGCCGCGCACGACATCGGTGATCGCCATCGCGGCGTCGTCGACGACGACCGCGAGCTGATAACTGACGATGCCGTCCGCCCGGCGGACGACAAAATCGCCGCCCGCGCCCGGCGCGAACCGCTGCGGACCGGCCGCGCCGTCCTCGAACGCGACGGCCCGGTCGGGCAGGCGGAACCGGAGCGACGGGCTTTTCTTCCGTTCCCGCTCCCGGCGCTCCTCGTCCGTCAGATGGCGGCAGGTGCCCGGATACGCCGGACCTTCGCTTGCGAGGCCGTGGGGAGCGCTCGCGACCGCCAGCAGCTCGGCGCGGCTGCAATAGCACGGATAGAGCAGCCCGCGCGCTTCCAGCCTCTTCAGCGCTTCGTCGTAGTCCGCGAGCCTGAGCGACTGGACGTACGGCCCGTAAGGCCCGCCGACGTCCGGTCCCTCGTCCCAGTCGATCCCGAGCCAGCGGAGATCCTCGAGGATCAGATCGTAGAAGTGCGGCTTGCACCGCGGTCCGTCGATGTCTTCCATGCGCAGGACGAACGTTCCGCCCCGGCTTCGCGCGTCGAGCCAGGCGATGAGCGCGGTCCGGGCGTTGCCGACGTGCATTTCGCCGGACGGAGTCGGCGCGAAACGTCCGCGGTAATTCGCTTCGGTCATGGGAAGGCCTCCCGGTCGGGCAAGCGTTTTACGCCGGTCATGATAGCACGGCTTGCGCGGACGCGCAACGCCGGCGCGCGGGGACGTGACGGCGGAAGGACGGATGCGGACGAGGGCCATCGGAACAGGCGGCCCGGGGACGCGGGCGGAGCGCGGCGGCCGGAGGACGGAAGAGGACGAACGCGACGGGAAGACGCAGGCATGGATGCAACCGTCAACAACAACAACAACCAAAGCCGAGGGGAACGGCCGATGATCGAATTGTTCCGTCTGAACTGGAAAATGCGGGAAGAATGGTTCCGCTGGTGCCTCGACGTGCCGCAGGTCGAGCTCGACGCGCCCCGGATCGGCGGCCCGGGCTCCATCCTCGGCACGCTGTTCCATATCGTCGACACCGAACAATACTGGATCCGGCGCTTCGCTTACGGAACGGAGCACCACTACGATTTCGCGGAGCACGCGGATCTCGACGCGGTGCACACCCTCTCCAGGCGGCTCCGGCCGTTCGTGGAGGAGGTCGTCCGCTCCTGGACGCCGGAGCGCGACCGCGAGGTCCGGATCTCGCCGAACGGGGACGGGACGGAATCCGAGCTCGTGTTCGGCGATCTGCTGCGCTGGCTCATCCAGCACGAGGCGCATCACGCCGGCCAGCTCTCGGTGTGGGCGCGGGAGCTCGGCTTTCCGCCGCCGCCGCTCGCCTGCGCGTGGCCGGATGCCGAACCGGACGAGGCGGAAGGAGCCGGCGGGAAGCGATGAGCCGCATCGCCTGGGATATGGATCGGCTCGAGGCGATGCGGGGCCTGCTGGAGGAGCGCGGCATCCGGAGCGTCGCGGTGGCCGACGCCGGAGGAATCGTCTGGTCGTGGCACGCCGGCGGAAGCGATCGGCCGGCGGCGGTCTATTCCGTCACGAAGAGCGTCCTGTCGCTGCTGATCGGCATCTCGATCCGGGACGGACTGATCGGAGGTCCGGACGACCGGATCGCCGACTACCTCGAGCTGCCGCGGGACGCGCATCCGAAGATGGCGTCGATCCGCATCCGCCACCTGCTCTCGATGACGTCCGGCATCGACTGGCCCGATTTCGACAAACCGTACTGGGCGATGAGGAGGAGCGCCGACGCCGTCCGGTTCGTGCTCTCGCGGCCCGTCGCGCATGAACCGGGGACGGCGTTCGCGTACAACACCGGCGGCTCCCATCTGCTGGCGGCGATCCTCGCCAAGGCGGCGGGTTCGACCGTGCTCGACTACGCCCGCAGGCGGCTGTTCGAGCCGCTCGGCATCCGGCGCGTGAAGTGGAACGCGCTGCACGGCATCCACGAGGGCGGCACCGGCCTGCACCTCTCGACGGCGGATCTCATCAAGATCGGCCTGCTCGCGGCCCGGGAAGGCGAATGGGAAGGCCGGCAAATCGTCCCCGCGGAATGGATCCGCGCGTCGACGAAACCGGTGACGAAGGGGCTCCTGCACTACAAGCCGCCGATCTTCGGGCGTTACGGATGGCACTGGTGGGTGGCGGATCCGGAGGCGAACCGGCCGGGCTACGCGTTCGCGCTCGGCTTCAGCGGCCAATACCTGGCCGTCGTGCCGGAGCTCGGCATCGCCGCCGCGGTGCGCCGGACCGCCACCACCCGCGCGGATTCGCTGAAGTCGCGCTCGCTGATCGACGAGTATATCCTGCCCGCGGCGACGGGCATGAAAGCGAAATCGAATTGAATTTCGGGTTATTTGTGAGGCTCCCGGGCAGATCCGCGGGCGGCTCCGCGGACCGTACGCCTCATGTGATGCATACAATGCGACAGACGATGGGATCGGAAGGAGGAGCGGCCATGCGGATCGTCGTCGTATCGGATACGCACATGCCGCACAGCGCGAAGACGATTCCGGCGAAGCTCAGGAAGGCGCTGGAATCGGCGGACTTCATCCTCCATGCGGGCGACTGGTGCACGATGGGCGTCGTGCGGGAGTTCGAATCGTACGCGCCGGTCGACGGGGTCGCCGGCAACAACGACGGGTGGGAGATTGCGGAAAGGTTCGGTCTGCGCAAGAAGATCGAGCTGGGCGGCATCCGCATCGGCATCGTGCACGGCCACGGGTACGGCGGGACGACCGAATCCCGTGCGCTGCGGGCGTTCCGGAGCGGCGAGGTGGACGTGATCCTGTTCGGCCACTCCCATGTGCCGCTCGTCCGGCGGGAGGGAGACGTCCTGCTGTTCAATCCGGGTTCGCCGACCGCGCGCAGGAAGCAGCCTCGCCATTCGTTCGGCATCTGGGACATCGAAGGCGGCCGGCTGCGGACGAAGCACGTCTATTTCTGACGGGTTCCGTCGCGGGCGGCCGGCCGATTTGAGCGTACGTCCCCGATATGGTACGATGTTGACGAAGTTTCCCGTCCGGCACAAGGAGACGTCACCCGTTCATGAATCGGATGCTGTTGGCGCTGCCGATCATCCTCGCGGTCTTCATCGGCCTCAACGTCTACATCGGCTGGAATGCGAAGCTGTTCCTCGAATGGATGGCCGGTCCGATTCCCGGGCCGGTCTTCTGGGCGTTGTTTCTGCTTCTGGCTTTCGGCTTCCCGCTCGGGAGGATGAAGCGCGGACCCGGCCCCGCCCTCCGGCTGCTCAAGGTGGCCGGCGCCTATTATTTCGCCGTGTTCGAGTTCGGCTGTCTGCTGCTGCCGCCGGCCGACATCGCGGGATGGCTGCTCAGGAAAGCGGGATTCGGGCCGGACCTGTACATCGGCGTGCCGGGCGCCGTCGTCCTGGCCGTCCTCCTCGTCCTCTTCACGGCGGGCAGCTACAATGCCTGGTCGCCCGTCGTTCGCGAATACCGCCTGGAAGTGGCGAAGGACGCGGGGGATCTCCGCGAGCTGCGCATCCTGGCCGCCTCCGACCTGCATCTCGGCCACATCGTGGGCAACCGGCACCTGCGCCGGCTGGTCCGCGAGGCGGAGAAGCGGAAGCCCGATCTGATCCTGCTGGCGGGCGACGTGATCGACGACGACATCGAGCCGTTCATCCGCAACCGGATGGACGGCACGATCGCCGGCCTCAAGGCCCCGTACGGCGTGTACGCCGTCCTCGGCAACCACGAATATTACGGCGGCCGGATCGAGGAGTGGGTGCGGCGCGCCGCGGACGCGGGCATCCGCGTGCTCCGCGACGAGACGGCGACGATCGAAGGCCGGTTCCATATCGCGGGCCGCAAGGACAAAACGGCGGAAAGCGCGGGACCGGACAGCAGGCTTCCGGTGGACAGGCTCCTTCAGCCGCTCGATCCGCGCCTGCCGATCCTCCTGATGGATCACCAGCCGCTCGCGCTCCGCGAAGCGGCGCGGGCGGGGGCGGACCTGGTGCTGTCCGGCCACACCCACCGCGGCCAGTTCGCGCCCAACCACCTGCTGACGCGGCGGCTGTTCGAGCTCGACTGGGGCTACAAGCGGATCGGGAACACGCACGCGCTCGTCTCGTCCGGCTTCGGCACATGGGGACCGGCGCTCAGGATCGCGAGCCGCTGCGAGCTGCTCGACATCACGCTCGTCTTCACGGGCGCGCAACGTTCGGAAAATCGTGACATTTCCCGGAACGCGGCGTCCCCGGATTCGGTTACAATGGAGGCGGGACAACCCGCACCGACCTGAAGGAGGATCCGTCGTGTCTTCACTGCGTGAACGCAACTGGACACCGCTCATTGTCGCTTTCACCGTCGTGCTCGTCGGCATCATCGCGCTGCTCTTTTTCCTTCCCGGGTACGAGGGCGACGTCGGTTTCGACGTGACGATTCTGCCGCTCATGAACGCGATTTACAACTGCTTCACGCTCGCATTCCTGATCATCGCCCTTGTCGCCGTGAAGCGGAAGAACATCAGGCTGCACCGCGCCTTCATCTGGGCGGCGTTCGTCACGACGGCGCTGTTCCTCGTCACCTACGTCGTCTACCACTTCCTGACGGAACCGACGTCGTACGGCGGAAGTCAGGTCATGCGCTACATCTATCTGTTCATCCTGGCGACGCACGTGTTGCTCGCGATCGTCAACGTGCCGCTCGCGCTCATCTCGGTCACGCTCGGGCTGGGAGGCAAGATCCGGCAGCACCGGCGCATCGGAAAATGGACGATGCCGATCTGGCTGTACGTCAGCTTCACGGGCATCGTGGTCTATCTCATGATTTCGCCCTATTACGGTACCTGAGGATTTCGGATCGGAAGGAGGACGCGTCATGGCGGAATGGCGGGAGATTACGACGACGGAGGAATGGGACCGGATTCTGGCGGAGTCCTCGAACCGGCAGGCCGTCATCCTGAAGCACAGCACCCGCTGCCCCGTGTCGGCCGGCGCGCTGGAGGAATATGAAGCCTATCTGGCGGACAGGCCGAATCCGGACACCGACTACTATCTCGTCAAGGTGATCGAATCGAGGCCGGTGTCGAACAAGATCGCCGAGGACCTCGGCGTGGTCCATCAATCGCCGCAGATGATCCTCGTGAAGGACGGCAAGGCGGTCTGGCACGCGTCGCACTGGGCGGTGACGAAGCGTCATATGACCGCCGTCCTGGACTGAAGAAGACGCCCCCGCTGCGCACCTGTCCGTGCGCGGCGGGGGCGGTTCGTTCCGGCGCCATCACAGCCCCGGCGCGAACATGTGGATGTTGAAGTTGCCGATGTCCGACAGATCGAGCGGGATTGTAATCGCTTTCTTTCGCGCGTAAAAGCTGTGGTCCGATACGATGTCCGGCGGTGTGATGTCAACCTGGATGCCTTCGTTGTACAGCATGGTCGAGGCATTGCCGCTGATCATGTTGCCGAGCTCGGCGATGGCGCTGCAGCACATGTCGTCGAGTTCGGACACCGGATAACCGCCCATCAGGGCCGAGCCGATGCGCAGGGCCACCTGGTGCGGAAAATTGAAGACGACATCTCCCTGGAACTGGCCGCAGATGCCGATTCTGAGGAGCAGGGAATCGCCGCGGCTGTCCACGGGCAGAAGCGCGACCTGCCCGACGGAAGGCTTCACCTGCATCATGGCTTCGATGACGCGGATGGACGAGGAGAGAAACGGATTAATGTACTTGACGTTCACGGATGCCGCCTCCTGTTGCGCGAGTGTTGCGCCGAATGAAAAAGGCGCCTCCGGACCCGGGAGACGCCGCGCGATGACGATGGTTCCGTACGTCCCGACGGCATCCGCGGCATCGGAAGAACGGGTTGCCTGTATGGCGATGCACGATCCGCCCGCCCGGTGTCGAAACTTCGGACGGCTGCGGATGGGCCGTATGTACCACATTGCCAACGGATGCCTGTCCGCATATCCCATGTTATCACAGGGCAAGGTGATACGCAAAGCCCGGATTTCCGGGATTCCGCTCCGCGTTTTGCCTTCTCCCGCCGGCCGCCTCCGGTCCGCTTCGACCGGAATTGCGACTTTCGGCCGATGCTCCATGCACGCAAACCAACCGCCCGCACCCCCGTTTGGTCCCCTTCACAAAAAAGCCCCGCGTTCATTGCTGCATGTTTCCGCTCCGCCTTACAATGGGGAAGCAAAATCGACCGGGAGGAACGCGCATGTTGAATCCGATGCCCCGCGTTCACCGCGCGATGGTGGCCGCTCCCCATTATATCGCCAGCGCCGTCGGGAGCGCCGTGCTGCACGACGGCGGGAACGCGTTCGACGCTTCCGTGGCCGTCAGCGCCGTGCTCTCGGTGGTCGCCCCGCACATGACCGGGATCGGCGGCGACGCCTTCTTCCTCGCGTACGACGCGAAGACGGGCAGCTGCGTCGGTTACAACGGCAGCGGCCGCTCCGGCATGCAGGCCAGTGCCGACCGTTATCTGCATGCCGGACTGGAGAAGATTCCCCATCGCGGCGTGGAGAGCGCGATCACCGTGCCGGGCATGGTCGACGCCTGGTGGAATGTCTGGACGCGCTACGGCCGCCTTCCCTGGGAACGGCTGATCGAACCGGCCGTCCGGTATGCCGAGGAAGGATTCCCCGTATCCCGCAATCTGCGCGAATGGATTGCGAAGGACCGGGAGCTGATCGCCGCCGATCCGGGACTTCGCAAGGTCTATCTGCCGGGAGGGCGGCTGCCGCGGGAAGGCGAGCGGCTCGTGCATCCCGAGCTGGCGGCGACGCTGCGGGCCGTGATGGAAGGCGGACGCAGCGCATTCTACGAAGGCCCGGTCATGAGCGCCGTCACGTCGGCGATCGAGGCGGACGGCGGCCTGCTGACGCCCGACGATTTCCGGATGCACGCGGGCGAATGGGTGAATCCGATCCGCGTCACGTACCGGGGCTGCGAAGTCTGCCAGATGCCGCCGAACTCGCAGGGCTTCTCCGTCCTCATGATGCTCAACATGATCGAAACGCTGGACCTCTCCGTTTACAACCGGCTGTCGGCCGAATATTTCCACCTGATGGTCGAAGTGGTCAAGCTGGCGTTCCGCGAGCGGGACGCCTTCCTGACGGACCCCGATTTCCGCCCGATACCGCTCGACCGGCTGCTGTCGAAGGAATACGCCGCGAAGCTGATGCGCTCGATCCGTATCCATCCGCCGCAGGCCGGGCAGTTCCGCTCCCAGCCGACCGGCAGCGACACGGCCTACGCCGCGGTGGTCGACGAAGAGGGCAACGCCGTCTCGTTCATCCAGAGCCTCTACTTCGATTTCGGCTCCGCCTGGACGGCCGGCACAACGGGCATCATCCTGCAGAACCGCGGCTCGTTTTTCTCCCTTGACGAGCGTTCGCCGAACCGGCTCGAGCCCCGCAAGCGCACGTTCCATACCTTGATGCCGGGAATGGTCCTGCGCGGCGGCAAGCCGT
>Ga0207871_100197_pt1 | contig 33929 bp, 34 predicted proteins | sample Passage260A_FD_187371 | JGI IMG/M metagenome (GOLD analysis project Ga0207871, IMG submission 187371) | Cellulose adapted compost microbial communities from Newby Island Compost Facility, Milpitas, CA, USA - Passage2 60A (SPAdes) (version 2) ...
AGGCCGCATCGCGCAGGCCGGGCGGAGATGCCCGGCATCCCGGTGGCGCCGCGCCATGCGGACGCGGCCGGGCACGGCCCGGTCGTCACCGCGGACGCGCGCCCGGGCGGGCAGCCTTCGGCGGCAAACCGCTCCCCGGCGCCGTCCGCGGCTGCGCCGGCTTCCCCGAGGACAAGTTCGCCGGACCCGTCGGCCGCCCGCACCTCCGAAGCCGTCGGGATCGCGCCCGCCCTGCAGGTCGAACGACGGCCCGCGCGGGCGCCCGCCGGGCCGGACGAATTGCGCAAGGCGATCATCTGGGCCGAAATCCTCGGTCCGCCGCGGGCGCTCAGGCCCTACGGCCGGCGTCGTATCGGGCGGTAACCGAACCGCAGGCAGCCCCCTTGTCTCCGGACAAGGGGGCTGCAGCACTTGGCGCGCATGCTTCCGTCGGCATCCGTTGTCCCCGTCTCCGCAATCCCCGCCATGTCGTCTCCCGGCCTTTGTGGGACCGCGGCTTCATGGGCCCATCCCCGTCCGCTTTCGCGTGCCGGCCGGATCCCGCATCTTCCGCCGTCCCGCATGCCGCCGCATCCGCTTCCCGTTGCGCGCAACGCTCCGAACAGCCCCCGGCTTCTTCATATTCCCCCGTTCCGCCGCATAGTTTTGTAAGGTACAAGGGGAGGGATCGGATCCGCCATGCGCCGAATCAGCCGCCGCCTGCGCCACTGGACGGCCCGGGTGCTCGAGCTGCCCCAGGACGTCGTGTTCGATCTGCCGCGCCTCACGATGATCGGCGACCGGCAGCTCCACATCGAGAACCACCGGGGCGTGATCCATTTCTCGCCGGACAGGCTGAGCCTCCGGCTGCCGAACGGCAGCCTCGAGATCGCGGGCAAGGGTCTGGTCATCCGCGGCATCTGGGCGGAGGAAATGTTCGTGGAAGGCGTCATCACGCAGGTATCGATCAACGGACAGGGGGCGTGATGCGGATGCCGGCGAGACGGGATCGGCGGGAAGCGCCGTGCGCGCGAAGGGGACAAGGTGCCGGCGGGGATTGCGGACGGATGCGGGAGAAGCGATCTCGACGGGGAGTCCCGTGCCCGTGAAGAGGACAAGGTTTCGACGGGGAGCGTGGTGCGGATGAGGGTGACATGGTTTCATGCGTTGCGCGGCTTTGTGACGGTGCGCATTTCCGGGGAAGGGACGGAGCGGTTGCTCGGGGAGGCGGCGGCGGACGGGATCGAACTCCTCCATCTGCGGCGGACAAGCCGCGGGGAGCTGGAATGCATCGTGACGGCGGGCGACTTTTTCCGGCTGCGCCCGCACCTCAAGCGGACAGGCTGCCGGATCCGGATCGCGCGCAAGAGCGGGCTGCCATTCCTCATGGCGAAGGTGCGACGGCGGAAGTTCTTCGCGGCCGGGCTGGCGCTGTTCTTCGCGGCGCTCTACTTGCTCTCGTCGCTCGTCTGGCGCGTCGAGATCGAGGGAAACGAGCGGATCCCGGATGAGGAGATTTTCGCGGCGGCGCGGGCGGAAGGGCTCCGTCCGTTCCAGTGGTCGTTCCGCCTGCCGGATTCCGCGGAGCTCGCGCGGCGGCTCCAGGGCGCGCTGCCCGGCGCGGCCTGGGTCGGCGTGGAGAAGCGGGGCACGCTGGTCCGGATCCATATCGTCGAGTCCACCGAGCCCGAGCCGCGCGAACTGCTCAGCCCGCGCCATCTGGTCGCATCGGAGGACGCGGTCGTCACCCGCATCGTCGCAACCCGCGGCCGGCCCGTCGTGAAAAAGAACCAGCGGGTGCGAAAGGGAGACGTGCTGATCTCCGGCATCCTCGGAAGCGAAGGCAACTTCGTCACCGTGCCGGCGGAGGGGACCGTGCGCGGTCTCGTCTGGCACGAATACGACATCGTATCGCCGCTGGTGCGCAAGGCGAAGACGTACACGGGCGAGCGGCGCACGGTCTGGCACGCCGTGCTGGGCCGGCGGAGCCTGAAGGTCAGCGGGTTCGGCCCGCCGCCCTTCGAGAAATACGAATCCGTCCTGCACCAGGAGAACGCGGCCTGGCGCGGCATCGTGCTGCCGGTCGGCCGCATCCGGGAGACGCAGCTCGAGGTCCGGTACGAGGAGCGGCGGCTGACGGAGCGGGAAGCGATCGCCGTCGGGCTCATGCAGGCCCGTGCCGACCTCCTGCGGAAGGCGGGCGCCGACGCGGTAATCCGGGCGGAAAAGATTTTGCATCGCCGGACCGAGAATGGTAAAGTTTATATGAAAGTACTGTTCGAAGCGGAACAGTCGATTACGGAAGAAAGACCGCTAGTTCAACTGCAAGGAGAATGACGCTTTTGCACGAGAAGACGGGAACCGTCAGGATTCCGCTGGCAAGCGCGGCGGAAGGAATGGCTTTGTTCGGTCCGCAGGACCGATACCTGCGGCTCATCGAGAGCGGGATGCAATCCGAAATCCGGTCGCGGGACGCCGAGATCGTGATCACGGGTCCGGAGCGCGAGCTTGCCGCCCTCGAGCAGCTCTACACCGTGTTGCTGGAGCTGGTCCGGGGCGGCTACACGCCTTCCGAGCGGGACATTGCCTACGCGCTGGAGCTGGCGCGGGAACTCAAGGCGGACGAGCTGCTCGATCTGTTCAAGACGCCGATCACGACGACATACCGGGGCAAGCCGGTCCAGCTCAAGACGCTGGGTCAGCGCCGTTACGTCCAGGAGATCCGCAAGAAGGACATCGTGTTCGGCATCGGCCCGGCCGGCACGGGGAAAACGTATCTCGCCGTCGTTCTTGCGGTCGCGGCGCTCCGGGAAGGCAAGGTCAAGCGGATCGTGCTGACCCGTCCCGCGGTCGAAGCGGGCGAGAATCTCGGCTTCCTGCCGGGCGACCTGCAGGAGAAGGTCGATCCGTATCTGAGGCCGCTGTACGACGCGCTGCACGACGTCATGGGGCCGGAGCAGTCGGCAAGGGCGCTCGAGCGCGGCATCATCGAGGTTGCGCCGCTGGCCTACATGCGCGGCCGTACGCTGGAAGACTCGTTCATCATCCTCGACGAGGCGCAGAACACGACGCCCGAGCAGATGAAGATGTTCCTCACCCGCCTTGGCTTCGGCTCGAAGATGGTCATCACCGGCGACGTGACGCAGATCGACCTCCCCCGGGGCAAGAAGAGCGGCCTGATCGAGGCGCGCCGCATTCTGGACGGCATCGGGGAGATCGGCTTCGTCGAGCTGACCGAGTCGGACGTCGTCCGGCATACGCTGGTGCAGCGGATCATCGCGGCGTACGCCCGCGCGGAGGAGGAAGCGTCCTCGGGGAAAGACGATCGGACGGATTGACCATGCCGGACGCGCGGCCGGCGGTCCGGATCCGGGACCGGGCGCAGGAAGCCGGCGTCACGGGACAAGCATCGGAGCCCGGGGAACGGAGAACCGGAACGCGGCGGAGCAGACGCGCCGGCCGGGCAAGCGTCCGGGTGCGCAGGCGCGCCGGGGCCGCGCGGACGCCGTCCGCACAACACGGGAGGGATGCCGCATGGGTACGAACGGTGCGGCGGTCCGGAGGACGGGCCGCGGACGGCAGACGGGCTGGAAGCAGAGCGCGGCGGTGCGCTGGCTGCTGCTTACCCTGTTCGTGCTGCTGTTCTGTGCCGTTCTCTCGCCGCGGCTCATTCCGAAAACCTACAATCTGGAACTCGGCGGCGTCAGCACCCGCGACATCGCCGCACCCCGGCAGTGGGTGGACGAACGGGCGACCGAGCTCGCGAAGGAGCAGGCGGCCGAGAGCGTCGAGCCGAAATATTCGATCGTGGCGCTGCGCAGCGAGACGCTGGTCGACCAGATCGTCGCCCGCATCGAGCAGCTGAACGCGGACCAAGACGTCTTGTTCGACAACAAGGTCGACATCTACCGGCGCGAGATTCCGGCCCGGTATGACGCGTTCGTCGACCGGTTCGTCGCCGAGAACCGCGATTCGGACATTTACAACGCCGGCCTCCTCGAAGAGATGGCGCGCAACGTCAAGGAGCAGCGCTACACGATTCCGGAGGAGACCTACTACAAGCTGCCGCTGCTTTCGGGCGAGCGGCTGCAGGCGATCCGCCAGGTCGCGTCCGAGACGGTGCGCCGGCTGATGGCCGAGCAGCTCGCCGACGCCGAGACCGCGCGCGCGAAGGTGGCCGAGTTCGTCAACACGAGCTCGCTCGAAGACCGCGTCGACCGCGAGATCGCGGCCGAACTGGCGCGGTTCGCGATCATGCCGAACCGGTTCTACGACCAGGAGGCGACCGAGAAGGCGCGGGCGCAGGCGCGGGAGAACACGCCGCCCGTCGTGATCCGGGAAGGTGACATCGTCGTCCGGAAAGGCCAGACGATCACGCCGGAAATCTACGAGCGGCTGGAGGGCCTCGGGCTGCTGAAGAGCTCCGCGAACGTCCGGCCTTACTTCGGGCTGGTCGTCGTCGCGCTGCTGTCGACGCTCGCGATCTACTGCCATCTCGAGACGGTCGGACTGCCCGGCGGTGGTTCGAACGCGAAATACGGCAACTCGCAGCTCCTCATGCTGCTCATGATCTTCGCGATCAATTTGCTCGCGATGGCGATCGTGGCGCTGATCCAGACGGCGGATACCTGGTATCTCGGCTTTCTGGCGCCGGCCGCGCTCGGACCGGTGCTCATCGCGCTTCTGCTCGATCTCAACCTCGCGGAGCTGTCGGCCGTCGTGTTCGCGGCGGCGGGCAGCGTGCTGTTCAATGCGGAGAGCGGGCGGATCTTCGATTTTACGTTCGGGTTCGTCACCCTTGTCACCTCGCTCGCGGCGGTGTTTGCGGTTCACAAGGCCGGCCAGCGCTCGACGCTGCTGAAGGCGGGCGCCCTGGCCAGCCTGTCCGGCGCCGCGGCGGTTCTCGCGTTGATCTCGTTCGGGGAGCTGCCGCCCCGCATGGAGATTTTCTACGCGGCCGCCTGCGCGTTCGCGAGCGGGCTGCTCGCCGTCGTGCTCGTCATCGGTCTGATGCCGTTCTTCGAACTGTCGTTCGGCATCCTGTCCGCACTGAAGCTGATCGAGCTGTCGAACCCGAACCATCCGCTGCTGCGCAAGCTGCTGACCGAGACGCCGGGCACCTACCACCACAGCGTCATGGTCGGCAACCTGGCCGAGGCGGCGGCGGAGGCGATCGGCGCGAACGGCCTGCTGTGCCGCGTCGGATCGTTCTATCACGACATCGGCAAGACGAAGCGGCCGTCCTACTTCATCGAGAACCAGAACAACATGGAGAACCCGCACGATTCGATCGATCCGAAGCTGAGCCGGTCGATCATCATCGCCCACGCCCGCGACGGCGTCGAAATGCTGAAGGCGCACAACATTCCGAAGCCGATCCGCGACATCGCGGAACAGCATCACGGCACGACGCTGTTGAAATACTTCTATCACAAGGCGCTGAAGCAGGCGGAGGCGGCGGGCGTCGAACCGGACTTCACCGAGGACGATTTCCGCTACCCCGGTCCGAAGGCGCAGACGAAGGAAGCGGCCATCGTCGGCATCGCGGATTCGGTCGAAGCGGCCGTTCGCTCGCTGCGCAATCCGACGATCGAGCAGATCGAGTCGATGATCAACCGGATCATCAAGGACAAGCTGGACGACAACCAGTTCAACGAGTGCGACCTGACGCTGAAGGAATTGGACAAGATTGCGCAGACGTTGAAGGAAGCGGTGGTCGGCATCTTCCACTCGCGCATCGAATATCCCGAAGACATGAAATCGAAGGAGAAGGCGTAAATGGGTCTTGTGCTCGAATGGAGCAACGAACAGGATGCGGTCAGGCTCGAGGAAGGCTGGATCGCGCGGCTCGAAGAGCTGCTTCGGCTGGCCGGCGAAGAGGAGGGCATCGAACGCGGCGAAGTGGCGCTCACCTTCGTCGACGACAAGCGGATCCGCGAGTTGAACCGCGAATACCGGGGCATCGACCGGCCGACCGACGTGCTGTCGTTCGCGCTGAACGAAGACGGCGGCGAGCCGGACATCGTGTTCGGCGATCTGTCGGACGACGAGGATGATCCGATCTCCGGCATGCTCGGCGACATCGTGATCTCGCTCGAGCGCGCGAAGGCGCAGAGCGAAGCGTACGGCCATTCGCTGGAGCGGGAGATCGGCTTCCTGTTCGTGCACGGGTTCCTCCATCTGCTCGGCTACGATCATCAGACCGAAGAGGAAGAACGGATCATGTTCGCGAAGCAGGAGGAGATTCTGCGGCGGGCGGGGCTGACCCGGTGATGCGCCGCTTCCTGGAGAGCCTGAAATACGCCGCGGCGGGCATCGCGCTCGCCGTCCGCAAGGAGCGGAACATGCGCATCCATCTCTGTGCGGCGGCCGCCGTCGCGCTGCTCGCGCTGTGGCTCGGGGTCGGGCCTCTGGAATGGGCCGTCCTGCTCGCGCTGTGCGGGCTCGTCATCGGCCTCGAGCTCGTCAATACGGCGGTCGAGCGCGTCGTCGATCTCGCCAGCCCGGAGCACCGGCCGCTGGCGAAGGAGGCGAAGGATGCGGCGGCGGGCGGCGTGCTGGCCGCGGCGTTGTTCGCGGCCGCCGTCGGGCTGATCCTGCTCGGCCCGCCGCTCTGGAACAGGCTCCGGGAACTGATCGGATGCTGACGCCGGCCCGGGCCGGCGGCATGGCGAATCCCGCATTCGGCAACACTGGACTTGACGGAAAGGAGCACGGCCGTACATGAGCGATCGCGCGTCATTCCCGATCGGCGAGCGGGAGGCGCTGGCCCTGCTGGCGGCGGCCGCCGAAGCGCGGACCCGCGCCTACATCCCCTATTCGGGTTTCGCGGTGGGTGCCGCGCTGCTCGACGCGGAGGGCAACGTGCATCCCGGATGCAACATCGAGAACGCCGCCTACGGGCCGACGAACTGTGCCGAGCGGACGGCCCTGTTCAGCGCCGTCGCTGCCGGCCGGCCGCCGCGCAGCTTCCGCGCGATCGCGGTCACGGCGGACACGGAGGAACCGGTGACGCCCTGCGGCACATGCCGGCAGGTGCTCGCCGAGCTGTGCGCGCCGGACATGCCGGTCGTGCTCGGCACGATCCGCGGAAAGTGGCGGGTGACGACGGTCGCCGAGCTGCTGCCCGGCGCGTTCACTTCGGCGCAGCTTGAGGAAGACCGGTCGCGGAAAGGGGGGCAGAAACCATGAGCGAACGGATCACAAGCCCGGATGCAACGGCCGGCGCGGAACGGGAAGGCGGCTTTCGCTCCGGCTTCGCCGCGATCGTCGGGCGGCCGAACGTCGGCAAGTCGACGCTGATGAACCATCTCATCGGCCGCAAGGTCGCGATCATGTCGGACAAGCCGCAGACGACGCGCAACAAGATCCACGGCGTCTATACGTCGGACCGGGCGCAGATCGTCTTCCTGGACACGCCCGGCATCCACAAGCCGATGTCGAAGCTGGGCGACTACATGAACCGGTCGGCGGACAGCGCGCTGAAGGAAGTCGACGTCATCCTGTTCCTCGTCGACGTCTCGGAGGAACTCGGCGGCGGCGACCGCTTCATCATCGAGAAGCTGAAGAAGATCAAGACGCCGTCCTTCCTTGTGCTGAACAAAATCGACAAGGTGCATCCGGACGCGCTGCTGCCGGCCATCGCGAAATACCGCGAGCTTCACGAATTTGCCGAAGTCGTGCCGATCTCGGCGTTGAACGGCAACAATGTCGGGACGCTGCTCGAGCAGATCATCCGCTATCTGCCCGAAGGGCCGATGTACTACCCGGCGGACCAGGTGACGGACCATCCGGAGCAGTTCATCTGCGCCGAGCTGATCCGGGAGAAAATTCTGCATCTCACCTACGAGGAAGTGCCGCACTCGATCGCCGTCGTGACCGAGGAGATGCGCGCCCAGGAGAACGGCGTCGTCTATATCCGCGCCGTCATCTATGTCGAGCGCGAATCGCAGAAGGGCATCATCATCGGCAAGAACGGCGCGATGCTGAAGCAAATCGGCGCCCTGGCGCGCCAGGAGATCGAGGCGCTGCTCGGCTCGCGCATTTATCTCGATCTCTGGGTGAAGGTGAAAAAGGACTGGCGCAACCAGGAGTGGGTGCTGCGGGACTTCGGCTTCCGGCCGGAGGACTGACGCAGTTTCCAACTTTCGGAATCGGCGGCTGTGACGCCGCTTTCCCGGTCGGGCGGCCGCCGGCGCTGGGCCGAACTCCCTCGGATAGCCGGCGGGAGGGCGTCGCATCCTAAATCCCGCAAGAGTCGTGCATAATCCGGCCGAAGGCCGTTCCGGCTGCGGACCGGTCTCGGCCGCATCGAAAGGATGGTCCGCATGCGCGATTTCTCTTGGAAGATCTTCACGCTGACGGGAGATGTGGATGCGTTTCTGCTGTACCGGGAGATGGACGAACTGGAGGAACGGGAGAAGAAGCTGACGCCGGAATCGCTGGATTCGCTCGATCACTGGGACGAGGTGCCCGAATGAATCCGCGCCGGACAAGGGCTGTGCGGGGGGAGAGGCGCAGAACGTGCTGATTCGCGTGCAAGGCGTCATCATCCGATCGATGGAATACGGGGAAGGCGGCAAAATCGTCACGCTGCTGACCGAATCGCAAGGCAAGACGGGTGTGCTGATCCGCGGCGCCAGCAAGCCGCGGAGCCGGTACGGCTCGCTTGCCCTTCCTTTTACATACGGCGAATTTGTCTATTACAAGGGATCGGGTCTCGGCACCCTGTCGAGCGGAGAGATCATCCGTCCCCACCGGAAGCTGCGGGAGAACATCGAGCTCGCCGCGTACGCGTCGTACGCCGCGGAGCTGACGGACCGGGCGCTGCAGGACGAGGAGGCGGGGAGCCGGATTTTCGGACAATTGCTCGCCTGCTTCGGCGCGCTGGAGGACGGGAAGGACCCGCAGGTGACGACGCACGTCTACGAGCTGAAGATTCTGCAGGCGGCCGGCTACGCGCCGGTGCTCGACCGGTGCGTTTCCTGCGGGCGGACGGACGGGCTTGACGCGCTCGCGCCGGCGCTCGGCGGCGCGGTCTGCCAGGCGTGCCGTCCGGACGGCCGGCTGGTGCTCCGCCTCGGCGACAAGGCGATGAAGCTCATGCGCCTGCTCGCCGCCGTCGATCTCCGGCGGCTCGGCGAGGTGAACGTCGGACCGGAAACGAAGGCGGCCGTCCGCCGGGGCGTTCGCGCCCTCGTCGACGAGCATCTGCCGCACCGGCTGAAGTCGCGCGCGTTTCTCGAATCGCTGGAGGCGCTCGGCGGGCTTCCGGTTCCGGACAAACCGCCCGCACCGGAACACGGGGCGGACGGGCGGACGGAAGGACGCCCGCGATTTCCGGGATCGTGAATATTTGACATGGATAAATCAGGCTGATATAATATCCTAATATGAATATGGGATATGTCATGGACGATGACGGAGAGAAGTAGCCGGCCAGCGGACCGTGATGCAAGCGAGCCGGGGATGGTGCGAGCCCGGCCGGTCCGGCCGGTGAAACGGCGCTCCGGAGTCCTGTTCGAATGAAGGCGGGCTGTCCGCCGGGCAGGCGGCGGCCAAGCAGGGTGGAACCGCGGGAGATGCTCCCGTCCCTGCGTCCGGATGCGGACGTGTGGGACGGGAGTTTTTTGGCGTGCTCCCGACGGCTTCCGCATGCGGCCGGCGTTCCGCCGCGGCCGCCGGATCATACCATTCGTGGCGAGGGAGTGCATGGCATGAACTTTCAGGGCATCATCCTGACCCTGCAGCAGTTCTGGGCGGAACAGGGCTGCGTCGTCGTCAATCCGTACGACATCGAGACGGGCGCGGGCACGCTCAACCCGATGACGTTTCTGAGGTCGATCGGCCCGGAGCCGTGGAACGTCGCGTATGTGGAACCTTCGCGGCGCCCTGCCGACGGCCGCTACGGCGAAAACCCGAACCGGCTGTACCAGCACCACCAGTTCCAGGTCATCATGAAGCCGTCGCCGGACAACATCCAGGAGGTGTACCTGGAGAGCCTGAAGCGGCTCGGCATCGATCCGCGGCACCACGACATCCGCTTCGTCGAGGATAACTGGGAGCACCCGGGCCTCGGCGCGTGGGGGCTCGGCTGGGAAGTGTGGCTGGACGGGATGGAAGTGACCCAGTTCACCTATTTCCAGCAGGTCGGCGGCCTCGAGATGAACCCGGTGGCGGTCGAGATTACGTACGGCCTTGAGCGCCTCGCTTCCTATATCCAGGACAAGGAAAACGTCTTCGAGCTCGAATGGGTGGACGGCGTCACCTACGGCGACGTCTTCCTGCAGCCCGAGTACGAGCATTCGAAGTATACCTTCGAAGTGTCGGACGTCGAGATGCTGTTCAACCTGTTCAACCAGTACGAGGAGGAAGCGAAGCGCGCGCTGGAGCGGAATCTCGTGTATCCGGCCTACGATTATGCGCTGAAATGTTCCCACACATTCAACCTGCTTGATGCGCGCGGGGCGATCAGCGTAACGGAGCGGACCGGCTACATCATGCGCGTGCGCAACCTGGCGCGGCAGTGCGCCATGGTCTACCTGAAGGAGCGGGAGCGGCTCGGCTTCCCGCTGCTGAAGAAGGAGGCGGCGTCGAATGGCTGAGGATCTCTTGCTCGAGATCGGGATGGAGGAAGTGCCCGCCCGCTTTGTCCGCGGTGCGATGGATCAGCTCGAGGCGAAGACGGCCGAATGGCTCGAAGCGTCGCGCATCGCCTTCGAATCGATCGAGGCGTACGCGACGCCGCGCCGGATCGCGGTGCTCGCGCGCGGCGTGGCGGAACGTCAGGCCGACGTCCGCGAGGAAGTGCGCGGACCGGCGCGCAAGATCGCCGTGGACGAGAGCGGCAACTGGACGAAGGCGGCGCTCGGCTTCGCCCGCAGCCAGGGCGTGCAGCCGGACGAGCTCTATTTCAAGGAGACGGGCGGCGTCGAATACGTCTACGCGATGAAGAGCGGCGAAGGAAAGCCGACCGCCGAGCTGCTGCCGGAAGGGCTCAAGGGCATCATCGCGTCGATGACGTTCCCGAAGAGCATGCGCTGGGGCAGCCACGACCTGCGATTCGTCCGTCCGATCCGGTGGATCGTCGCAATGTACGGCGAGCGCGTCGTCCCGTTTGAGATCGCCGGTGTAACAAGCGGCAACGTGACGCGCGGACACCGGTTCCTCGGCGCGGACGCGGTCCTTGCGAAGCCGGCCGAATACGCGGAGAAGCTCAGGGAGCAGTACGTCCTGGCGGACGTCGACGGGCGGAAGGCGGAGATCCTGAAGCAGATCGGGGCGCTGGAACGCGAGCGCGGCTGGAACATCGCGGTGCCGGACGACCTGCTCGAAGAGGTGCTGTTCCTCGTCGAATATCCGACCGTCCTGTACGGCTCGTTCGATCCGGCGTTCCTCGACATTCCGCAGGAGGTCCTGATCACCTCGATGCGCGAGCACCAGCGGTATTTCCCGGTGTTCGACGGCGAGGGCAGGCTGCTGCCGCACTTCGTCACGGTGCGCAACGGCGACGCGACCTCCATCGACGTCGTGCGCCGCGGGAACGAGAAGGTGCTCCGGGCGCGGCTCTCGGACGCGAAATTCTTCTACGAAGAGGACCGGAAGCTCACGATCGGCGAGGCGCTCGGGAAGCTCGAGACGATCGTCTGGCACGAGGAGCTCGGCACGATGGGCGACAAGGCGCGCCGCATCCGACGGATGGCCGACGCCGTCGCTTCCCGTGTGACGGACGACGCGGCGGTGCGCGCCGACATCAGCCGGGCCGCGGACATCTGCAAGTTCGACCTCGTCACGTCGATGGTGTATGAGTTTCCCGAGCTCCAGGGGATCATGGGCGAAGACTACGCCCGCAAACGGGGCGAGCGCGAGGCGGTCTGCCGCGCGGTGAACGAACACTACCGTCCGCGCCACGCGGGCGACGGCCCGCCCGAGGGCCTGGTCGGCGCCGTCGTCGGCATCGCCGACAAGGTCGACACGATCGTCGGATGCTTTTCGATCGGGATCGTGCCGACCGGCTCGCAGGACCCGTACGCACTCAGGCGCCAGGCGGCGGGCGTCGTGCAGACGCTGCTTGCGCACAAGCTGCCGGTCACGCTCGGCGAGCTGTTCGGCATCGCGCTCGACCTTTACGAAGAGCGCGGGCTGAAGCGCGGCCGCGACGAGATTCTGCGCGACCTGTACGAGTTCTTCGGCCTGCGCGTCCGGAACGTGCTGTCGGAGGCGGGCATCCGGTATGACGTGGCCGACGCGGTCATGGCGTCGGGCTTCGATGATCCGCTGCTCGCGGTGAAGCGGGCGGAAGCGGTGGCGGAGGCGGTCGCGAGGGGCGACGCGTTCAAGGCCGTGAACGACGCGTTCAACCGCGTGTGCAACCTCGCGGCGAAGGCCGGGCACGCGAACGTCGATCCGTCGCTGTTCGAGGACGAGGCGGAGCGCAGGCTGCATGAGGCGCACGCTTCCGCACGCGTCCGCGCCGGGGAGGCGCTGGAGGCGGGTGATCCCGCGCGGGCGCTCGAGGCCCTCGCGGAGATGAAGGACCCGATCAACGCCTATTTCGACCGGGTCATGGTCATGACGGACAACCCGGCGGTCCGGGACAACCGCCTGGCCCAGCTTGCGGCCGTCGCGGCCGACATCCGGCGGATCGCGGATTTCACGAAGATCGTCTGGCCGTAACGGACAGGCGGGTGCGCGGCATGGACGGTTTCCGGATGGATGGATCGGATCGACCGTGCGTGATTTACGCCGTTTCGGATTCGGCCGGCGAGACGGGCGAGGCCGTCGTGCGCGCGGCGGTCGCGCAGTTCCAGACCGCGCGGACCGAGATCCGGCGCCGGCCGTTCGTAAAGGACCGGCGGCAGCTGGCCGCCATCGTCACCGAGGCGCGGGAGGAGCGGGCGATCATCCTGTACACGCTGGTGCTGCCGCATCTGCGCGAGGCGATGGCGCGGTACGCGGAGCGGGACGGCGTCAAGGCGATCGACGCGCTCGGCCCGCTGATGGATGCGCTCGAGGAGCGCACCGGCGTCCGGCCGGAATACAAACCCGGCCTGAACCATCAGCTCGACGACGATTATTTCCGCCGGGTGGAGGCGGTCGAGTTCGCCGTCAAGCACGACGACGCGAAGGACCCTTCGGGCATCCTGAAGGCGGACATCGTGCTGATCGGCGTCTCGCGGACGTCGAAGACGCCGCTCTCGATGTATCTCGCCCACCGCAAGTTCAAGGTGGCGAACGTGCCGCTCGTGCCGGAGCTGAAGCCGCCGGACGAACTCATGCGCGTGCCCAGGTGGCGGATCATCGGGCTGACGATCGGCATGCAGGATCTCAACCAGATCCGCAAGGAACGGCTGAAGGCGCTCGGCCTTCCCGATACCGCGCCCTATGCGGCACCGGAGCGCATCGAGCGGGAACTCGCCTACGCGCGGGATGTGATGGAGCGGCTCGGCTGCCTCGTGATCGACGTATCCCGGCGCGCGGTCGAAGAGACGGCGAGCCTGATCATGGAGCATATCCGGAAAGCGGGCGGGCAGTGGATCTGAACGGCCCGCGGCCGGGTCGGTCCGGTCGGATCCGATACGGAAGGAAAAGCGGTCCGGACGACGAATATCTTTTTTATAGTAAGAAAAAGAACGTAAGATGCGGGCGCGCGAGGAGCGCGGAGCGAACGGGCGCGTCGCCCGACAGCCGCGTTCCGGACGGAGACCCTGAAGATCGGCCGCGATTTCAACAAATGGTGACAAAAGATTTGCGAGACATGCAGGATAATGGTGACAGGCAGAGAATACTAATACGTGTTATTCAGGGTGAAGGTGATGCGGATGGCCGGCGGCAGAATTCCGGAGGATGTCATCCAGGCTGTCCTGCGCGCACACGACATCGTCGAGACGGTCGGTCGGACCGTTCACCTGACGAAGAGCGGCAAGTATCTGAAGGGTCTGTGCCCGTTTCACTCCGAGAAAACACCATCGTTCACCGTCACTCCGGAGAAAGGCATCTTCCACTGTTACGGTTGCGGCAAGAGCGGCAACGTCATCCGGTTTCGCATGGAGCTCGAAGGCTATACGTTTCCGGAAGCCGTACGCGTCATGGCCGAGGAGGCGGGCATACCGCTTCCCCGCGGCGCCGGCGTTCCGGCGGAGCCTTCTCCCGCGCAGCTTGAACGGCAGAAGCTGATCGAGGCGCACGAATACGCGGCGAAATTCTACCACTATCTGCTCCAGAATACCGAGCACGGCAAGGAAGCGAAGGAATATCTCAAGCGCCGGGGCATGTCGGACAAGCTGATCGACCGGTTCATGATCGGAATCGCGCCCGAGCGAGGGGATCTCCTGACCGGTTTTCTCGAGAAGAGGGGCTACGATATGCGGCTCATGGAGAAGGGCGGGTTGGTAGCCGCGCGCAGCGACGGCACCGGCTACTACGACCGGTTCCGGGGCCGCATCATGTTCCCGATCCGGGACCGCGACGGCAGGACGATCGCGTTCGCCGGCCGCATTCTGCATGACGGACAGCCGAAATATATCAATTCGCCGGATTCCGTGCTGTTCAACAAAAGCCGCGTGCTCTACAACTTCCACGAAGCGCGGCCGGAAATCCGGAAATCGGGGAGGGTTGTCCTGTTCGAGGGATACATGGACGTCATCCGGGCGTGGGATGCCGGCGTGCGGAACGGCGTCGCCTCGATGGGCACGTCGTTCACGGAGGAACACGCGGCCATCCTCCGTCGCGTCGCCGAAGAAGCGGTGATCTGCTATGACGGCGACGACGCGGGGCAGGCGGCGGCGCTGAAGACCGCGGCGATCTTCGAGAGCGCCGGCATGCCGGTCAAAATCGTTCTGCTGCCCGGCGGACTGGATCCCGACGAATACATCGGGAAATACGGTCCGGAGTCGTTCGTGCGCGACATGATCGGACAGCCGATGTCCGCCGTCAAATTCAGGCTAATATTTCTCCGCAAAAACCATAAAATGCTGGAAGAAGAAGGACGCAAGGATTACGTGCTCGAAGCGGTGCGCGTCATTGCCGGTCTCGATTCGCCGGCCGAAAGGGAATTTTACCTGAGGGAACTCGCGCGGGAGTTCGATTTTCCGTTGGAGACGCTGAGGCAGGAGTGCGCCCGGATTCGCTCCGCCGCGCAAAAAAAACCGATCCCCGGGGATAAGTCGGGCAATCGGTGGAATAATGGTAGGAATGAGACGGCTCCCCCGCCCGCAGGATGGGTGCCGGAGCCGCCGGGACGTCATCACGTCGAACGGACGTTGTTGTACTGGATGATGCACGACGCGGAAGCGGCCGAATATGTGCGTGACAAACTGGGAGACGCTTTCCAGGCGGAAGACCATGCGGCGATTGCCGCTTATCTGTATGCCTACTACGCACAGGGCAACGAGCCGGATGTCACCCGATTTTTCTCGACCCTCCAGGACGAACGTTTGGAACGGACTGCCGCCTCGATTCTGAGCATGGAGACCGTGCCGCCCTGCACGAGCGACAACCTGGAAGCCTATGCGGAGGAAGTGCTGAGACGGCAGCGACTTGCGGCGTTGAAGGAACGGGTGGAAGAACGGATACGCGCCGAACGGGCCGGCGACGCGCTGCGGGCCGCCAGAATCGCCGTCGAAATCCACAACCTGGAGAGACAGTTGAGAGGAAAGGCCACGCGACCGTCCTAGGGAGGAGGGAGTCGGAGTATGACGAACGATCACCACACGGAACAGGACGCGGAACAAAAGCTGGAAGCCGTCAAGCAGCAATTGATCGAAGCGGGCAAGAAACGCTCGTCCTTATCTTACAAGGAAATCATGGAGAAGCTCGCCCCGTTTGACCAGGAGCCGGAGCAGATCGACGAATTCTTCGAGCAGCTTGAAGAGCTCGGCATCGAAGTGACGAACGAAGACGACGATGATGACGATGGCGACAACCGGAAACACCGTCCGCTTCCGGCGAGAGGCGTCGATCGCGATCATCACGACCATCACGACCATCATGACGACGACTTCAACTTCGACGACGATCTCTCGCTGCCGCCGGGGATCAAGATCAACGATCCCGTCCGGATGTATCTGAAGGAGATCGGACGCGTGCCGCTGCTCACCGCCGAGGAGGAAATCGAGCTCGCGAAGCGGATCGAGCAGGGCGACGAGGAAGCGAAGCGGCGGCTTGCGGAAGCAAACCTCCGCCTCGTCGTCAGCATCGCGAAACGTTACGTCGGCCGCGGCATGCTGTTCCTCGATCTGATCCAGGAAGGCAACATGGGGCTCATCAAGGCGGTCGAGAAGTTCGACCACGGCAAGGGATTCAAGTTCAGCACGTACGCCACCTGGTGGATCCGTCAGGCCATCACGCGCGCGATCGCCGATCAGGCACGGACGATCCGCATCCCGGTGCACATGGTCGAGACGATCAACAAGCTGATCCGGGTATCGAGGCAACTGCTTCAGGAACTGGGCCGGGAACCGACGCCGGAGGAGATCGCGGCGGAGATGGATCTCAGCGTGGAGAAGGTCCGGGAAATCATGAAGATCGCGCAGGAGCCGGTATCGCTCGAGACGCCGATCGGCGAGGAGGACGATTCGCATCTGGGCGACTTCATCGAGGACCAGGAGGCGCTGGCGCCGGCCGACGCGGCGGCGTACGAACTGCTGAAGGAGCAGCTCGAGGATGTGCTCGATACGCTGACCGAACGCGAGGAGAATGTCCTCAGGCTGCGCTTCGGTCTGGATGACGGCCGCACCCGCACGCTCGAGGAAGTCGGCAAGGTGTTCGGCGTCACGCGCGAGCGGATCCGCCAGATCGAGGCGAAGGCGTTGCGCAAATTGCGGCATCCGAGCCGCAGCAAGCGGCTGAAGGATTTCCTGGAGTGACGGGAACGCACGGGACCTGACTGCGTCGGCAGGAAGGTCCCCTTTTATCACCACGGAGAGGCGTGTCCGCGCGCCTTGCCGGAAAGGAACGAGTGCCGGATGAACGAGGAGCGACGCAGAACGATCATCCGTGAGATTGATTACTGGCAGAAGAACAGGCTGCTGCCGGATCAATATTGCGATTTCCTGATGAATCTGTACAAGTCGGACGAGGAAATCGGACGCCCCGACACCGGATGGGCGGTCCGCGCCGTCTCCGTCGTGAACAGCGCGAGCGGAAAACAATGGTTTCTTGCATTTGGCATATTTTCCGTCGTCTGTCTTGTTGTCCTTTATTTTAGCGTCTTCCACCCCGTATTGCAAACGGCGCTTTCGCTCTTCGCCGTCGTGCTGCTGCTCTATTTCGGGCTCAGGCGGCGGCGCAGGAGCGAGGCCGTCGGCCTTGCGCTGATCAGCCTCGGCATGCTGACGCTGCTCCTTGCGGGCATCGCCATGCTGCGTCTGCACGGACTGGACACGCCGCTCTGGACGTCGCTGTTCCTGATCGGATGCGGGCTGTTCTGGATCGTGTTCGGCATCGCGGCCCGGTTCCCGTTCCTTCATTATTGCGGATGGCTGGCCATTTTCCTCGTCTACGCGATGCTGCTCGCGTCCGACGGCGACCAGCCGCAGTGGTACGAGGTGGAGCTGTTCTGGCTGCCCGCCTCGTTCGTCTTCGGCTGGTTCAGCTGGTTTGTCCACCGATGGTCGAAACCGTCTTCGGCCGTGCTGCTCGGGGCGGCGGCGACGCTCTGGTTCATGCCGGAGCTGTATGCCGCCGTGCTGATGGGTCAGCCGGACTGGATTCAGCTTGCGCTCATCGCGAAGATCGCGATTGCCGGCGGGATCTTCTACGCGCTGCGCAAGCAGTGGACGGTGTGGGTGGCATGAAGGCGGCGGCCGCGGCGAGACGGGCGCTGTCCGCCAGGTTGTCGGCCGTCGCGGAGCTGGTGCCGCCGGGGGCGCGCGTCGCGGATATCGGCTCGGACCACGCGCTGTTGCCGGCTTGGCTCGTATCGACCGGCAAATCGCCGTTCGCCGTCGCCGGCGAAGTCCGGGACGGCCCGCTTCGGCAATCGATGGCCCGGATCGAGGCCGACGGGCTTGCGGACGTCGTGGCCGTCCGCAAGGGAGACGGACTGGCCGTCATCGCGCCGGGCGAGGTCGACTGCGTCGTCATCGCGGGCATGGGCGGCGCGCTGATCGCCTCCATTTTGGACGCGGGGGAAGCGGCCGGCAAGCTTCGCGGCGTGCGGACGCTGGTGCTCCAGCCGAACGTCGGCGAGGACCTTGTCAGGCGCTGGCTGCTGGAACACGGCTGGCATCTGGCATCCGAGCGGATCGTGGAGGAGGACGGCCGATGGTACGAAATGCTGGAGGCGCGGAGGCTGAAGGACGCGGACAGGCTGAACGCGGCGCTCTACGACCCGTCGTTCCTCGGGCTCGAGCATCCGCCCGAACGGCTGAGGGCGCTTCTGCTGCGCATGGGGCCGTGGCTGCTCCGGCAGCCGGATGAACGGTTCTTCGGGAAATGGCGCTCGGAGCTCGACAAGATGGAAACCATCCGCCGGCAGATCGAACGGTCCGATTCGCCGGAAGCGGCGAGGAAGCTTCGGGAGCTGGGCGAAGAAATCGCACTGATCGGGGAGGTGATGGCATGTTTGCAAGCGGGCATTTCGTGATCGGGCTGATGGAGCGGTTCGCGCCAAGGCATCTGGCGGTCGAGAACGACCGGATCGGCCTGCAGGTCGGCACGCTGGGGAAGGAGATCCGGAAGGCGCTCGTCGCGCTTGACGTGACGGATGCCGTCGTCGACGAGGCGATCGCGGCCGGGGCGGATCTCATCATCGCGCACCACGCGATCATCTATCATCCGCTCAAGGCGATCGATACGTCGACGCCGGCGGGGCGCGTGTTCGAGAAGCTGATCAAAAACGACATCGCGGTCTACGTGGCGCACACGAACCTGGATGTCGCGGAAGGCGGCATGAACGACTGGATGGCCGAGTGTCTCGGCATCGAGAGCGAAGGCTGCCTCGAGCCGGTCCACGTCGATCCGCTGCTCAAGCTCGTCGTCTACGTGCCGGAGACGCACCGGCAGGCCGTGCAGGAGGCGGTCTGGCGGGCGGGCGCCGGCCACATCGGCCGGTACGACTGCTGCAGCTTCGAGGTGGAGGGAACCGGCACGTTCCGTCCGGGCGAGGGGACGAACCCGCACATCGGCACGCAGGGCCAGCTGGAGCGGGTGAAGGAGTACCGGATCGAGACGATTTTGCCGGAGTCGCTTCAAGAGCCGATCGTGCGGGCGATGCTGGAGGCGCATCCCTACGAGGAGCCGGCTTACGACATCTTCCCGCTGGTTCTGCCGGGGAAGACGAGCGGCCTCGGCCGCTTCGGGCGGCTGAAGGAGCCGGCGACGCTGGAGGCGTTCGCGTTTCGCGTGAAGGAGGCGCTCGACGTGCCGTTCGTCCGCATCGTAGGCGATCCGGACCGGGTCGTCCGGCGGGCCGCGGTGCTCGGCGGCTCCGGCTCGCGCTACATGCGGCACGCGCTCCGGGCCGGAGTCGACGTGTTCGTCACCGGCGACATCGATTATCACACGGCGCAGGACGCGCTGGCCGCCGGGCTGGCGCTCGTCGATCCGGGGCACAACGCGGAGAACATCATGAAGGCGAAGACGGCCGAGCGGCTGGCGGCGGAGCTGGCGGCGGCCGGGTATCTGACCGAGGTGATCCCGTCGTCGGTGCCGACCGATCCGTTCCGGGTGATGTAGGCGGCGCGTCCGGCGGCAGTATGGGACGATGGCGGCCGGAGCAGTGTGCGGCCGGAGTTCCGGAGGGGAGCCGCCGGCTGCTTTCGGATCGCGCATGGGCGGTACGCCGTACCGTTACGGCGCGTCGGTGCATTTGCGAGTTGACGGTACGTCGTACCGTTAAAGCCGTGGAAGAACCACCGCGAAACAGCGATGCGGCGTGCGCAGCCGAATGCAGGCATCGGCGGATCCATGAACGGCAAATTCCGTACGCGCCGCACAACATTTGCCGGTTGAGCTTTCTTCCGCGGCGCGGTATACTGGAGGATGCGTCGGAAAGTCTGACAGACAATCGCCGGCGGCCTTGAAGGCCGCGGGAGGAAAGTCCGGGCTCCACAGGGCAGGATGCTGGATAACGTCCAGTCGGCGCGAGCCGAAGGAAAGTGCCACAGAAATGGACCGCCGATGGCCGGCCTCAGGCCGGATCAGGCAAGGGTGGAACCGTGGTGTAAGAGACCACGAGCGGCGTTGGTGACAACGTCGCTGGTAAACCCCATCCGGAGCAAGACCGAGAGAACGCGGCGGCTCTCGAAGCCGCGACCCTGGCCCGGGGTGCGTTCGGGTTGGTCGCTTGAGCTGCGCAGCAATGCGCAGCCTAGATAGATGATTGTCGCTTCCATCGTGGGAGGGTCGTTCCCGTTACACCACCGGAAGTACAGAACCCGGCTTATGGCAGGCTTTCCGCAACGGTTTGCCGGCCGCGCGGCGGCCGGAACGATTCGAAACGAAGAGCCTTCGGAATCCTGGGCGGTTCCGAAGGCTCTTGTTCGTTCTGCCGACAAACGTGCCCACGGTCAAGACCGCTGTCATTCCGCCATCCCGAGGCCGAACCGGTGGCGGAGCGCCTCGATCCGCCGTTCGAAGCGGACGGGGAATCCGCCGAGCGTGTTCGCCGTCTGCTCCGCCGCTTCCAGGGCGCGCCGGACGTCAATCCGCCCGTAGCCGAAATACATGTCGTATCCCTTGTCGCCGAGGTCGACGGCCGTCTTCCGCATGATGTCCATGATCTCTTCGTTCGTCAGGTCCGGGTTGACGGACTTGATGAGGCCGGCTAGCGCGGCGGCGTGCGGGCTCGCCATCGAGGTGCCGGACAGCGCGGCGTACCGGCTGCCCGTGTAGGTGCTCGCGATTGCGTCACCCGGGGCCGCCGCGTCGATATAGTCCCCGTAATTCGAATAGGGAGCCCGGTTGTCGGCTGCGTCGGTCGCGGCCACCGCGAACACTTCGGGGTACGCCGCGGGATAGCCCGGCTGGTCGGTGTTGTCGTTGCCGCTGGCCGCGACGAGCACGACGCCATGGTCATACGCGTATTTGACCGCATCGTGCAGGAATTCGGAGGAGGCATAGTTGCCGAGGCTCATGTTGATGACATCGGCGCCCCGGTCGGTCGCCCAGATGATGCCTTCCGCGACCGAATAGGCCGAGCCGGAACCGGTGCTGTCGAGCACCTTCACGGGCATGATGCGGCCCCGCCAGGACAGGCCGGCGACGCCTTCCCCGTTGTTCACGGTGGCCGCGATGATGCCGGCGACGTGCGTGCCGTGGCCCACGTCGTCTTCCGGATCGCCCTCTCCGACGAGGTTGACGCCTTCCGCGATCCGGCCCCTGAGATCCGGGTGGTCGAGCTGAACGCCCGTGTCGAGCACCGCGATCACGACGTCGTCGCTTCCCCGCGACAGCGCCCATCCGCGCTCCGTCCCGATCGCGGGCAGGTTCCACTGGTAGGGGCCGTAGAACTGGTCGTTCGGCACGATCGCGCCGCCGTCCGCGTCTTCATCGGCCCGTGCCTTCAGGACGCCGTCCGCCGTCCGCGCCTTCGTCCCATCGCCATCCGCCGCGGTTGTCCGGTCCGGCGCATCCATCCTGCCGCCCGCTCCGCGCGGGAACTTCCCGCGCAGTCCGTTCGCCAGATACAGATAGTGCGGCTCGACGTATACCGGATTCCAGCGCTCGCGGAAATAGGCGATCAGCTCTTCCGTTTCCATCGAGCGCGAGGTGAACACGTGGGCGTAGCCCACCCTCCGCACCGAAACGCCGTCGATGTCCTTCAAGATCGCCTCGATTTCGGCTTCCGTCGGCGCTTCACGGAAACGGACGACCGCTTCGTTGGCGTGATAGTGGCTCGCCGCGCCGTTGTCCTCGCCCGTGCGGACCGTGATGTCCTCCGTCGAGTTCGGCCTTGCCGATTCGATCTTGTACCGGCCTTCCGCAGGATATGGCACGATCCGCAGATATTTGAGCTGGCGCTGTTCGACCTCATCGACGATGTCCTGCCGGATGATGCCGCTGACCGTGCCTGCGCCGTCGGCCGACGGCACGGCCAGCACGATGTAGCGGCTGCCGTTCCGCCGGACGGGATCGGACACGTACGTGCGGCCCACCTTCGCCGCCGCCTCGGCTTTCGCGAGATGCGCGTTCCAGTCCGCGATGCCCTTCGGCATTTCGCCGGCCTCCGTCGTCCCGCCGCCGCGGGCGCGCACCCTTACATAGGCCATGTGCGGGTGATGCGCCAGCAGCCGGCGCAGCTGTCCGCCGTCCGCGTCTGCCGGCAGCGCCCGGAATTCCTTCGAGCATTCCAGCGTGCAGAGCTGCGCGGTCATCTCGGCATCCCGCCGGACGGCCGCCATCTTGTACCGTCTCTCCTCCCCGGCGTCCGCCCCGGATGACGTCCGCTCCCCGCCGCTTTCGCTTTCCGGCCGGTCGCCCGCCAGCCAGGGCAGGAAGGCGAACAGCGCGGCCAGCACCGCCATCGGCACCAACCAGCGCAGCCATTTCGGTCTGCCGCCCATGTCCCGCTCCCTCCGTTCGTTCGTCTCGGATAACGTTTATAGATTGGAGGCCGGAGCGCGAAAATATACGGCCGGATCCCTGCCGCATCGATGACGCGGAGCGGCGATTTGTGTTAACATGTGGTTGTGTCAGCCAGAACGGGGCAAAGCGAAAGGAGTCCAGCACATGCCGTCCGACAACGTGAGACAATTGACCGAATCGACGCGGGCCAGACTGAAGGAAGCGATCGACCGGCTGGAGCCGTTTCTCAACGGGCATACGCTGCGCGATCTGGCCGGGGAAGACGCTCCGCCGGAAACCGTCGCCTTTTACCAGGGGCTGCTCTCCGATCTCCGGCACCTGCTCGTCTTCTCGGAAGTCGTCTACGAGAAGCTGGGAGTTGCGCTCAGGCGCGCCCAATTCGACGTCGATTTCGCGGAGCGGGCGCTGTACGAGGCGTACCACCAGTGCGTGAACGCCTATTTTTACCCGAAACATGAAGGGTACTCGGAAGACGGGCGGTATGCGTACACGGGACAGGACGCGATCCGGTTCCGCATCAAGCCGGTGCGTGCGGCGCGGGACATCGTGCTCGGCATCAACAAGATTTTCGAGGATCTGCGCGAAGAGCTCGCCTATTACGAGAGCGAATATCTGATCCGGCGGCGGATGCAGGGGCAAAAATAAGGCAGGCATACGGCGCTCCCGCGAAGGGCAACTTGATAGCGGGGGTGAGTCGCATGCCGGAAGGCGTCATCTGCAGCGTCAGCAACTGCGCGTTTTGGGCGAAGGGCAACCGCTGCTCGGCGGAGGAAATCATGGTCGACATCGACCGCCGCGCCCGGGCCGACTACGGTTCGGAATTCGCCGAAAGCTTCGACGAGCGGCGCCGGGAGACGGCGGCCGATTCGGCGTCCACGTGCTGCCACACGTTCCGTCCGAAGGAAGGCTGACGTCTTGGGGCGCAGAGCTGCAGGGCCTGCTCCGGGCGAGACGCGGCAGGATGCGGAGCGGAGGAAAGGTCCGCTCCGCGAAAGGCCGGGCGGCGCGGAACGGCATGCCGCTTCCCGCCGCTCGGCCTTTCCCGGCCTGAATCCGGAGCTTGCCGCCTACGGCGGAGACGGCGGATCGCGGCCGGAGGAGCGTCCGCGCGCAAGCAGCCGCCCCGGCCGCGCCGCAGGGATTCCGGGGCCGGGGCGCCTGGGCGGACGTCCCGCGGCTATGAAGGCCTCCGGCGCGGGCCGGGCGGCCGGGATCATCGCATTCGCGGTCGCCGTCGTCTCGCTGTTCGTCTGGTCGCTGCCGCTCGGGCTGACCGCCTCCGCGCTCGGGCTTTATGTGATGCGCGAAGGCGCCCGCGGTCTCGGCGCCGGGGCCGTCATCCTCGGCCTCGCGGCGGCTGCGGCGCAGCTCGTCCTCATCCCGATCCGGGCCGCGTGGTGAGGCGCGGCTCGAGCCGGCGGTCCGCTTCGCGCGTTCCGCCGGCTTGCCGTGCGCCCGAACAGCCTCTGGCAACCCCGGGCAAAGTGGTGTACAATGGTAGGGTGAGACAAGCTCGCGCACGGAGGAGACGCCATGGGCATCGGCATCGATCCGCGGGTACTCGGCGCGCTGCTGCGCCTGGAGCTCACATCGCCGTTTTATTCCAATTCGACGGAATCATCGGGTTCCGGATCGCTGTTCGGGACGCTGCTGGACGAACTGCTGTCCGGAGGCGGCGCTGCGGCGCCGGCTGCCGGCGGTTACGGCACCGGTTCGCACGGGCATGCACTCCCGGCGTTGTACGGCGCTACATACCCGGCGTTTCGCGGCGGTTTGGCTGCCGTGCTCCAAGCCGGATGGACCGGTTCGCCTTCTTCGGGCCCTATCCTGCCGCTGCTCATGGAGCTGCAGCATGCATCCGCCGGGGCTTCGAGCGGAGATTCCGACCGTTATGACGACCTGATCCGGCAATCCGCCGAGCGATACGGCGTCGATCCCGCCCTCGTGAAGGCGGTCGTCCGGATCGAATCGGCGTTCAATCCCTACGCCGTCTCGCGCGCCGGCGCGAAGGGGCTCATGCAGCTCATGGACGCGACGGCGCGGGCGCTTGGCGTTGACAATCCGTTCGATCCCGCGCAGAACGTGGCGGGCGGCACGCGCTACCTTGCCTGGCTGATCGGCAAGTACAACGGCAGTCTGAAAGCGGCGCTCGCCGCCTACAACGCCGGACCGGGCCGCGTCGACCGGCTCGGCATCCTGACGGACGAGGCGTTCGACGAGAAGCGCTCGCTTCTGCCCGACGAGACGCAGCGCTACGTCGACAGGGTGCTCGAGGCGTTCGAACGCTATCGCGCAGCCGCCGGCGGCGCATCCTGAAATCCACACACGGCGGAAGCACCGACTCCGAGAGGGGTCTTTCCTTTTTTTGCACGTCTCCGCGGCGGGACGGCTTCCGCTTCTCAAGGAAGGGAACGGACCATGCTTTATTTCGATCACAGCGCATCGTCGCCGCCGAAGGAAGAGGTCATCCGCACGGTGTCCGAGGTGATGGCGCAGATCTACGCGAATCCGTCGTCGCTGCACCGGAGCGGCGCGGAGGCCCGCAAGCTGCTGGAGCGCGCCCGCGAACAGGCCGCGCGGCTGTTCGGCACCGAACCGTCCGAATGGCGCTTTACGTCCGGCGGCACGGAAAGCAACAATCTGGCGATCTTCGGCGCCGCGCGGCGCTACCGGAACCGGGGCAGGCATCTGATCGTCTCGGCCGTCGAGCATCCGTCCGTTGCCGAGCCGTTCCGCGCCCTGGAGCGGGAGGGATTCCGCGTCACGGTGCTGCCGGTCGGCCCGACGGGCCACGTGAATCCGGCGGACGTCGAGGCGGCGCTGACGGATGAGACGATCCTCGTCAGCGTCATGCACGTGAACAACGAGGTCGGCTCCGTGCAGCCGATCGAAGCGATCGGACGGTTGCTCCGGGACAGGCCGCGCACACTGTTCCATGTCGACGGCGTGCAGAGCGTCGGCAAGCTGCCCGTCCCGATCCGCGAGTGGGGCGTCGATCTGTTCACGATTTCGGCGCACAAATTCGGCGGGCCGCGCGGAGCCGGTTGGCTCTACGTCCGCGGCGGCGTCGAGCTCGAACCGATTCTGTACGGCGGCGGACAGGAAAGCGGCCTCCGGTCCGGAACCGAGAACGTGCCCGCCATCGTCGGAGCCGCGAAGGCGCTGCGCCTCGCGATCGAGTCGCAGCCCGTGCGGGCCGAGCGGATGGGCCGCCTGCGCCGGCGGCTTGTCGAAGGCGTCGTCCGCCTGCCGGGCGTCGTGCTGAGCGGCCCGGAGGAGGATGATCCGAACCGGCCGATGGCGCCGCACATCGTGCATTTCTGCTGTCCCGGGCTGAAGCCGGAGGTGATCGTCCATTCGCTTGAGGAGCTGGGCGTCCTCGTCTCGACGAAGTCCGCCTGCTCTTCGAAGGACGACAAGCCCAGCGCGGTGCTGACGGCCATGGGCCGCGACGCCGCCTGCGCGTCCAGCGGAATCCGCATCAGCCTCGGCGACGAGCACGACGAAGCGAGCATCGACGCGCTGCTCGAACGGCTGGAGACCGTGCTGCGCAGACTGATGCCGCTGAGAAGAAAGGAAGAACGCCATTGACCTTCGACCATATCCTGATCCGATTCGGGGAAATCACGGTGAAAGGGCGCAACCGCAGCCGCTTCGAGGCGGAAATGCTGAAGCAGGTCAAGCACGCGCTGCGCTCGTTCCCCGGACTGACCTATTTCCGGACATTCGGGCGGCTGTACATTGCCCTGGGCAACGAACCGTATGAACCGGTGGCCGAGCGGCTGAAGGACGTGTTCGGCATTTCGTCGTTCAGCCCGGTGAAGCGGGTGGAGCCCGAACTTGGGGCGATCCGGGAGGGCGCGCTCGCCGTCATGCGCTCGTTCCCGCAGCGCGAGGCGACCTTCAAAGTAAAGGCCAGCCGGCGGTGGAAGGGATTTCCCCACGACACGATGTCGCTGAACCATCTGGTTGCCGCGCACGTGCTGCGCAACATGCCGCACATCAAGGTGGACGTTCACAATCCGGACATCGAGCTGAACGTCGAGGTTCAGGAACATCATGCATACGTGTATTGCGAGGTGATTCCGGGCGCCGGGGGATTTCCGTACGGATCCAACGGCAAGGCCGTCGCGCTGCTGTCCGGCGGCATTGACAGTCCGGTCGCCGTATGGTACGCGATGCGCAAGGGACTCGAGGTCGAGGCGATCCATTTCCACAGCTATCCGTTCACGAGCAAGGAAGCGCAGGACAAGGTCGTCACCCTTGCGAAGCGACTGTCCCACTACGCCGGTTCGCCGTTCAAGCTCCATCTCGTTCCGTTCACGGACATTCAGACGCGGCTCGCGCAGACCGGGCAGGAACACCTCATCATCACGTTGATGCGGCGTTCGATGCTCCGCATCGCGCAGAAGATCGCGGAGCGCGTCCGCGCGCTCGCGGTCGTCACCGGCGACAGCCTCGGCCAGGTGGCGAGCCAGACGCTCAGCAGCCTGAACGTGATCGGCCGCACGTGCGAGCTTCCGCTGCTCCGTCCGCTCATCTCGATGGACAAGCTCGAAATCATCGCGATGGCGAAGCGGATCGGCACCTACGAGACGTCGATTCTTCCGTACGAAGACTGCTGCACGCTGTTCGTGCCGAAATCGCCGGCCACGAATCCGAACCTGCGCGTCGTCGAGCGCATCGAGCGCGGCATTCCGGAGCTGGACGAGATGATCGCGAAGGCGGTGGAGGACACGGAGACGCTCGAGCTGACGCCGGACGAACCCGTGCCCGCGGGATCGTCCGCCGCGGACCGGGACGACTGGTTCTGATCCGGACCTACGCAAAGCGGGAGCCGCTTCGGCGCGCTCCCTGTTTTTTTTTTTTTTTTTTTTTTTTTTTCAATGGCCGGTCGATCCGCGACAAGGGGATGCCCGCGGGGAATCTCCGGCCCGTCGGTCCGTGCCGGACGCCATCTTCCCGGCATAACCCGTCCGCCGCGCTCATACAGTGGGTGGCGAGGGGGCGGGGGCCATGGACGGTCTCATGACGTTTGCGCAATTGATGCTGGTCAATCTGCTGCTCAGCGGCGACAACGCCGTCGTCATCGCGATGGCCTGCCGGAACCTGGAGCCCGGCGTTCGGGAGCGCGCGATGCTCTGGGGCACCGTCGCCGCGGTCGCGCTGCGCTGCCTGCTCACCGTGTCGGCCGCCGCGCTGCTTGCGATTCCGTTCCTGCGGGCGGCCGGAGCGCTGCTGCTGTACGGGGTCGCGGTGAAGCTCCTGCTGGACGCCGGGGCGGACGGCCGCTCGCGCGGCGTGCGCGGAGGCGCGACGGTCGCCGACGCGATCCGCACGATCATCGCGGCGGATTTCGTGATGAGCCTCGACAACGTGCTCGCAGTCGCCGCGATCGCGGACGGGGAGATCGTGCTCATGCTGATCGGCATCGCGCTCGGGATCCCGATCGTGATCTGGGGGAGCCGGTTCGTCGGGACGCTGCTGGACCGCATCCCGCTCCTCGTCCATGCCGGCGCCGCGCTGCTCGGCTATGAGGCCGGCCGGATGCTCGTCCACGATCCCGGAATGGACAGGCTGCTGTTCCGCCTGAACCCCGCGGCCGCCGAAGCGCTGCCCCTGCTGTCCGCGCCGCTCGTGATCACGATCTGGCTGCTGGTGAAGCGTATCCGATTTTGATAAGACAAAATGGCAGAAAATGATTGCTGCCGGGGGAAACGGGTTTGCATGACGGATTGGATCGTGATCGCGGCATTTTCCGTCATGGGCATGATCCCGGCATTCGCGGTTGAACCGCGCGTCGGGCCGAGGAGACGGATCCTGCGGCTTACGGTCCTGCGCCGCCGGCCGGAACGGCGGATCTGGTGGCCGGGCGCGTTTCTCCACGCGCTCGGCATGCTCGCCGCCTTGATGATTTTGGACGCGGCATTGATGCCGATCCTGCCGGAACCGAAGATTTCAACGCCGTCGGAATCGGCATCCTCATGCTGCTCGTGACGTTGTTTCCGCCGCGGAAGGAAGATCGGGAAGATCGGGGCGAACCGGGCGCGGGCCGGAACGCGGCCTGACGGGAAGACCGTTCCCGGACTTTTTTTTTGCCTTCACTTCCAGTACACTAGAGAAGATGACCTGGGTTGCTCCGGAGGGTGGGTCGCATGTCGAACAAACAGTCCATGATCGGTCTGACCATCCTGGCCGCCGGCCTCATCATTCTGCTCGGCAAGCTGGGCGTATTCGCGTTTATCGGCAACATTTTCTGGCCGCTGCTCATCCTCGTGCCGGGCGTGCTGCTGCACTTGCTCTATTTCGGGCGAATGCTGACGAGCGCCGTCGCGCTCATTCCGGCCGGAGTGCTCACCGTGTACGGTCTCCTGTTCTTCGTCTGCAATCTCGGGGGATGGAAGCTGCTCGTCTGGCTGTGGCCGGTCTTCATCGCCGGCCCGGCGGTCGGGCTTTACGAATACAGCGTGTTCGGGCCGAACCGGGACCGGACGTTGCGGATGATCGCGGTCGGTCTGATCGCCTTGTCCGCGCTGCTGCTCCTGATCGGCCTGTTCCGGTCGGCCTTCATCTATCTGCTCGCCGCCGCGCTGATTCTGGCGGGCGCCTGGATGGCCTGGGGCCGGCGCGCCCGCTGGTGACGGAAAAGGGGGACGGAACAATGCAGGAATGGCTGGCGGAGCACAGGCTGGTGTCCTATCTGCTGATCGTCGGGTTCACGATTTTCATTTTCAACAGCGTATTCCGGCCGGTGAAACGGCTGTCGATCCCGAGGGAAATCGGCGTCTACGTGTCGATCCTGCTCGGCGGCCTGATCCTGCTGGTGCTGCAGGGACGGCTGCCGATCATTCAGTGCATGGGCGTGGCGGTCGCGATGATGCTGCTCCTGCGCCTCCGACAGCTGTATGACCGGTGGCGCGGGCGCCGCGGATCCGGTGCCGCGAACGAACGTCCGCAGGGCGAAGACCGGGAGGCGGCGGATGACATGCGAAGGGCGGGAGGCGGCGGATGAAATTTGATGACGCGCTGTTCAACTGGCTGCAGATGGAGATCGTGACCGCCGGCAGGCCCGACGACCGGGCCGCGATGGAGACGCGGGACTTCTTTCTTCAGATTCTGACCGAAGATCACGGCGTGACGGAGATCGGCATCGCGGAGAAGGATGACGATTTCATCACCGTCTCCTATGTCCGCGAGGGCCGTCCGGGCGTCTGGCGGGCCCCCCGTCAGGCGGCCGAGCAGCTGCTCATCGACATCAACGCCAACCCCAAATTCAACGAATGACAGGTGAGCGCATGAGCACGCAGAATCCTCTGCCGCCCCGCAGCGAGGCCCTCCGGGCGAAGAGCGGTCCGAGACGAAAGAGAAGGCGGGCATGGCTGTTCTGGCTGCTGCTTCCGCCGCTGGCGATCGCGGGAGCTCTGGCCTGGTATCTCGGCAGCCTGTACGGCACGGCGAAGGAAGCGATCCGGAACATCAGCACGGAAAGCGACGTGATGGACGAAAGCAAGACCGTACGGACGGAACCGGCGGTATCGGTCAGGGAGAAGCCGATCGCGGTGCTGATCATGGGGCTCGACACGCGCCCGAAGATCGGCGGCCTGAACACGGACGTCCTGATGGCGGCCGCGCTGGATCCGGTGGAGAAGCGCGCGGTCGTCGTCACGATTCCGCGCGATACCCGGATCGATGTCGAAGGCTACAAGGTGTGGAAGGCGAACGCCTATTACGCGAATTTCTATACGGCCGCGCGCCGGGAACTGGACGCGGCGTCGGCGGACCTGAAGGCCCGCGGCGAGATGAAGGAGCTTTTCGGGAAATTCCTCGGGATTCCGATCGACTATACGGCGAAGATCAACTTCCAGGGATTCTCCGATGTCGTGGATGCGCTCGGCGGCATCGAGGTGTACGTCGACCAGGACATGAAATACGTGGACAAGGCCGGCGACACCTACATCGACCTCCGGAAGGGGCAGCAGGTACTGAACGGCGACCAGGCGCTCGATTTCGTCCGCTACCGGCAGTCGAATCAGGGAACGCGCCAGTCGAGCGACTTCGAGCGCAACCGTCGGCAGAGCGAGGTGCTCGGCGCGCTGGTGGACCGCCTGCTGTCGCTCGGCAGCATCACGAAGCTGGACGACGTCATCCGGGCGGTCGGCAACAATCTGTCGGTTGACATGCCGGCGTCGGAAATCGAGCGGATGATCAAAGTCTATTTCAACATCCGCCGCTCCGACATCACGTTCATCCATCTCGAGGGCACCTGGCGCAGCCCCTACGTGTACCTGGACGAGGAGAAGCTGGCGGAAGCGAAGGCGGCGCTGAGGGAGATCATGGCGCCGCGCCTGGACTGACGACCCGCCCGTGGCGGGGCGATTGCCGCCTGTGGTATAATGGACGGCGAACCATGTGCATGGGGGCGCAGCCATCCTGCCCCATGCAGCCAGGGAGGTCTTGCGCGTGGCCGAGACATGGACCGCATTGTCCGAAGCGCAATTCGCCGCGATGCAGGGCGAGACGTTCGTCCTGCTGCACACGATCGATGCGGAGACCGGATCGCCGACGACGAACGCGATTTCGTGGATTTACGCGCCGAGTCCGACCGTGCTCCGGTTCGCGGTGGACGGGCGTTCCCGCCTCGTGAACAACCTGAAGCAACATCCCGCCTGCTGCGTCACGCTGTTCGCCGGCGGGACGGTTCAGGCCGTATACGGAACGGCTTCGGTCGTGACGGAATCGCTGGAGGGCGTGCCTTTCCGTCTCGTCTGCTTCGACATCAAGATTTCCGCGGTGCGCGACGCGATGTTCTACGGCGCGCGTCTTACGGCGCTGCCGGAGTACGAGAAGACGTACGACCAGCGCGCCGCCGACAAGCTCGACCGACAGGTGTTCGAAGCCATGCGAAAAGCCTGACGGCTCTTTGGCCGTCAGGCTTTTGCCTTGTGTGGTCCGTTACAGGTTGTCGTTCGTCTTCGGCGCGTCCGTCTCCGGCGGATCCCTCAGCTCGATGTCGCGCGGCAGCTGCGGCATGATCCGGCCGATGATGTCGGCCAGCTCCTCGGCGAATCCGGCGACCGGATGACCGGCCTCGATGTCCGCGCGGATCTCGCGGATCCGCTCGTTCAGGTCCATGTCGGCCGTCACGAACGCGTCGATGCCGTACGGATCCTTGCGGAACGCTTCGGCGACGGAGTATTTGATGGTGCCGACGCGCGCCCGGTCGAGCTTTTCGTCCACATCGATGCCGACGACCGCCGTGTTGCCGATGACGACGCAACGCGCGTCCTTCACGCCCGGAACGCTTTTCGCAAGCGTTTCGAGATGGCGCGCGACGGCGACAGGGTCGTCGATTTCAAGCTTCCGCATTCCTTCCGCATGCTGCGCCTGTGTCCCGTGATCCGCGCCATCGGACGGAGGCGGGTTTTCACCGCCGTTCCGCTGTCCGCCGCAGCCGGCCGCGGCCAGGACGAGCAGGCCGGCGATCAGGCACCAAGCGATCCGTTTCATCATCGTTCCGCATCCTTTCGTCCTTCGTTGGCCATCCGTCCTTATCGTTGCCACGATCGGCTGCCGTTATGTACGCGCCTGATGCCGCGGCGGGCGGCGCCAAGCCGCTTCGCCTCCTCAATCCGCTCCGCCGTTCCGGCGACCGAACCCGATGCGCAGCTCGACGGTCAGCACGCCGTCGTCGGCTTCGACGCCGGAGGCGCGGACCAGCGGCACGAGGAGCTGCGGATAGAAGGCGAGATCGAACCTCCGCTCGAGATCGCGGATCGTCGATTCGGGCAGGGTGAAACCGTTGAACACGATGCGCTCGACGTGGAACCGGACCGCGTGTTCCGGCTCGTCCTCGATCGCGTACCGGCCGGCGATCTCCACTTCGATATCGTCGTCTTCGCGCCGGCCGTACGCCGCGACGATGCCGTCGTCGAATTGGAAGGCGAAATGCTCGAACAGCGGGTTCTGCTCCCGGAGAAAGGCGTTCAGATCCGCTTCCGGAAGGCGCACCGTGTAGGTGAAGCCCGATCGGCTCACAAGGTCGGACCGTTCGGCAAGCCAGCCGGGAAGGTTCTCCATCGCGTCCGCGAGCGCCCGGAAATGGCGTTCGACCTCGGGCAGGCCGGTGTTCTCCCACCAGGCGATCCATTCCGCGATGAGCAGCCGGAGGCGCTCGATGTCCCCGCTGGAGGAGAGGATCGCGTCCACCTCGGCCCTGAGCCGCAGCACCCGCTCGCGCTGCCCGCGCAGGCGGTTCTCGATATCCCGCAGCCGCTTCTCTTCCGCAACCAGCTCCTCGCGCTCGCGAAGCCACTCTTCCCGTTGCTTCCGGAATGCCTCAAGCGTAAACTTGTCATGGGACAACATTTCGGTCAGATAATCGAGCATGGCGAACAGATCGGACAGGCTGTCGGCGGAGAAGACAGCCCTGATCAGCACGTCCCGCTCGCCCGTGTACCAGGCGCGGAGGATTTCGTCGACCTGCCTCCGGCGCCGGTCGAGTTCGCGCTCCGCTTCGGCGATCCGGACGGACAGCGTCCGGATCCGGTCCTCCGTCTCGCGGCGCTGACCGGCGATCCGTTCGATCTCCTTGTCGAGTTCGACGATGTTCAGGCTTTTCTCGAGCAACTCGTGAATCTCCCCGTCGCTCATCGCGGTTTCGCCCTCGGCGCGTGACGGGGCGGGCGCGGCGGCCCAGAAGAGCATGCAGGCCGCCAGCAGGGCTGCCAGCCTGCGGAATCGCGGACGGTGCAAGGTGCGGGTCCTCCTCTCACGTCCGGGTTGAACACCACGGGACAACACCATGCGTATGCCGGACTTGATCCCATTATAATCGGACGCCGCGGATTTGTCCTTTGCCCGGTCTTCCGGGATGGGCGGCGGGCGTCCCGGAGGCTGGTGAACGATGACGGAACGAGAAGGCAGCGGAAACGCGGAATGGGTACGGCGGCTGATCCGGCGCATCCGGGAAGACGGACGGACGGGATATGTCCGGGACGGGGACGGAAGCCTGCGCGATCTGCCGGCGATTCCGTTTCGCGATTACATGGCCGCCTGCCTGTATGACGAGGAATACGGCTATTACGCCGCCGGCCCGAACCGGGTCGGACGGGAGGGCGATTTCTACACGAGCGCCGATGTCGGCGGCGTCATGTCCGCCGTTCTGGCGCGCTTTGCGAGCCGCGCGTTCGCGGAAGCGGACGGGGAACCGGCGGTGTTCGAATGGGGAGCGGGCACGGGGCGGCTCGGCATCCGGCTCCTAGGGGAATGGCGGGCCGTCGATCCGGAACAGGCGGCGCGCGTCCGCTACGTGATGGCGGACAGCCACGCCGGCCATCGCGGGACGGCCCGCCGGACCGCCGAAGCGGCCGGCCTGATGGCGCAGGTCGAAGCGCTCGCTCCGGATGAGGCGGAGAAGCGTCTCC
>Ga0207871_100202_pt1 | contig 33479 bp, 38 predicted proteins | sample Passage260A_FD_187371 | JGI IMG/M metagenome (GOLD analysis project Ga0207871, IMG submission 187371) | Cellulose adapted compost microbial communities from Newby Island Compost Facility, Milpitas, CA, USA - Passage2 60A (SPAdes) (version 2) ...
GCGCGAGAGGGCAGCGCGCGAGAGGGCAGCGCGCGAGAGGGCAGCGCGCGAGAGGGCAGCGCGCGAGAGGGCAGCGCGCGAGAGGGCAGCGCGCGAGAGGGCAGCGCGCGAGAGGGCAGCGCGCGAGAGGGCAGCGCGCGAGTGAGCGGTGCGAGTGGCGCGGATCTTGCGTGCGGTCATTGTGTTCACCTCCCTTCTGATTAGCTTGTGCCCTCATCATGGCTCACTCTCGGGTGTAATGCAACCTCAAATTGTGTGACCTAGGTCACACTTTTCAAGATCGTGAAAGCCCTCCGTGATTACACAGATTCCCGCTGTAAGGCCCTTAAGCGCATGCACAGCCGATTACCCCCCCGGGTCTAGTCATCCATACGCGCCCGCATCTATCTCGCCTCTACAAGCAAATAAGCGCCGCTACACTCGGGGTATCCAGTGCACGCGCGCACGCGCGCGCACGCGCGCACGCGCGCGCGTGCGTCATAGGTGAGTAGTAGGCACTCGGCAGCCCTAGGTACTCGGCAGCCCTAGCACCCGGTAGCGCTCACGCTCCGTACACGGGTATGGTAGGAAAATCCAACCATAGTTACTCTCTGTGATCCCCTGCAGGTCACGCTAGGTAGCCGGGCAGCTGTCACACAGAGTAATCGACGACTTAGTAATCGAACATTCACTGTGTGTCACATTCAGGCTGCGCGCGCGGTCGCTCAAAGCGCTTGTGTGAGCAGTATCACCAACACCGCAGTGTCAATCGCGTTCACAGCCCCGCGCGATATATCGCATGAGCTAGCACAGTTGCTAGCGTAAACCCGTGTCAAACACGCGTTTGTGCAGGTCAAGGCCAGTTTTTTCATGCAAGCGCGTATATCTCCCGGTCTAGCACGAGTTAGTAAAGTCGGGCGCGGGGGCAGAGAACAGGCAAATCTGGGCGTTTCTGGTATTTCCGGCTTTCGGTGCATTCCGTGTAAATCGGGCGTACCGGGCAAACCGGACACCCCCACCCTTAACGGACGCGCCGCGATGCCAGGCCGGGCTGATTTTCCGGACAGCTTGTTGGTTACTTTGGGTGACAGTGGCCTGTTGATCTTGATCGGTGGCTACTTTCCGTGACTGCCCTCCGGTTACACAGGGTTATTTTGGCAGCGACTAGGCCGGTTACGCAGCGTGTTGGTTACTCGGGGTGGTGTTTTGCCAGGAAAATCCCGTTTGCTGCCTGAAAAGCCTGTTTTCTGGGTGATTTTCTGCTTCAATTTTTCTATTTTTGAGATTTTTGAGTTTGTAATTTTTTATTTTTTGGTTTGTGATTTGTTTTTTTGAGTATATTTTTCGCTTATTTTTTGGGTTTTTGGTGGTTTTGGGTTTTTGGTGGTTTTGTGTTTGGGACGTGTGATGTTGTTGTGATGTGTGTGGTTTGCGTGTTGTGTTGGTGCGAGTGTATGGTTGTTAGGTCCGCATAGTGGGTTTTCAAGATTCCTGTAAGCTGAGGACATGACCTTCAACAGCGGTTCGAAGAGCAACTCGGATCACATGAAGTCGTCGATCTTGGATGATTGGCGTCCCGAGTGGTGGGACGAGGTTTTGGCGGATATCCGCCGTGGTATTTCACCGTCTGCCGCGCTTGGTAGGCGCGGGTTCACGACCCATGCGGTCAACTACTGGATTCGGCCACGGGACCCGGATGATCCTCAGAGTCTTCCCCGGAATCCTGCGATGGCCCGGGAGTGGGAAGAGGCTCTGGCTGCGGGAGGGTTCCGTAAGTACACGCCGATGGGGCAGAAGCCTGAATGGTGGGATGAGCTGATTCAGCGTATCCGTGACGGGGCGACGATTACGGATGCGTGCTTTGTGATGTCAGTGGCCACGACCACTGTGTACAAGCATGTCGCCTATTCGAGACATCACGGGGATGGTTCCCTGGCCCGGGAGTGGGAGGAGGCTATCACCCAGTCCAAGGTGCGCAGGATTGGGCGGCAGCTTCCGGAGATTCGCAAGCGTCTCCAGGCCGGGGAGTCGATGCATTCGATTTTTCGCGCTTTGCGCTTGTCGTGGCCGGACTGGAGCGCCTTCCTTCGGGAGCATCCCGAGCTTGAGAGGGAGCTTGAGGAGATCCAGGGGGAGGTTGTTCCGGATGTGGCGGCGGTTCGGTTTCTTTGCGATCAGCTGGCTGCGGAGGAGAGGGCGGCTGCGGAGATCGCTGAGGAGACTGGGGATTCGGCCGAGTTGGAGGATGTGCGCTTGCTGCGCACCCTGGTTGAGGTACTGTCCAGGGTGGATAAGCGCATGTCTCCTACCAGGGTTCGGGATCACGTGCTGGCGGTTTTGCTGAGCCGGTACGACTACCGGGAGGACATGCCTGGGGCGGCTCGGAAGCTGCTGCAACAGTTTCCGGTCAATTCCCCGGAGCGGGAGTAAAAAATACGCCACACAACAGGTGTGGCGTTTAATTTTGTGCTTGTTGGTATTAATTGTGTTTGACGCGCTCCCCGGCCTGAAGACCGGGGTAAGCCGCTAAACTCCCGGTCAAATCGTGAGGGCGAGATATGCGTGCTTCCCGGGGGTGACCCACCAGTAGTTGCCGACGTCGAACATGCAAGCCAGGGTGTGGTTGGAATCAACGATACCGTCGCTCATGTACTGGACTTCCCCTTTGATGTGGCGGGGGTCGATTCCAGTGTTGCGGCGGATGGCGCTGATGGTTTTGAGAACCCACCTTTGAGCTTCGTTCGGCTGGGTGTAGAGCTCACTGTTGATGGTCTGGCTGTTGTAGTAGATCTTGCCAATGTAGCCGTTCACAGCCATGCCTACTCCTAGGTGGGGTTGACTGTTTTGGTTATTTCTTTTGCAAGCTTGTAGCAGTATTCACTGCTTTTGGGGTTGGTTTCGATCATGCTGTCACTGAACCCTAGCAGCCAGTTCGCCATTTTGTTGGCTGTTTCACTGGTTACCTGGTAGTAGGCGTTGTCTTCGTCGAGTTTCACGGGTTCAGGCCACCGCCAGTTTTGGCTTTTTAGCCGGGTTATGGCGGCAATACTGAAGTGCATCCACGCAGGAAGACTAATAGTATATAACTGCATGACGGTGTGGTGTGTGGATGTACTGGTGCGGACTGGGTTCTCTTAGGGTACCACCTGGTGGTATGATTGTGAAGCTCTTTCTGCATGCCGCCTAGTCTTAAAGAGCCTTAGAGCTCGTTGTGAGATACTAGGCTTGCACTGCCGATCTTCCAGTATTATGGCGGGGTGGTGCATTTGCCCGGCCCCCGTTCAATGTGCATCGCTTCCCGGGAGCCGGGATCCTTCTCTAGAGAGGTCAACGTGGTCAAGCTGCTGCAAACCGCCACAAGGGCGTCGAATATCCCACTCCCCCCGGTTGTGTGCGTGCAGTTTGTGCTGCGTGGCGGGTTTGAGTTCAAGCACAACGCATGGTTTGGTGAGTGCCGGTTTCTTGCGACCCGGTTGGACGTGGAGTACCGGTGGGCTGAAACGGGTTGGAGCAACCCGTGGAATTTGCACGGTATGGTGCATGATGCTTCCAATCAGATGTGGTTTGAGCCCACGCGGTTGTCGCATCTTGATTTGATGCTTCCTACGGGGTTGAACCGGTTGATTGAGAAGTACCGCCCGGAGGACTCGCCGAATGCCGAGGGTCATATGCAATTGTTTCTGATGGTGGACCCCGTCGAGTACAGTGGTGATTGACGAGCTTAATGATTCACTTTTCAGCCCCGGCGATTATTGGGATGTGTGGTCGCCGGGTTTTTCATGCTTGAATGATTAAGCCCGGGGAGATAAACTCCCCGGGCTTATATCCCACCATCACATCGGCAAAGGGCTGAGCACATGCTGCCAGCGGCGTCAGCTCATTGGGAGAACCTGGTAGCAGGCCAAACCTTGCAACCATTGCTGACGCGCACTATTTGATGCCCTCGTTCAGATAGTATGCAAAGCCATGAGTGAAGTCAAACCTGTTGACTGCTCCCCCTCCTAAAGGAGGGGGATTCCTGGCTCACGCTGCCTGGCCATCCAGCGGACGACCGGGTCTTACGCGATCAACACCAGCCGGGTTCAGCCCAGCCCGGATAAGCATCACACGGGCGGAGTTCTTGTCCCTGGGAGAGACAGCTCCGCACGCGGTGCAGGTATAAGTGCGCTCCGACAGCGGCAGCGCGTGCTTGGTTCTCGCTCCGCACTGCGCGCAGTCCATCGTGGTATACGCTGGGTTCACCAGGTGCAGGGTGCGGCCGTGCTTGCGCGCCATGGCGATCAGCTCGGCCTTGGCGGTGGCGATCGCCGCATCGGCGGCCTTGCGCGCCATCGTGGACTTGGCGAGGAAGCGCGGCCGGAAGTCTTCCACCGCGATCACGTCATGGTCGCGTACCACCTTCTTGGCCCACTTGCGGGCGGTGTCCTGCCGTTGACGGGCGATCTTCTTGTGCAACTTCGCGAACTGCCGCCTGGCCTTCCAGTAGCCCTTCGACGCCGCTTGCCCTCGCTTGGGCTTTCGGCGGGCCATCATGCGCTGGTACCGGGCCAGCTTCTCGGCGGCCTTCTTCCCGTAGTTCGGATGCGGGAGGTCGTGGTTGTCGCTGGTGGTGGTGGCGATCTCGTTCACGCCCCAGTCGATGCCGATCGCGCGCCCGGTCGCGGGCAGCGGCTCGACCTGGGCGGGGACGACGAACGAGGCGTACCAATGTCCGAGGCTGTCGCGGTAGACGCGCACGCTCGACGGTTCTGCGGGCAGATCGCGGGACCACACCACGGTTAAGACGATGCCGTTCGCGAGGTGCAGCCGACCGGACTTGATGCGGAACCCACGCCGCGTGTAGTTCAGCGTCGGGGTTGACCGGTCCTTCTTTTTAAACTTCGGCATCCCGGCCCGCTGCCGCATGGGAAGCCGCGCTTTGATGTCCTTCAGCGCTTTGGCGCGGGAGCGGGCGAAGTCGCGGATGATCTGCTGCTGTGGCACCGACGCGCCCTCGCGCAGCCATTCATGCTCGGCGCGCCAGCTGGTCAGCATCTTGTCTAACCGGGCGGGGCCGCATTCCTCGCCCGCTTTGTACGCGGCGCGGGAGGTGGCGACGCACTGATTCCATACCCAGCGGCACCTGCCCCACTCGGCGAGCAGGGCTTTCTCGGCAGTGGACGACACACGGAGACGGTAGGTGTACCGGGCGTGCATGCTCTTCGGCATCTCTGGTGTCGTCATGGCATCATCTTAGCATGAGCACTGAGAAACGGATCTCTCTTCGGCTACCCACAGAACTACACGCACGCCTGGTCGCACGGGCCACGGCAGACCGGAGGTCCCTCAACTCTGAGATCGTCTACCTATTGGAGACCGCACTCGGCACAACTGCAGGAGACGCCGGTTCGCCTGGCGGCGAATCGGCGTCTCCTGCCCCGCTACGCGGGAAGCCGGATTCCTCCCCGGCCTGAAGGCCGGGGCCTCTTCCGGAGTCTTGGTGAGCTTTGCGACGAGTACCGCCGGAGGGTGGCCGATGAGCTCGCCCGGCTCACTTGGGAGCTTGGGTTGTATTAAAGGAAAAACCCCAGGAAGGCTGGCACCTTCCTGGGGTGGTATGACAGGCAACCAGCTGGAGCAATGTCCCCAATTGAGTATAGGGCCGGTTTTTAGTGGTCGCAACCGGGTTTCAATACTTGACGTCCTCCCCCGCCTAAAGGCGGGGTCTCCTCGGAGGTATCCGATCGATGAGCGGGTTTAATTGGAAGGCAATCGGCGATCGGGTCCGGGAAGCGCGCGAGGCACTCGGGCTATCGGAGGAAGACCTCGCCCGGCTGGCCGATTCCAAGGTGGAGGTGATCCGGTCGATTGAGGCCGGAATATACCGCATCGATGCCTACACGCTTGCCCAGTTGAGCCGGGCGCTTAATGTGCCAGTCGGGAACATTCTTCACCCGTGGCCTCCGGCGATCGACCTGGCCCGTCAACGTCGTAATAATTGAGCTTTGCGACGAGTATCACCGGAGGGTGGCCGATGAGCTCGCCCGGCTCAACGAAAAGGGGGAGGTGATATCACCATGTCCAGCACCTGCCCGTGCGATGTGGTTGAGCTCACCGAGGAAGAGGGGCGCAAGTTCTTCGACGAGGTGACGCGCGCGGAGCTGGGTATGTCCGGCGAGGAGTTCCTCCGCCGGTACGACGCCGGGGACTTCAGGGGCACCGACGACACGCGTGTCGTCGGGGTCATTATGCTCATCCCGTTCGCCCGCCGGGTCCCCACCTAGACTGGCCGCCTGGGGCCGGGGGTCTTTCAAATTTGCGGGCAAACGAAAGCGCCCCGGGTCCGAACCCGGGGCGCTCCGCCTATCCCCGCATACGCGGGGAGCACCGTCCGGTACCTCTGCCCGTGGGGACATCCCCGCATGCGCGGGGAGCAAGTACCCAATTGGCTTCCTCCCCTCCGAAGGGAGGGGATTCCAACCCTCGCGGATTGGATCTTCCTGCTTCACAGGCGACTGCCCTCCGCATAGCTCCTAGCGGAGGGTCTTACGCGGCCTCCACAGGCCTCACATCCCGCCAGCCCGGCGGTAGGCCCGCCAGGCTTGGTTATCGCCTGGCGGGCGATATTGAAACTACCACAGCCTAGACCGTTCCGCAACCGGTCAGGAGATCTTGACGGGCACCCAAGGCTGGCAGCCGCGAGTCTCGAACGCCTTATCCGTGCGGAGGATCTGAATCGTTGTGGGACCCTCGGCGATGCCGTTGTCATTGATGGAGTTCAGCCCGCCACTCAGGTTATTCAAACGAGCCCAGTAGCAGATTCTATCCCCATTAGGCCCCTTTGTCTTGTAGTAGCCGGGTTTGATCTCGGCACCGACAACATAGGTGCCGGGACCAATTTCGGCAACTTGTTCCGAATCCGCGGTTTTAGCCTCACTCTTCGGCTTTTCGCTCTGCGGAGCCTTCGGAGGGTCTGCGGTAAACGTTACTGTGGTGTTCTGCTGCTGCTGCTCGGACGCCTCGTTAAGAGCATCACTAGCAGCGAAGAAAAGTCCGCCAGCCGTGCATGAGGCCACGTTGCTGATTACGAACGCTCCAAGGATGGCGAGCTTCTTCCCAAGCTCCTTCTTGGGCTTCTCAGACCTGTGGCTTGGCGGAGGGTACCCCATCGGGGGCGACGCATGATGCGCCATCTCTGCCTCCTTTACCCTTTACTGGTTCCAGCATAGCTTGTTCCAACAGTTGAAGAGAACTAGTTGTTCTAAACGTTATTGACCGGTAGTTTGGCGGCGCAAGCCCCAGCCTTCAGGCCGGGGAGGACGTCAAGATAGGCTGCTTGTTGAGCTGAGTGAATAACACGAAGCCCCTCGCCAATAGGTGCGAGGGGCTTCATTAGTTTATCCCGAAATGTGCTTCTTGATCTGCCTGGATGCGGAGAATCTCGCGCTCAAGCTGCTCTTCAACTTGTTCAGGAAGCGTGGATGGGCTTGTGTTCTGCTCTTCACTAGACATGGACACAATCCTCCCTTGTTTCACCATGCAAGATCAAGTGGGTGTCGCACGGCCAAGGTGACTTGTCTTTGCTCTTGCAGACGAGCATTGACGTGGTGCGGCACGATGGGCAGGAGTGTGGAACATCCGGCCCCATATTCGAGCCCCGGTGTATGAGGCACGGGCTCGTGTACATGGTGAGCTTCGGCTGGTGCAGGTTGTTCACTAGGTTTATGGTCTGCTGCGCTTGGCGTAGTTGTTCGATTAGCTCGCCGAATCGCTCAACCATGTGATTAATCAAACCCTTGAGGGTGCTTTGAGCGTGGTCGCGAATGTTCTGGCAGGTGCGGCAGTTTTTTCCGCACTCCGTGTAGTGCGCGTAGATCGTTTTAGCAGCAACCTCAACGAGTTCGGCTCTGAATTCGCTGAGGTCGAGGGTATTAGGCATCTTTGAAACCTGATTAAAGATCAGTCCACTTAAGATGATAGGTACTTAAGTTCACCACCAAGGGCCTGCTGAACCTGGTGGGCGAATTCGGGAGCCCAACCGCACAAAACGTACCAGTTATCCCCTTGGACGATCGGGTACATATCGGATTCAACCTCTGGCGGCAGGTCGATTTCAACCCCAGCAGTTACAAACAATGGCCCAGTCCTGGTGAAACATTCTACGGTTGTGCCGTTGTCGTCTATAGTCGCCGGGTCGAGACATTGAATGCCGCGCTCGTTGAGCAGTTGCACAAGCTCATACGGCGAGCTGATCGGCCCACCATCACGGTTGTTGGTTCCCAAACACGAGGTGAGCAGCACGATTGCAGCGGTGATTGCGAGAACGCTGATGACGTAGAGGATTTTTCTACGCATTGGGTCTTCGCTCTCGTCTTTTGATCTTTGACGTCCACCCGGCCTGGCGGTTATGATGACCAGTCTTTGATGATGTTGAGGATGTTGCGCCCACGGTCTGTGGGAACCACTCGGATCCCCCGGGAGCACCCACGCACGAGCTCGACCAGCCCGTAGTTGGCGAGCTGTCGCACAGGGTTACGGTACGGATTCAAAACGTACACGGGCTCTGGTTCGACGGCGCGCTTGAGGAGCCGGTAGCCTCGGCTGGTGATCTTGACGAGCACCTCGCCTCCACCTGTATTAACCCATGTTGCAGGCATGCGTTAGCCAGATTGCGGCACCCTGGCCGATCATACGAGGTACATTACCCCATGCGAGGCGATTTTTCCATCACTAGACAAGATTCCGGTAGTGTGCGCTACCATCGGTGCCGTCTGCAGTGCTCCAGCCTTCAGGGAGGGGGTACGTCACGTTGGAGTCGATCCTTAGGCGATCTTGCCCGTGGATGCTGGCGTCAAATGCCAGTAGGGCTGGCGGGCACCTTACTGCTCACCTCGGTGCCCTGCCAGCCCTACGCACCCTGGGAACCCATCTAGACCTCGCTTCTTTTTTCGGCCCTTCTGAGGTCTAGATCCTGTTGGGCTTGAGCCCCAACAACGCACCCGATGCCATCCAGCCGTGACACGGCTGACCTGCCTCTACGACATCAGTGGCACGTGTTGGTGACTCAATTGATGGCTCAGATAATAGCACGGAATAGCGTCACGCAACACCTTGAAGCGAAACGATCTTTCATCCGCTCTCACGGTGGTGCACGAAGCGCCATCGTTTGGCTGGAAGCGGTTGATCGTATAGCTCGAGACGAATGCCGACCTACACGGCAGCGAAACCTCATGCGGTTGGCGAGAAGCCTTCTGCGCAGGTCACACCGTATGATCACATCACCCAAACGGGGAGCCACCTGGGATGTGCTTGCCGAGGACGTAGGCGTTTCCCGGCGTACTCTGGCCTACCTTCTTGCCTGGCTTCGGGATCACGGGTTTCTTCGCACGATCACACCTGGTTCTACACCGCGTTACCGTAAAGGCACGCTTTGCGGTCAGCTCAGTGACGGCCGGGGGAACGAGGCGGCCGTGTACGAGCTCACCCTGCCAGCATCAGCCGTCTCGGAGGGTGTCGTGAGCAGTGATGATCAGGAGATCCCTTGGCCGGTTGAAACCCTCCCCTATCGTCCTGCATCTCCCCAGCTCAGGAAGGCTGTGGACAATCTTTGCACCCCCTATGCTGTGGTAACTCATAGTGCAAAAGCCCCTATTACGCGCGTACGCGCGAAAGGTTCGTTGTCAACGACACCCGTGGGAACGTGGTCGGCCGCCGTCACGCCCCGGACGAAGCGAGACATGCTCGCAGCGTGTGAACGCTTGCGCGCGGAGAGCCCTCTGCTGAGGCGGTTGTCTGCTCGCCATCTTCGGTCGATCTTCCGGCCCTTGTTCCAGGCTGGTGCTACCGTTCGTGACGTTTTGTGGGTGGTTGATCACCACGTTGATGGGCGTTCAGCTTGGTCGCAGCCCAGGTGGCTGCCTGCGTGGCTGCGGTGGCGTGTCCGTGAATGGGTTGACACGGACGGTAGGCTGCGCGCTACCCTGCCTTCACAGGTAGCGAAAGCAGCACATGATCGCGAGCGTTCCCGGTGGTTGTCGCTCAAGCGTCAGTTTGCCGAGGCGGCAGCGCGTAAGGGCGACCATGTCCGGGGTCTGATGCTCGTTCGAGCTGCCCTCGCTCGTGCTTAAACGACTGGTAGTTTGGTGGCGCAAGCCCCGGCCTGAAGGCCGTGGAGCGCGTTAAGTATTGTCGCGTTGGGGATCTTGACCAGCACAGGCCGAATCCCAGGCCCCAGGCGGCCAGGGAGCGCGTCAATGGAGGGATCATGCCTGTATGCCAGGCTCCGGGGTGCCATAGTGAGATGCCCCCTCAGCAGCAAGGACATACTTTAGAGATCACGATCAGAGAGGTAACGCTGGTAGCACGGGTATGTGACCCGTGTCTTAAGAAGTTCGTCTCGAAGAATCAAGAGCTTCTCGATTGCATGCTACCGCTGGAACTGTCCTCGGCCCGGCGGTCTAAGGGGCATCTTCAGAGCCTTGATGCTCTTATGCGGAGAGATCTCGAAGATGCTATAAAGGCTAAGATCATTTCACCGCATGAGGTGGATGGGCTGAATAAGCCGGGACGATTGGGCAAATCAGACCGTGCTGTCTGGGAGTCGCTCTGGAAGAAGGGGATCATCCAGAAGATTCGCAGCCAAAGACTGGGGCTGGATCACGCGACCTTCTTTTAAGGGCCACAATGGGTGCAGGCAGGTTACCCTTTGTGGCCCCTTTTTGTTGGCTTGGCGTTAGAGTCTCCTGATAGAGGTGTGAATACTCAACCACTATTTTGGGCATTATTCAAGCAACTTTTGGACACATTTGGAGATGCTACCTACAGTGCATCTGCAGACACGGTTTGTGACAGTGAACCAGGTCGCGCACTCAGGAGACCACGTGATGATCAGTCTTCCTGCCCAGGACCGGGAATACGCTTACAACTGCTTGCAAGAATTTTTCACACTTTATGAAGTTGATCGTGCTACGCCGGAAACACACCACCAGGTGGTAGACCGTTGCTGGGCGCTCATTCAGGAAGAGGTGGAGGAATCCTATGAGGCCCAGAGAAAACTAGCCTACTGTGACTGCGACCAGACCGCTGACCGTCTGGCTGATTTCGCCAAGGAGCTCGCCGATGTCCTTTACGTGTGCGAGTACGCCCGGTACGCCTTGAATCTTCCTATGATTCACGAGGCCATCTCGTGGGATGTACTGCACCGGGGTGAGCTCGCCGATCAGGTTGAGCGGTCCTTCAAGATTTTGAAGGCGGTCCCTGACACCAGGAACATGCTTGCTGCCGCCTGCGACATCAACGCTTTGGAGAATGAGGTTTACTACGCGGCTTGTGTGCGGAATATTCCGTTGATGTCTGTGTTCGGCGAAGTGCATCGGTCGAACTTGGATAAGCTGTGGGAGGACGGCACGGTGCACCGCGACGAGCGAGGAAAGGTCATCAAGCCGCCGACGTGGCAGCCACCGGACATTCGGTCCCTCGTTGAGCGGCATCTTGAATCTTTGCCGTTCAACCCTTATCATATTCCTTAGAGCGGTTCCGCTCCCAAAGCAGCTCAATACCCTTAGATGGATCGCGACGCGGGTAGGTCTTAAGGGAGTGGCTAGCTAGCTCTGTCGTGTTCTCACCGCAATCTCCCCCGGGGTTTTTAACCCCGGGGGTTTTTCATGCTTAAAAAACCGGCGGGAATCGTTACCTTGATATTAGTCAAAAAGCGCAGATTGTCTGATTCCCGCTGGGGGCAGTGTGAATAACCCGCTATTTGATTTCATAACTCAGCTTGGTGCTGTTGTCACCGCGCTTGGTGGTATTTGGGCGTTTGCGCGGAATAAGATCCTCAGGCCACTTATCAAGGATGAAGTCTCTCCGCTGCTAAACAATGTGCGGCAGGAGCTTATTGATGAGATCCGCGAAATCCGTAAAGAGGTTGGCCCTAATGGTGGCCAGTCAATGTATGACGCGGTGAAGCGAATCGAGAAGCGGCAAGAGCAGCTTGCACAACAGTTCACTGAGCATTTGCTCAATCACCAGAACATGGGAGGGTGAGCGTGTACGTGGATTGCTGTGTCTTCCGGGATGGAATTCACTATCCTGGGCAGTTTTGCCCCCACAATAGGATTGAGGATGAAACCGGCATTGTTTACCCGACTGGGTGGACGTGCCAGCTCGAAGATTGGGGCTGATTTCTGAAAGGTGAGTTAATGTCTGCTATTCCGCCGATTACTGCGGATGAGACTGATCCGCATCTCGATTGGACGGCTCAGAAGACTGTTCCGATGCCGTACCCGTATCGGACTGACTACGCGAACGCTGTCCCTCGGGACAAGATGCCGGACGTTAATGTGCTTAAGGCGTTCGGTGTCGATCTTTCTGACCCGGCCATGTTCAATCACCACTTCCGGTTCGTTCACATCGTGGATTGAACCGGAACGGCCCTGCCAGGTGTTTCTGGCAGGGCCATATCCCTTTCGTTCTGAGAGGCGTAATATTGGAAATCTAGCACAAGGTTGGTTATGGCACGTCAAAATCCAAGACGTTTGAACCGGGATATAACCACGAATAAGAAGGGGCAGCGCCGGGCGCGTATGCCCACCTGGGAGGAGCTTCAGGCGGAAGTCGCCGGGCAGGCTACCCCGATTGTCCGTGGAGCAACTCCACGCGTTCAGCGGGAAACGTACACGGACAAGAAGGGGAAGCGCCGTGTGCGAATGCCCTCATGGGAGCAAATTCAACAGGAAGCAGCCCCACGGCCTACGCCTTATCTTGACGAGTCGCTTTACCCGTCCGAGCCTGAACAGGTTGGCTTCGATTGGCCGACGAGGCAGCGCGCCCGCAGGTACCCGGAGCTACGCCCACATCATACCCGGTTGTGGGAGAGCACACCTGAGCTCAGGCGGGAAATCATTCGCGCTCGCCAAACCGGCGACTACACCTCTCTACTCCCCCATCGGATCACTAACACGTCGAACCCTGATAGGCCGCGAGCTATCCGGGCTGGATACGACCCGGAAACCCGGCAGCTTCGGGTCATGTTCCGCCAGGGGGACGTGTACGTCTACTACGACGTGGAACCCGATGTTTGGGACAAGCTGATCACAGCACCCAGTTTTGGGGCGGCTCTTGACAAGTACGTGATCCCATCCCACGAGTACGAGTGGGAGGGTGGCACCTATATTAGCCGCTCCAAATACATTAGACCGCCGTACTGGAAGCACAGGAAGATTCAAAGAAGAAGCTCAAGGGGTTGATAGGCAAGCCGCCGCGCCGACGCCGCTAATATTTGCCACCCGGGACATAATAGGTTGGACGTATGCGAAGCATTCTACGGGTTTACACGATCTTCGGACGTGACTTTCAGGTTTTTAGACTGGTTAAGGGTGCCAAACTGTACCATAAGGCACCTGTTTATGAGATTGATGGTGAGCTGAGGTTCGGTGAGAACAGGATCCTCCGCTTGTGGCCGTTTCGCATTGGTGTCGGGAAGATCACTTGGATGGGACGATTCGAGAATGAGGATGAGGCAGAATATGCGGCTTTGCGAGCCAATTTGGGAAAACCAGTGGATTTGGATGCCCTATCGAAGCATATACGACATCGCACGGGCGCTGGTGGCAAGGCATTCACGAACCGATGAGGAAGAGTTGCAATTCCTGGACATGCTTGGGCTGATTTGAATGCGCTGGTTTCAAAAGAGGAAGTGGAAGTACGAACCCGGTCAGGACCCTATCCGGGACAAGGCAGTGGAACGGCTCTCTATGCTCACCACGGATGAGATCCTGACCCAGTATGACGGCTCCTACGGGGCTTTGGGGATGCACATGCACGCGGCCGTGCGGAGGAAGGACGTCAACCAGTTTGATGAGGCTATGAAGCATTTGAGCATCATGCAGGCTGTGGTTGACGTTTTGAAGCGCCGATTGGAGGAAGCTAAGAAGAGCTCTTGACCGGTAGTTTGGAACGCGTTAAGTTGTGGCTACCCCCGCATGGTGATCCGTCCCAAGAGGCGCATGTCTAGAGAACTCAAGAAACTGCTCGCCAAATGTGAGGTTGACGTCCTCCCCGGCGTGAACGCCGGGGATTCCTCCTGCGCGGCTCACGCCGGTTTGGTTCCTGCTTCACAGGGGCCTGCCCTCCGCTAGGCGGAGGGCCTTATGGCCCCTCCACAGGCGTTTAGCCTCTCCGCCCGCCCGGCGGCGAGGATGTTCTTTGCAGCGTTAACGTCCCGGTCGTGGACCGTGCCGCACTCCTTACACGTCCACGACCGGACGTGCAGGGGCTTGGGGCCGTCTAGGGCTCCACACGCAGAGCACACCTGGGAGGTTGGGGCGAACCGGTTGATACGGGCGAACGTCCGCCCGTACCGGGCCGCTTTGTACTCCAGCATCGCCACGAACTGGCCCCATCCGGCGTCGTACACGCTCTTGGCCAATCTCGTGCGCGCGAGCCCGGACACATTCAGGTCCTCGACGAACACCGCTTGGTTCTCGCGGATGATCGCCGTGGAAAGCTTGTGTGCCCAGTCCCGGCGCGTGTCGGCCACCTTGGCGTGCAGCTTGGCGACCCTCAGTCTGGCCTTGGCCCGGTTATTGCTTCCCTTCTGCTTGCGGGACAGAGCCTTCTGTGCCTTGCGCAGGCGGCGCTCTGCCCTGCGGAGGAACTTTGGGGAAGCGATCTTTTTCCCGTTGGAGAGAACGGCGAAGTGCGTCAGGCCTAGGTCGATCCCAACCTCACCCGTCGTCTCCGGCAGCGGCTCGCCGGGGACCTCTACCACGAACGAGGCGAAGTACCGCCCGGCCGCGTCCTTGACCACTGTTACCGACGACGGTTCGGCAGGCAGAGCACGGGACCAGCGGACTTCTATCTCGCCGATCTTGGCAATGTACAGTCGCCCATTCGGGCGAATGGCAAAGCCGTTACGGGTGAGCCGGATAGCCTGCCGGGTGTCCTTGCGCGACTTGAATTTCGGGGGCGCGATCTTAGGCCCCTTGCGCTTGCCCGTTACCGAAGCGAAGAAATTCCGGTACGCCTTGTGCAGGTCGTTGAGCGACTGCACCAGCACGACGCTGGAAACCTCGCTCAGCCAAGCGCGCTCCGGGGTCTTCTTCGCCTCGGTAATGACCTGCTTCTGAAGATCAGCATCCTTGATGTACGGCAGCCCGGCCTCGAAAGCTTCCTGCCGGATACGCAGCCCGTCGTTGTACACAACGCGCGCACACCCGAACGCCTTGGCGAGCGCCATGCGCTGGCCCGGCGTCGGATAGAGGCGGAAGTTGTACCTGAGCTGCATGCGATCAGTATAGCATTGGTCTATGAACATTCAAGATGACTACAGGCGAGGTAGGCACGTTGTTTCAGCGCTCCACGTCCATTTGGTCTTCGTGACGAAGTACCGGCGTGGCGTGCTGACCGCAGAGCACCTGGACTTCCTCCGAGAAGTGTTTGCCAAGGTCTGCACCGACTTTCAAGCACGCCTGGTCGAGATGAACGGCGAGGACGACTACGTCCACCTTCTCGTGGAGTATCCGCCAAAAGTCGCGGTAACGTCGCTGGTGAACTCATTGAAAGGCGTGTCCTCTAGGCTCTTACGCAAGCACTACCGGGTTCGGACACACCGGAACCATCTGTGGTCGCCCTCATACTTCGCCGCTTCGTGCGGAGGAGCCCCACTAAATATTATCCGAAGATATATTGAGCAGCAGCGCAGACCTAACTAGATGGCGGCTTACCCCGGCCTGAAGGCCGGGGCTTGCGCCGCCAAACTACCGGTCAAGCATATTAAAACACTAAGGGGAAGGACCTTAACGTGCTCCCCGGCGTCCCCGCTGGGGAGCACGTTAAGCCACTACGCCGCGCCCCATTGGAAACACCCTCGGGAGGTGGCCGATGAGGAAGCGAATCAGCTGCCCGCACGCCTGCTATTGCTGCGGGGGCAGTGGGGAGATGCGCCGCGGCATGATCTGCCCTCTGTGCGCTGGCATCGGGTGGTGCGGATTCTGCCGCCGATAAAAGGGCAAGCGTCAAGAGATAAGGCCCCAAACCACGACGGAAGGACCCGGATGACCACTACCACCATCCTTGCCCGCAACTACAAGCTCAGCTACGCGTACCACGCTGATGGCTGGCGTCACTACATCAAGGACAGCGCGTACACCAATGAGGAGCGGGACGCGCTCGTGAACGCCTTGATCCGCCGCCAGGTGAAGGAGTTCAACCGGCTCCTCCCCAAGGGGTGCCGCTGGATCCCGCGTCTCGGCGAGATCCACGGCCCCACCAATGCTAGCCTCGACGGCATCGACCTCGACCTAGTGCTCGCAATGGCAGCCGACGCCGTGGCCGAGCGATTCGAGAAGATCGAAACCAAGGTCCTTGGCAGCGGTGCCTGAGCTGCCCCCGGCGGCAAGAAGGCCCGGGACCACGGTCCCGGGCCTTTACCACGGATAGAGGACTCCCTCATTCAGCGGATCGACCGCCCACTCCGCCCATCCAGCGGCGAGGGTGCGGCTTACCCCGGCCTTCAGGCCGGGGTAAGCCTCTAAACTGTCAACCACTCCTGTATACGCGGCTGTCTGCTAGTCCCACGGCCAGCTTCCAGCCATTCCCTTTTCTACCAGATCGACCATGTAAAAGCAAGCATCCGTCAAACCGCCGAAGGTGTGACGGTTTCCTTCACCGGAACTGGAGTGTCCGTGCCTGTACCCACCCAAGTTCCACGTGTAGCAGGGAACGTGATCGGGGACGATGCCTGTGAAAACATCACCATCAAAATCGTGGGGCATGAAAAGGACGTTGTGATAGGCGGCCTGCTCATCGGTAATCACAAGCACCCGGTCATGGTGCTTGTAGAAGGCCGCGATAGCTTCTCGAGTGTATGTTCCTCCTAGGTTGTTGAACTGTTTGAGGATCTTCAGAAGTGAGTGCCCCTTCTTGAACGTGACCGGGTAGGCGGTGGTGCCGAACTGCACGAGATCCGCCTTTTCGGCACGCATAGCGATTGCAGCACCGAAAATGGCTGCCGCGTCCGCATATGTGAGGTTCGTGTGGCTGGACATCGGGGCGAACATGGAGCCCGAACGGTCCACGAGAATCAGGGTGCGGCCTGGGAGCTCGGGAATGTTGTTCAAGGACTCGTTGAGCCCCTGCTCCAAAGCCCACAGCCAGCGCACGGAACTGTTCTTGACGCTGTTGTAGGCGGACAGGAACCGCATGGGGAGAACCTTGGACCGCTTGATGTCCTCGGGCGAAGTGATCTTGTTCATGACCATCTTCGCCACCTCATCGGACACCCCTGCGTTATCGAAGTTCCTCAGATTGCGCAGGAGCGCCATAACACCCATGGAGGGGATAACAGCCTCCCACGCCTCCTTGTCCATGGGACCTTCGAGCCATCCGGCCAAAAATTCCCAAGTTATACCGGCATCCTGGAGAATTTGAGCTGCGTTGTCCTTCTTCAGGATTTGCCGACGAAGATGGACCGGAAGGTTCCGGAGGGCGAGGTTGTTGCGCAACATCTCGAGGACAAGTGGGATGTCCGCCTTATTGTTGTATCTCCTGACCAGAATGTGCTTGAACAGGATCGATCTGATGAGGGTTTCCGGGGCCGGGTGCGTCAGGTTGATGACGTCACCCATTCGGATACTGTGCTCCCTGGAATCCCACTTGAGGACGTTCTTTTCCGTGTAGATGTGCTTCACCGCGTCGGCAATGCCACGCTTGACAGGCTTCGGCAGAGACCGCCCGAAGTGCCGGAACCAGTAGGCGATAAGTTCAGCGGGCTCATCAGCTCTAGCGATCGCAGCCCGGATTGCCCGGCGCGAGTATCCGGTCTCGTTGGGGTTCTTCCGGTCGTCCACCTTCGCCTTGAGACGTGCGGCGGTCATCTCAGCCGCCGCCACAATAGGGGCTGTCCGGATGTTTCCCTCGTGACGAAGCCAGTGAATAAAGTTGACCATCCAAGCAGGATCATCAAGGGCAACCCGGTGAACGAGGTTGACAAACCGTTTGTCACGCTGGTTGCCCCATTCGTAATAGGTGTTTTCCCCAGCGAGGTACGAGACTCCAAGGATAAAGAGCTCGCTCTTGGAATCTCTTCTGAACCCGGGACCGTCTTGGTAGGTGCGGCCCGTGGGAACGGTGCTGGTCCGAATGGGGGTTACTGCCTTAGGTCTCGGTTGGGTATTCTTCGTGTTGAACTTCGCCATTTTTCCTCCCGCACCGGGGAAGTGTGGCTCTCCTAGACGAGAAAAGAGCCGCCCGCTAGAGAAAAACCGGTGGCGGTGTTAATGCTAGTCACCAATACCAGCGGAGTAACCGTCACCCTCGCACCTAGCGGGCGGCCCAGATCACTGGTTAATCCAGCACGGCGTGTTGTGAGACCTGAGAAAAACCGGTCGTGGTTTTACCGAGTGCGCTACCGATTGCGCTACGCCACAGCTTGCTGCGGCGATGGGACTCGAACCCACAATCCCTCGGACCATGCGAAGTAGCCACCACCATCGCACCAGGTCTCTAAGTTTTTTTAAGATGAGCTTGAGAAAAACCGCCCGCGGCTGGTGCTCTACCAATTGAGCTACGCTTTCTATTGAGAATGGTAGGGATCGAACCTACAACCACCGGGTTAACCGCCCGAAGGAGCCGTGGGCTGCGCACCAAGCCCATCACTAACTCAACGGTTGGGAGAGCGTTGCTTCCCCGAGTATCGGTGCCGACACCCTAACACACCTGGTAGTGGTATGTAGTTTGCTGCCGCCACCTTAATCCGAGGTCTGCTGTTGGCTCAAAACATAGCATTCTACGGAAGGTTTGGCAACCCCCTTCGATCAAGTCTTCAAATCACCTAGTAGTAGTAGTTACTACTGCGTCTGGCTTCGAAGGAGGTTACCGTGATGTAGTAGGAGCCATGGAAGCTTCCACCACCTTGGACGTTCCATCCGTTGAAGCACCACCCAAGCAGTCTCTCTTCACGGACGTGCTCCTGACCCCTGATGAAGCGGCCGACCTACTCCGGGTCACACAGGAATGGTTGAACGTGCAGGTGCAGAAGGGCAGACTCGGGTGCGTTGATCTTGGTCACCGGATCCGGCGGTATTGGAAGTCCCAGCTTGACGACTTCGCGCGACGATGCACGATAAACCCTAAGTAGAAAACCCGCCCGGGAGATCCCCCGGGCGGGTTTTCGTTGACACACCCAATCACACTCGGGAGAGATATGCTCTCACTCGCACCTAAAGTTTACAGGTCTCAGTTGTCGAAGTCAATAGCTCCTTCGAAGTCGTCGATGTACCTGGCGATCATGTTACCGAACGTCTCGTTGTCCGTAGAGACATAGTGCCTCACCAGCACATCCGGCCCATGACCCATGCGATCGGTGATGAGCTTGGTGGGAACCCCCTTCATGTAGAGGTGCGTCGCGTGGGTGTGGCGGAGATTCCTGGCAAGCACGGGCGTCCGGGCTTCTCCTGCTTCAATCATTGCTTTCATAGCCCGGCGGTGGATACGGCCCCACTGGTCTGGGGTCAGGTACTCGAAGTCTTCCGGAGGCGGGATTTCCTCTTTCGTGGACTTCCGTCTTCTAAGTGCCCGCTCATACTTTCTCTTGGCCGCCATGCAAAGATCGCAACGGCACTTGATCTCCGGGTGATAGTAGGTCAGGTAGTTTCCATGCCAGTACACCCGTCCTGATTTCGTGATAACAGGCCCACGGGCGCGAACCTCTTCTTCATCTATCTCAATGTTTGTCATGTATGAACGGATGTTGAAGAGCCGCGCCGGGAAGAGGATGTCGTTCGGGCCAAGGTTATTTACTTCAATGTGCGTCTTGATTCTTTCAAGACACTTGGCACCTAAGTGGATCTGGCGGTAGCGATACGTCTTTGTCGGGCCAATAACGTATCTTACCCACCCATTGTCCTTTGAGGGAATCGTCCTCTTCAGCGCCTTGGTTACATTCCAAACCCCCTTTTCAAGGTTGAGATCACTAACTCTGGCCGCACAGATCTCGCTGATACGTGCGCCTGTGTTGATGGCGAACAAGGCGAATGTGCGAGAAACATCGTTCGGGAGGTAGGTGAGAAACCGGTTGAACTTTTCTGGGGTGAAGACGGTGATCGGTTTGATGGGGATCTTCCCGGTCCGAATACCGGATGCGGGATTGCTCGTCACAATCTCGAAGAGACTGGCTTCGCGGAACATCGCGCTAAGCATGGCTCGCACCGTTCGCGCGTATACCGGGCTGTGTTTCGCTTCGATGCTGTTGATGAGGTAGCTGAGGTCGAGGGGGCGAATGTTCCGCATGCGACGCTTCCCCAGCGCGGGGATGACGTAGTTCTTCAGCAGGAAGGTGTACTGCCGGACGGTGCTGGGGGAAGTTCGGTGCTTGATTCGGCGAAGGAAGATGTCCGCGAACTCTGCGAGCGTTATCTTCGCGATCTTGTCGTGCGAAAGCTCGCCAGCCGGGATGACACCTTCCTTCTCCTGGAGGGCGAGCGATGCGGTTCGCTTCGCCTCTTCTTCGGTGTCGAACGTTCCGACGCAGACCTGCCGACCGTCGTTCGTTCGGTAGACCCCGGTGTACCGGAGCCGCCCATCCTTCGTCTTTCGCTTCTGCGCCCAGACGCTAGCCACGTTCGCCTCCCTCTCCCTGCCTGCGGTTGTGATCTTGCGCCGAAAGGACCTCTGCTAGCAGCGTGTTAGCTCTCGTGTTGACAGGCCCTTTCGATACCACCGTGTTTCGTTCGGTTGGTCACGCTTTCATCACGTTCCATCATCCCCCCTTCTAGCTGGGGAAACGCCCCAATCGTAACACGTCATGCGCCATGCGGCAACCGCGGCGTTATCCGCGAATCAAGGTGCGTACGTTCGTTTGTGCAGGTAGATCCGCTTTTTCCGTGCGGATCTCAATGCGAATGTTAGCAGACATGCTAGACGCACACTACCCCTTCGCATGGGGTGTGGTGGTTTGATGCTGCGAACGATGGCAGGTGATGGCGAACGATGGCGCTGTGTGCCGAATGTCCTCTGGCGCGGGAGTTGCGCCTGATTCAGGAGTGCGCTGAGATGGGACGCGAACGATCAAACGAAAAAACCCCGGCCGCAAGTACGACCGGGGCGTAGGACTCAGGTGGTCCCATGTCTCACCATCACTCTACAGGTCTCCGCATGATCCTTGATCCTGCCTGGTGGGGGCGTAACCACCGCAAGATCGTTGCCGTGACGGCTGTCGTCATCGGCATCTGCTGCTCCGTCCCCGTGGTCACAAAGACCCTGACCGCGCTCACCAAGCGAATCTACAAGGACGAACATCTGGCCGAGCCTGTCGCTTGGTTCGTGGTCTTGGTGGAGTTCTTTCTTCTCTACCTGTACGTCACGTCCCGCCCGGGCTACCGAAGGGCGTACCTGTGGGGGATGGTTTTTGCGGTCAGCGTCTCCCTGGGGTTGTGCGAACTGGAGCACTTCCTTGAGTGGAACGCTGGGCGAGTCCAGTGGGTGTTCCTGGAGCGAACGTTGTACGTGACCTACACCGTCACAGCCATCCCGAACGTTCTCCAGTTCATGACCCTTCACTACGCCGCGAAAACGTTCGCCGAAGAGGATCTGGCGATCTTGCGCGAAACTGGTGCGCACAGGGAAGGTGGGAAGCATGCTCGGGCGAAGCGAATCTTCCAGAGGCGGCACAAGACCGGAGAACCGGTGACGCACCACCTTGCGAACGAACCTGTCGTGCAGGATCAGGCGAACGAGCTCACCACCCCGCAGGAGCTTTCACAGACCAGATCCGAACCTTCACCCATCCACCGGGATCGTTCGCAGACTGTGCAGCAGATCTCCATCCCGGATCTCGCGAACGAACAGTCTGACCCGGGCGAAACTGCAGAGATCAAGGTCATCACGGACGGTGGAAGGGTGACGCACATCAACAGCCGGGCTGAGAGGAAGGAAGCGGCGAAGGAAGCGATTCGTAACCTCTTGCGCGAAGGTATGACGTTTGAGGAGCTGACTGGCCCCTGGCTTGAAAAGCGTTTTGCAGAAGAACCGTTCAACCGGGGGGCACGTTCCTGGCAGATGCTTATTTCCGAGATCAAGGAGGAACCTGAATTCCAGCATCTTGTCCAGACCGCCTAGCCGGTTGACTTGCTCGCCCCCGGCTTCGGCCGGGGTTTTCTTTTGCGCTCAAAATCTTCGAAAACCTTTTTGTACTCTCGAAATGTAGGTTTCGGGAGTATGATGAGGGTATGATTCGTGGATAACGAGAACATTCTTGATGAGACCGAGGCCGAACGGGAAGCTCGGCTAATTACTGAGATCAATCTTGATCAGTTCACTCAGAAGTTCGTCAACGATTTGGTGAAAAAGACGCTTCTGATCGTTGACGAACTGTCCGGCCATCCTCTGTACGACTATCAGAGGCCGTTTGCCGCCCGGATCATCGAATCTCTGATCATTAATGATGGTGCGACGATCACTGCCCTATTCGCTCGGCAGTCTGGGAAGAGTGAGACTGTGGCCAATGTTGTGGCCGCGACGATGGTTCTCTTTCCCGTGCTTGCCAAGGTGTACCCGGACTTGATGGGCAAATTCCGGGAAGGATTGTGGGTTGGCGCGTTCGCGCCTACTGACGAGCAGGCTGATACGCTTTATGGGCGTATTGTCAGCCGCCTGACCAGTGACCGGGCGTTGGAGATCATGTCCGACCCGGACATCAATGACGCGATCAAGGCGAAGGGCCGGACTGTGACTTTGCGTTCCGGTTCTCTGGTTCGCCGCCAGACGGCGCACCCAAGGGCGCTCATTGAAGGCCGCACCTATCACCTGATCCTTCTAGATGAGGCTCAGGGCGCGGATGAGCGTGTGGTCAACAAGAGCATCGCCCCGATGGGTGCGGCGACGAACGCGACCAAGGTCTTTACAGGCACCCCTTCCTACGAGAAAGGTGTCTTCTATAACCAGATCCAGCAGAACAAGCGCGAGCAGCTGAAGCGAGGTGCCAGGCAGAACCACTTCGAGGCTGACTATAGGGCTGCTGGGAAGGCCAACCCCAACTACAAGAAATTCGTTGCCGGGGAAATGCTCCGCATCGGCGAGGACTCGGACGAGTTCAAGTTGAGCTACAAGCTTCAGTGGTTGCTTGAAAAGGGTATGTTCGTGACCTCTGACAAGCTTGAGAAGCTTGGCGACAAGAGCATGCAGATCGTCCGAGCGTGGCATCAGACGCCTGTGGTGGTGGGAATCGACCCAGCACGGAAAGAAGATTCCACGGTTGTTACGGTTGTGTACGTGGACTGGGATCGCCCAGATGAGTATGGGCGCTACCATCACAGGATCTTGAACTGGCTTGATCTTCAAGGTCAGGACTGGGAGACCCAGTACTACCGGATCGCCGAATTCCTCGCCAACTACAACATCTTCGCAGTTGGAGTGGACAGTGGCGGTTTGGGTGATGTGGTCGCGGATCGGCTTCAGAACATGCTTCCGCATCTCAACATCGTCGCTTTGCCGAGCTCGCGACCGGAGCAGTCAAAGCGTTGGAAGCACCTGCACGCGCTGATTGAGTCGGAACTGTTGTCGTACCCAGCGCATGCGAAGACGCGACGTTTGCGCACGTATCGCCGGTTTATACAGCAAATGACGGACTTGGAGAAGAACTTTCAGGGGCCATACCTTTTGGCGGAAGCGCCGGATGTCAAGGACGCGGGGGATGATTACGCTGATTCTTTGGCGCTTGCGTGCATTTTGACTGCTGAGCACCAGGTGCCCACGGTTCAGGTTTTCGAGTCACCGTTCTATCGGCGGCGTAAATGAGAAGAGCCCTCCCGGCTGGGAGACGCCGTGAAGCCGGGAGGGCTAACCGCCTCACTCCAAGACGGATGCAGGCCGCCTCGGAGCGCCACTGGTGTCCGGCCAAACAATACCCCATGGTGTCCTTGCTCGCAACCCGATTCCCGAACACGCCGTTTCTAATTTGCGGAAACAAATGTTTCAGAATTGAGGTGAAAATGCCCTTTTGATTCGAAAGGCGTGTTCTGAGTATGGCAGATCCGAATCTGAGATCTCCTCTTGGCCCCACCCCGGAATACCCGGAGCGCATGGGCACCTTCTATGAGCGGAAGATTGCTCCTAACACCCCGGGGCAGAAGGGTCCGCTGCGTTTCCAGGAAGGAATCGGCACGGACACTGACATTCCCCGGGATTTCATGGTTGGCGCAACCCAGGGCTACTACCCTGCCCCGGGGTCTAACAACCGTCCGCCGAATGTTTACGTCAAGCCCGCTTCTGAGACTCTGAAGCAGCGCGCCCATGTTGGTAGCGCGGCGTGGGTTGATGCCCCGACTTTCGTCGCTGACTTTGCTAACGCCGCGTTTGGTGGTGGCGGCCAGGTCCAGTACGAGATGGTTGTCCGTGACGGCAGTCACTACATGCGCAAGAACGCGACGGTTGTGAACAACTAATAAAAAGGCGCACACCAGGAATACCCTTTTTACCAGATGGTTTCCTGTGTGTGCGCCTTTTGCCGTCAAAAAAGGGGTGCAAATTAGGTGACACTCGCGTTTTACCCGCCAACCTACCAGGCGTTGGGAAGTCAGCTCACGGTCAGCATTTCCCCGCTTGGCCTGGTAGAGCTATCGGATGAAGAGTTTGAGGTTCACGGCCCGCGCCTGGCCAGGTACGCGCGAAACTGGGCATTCTACCTGGGTTTTCATTGGGTGCATCGTCGCGAGTTTGGTGAGAGCCAGCTCACCTTCAACTATGTTCAGGCGCTAGCCGACTACATCAACCACTTCACATTCGGTAAGGGCGTCTACTTCAAGTGCCCGAAGAAGTACAGCCATATTGTCCCCGCCCTGTTGAGCCGGGTGTGGGAGGTTGACAACAATAAGGCGCTTGTTCTTAAGGAGATCGGCCAGCAGGGTTCTGTTACGGGGGATGCTTTCGTCAAGGTCGCCTATGATCCGCCCTACCAGGATCCTGCTGGCAATTGGCATCCCGGCCGGGTGAGGATTCTTCCTCTCGCGTCTTCCCAGTGTTTCCCGGAGTGGCATCCGCATGACGGGGAGAGGCTTGTCCGGTTCAAGCTCAAGTACCGCTTCTGGACCACCACCCTGGAAGGCACACGGCAGGTCTTCACATACACGGAGATCCTGACCGATGAAAAGATTGAAGAATACATTAATGATGAGCTGATCGACTCCCGGCCGAATCCCCTGGGGATGATTCCGATCGTTCACATCCCGAATATCAAGATCTCAGGTTCTCCCTGGGGGTTGTCTGATATTGAGAACGTGCTTCCGATCAACCGGGAGTACAACGAGAAGGCGACCGAGATCTCGGACATCATCAACTACCACTCCGCCCCGGTGACGGTTGTCACTGGTGCTAAACCGGACAACCTGATCCGCAGCCCGCGCCAGATTTGGGCTATCCCATCAACTGAGGCGAAGGTTTACAACCTGGAGAACGCGGTTGATCTCGGGTACCCGCTGGAATTTCTGGATCGCCTCAAGAGGGCGATGCATGAGATGACGGGTGTACCTGAAACAGCGCTGGGGCAGATTCAGCCGATCAGCAACACCTCTGGTGTGGCGCTGGCGATTCAGTATGGTCCGCTGGTTGCCCGGCGTGAGATGAAGATCCCCACCTATAGCGCCGGGATTCAGAAGATCAACGAGTTGATTCTTCGCACCTTGTGGCATTTCGAGCCGGAAACGCTTAAGTATGACCCGGAGACCAGCGGGATTATAGAGGAAGGTCAGCCGCTTGAGGTGGATCCCGTTGACCCGGTTGCTTACCAGACCGAGTGTCATTGGCCGCCCCCGCTCCCGGTGGACAAGCTGGTTAAGCTCAATGAGCTCCAGATGAAGATGGACCTTGGCCTGGAGAGCAGGCGGGGGGCTCTTGAAGAGCTTGGGAATGAGTTCCCGGATGAGAAGGCCAACGAGATTTTCGAGGAGCGCCGTAAGGATGTCTTGGAAAATGGCGCTCTCGAAATGCTAAATGCTTTGATAGATCGTGCTATTGTGCAATCGACAGGTATTTCCATGCAAAATGGAAATGCCGGGGAACCGTCTTCGGGTACGAATTCGGGATCTACGGTTCCCGCTCCGGAAAACCCGGTAGCTAATCAAGCAACCGTGGCGTCCGGAATCGAAAGAGAGATCTATACAGAACTCGTGACACAGGCGTTCGGTTATAAGCAGCCGAGCCGCCGGAACCCGGACAACGAGACAGCTTAAGGATTCGTGCCAATGACGCAGAGTGTGACGATTGACGAGAACCAGGTGACTGTGCCGGATTCAACGCCTCAGGCTCCGGAGGCCAGCAAGGGGCCGATCTTCACTGCCGAGGACATTGAGCGTGTCCGGCAGGAGGAGAAGAGCAAGCTCTACAACCGGCTTGCTCAGGCGGAGGAGCGGCTTTCCGCGATGAGCAAGCAGCTTGAAGAGGTCCTTGCGGAGCGGGAGCGCGAGCGGCAGGAGAAGGAGCGGCAGATTCGCGAAGCTCAGGAAGCTGCTGAGAAGGCGAAGAAGCAGGCGGAAGAGGAGCAGATGTCGCTCCGTCAGCTTCTTGAGCGTCGTACTGCCGAGTGGCAGGAGCAGTTTGAGCGGATCCAGCGGGAGCGTGAAGAGGAGCGGGCTCTCCTTGAGAAGGAGAAGCAGCTCGCTGAGCTGGAGCGGTACAAGCAGCAGCGAATCAACGAGGAGCGCGACAACATCGCGCCTGAACTCCTTGATTTCATCACCGGTAACACCGCTGAGGAGATCGAGGAGAGTATCGCCCGCCTCAAGGAGAAGACCCAGGCGATCACGAACTCGCTGCTGTCTGCTCAGGCTGCGATGGCCCAGAACATGCGCGGCGTCTCCCCCACCGGATATGGCGTTGATCCGACCCTGAATAATCCGACGGGGACGAAGACGTACACCGCAGAAGATATCAAGAACATGTCCCTGAAGGAATACGCGGAGAAGATCCGCCCGCACGTGTTCGGTAACCGCCGAGTTAACGGTGGGATGTTCCAGTAATTGAGGTGTCTAAGTGAGCGCGATTACCGGTACTCCATATCTTTCGGCATCGCCTACTGCGTACACGGGCCCGAATTCTACGCTGTCGCCCGTGATCCAGACCATCTGGTCTAAGGAGATCCTTTTCCAGGCCCTGCCGATTCTCCGGTTCGAACAGTTCGCTATTAAGAAGACGGAGCTCGGGGTACAGCCTGGACTTACCATTAACTTCACCCGTTACAACAACCTGGGGAAGGCTAGTCAGCTCGTTGAGGGTGTGCGGATGCAGACCGCCGCTCTCACCGCTAACCAGTTCAGCATTACTGTTGCTGAGCATGGTTACGCTGTTGCGGTTTCCGAGCTGCTGCTGAACGCCTCCTTTGACGACGTTATGGCTACTGCGTCGCGTCTGCTCGGACGAAACCTCGCGATGTACTTGGATGAATGCGCGAGAGACACCCTTCTCCAGGCGTCGTCCGTGCTTTATGGGTACAACAAGTATTCGCTGAGCGATCGTACCGCTATTTCGCCGTACGACCGTGGTCAGCACGCCACCACCCGGGCTGGTCTGACGGGTGATTACCACTTTACTACGGCGCTTGTGAAGGACGCTGTGGAAACGCTGGCGTCCAAGAATGTTCCGCGCCTTGGTGACTCGTATGTTTGCTTTGTTCATCCGCACCAGTCGCGGCGTCTGCGCGACGACCCGACTTGGATTGAGATGACCAAGTACGCGCAGCCGGGAATGTTTTCTCTGGGCGAGATCGGCAGGATCGACGATGTTACGTTCATCGAGACCACGCAGGTCCGCCAGATTGTCAATGATCCGCAGGCCGCGCCGGAGGAGCAGGTCCCTGTTTATCAGTCTGTGATCATTGGTGACAACGCCTTCGGGCACGCCATCGCACTCCCTGTGGAACTACGGGATGGCGGTGTGCTTGACTTTGGTCGTGAACACGCGCTTGCGTGGTTCTCGATTTTCGGTTGGGGGCTTATCACCGACCAGGCTGTGTGCGTTCTCGAAACCAACTGAGAAAACGGGTGGGCTAACCCTCAAGAATTGCGGTAGGCCCACCCTGGATTCACATCCTCAATCTGAGCTTCATAACACTTGAATTCGTAGGGTATTTGGTGCGGATTTAACGGAGAATATCTTGGCTAGGTCGAGTAAGAGCCCGCTTGATGTTACGGGTAAGAAGGCTGAGAAGCTGGCCCAGGAGTACGCGGATAAGCTCGCTGAGCGGGCTGGGCAGATTACTACGATTAACGAGCTGCCTACTCCCACGAGTGACACCGAGATCAAGGTCGGCAAGGTCACCGTTAATACGCCAACGCGCAAGATGCAGGTGAACACCGATCTTGTTGATGTCACTATCGGTCAGGGAAACACGTTCACGTTCTATCGCGGTAATACTTACGTGGTTCCTGAGTGGGTGTACCGGCACCTTGACGAGAAGGGGCTGGTTCTTCATTGATGGCTGCTAAGAATCCTGCTGTTGGTGACCAGTACCGTTTGAAGCGTGATTTCGGTGACGGGCCGGGTTATTTGCACGCTGGCACGGTGGTCACCGTAACCGGAATTCACCCCCCGGGTACTCCTGGTCTTGGCCTGGTGGACAAGGACACTGTGACTGCTGAATTCAAGACGACGGAGGGCGCGGTTCGCACGATCGCGTTGACCGTCCCAGAGTTTACTGAGCTTTTCCAGAAGGTGGCCAATGCCGGGTAATCCTTCAGCATGGGGTTGCAAGATTTGGGTGGATTATCTGACCGGGGTTCAGCTTGATCACACGGCCCCGAGAACCACCTATCTTGCCCTATTGACTGCCAATTTTGCGGATGACGCTGAACTTGCCGTGCTTCCGGAGCTCACCACGCCCGGGTACGCGCGTCAGGCAGTGTCATGGACTACCGCGACTAATGCGCGCCCCAGTTCGGCTAGTAATGCTGCTGTGGTAACGTTCGGGCCGTTCACTAATGATGTGACTTCGCCGATCACACACGCGGCGCTTGTGACGGCCCAAACCGGTACCAGTGGCCAGGTGCTGTTCAAGTTCCAGCTTGACTCGCCCCAGCAGCCCGCTGCCGGGCAGGCGCTTCAGATTGCGATTGGAAAGCTGTCGATCACTATTCAGTAGTGTGGGGGTCGGGGATTTCCTTTTTGGGCGCGAGTGTGCTATTCTGTTAGCAGACCAGACGAGCGACGTTGGCCTCCTCTGTCTATCTTCCTTTCTCTGCCTCCTCACTAGGACCCCCGGTTCGGGAGCCCGGGGGTCCTTCTTTTTGGGAATTACAATTTGTGCAGTTTTTAATTTGACAATGTTTGTATGGCCGCTATTGAAGATCTGATTGAGCGTGTCCGCACCGAGCTTGGCGACCTTGAAGAAGACTTTGTTGTCCCTGAAACAGGTGGTCGCGACGTCATTGAGCTCGGTGTGCGTAATGTGCGGCCGGAAACTGTTCAGGTTAACATCGTCACCCCACCGAACACTAACGCAGTCGTCCTGAACCCATCCCAGTACACGCTCAAAGAGCGGACCGGGATTCTGGTTCTTCACGAGGTTCCACCACCGCACGCGGCTGTAACGGTCACAGGCAGCCACTACCCGCTATTCTCAGACAAAGAGATCCAACGCTTCATTAACGATGCCCTGATACAGCACACTCGTGGCAGGAAGCTGGTCACCCGGTACAGGGATGATGCGGGGCGTATCCGGTACAAGCGCGAGGATCTGACTTTGGAGAATCTGCCAGAGGAAGAGGTGGAGCCTCTGGCGATTTTGGCCACTATTGAAGCTCTTTGGTCTGCTACAACGGATGCCGCCACGGACATGGATGTGGTGACCAGTGAGGGCACCCATCTGCGCCGTAGCCAACGGTACACGCAGATGCTTGAGCAGATTGATCGGCTTACCGAAAGATATCAGATGTTCTGCAATCTGCTCGGTATCGGCCTGTACCGGATTGAGCAGCGCCAGCTCAGGCGCATCAGCCTCATGACCGGTCGGCTTGTGCCTGTATTCCGGCCGCGTGAGTACGACGAGTGGGATATGCCAGAGCGTATCCTGCCACCGGTTGAGGTGGTTCACGAGGACGAGTCCGGTATTCCTAGCCCGATTCTTGGTAGCTGGGGGTTCTAATTGAGCCGGTTGGATCACAAGTCCGGGGGCCGGTTCACGCCCCGATTTGAGACCACGGAGATTGACCGGGCAGCCCTGGGCTACCAGTACACGTGGGGCGACTATATCGACTACTACCGTTACGCCCCGGAGCTTAGTTCAGCGCACGAGATTTATGATGAACCAGCTGGCGAGGGGCGCAAGTTTTCCGGCCCGCATCGGATTCCGGTGATGAGCGTAAACCGTGAAGAGGGCATGCCGGACCGGTTGCCCGGTGGTCTGTACTGGACCGACAGCCTCTTCTTCACGGTCCCCTACGCCGGGCTGGTCCGTGCTGGGATGCACGACATCGACATCGCGCACGGCAACTACACCCGGGATCGCCTGATTTACGATGATCGTGTTTTCCAGGTGACCCGGATTCAGGTGCACGGCCAGGTGAACCGCCGGGACATGATGGTCGTGATCACGGCCGTTCAGCTCAAACCGGCTGACCTGATCGGCGATGAACAGTTCTCGGCTTGGTGGGCTGGTGAGGCTGCTGTTGACGTCCCGTTCATGGGCGCTGGGACCTCTGTGCCGCCCGGTTCCAACATCATTTCGCTGACGGATTTTGATAATCGTTACGTTCGCCACGAGCAGCTTCAGGAAGCGTTGGAGCAGATTGAGCTCACCCCGGGTCCGCCCGGTCCTCCTGGTCCACCTGGTGAAATCCGGACTATTGAGGTGACGTTCGCGACCCCGGTTTCTGTGTGGGATGTGGCCCACGACCTTGATCACCAACCCGAGGTGACCACAACGGATTTGTACGGTGCAGAAATCAAGGGAGATGTCCGGTTTCTACCTGGGAATGTTGTTGTGACCTGGCATTTTCCGGTTGCTGGAAAGATACGCTTGATGTAGGAGAGCGTAAGTGAAGTTTCTGTCGCAGACGGACTTTTCACAGATTCCGGTCAAGGGGCTGGTGCCGGAGTCTGGCGCTACCCCTCCCCCGAATCCTACGCCCGGTCAGTTGTGGGTGGACACGTCCACTAATCCCCGGGTGGTCAAGTTCTGGGATGGCACCAAGTGGGTGAGGGTGGATGGTGCCGACCTGCCGGACGGGTCCATCACGGACGCCAAGATCTCAGCTTCAGCTGCGATCTCGATTTCGAAGCTCGCGGTGAACCCGCTCAACCGGGCGAATCACACGGGAACCCAGCCCGCCAGCACCATCTCGGATCTCACGGATGTCATTGAGGGAACGGCTCTCAACCGGTTCGCCCCGCCCACGGGCAGTGTCACCATGGCCGGGCAGCGCCTCACCAACCTTGGCACCCCAGTCAGTGACACGGACGCGGCCAATAAGAGGTACGTTGATGACGCCCGCGCTGGGATTGCGGTCAAGGACCCGGTGCGGATCGTCGTCACGAGCTCAATCTCAATCAACGCCCCGGGCGCAACCCTTGACGGGGTGAACCTGTCCCCTGGTGATCGGATTCTCCTGGCGGGACAGGATGACGCCCGGGAAAACGGCATTTACGTGTGGCAGGGTGCCACTACTCCGCTGATTCGCGCCCCGGACGCGGACGCCGTCGGAGAAATAGTGGACGGCACCCTGGTTGCGGTTGCTGAAGGCACCAACGAGGGTACGCAGTGGATTCAAACCGCCACCCCTTCCGGTGCGCCCGGTAACTGGAATCAGGTTTGGACCAAGTTCTCCACCGGTGGCCAAACCTACACGGCCGGTAACGGTCTGCAACTCGACGGTGCCACCTTCTCCGTGAAGGCGGCGGACAGCTCCATCTCTGTGTCCAGCTCTGGCGTATCCGTCGGTCTCGTACCGGTGAGTAAGGGCGGAACCGGTGCTACCACGGCCGCCGGAGCGCGAGCCAGTCTTGGAACGGTTGGCGTTTACACGGCTCTTCTCCCAGCATTGAGCGCTGGCGTGTGGACCCAGGTCACCCACAACTTGAACACGTCCAATCCGCTGGAGCCGACTTTTCAGATCGTTTCCACGGGTGAGATTGTCAAACTTGACTCCCGGGTTGTCAGCGCCAGCGCCATTGAGGTCATGGCTCACGTGGATGTGGCAGCCAATACTATTCGCGTTACGGTGGTGGGGTAGTGGTTCTCTTCTATTGCCCGATCAAATTTCAGCAGGTTCAGGTAGTTGATAACCCCGGTGAGGGGCAGACTTCCCTGTACTCGGCCAAGCAGGGCGAACTCACGGTTCGGGACTCATCAGGAAAAGAGCGCAAGATTCTTTTCGCCAATTTCCAGCGCCCCAACAGATGGCACGTGTACGGTCACAGCTATTGGGATGGGACGTCTGGCGCGGTGGATGTATCCGGCGGCCCGGATGTGATGTTCGCCAACGCGCTCGGCTTGGATCCCCACGGTATTGTCAACCAGGCAGTGTCAGGCTCCCGGTTGACGATTGAGGGCCGCCAACAGGGTGGTTTCGCCCGTGTGCTGGCCACCAGAGACCCGAACATGGGTCGGGCAGCCCCCTATGTCGGCAATGATGGGGGAGCGATTTTTGGGTGGGGTATCAATGATCTTGGTTTCGGTAGCCGTAACGCGGACCACCGGGCTATGTACGCCCACACTCTCCGTGCGCTTATTTCCCTCTGGCGGGCGTCGGTTGTTTACGATGACGCGGCGTTTATTGGCACTAGAACCACCTATTCCAGTGGGTGGAACCAGGTGCCGTGGAGTGAGGAGTGGACCATTGGTGGTACCACCCATGATGCCACTACCGCAGGACCGACCATCACGCTGACCCTGCCGGATGATTATGATGGCGAAACAGTGGCCGTGTGTTTTCACGCCAACTTCATTGGCTATGGCGGCACGGTCACATTTGGTGGAACAACCGGGGTCAGTGGCAGCCTGTACACCGGTGCCCAGACTGATTTGTCGCACGGCATCATGGTCCACCGATTCACGGGTCTTACTAGCGCAGATGCCGGTAAGACGATCACGGTCACTGTAACCAGTGTCGATACCAATGGGATGGTGTCGTTTTGCGGCTGGTGGCTGGAATCCAAAACCCCGCCACCTGTGATTGTGGCGAACATCGCCAAGCTCCCTAATGCGGGATATTCCAAGTACCCGGGGTGGTCTGGTACCGAGCAGCAGCGGGACAACCAGGTTGATCAATTCAACCAGGTTATCCGGGACGTGGTTGCGGAATTCGACCAAATGGTGCAGGTTGCCGACATTGATGCGGCGCTGAATAAGGACCCCAAACTGTTCTGGGACAGCCTGCACCCGAATGAGGCGGGCAACGCGAAGATCGCGGATGCTCTCCTGGATGCTCTTGCCCGCATGACGCCCCCGGCCACTGCGTCTAGTGCTACTGCATGCTTCAACCCACCTACTCCCCGGCATGTCCCGCTTATCAGGGTTCGCAGGCCGGATACCTGGTATACGG